>Ga0315281_10010020_pt1 | contig 13105 bp, 9 predicted proteins | sample YL17G07_0_MG_FD_204540 | JGI IMG/M metagenome (GOLD analysis project Ga0315281, IMG submission 204540) | Sediment microbial communities from Yellowstone Lake, YNP, Wyoming, USA - YL17G07_0 | ecosystem: Environmental > Aquatic > Freshwater > Lake > Sediment | place: USA: Wyoming | collected... | reverse complement strand
TCGAAGGACAGTTGAACCACCTGCCCTTTGTAAGACGAGACGTCGAGCGCGCCCGAGGACGTCCATTTTTTGCTGGTGTTCGCGGAGGTGAGGGCCGCGAGGGTCGCGATCGGCTGGCCGTCGAAATCGAGAAGCCGGACCGTCAACGAGTCGGGAGGGGCGGGATCGCTGCCGTTTCCCGTCGACTTGGCCGACCACCAGAACGAGACGCTGGACGAGGCTGCGCCCGACGGAATGATCACCGTCTGCCGAAGTGTGTCGTGGTCATTGTTCGTTCCCCCCAGAACGGCCATCCAGGAGCCGCCGTGAGGAACAATGCCCGCCTTCGTTCCCTGCACGATGATCGGCGCCCCCTTGCCGTCGGTCGCGATCCAAGGGTCAGGCGGCAGGCCGTGCTCGAAACCGGGGTTCAGAAGAAGCTCGACAGGCGTCAGGGCCAGGGCGAGGGGTGGCACCGCAGTGAGGGCGAGACAGAGAGAGAGGCAGGCCGGCAGGCATTGCGATCCCTTACCAGAGAACCCATCCGGGATTTTCACGGTGGCGGCTCCTTCTTTCGCCGCACGAGGGAGAAACTCCGGCGGCGGCGCGGTTCGAATGTCGGGGCAGCGGGCTTCCGAAGACGATCATATGACCGGGAGGGGAAAAATTGTCAAACTCGCGGGCCAAGCAAGTCGTGATTCACGTTCGGTCTGAAAATTGCGTGGTCTCTTGGCCGTTGAATTCGAGAAAATCTTCGTCTCGAGAACGAAAACCGTGCGACTGCAATTCGACCCGCGCACCCCGCCTCACAAAATCGGCTGTTCCACCCTCGTCCGCTCCTCCGCGCCTTCCGGCGCGATCGCCAGCCGGTGGCGCCGCCGCTTTTTGAATCCCGCTACCTGGTCGACGCCGAATTCCAGCAGCCAGGGAATCAACCGGTCGTATCCCCACGCCACTTCGGCCGGAGCGTGAGAATCGCTCGACAGTGTGAGCGGAACTCCGTAGTGGAGTAGCAGCGTCAATACCGGCGCCGACGGGTATTGTTCGCCGACCGGTTTTCTCCAGCCTGCGGTGGAGCATTCGACGGCGACATCGGCCGCTGCAGCCGACGCGACCGCCATCTCGGCAAGCTCTTCGAGCTCTTCGGGGCAGCGATTGCCGAATTTCTTCGGCAGATCGAAATGGGTCATCACATCGAAGAATCCGGACGCGCAGGCTTTGCGAAGCAGGCGCCAGTATTCCTGCCAGAGGCGCTCGGGGTTCCCCTTTTCCATTCGCTCGGCGGTGAAATCAATCCAGTCTCCGGCGACCCAGTGGACGCTGCCCAGGACGACATCCCATTCGTATCGCGAGAGGATCTCCGCGAGCCGGGCTTCGTGTCCCTCGAAGTAGTCCGCCTCGATGCCGAGGCGAACGTGGATCCTCCCGGAAAATTCCTCCTGAATCCGTTGCACCTCTTCGACGTAACCGGGCAGCTCCTCCTCGCGCATCGCAAAACGGGGATCGCGGCTGGCGGGGAGGCGGTCGTAAAGAAACAAATGGTCGGTGATCGCGATCTCCTGGAGCCCGGCGGCGATCGCGCGCAAGACGTAGTCACGGGTTTCGCCGCCGGCGTGGCCGCAGCGCGAGGTGTGATTGTGATAGTCGACGGGCATGGACACAGACCCTACGGCCGGGGAGACCCGTCGTCAAGGCGGCGACCCTCGCGCATCGCGACGACCCACGCCCCGGCGTGGAGGATCATTGCCGCTCCGTAGAGGCCGTCGAAAAGCAATTGCGTGTTTCGTGACGGAAGCGGAGGCATTTTCCCGACGAGCATCGGGATCACGACGACGAGGACGAACACGATGTTCAGGAAGGCCAATCGAATCTGCACCCGCCGAGGCGAATCGGGATCGGGCCTTCGCGCTTCGCGCGCGAGGGCCGCGGCCCAGATGGCGATCAGGAACGGCAGGAGATGATTCGTCGCGATCGCGCCCGCGAGCTGCGCGACCACCCAGACGATCGCCTGCACGAACGTGAGCCGGCGAAGTGACCATGCGGACTTTGAATCATTCTCGGTTGCCAATGGGATCTCGAATCCGACTCTCAAATTTTCCTGAGCTCTGGGAGGGCGGGTCGATGGCGTCAACAAGCCCGGAGCGCCGAACGAAGCTGTAGCAGCGCTACAGAAAGTTCGAGCCCGAGGATTTCGACGCCGCCAGCGGCCTGCGGTTCTCGCGCTCCGTCAGTGAATTCCCTGGTCCGCGAGCCATCGTTCCGCATCAATGGCGGCTTTACAGCCCTCTCCGGCGGCGGAAACCGCCTGGCGGTAAATCGGATCGGCAATATCCCCCGCGGCGAAAACTCCGTTGACCGACGTGTACGTCGACGGCGGCCTGACGATGACGTAGCCGACCGGATTCATCTCGATCTGCCCCTTGAACAGATCCGAGTTGGGTTGATGGCCAATCGCGATGAAGACTCCCTGCGTCGAAAAGTCGCTCACCCCGCCATTGACGAGATTCCTGATTCGAACACCGGTGACTCCCTCGCGCCCTCCCGGGCCCAGGACTTCCTCGATGGCCGAGTCGAAGATCCAGGAGATCTTGGGATTGTCCTGGGCCCGTTTCAGCATGATCTTCGAAGCCCGAAACTCGCGGCGCCGGTGAATGACGGTCACCTTGCTGCAGAACTTCGTGAGGAAATTCGCTTCTTCCATCGCCGTGTCGCCACCGCCCACGACGACGACCTCCTTCTCCTTGAAGAAGAAGCCGTCACAGGTCGCGCAGGCCGAGACTCCGTAGCCCATCAGCCGTTTCTCGCTCTCGATCCCGAGAAGCTTCGCCGAGGCGCCCGTGGCGATGATGATCGAGTGGGCGAGAATCTCCTTCCCTTCGAGCTTGATCCCGAACGGGCGCTTCGAGAGATCGACCGAGGTGACGATGTCGAACAGGAAACGGGTTCCGAAGCGGGCCACCTGCTTTCGCATGATGTCCATGAGCTCCGGCCCCTGGATGCCATGCTCGAAACCGGGGTAGTTCTCCACTTCCGTCGTGATGGTGAGCTGACCTCCGGGCTGGAGCCCCTCGATGACGATCGGGGAGAGGGTGGCGCGGGCGGCGTAGAGCGCTGCAGTCAGCCCCGCCGGGCCCGATCCGATGATGACGACTTTTTCAACCGCGCTGGTCTCGGACATTCGCATTCCTTTTGTCGGCTTTCGATGTCAATGGGCTGACCGGGCATCCGGCCGCGGAGAATTCTAGCCGAAACCTTCCCCGCTCATTCTTCGCGACTCTCGACGCCGTCGTCCTCGCCGAAAGGGGGCGAAGTCGCGAGGTCGGCGACCGCGCCTGGTTCCCCCGCTCCCGTGGCAGGCGGGCCGAGCAGGAACCGGAGCCAGGGGGGCGCAACGAGCGAGGTTCCCAGAACCATGAACGCGACGGATCCATAGAGGCCGGGCGTGAGGAGCCCGGCCGCGAGGCCGATTCGCGCGAAGATGAGACCGACTTCTCCGCGCGGAACCATCCCGACTCCCACGACGAGCCGGCGAACTCCCGGCTTCCAGATCACGAGCCCGGAAACGAGCTTTCCGAAAACTCCGACCGCCAGAAGCGCGAAACCGGCGAGAAGCGTCCGCCTCCCTTCGATGGCCCGCAGATCGAATGCGCCGACATCGACCGCGGCGCCCACGCTGACGAAAAAAATCGGAACAAAGAAATGGGCGACCCCCCGGACATCCTTCACGATTGCACCGGCTTCCTTCGTCTGGGCCAGGACGAGCCCTGCGGCGAACGCGCCCACGATCAGAGCCGACCCGGCGACCTCGGCGAGGTCGGCGAGAAGAAACGCAAAGACCAGCGCGAAGAACAGCAGGAGCTTCTCCGTTCGAACCCGGTTCAGGAGACGAAGGAACCACGGCGCCATCCAGCTTCCGATCACGATCGCGGCCGCGACGAAACCGAGCGCACTGGCCGCAATCCGAAACACTCCCAGCGGCGTCGGACCGCGCCCCGCCGCCACTCCCCCGACGATCGCGAGGATCACCAGGCCGAGGATGTCGTCGAGAACCGCCGCGCCCAGAATGATCTGCGACTCGGCGTCGGCGAGCCGGCCGAGATCCGAAAGGACTCTCGCCGTGATTCCGACAGACGTGGCAGTAAGAGACGCGCCGAGAAAAATGGCGACCGGCGCGGAATAACCGAACGCACCGGCAACCAGATATCCCAGAGCGAACGGAACCGTGATCCCGACGATGGCCACGAGAACCGCCGAAGGACCGGCTCTGAGCAGGCGGCGGAGATTGGTTTCGAGACCGATCTCGAAGAGAAGAAGGATCACTCCCAGCTCCGCGAGAAGGCGAATCCCTTCGGCCGCCGGATCGACGAGGCCGAGCACGCTTTTGCCGACGAGAATCCCGGCGATCAACTCACCCAGAACCGCGGGCTGACCGAGACGCTCGGCGATCGTGCCGAACAACTTGGCTCCGACGAAGATAGCGATGAGGGCGAGGAGAAACTGGTGAACGGTCATGGGCCGGTCTCGATCATATGACTGTCTTCAAATGCCGATGCGGGCCGGCCCCGTGCCGCGAAGCCTCGCGGGGATGGAGTTGCATCCTCGTGGAACGGTCTTACGACCGGAAAACCGTCCGGATCCACGCCTCGAGCGTGAGCAGCAGCCAGATCTTGACTCCCCGCCGCGGCCTCGCCCCGCCGAGACGCCCGGCGAGCAGTCTCTCGATCCAATCGGTCCGAATGAGCCCCATCGGCGCGAGACCACCTAACAGCCGCTCACGCGCAATGGGGAGGAGCGGCCCCTCGAACCACTTTTCGACCGGGACGAGCATGCCGCTTTTCGGGCGGTCGAGAATCTCCCGCGGCAGCAGGTCGCGGATCGATTCCTTCAAGAGGAACTTCTCGACCGATCCCTTGAGCTTGAGCTGAGGCGGAATCCCGAAAGCCGCCTCGACGACGTCGCGGTCGAAAAGCGGGGAGCGGGGAAGGACACCGAACGGAAAGCTCTCCGCGTCGACCTTGGGAAGGATGTGATGCCCCCCTTTGAAGATCACGTTCATCGCCTGGAGCTTCGAAACGAAGCGGTGGTAACGGGGATCCTCGAATCGCCACGCGATCTCCCGCAGGAGCCGATCGCCCGCGATCGCGTCGAAGGGCTCCTCGGCCAGCATCCCGGGCAGGTCGTCATAGCACTTCTGATGCGCACGCAGATAGCTTCGTTCGCGCGCAAGCGGATCCGCGGCCTCTTCTTCGTTCGGACCTCCGTAGAGCTCCGCGAGCAGCATCGGAAGATTCTTCGGGCCGCCGAAACAGGGATCCCCTCCTTCGCCGTTCAAAACCACTCCGGTTTCCCGCGACGCCTCGCGAAACAGAAGAGCGTTCGGCACAGTGAGAGGATCGCCGATCGGTTCCGAGAGAAGCGCAATCGACTCGTCGAGGTGGCGCACGACCGCCTCGGGAGAGATTTCGACGATCCGATGCCGGGTGCCGCAATGCCGGGCGACGAGAGAGCTCCATGGCAGCTCGTTGGCGTACCCCTCGCCGAACGAAACCGAATAGGTGAAGACCGATCGATCGTGAAAGCCCCTGGCAAGAGCAACGACCAGGCTCGAGTCGACGCCGCCCGAAAGGGTCGCGCCGACGGCCTCGCCCAACGGGAGACGCCGGCTGACAGCGCGCTCGAGGCGGGCGCGGAGGCCACGCGTCAGCGCCCGCTCGTCAAACGCTTCGCCCTCTGGCCGCTCCGGTGGAAGCTGCCAGAGCCAGCTTCGCGTCAATTCCCCTTCGCGCCAGCGAAGAATTTCTCCGGGAAGCAATTCGAAGACGCCTTCCGCCAGCGTCGCTTCTCCCGGAACGTAGGCATAGACGAGATAGCGCGCCACCGAAGCGAGGTCGAGCCGGCGATCGACGAGCCCGCTGGCGAGAATCGCCGGAAGCGTCGAGGCCGCCACGAGGCCGGGAGGAAACGGCGCGTAGAAAAGCGTCCGTTCGCCGATGCCGTCGCGAGCGAGAGTGACGGCGCCGCCGGGCTCGCGCACAACGAGAGAAAACGCACCGCGAATCGATGCGAGCCGCCCCGCGGCGAGAACCCGCCGCCAGTCGGCGAGATCGCGAATCTCCCGTTCCCCGCCGCCATCCACTTCAAAGCATGCGTCCCAGTCGACCGCGAGAGGCGCGTCCGCGGTCGCAAGAACCGCTCCCGGTCCGAGTGCGCGAAGGAGCCGGGCGGAATGCTCCTCGAAGCGGCCGCCGAAGACACCTCCGACACGGCCCGCCGGACGGCGACGATTCGAATCGATTCCGAGAGGCGGGCCGGCTTCCGCTCGAACCAGAACCGGCGGATCCTCCGCGGGAGGGCGCATTTCGGTGGTCATGATCTCGCCGCGCCCCGGATGGCCGGCTCAGCCGAAACTGTCCGCCCCGCCATCCGAAGTTCCCGCGTCGCTCCCGAAAGAGCTCTCGTCGCTCACGACTCCACCCGTCACCATCGTTTCGCCCAGGTCGCCCGATTTCCTGCTGATCGCGAGAAACAATCGCTTGAGCACCTGCTCGGGACGAATGACGGCGAGCTCGAGCCGGCTTTTCGAAAGCCACCGGGCTTCATCCGTCGAGATTCCCTGCGTGGCTTCGACTCCTGGGCTCTCGGCCGCCAGGAGCAGACCGGCGAAAGGGGCGGCGTGGCGCGGACGCAGGCCGACGTCGATCACGGGCACGTGTCCGAGAAACCAGGCCGGGTCGTGAGCGAGACGAAACGCCAGCCGGCAACCGGCGGGGGTCGCGTCGTGGAGCGCGAAAACTTCGAGTCGCGGATTTCTCTTGAGCATCGCCCGAACCGCCTCGAAAGGACCGGCCGGATAACCCTCGATCGACAGGACCGCGCAGTTGTTCTCGAAATGAAAGTTGTTCGCGAGAAGCAGATCGACCGTCCGGGCGCGGTCGCAGATGACGGCTCGATCGAAAGAATAATCGTGAAGGTCCGATTCTTTCGAACGTTCCGGCGCTGTCGATTTCTTCCGCACGATCACGCCGGGAGGGGCGCCGTGGGTTTCCACCCACTGGCCCCACATCTTGTTGAAAGTCTCGAGCGGAAGCCGGGCGCGCTGGAACGCCGCCGATTTGACCGCGAGAATCGCGGCAATTCCTGCCGCGGCCGCAACGAAAGCAGGAATCGCGCACCCCTCTTTCCGTTGAGAGCTGGCGATCACCGCGATTCCTGCGAAAACCGCGATCACGACCAGGCAGCCGGCAACCGGAAGGCGCTTCTGGCGATACTTCCGCCGGCAGACTTCGTAATAGAGATTCTCGACGCCCCACTTCAATTTTCCCTTGGACGAAACCGCGTCGATGGCGCCTTGAAAAGCCGCGTCCGTCACGAGATCCCCCGATCGCGGCTCGAACGCGAATCGTCCATGGCAACCCGGGCATTTCTGACCGGAACGATCGGGATACTTGCTGTCTTGACCGCACCGGATGCACTTCACGGCGCCGCTCCCGCCGGGCGTTTTCCCCGGCCGTCGATGAAAATCCGCATCCACGATTCGAGCATGGCCAGCGCCCAGATTCGTTCGCCGACCCGCCGCCGCCTCGTTTCGTTCGCCTCGTTCTCTCCTTCGAGGAGCCGCGCCACGTAGCCCTGCCGGAAAAGCCCCCTCTTTGCGACGGCCTCCGGGCCTAACAACTCCCGCAGCCAGCCGGAAAGCGGTCCGAGTGTCCAGTCGGTGATCGGCACGCTCATTCCGTATTTCTTCCGCCAGACGATTTCGCTCGGGAGCCGGTTCTGATGAATCAGCTTCAGGACGTACTTCTCGCACGCCCCGTGGAGCTTCATCTGCGGCGGAAGGCGGAAGCTGGCCTCGGCCAGGGCCCGATCGAAAAGTGGAACGCGCATGTCGAGCCCCCAGGCGTTGGTCATCCGTTCGGCCCGCGGAAGAATATTCTGAGATCCTTTCAGCGAGACGTCGGCGAGACGGACGCGCCCCAGGAAGCTCTCGGCGCCCGGGCTGTGCAGATACGGCGTGAGATGAGCCCGCCGCTGCCCCGGACCGCCGACGGCCGCCCGGAATTCCGGCGTGTAGAGATCGTCTTCGAGACCGTAGAACCGGTGATACGAGCGGAGATACGCTTCCTCGCGGCTCTCGTCCTCGTAGAGATTCGAATAGATTTCCGCCGAGACCATCGGCTTCGACGTCCATCCGCCGAACAGCTGGTCCCCTCCCTCGCCGTTGAACACGACTTCAAGCCCCGCCGACCGCGCGGCTCTCCCGAGAAGGTATTGCGGCCCGGTCACCGCGTCCCCGAAAGGAAGGTCGAGCTTCCAGACCAGATCATCCATGACCGGAAGCAACTCCTCCCCTCCGACTCGAACCAGCTCGAGAGGAATGCCGAGCCGATCGGCGACCATTCGGGCCTGCTCCTTCTCGAGGCTTCGTGCGCCGAAGTCGAGACTGAAAGCCTGGACATCGACATTCGATTTTTTCAGCCAGAACGCGACGGCCGACGAGTCGATTCCGCCCGAAAGGAAAACGCCGACTTTTTTCTCGCCGGCCACCCTGCGTTCCACCGCTTTGCGCAGAGCGCGGCGAATGAAGCGCACCGCTTCCCGCTGCTCCGTGAGCTTCGGATCGATCGATTCGACGAGCTGGAAGTACGGCTCCGAAGTGAACTGTCCTCGCTCGAACCGGCCAACGCGCCCCGGAAGAAGGCGGCGGATCCCGCGAATCGGAACGTCCTCACCAGGAACGAACGAAAAAGTCAGAAATTTGTGGATCGCCGGCGAGTCGAGCTCGACCGGCAGGCCGGGAATCGCCAGGAGTTGTTTGGCTTCGCTCGCGAAGTAGAAAACCCCGCCGTGCGTCACGTAGTAAAGCGACCGAACGCCAAAGGGATCTCGAATGAGCGTCAGGCGCTTCTTCTCCCCGTCCCAACACGCTCCGGCGAACGCGCCGTCGAGACCGGCCAGCCCCGATTCGACCCGGCTTCGAAGCTCGGCCGCGGGAGAATCGACCGCAGGCGAAAGAGTTCCCGCACAGGCAGCCAGGTGAGCGCCTTCCCGGTGAACTCCGGGAGATTTTCCGGGACGGCCTCCCCACCAGCGATAGCCGAGAGCCGCGCCCGGGACTTTCGCCGTGTCGACCCGGTCGCCGCGATAGTCGATCGCCGCGAGCATCGCGTCGAGCGTTTTCGGATCGGCCTCGCCGACGAAACCCGCCAGGCCGCTCATCGAACCTCGAAGCTCGTCCGCGAAACGCTCCGCCCCCCGAGCGACATGTCGACGACCCACGCGCCGGGAGGCGAACCCGGACCAAACTGATTCTTGCAGTGCGTCGGCCAGAGGGATTTGTCGATTTTTTTCGTGGTGTACCGGTTCTTGTGAACGACGCTTCCCGCGGGGTCGATCCAGTCGCACGACAGGTCGAGCGTCGTCCCGATCGGAGCGTTTTCCAGAACGACCCGGTAGAAAACTTCCGGGCTCCGGCTCCGGTCGACAGACTCCAGCCGCCCACCGTCGTCGGCATCCAGCGTCAGCCGGGCTTCCCGGGTTGTCAGGTGTTCGAGAGCCTCCGTTCGTGCCCGGAGAGCATGTGTGGTCAAAAACCCGCCGATCGAGAAGAATACGATCGCCGCGAAGACGACGGCCCACTTCCGGCGCGCCTGCAAAGCCGCAGCCTCCGGCGAGCCGCGCTCTTCGAGCATCTTTTCAATCGGGTCGATCCGGTTCGATTCGTTTTCCAAGTGACCTCCCCCGCTCAGCGGCGTTTCCGATGCCGGGCCGTGCTTTTTCGTGTTGAATCGGTGTCAGCCACCGGGCTGAATCTCCAGCTGAGTCGCCAAAAGATCCTCAAAGGTTTCGCGTCTGGTCGTGAGGTGCGCCTCACCGCGGTCGAGCACGACCTCGGCGGGGCGCGGGCGATTGAGAAAATGGCTCGACATCGCGTATCCGTAAGCGCCGACGTCCTCGATTTTCAGGAGGTCCCCGGGCTGGAGATGCGGCAACCGGAGATCCCGGCCGAGAAAATCCCGCGAGTGGGTGGTGTTGCCGCACACGTCCGCCGGAATTTCGATCGCCGGTCCCCGTGGAGAAACGGGAACGATCCGGTGACGCTCGTGATAGACGCTCGGCACGACGATGTTTCCCACCGTGGTGTCGACGCCGATGTAGCGGCGCCCTCCACGCTCTTTCGCAGAAACGACCGTCGCCAGAAGAACGCCGGCGTCGGCGACGAGGGTTCTTCCGGGCTCGAGAATCAACCGGATGGGCCGTCCCCGCCGGGCCGAAATCGTCGTCATCCGCTCCGAGATGGCCGCTCCGAGAGACTCGAGATCGAGAGGAGATTGCCGGTCCTCGTACGAGACGCCGTATCCCCCGCCCCCATCCAGGAACTCCAGATCGGGAAGCCGGCTCGAAGCTTCGATCATCCGGTCGAAACATTCGAGAAAGCGTTCCGTCCGGCGGGTGTTGGTTCCCGCGTACATGTGCAGCCCGGTGATCCGGACGCCGGAGCGCTTCGCGAATTCGAGCGCAACGGCGAGCTCGTCCGCCGCGACGCCGATCCGGTTCGGATGGTTTTCGTCGTCGATCAGAAACCGAAGCCCGGCCTCCCGCGCCCCGAATTTCGCGGCATCCCGGAGCTGGTCGAGAGAATCGAGATTCATCCGAATCCCCCGCGAGATCAGGAATTCGAAATCCGCCTCGCTCAGGTTCGTTCCGCTGTAAACGATCCGCCCGGGCGGCACCCCCGCCGCCATCGCCGCAAAGGCGTCTCCCGGCGTGTTCGCGTGAATCCCGGCGCCGAGCTCGTGAAGTGTGCGCACGAGAAGCCGGTTTTTGTTGCAAACAATGGCGAAATGGGTTTCGAACGGAGCGCAAGAGAACGCAGCCCGGAAGTTCTCGTAGTTCCTCCGCACCCGCTCCGCGTCGTAAACATAGAGCGGACTGCCGAACCGGGCGATGAGATCTCTCGCCGCGAATTCGTCCCGAACTGCCATGCCGATCGGCCCGGCCGTCGTCGAAAGAATCAATCCGCCTCCGAATTCGGCTACCCCAAGAGCCCATTTGAATGGGACGAATCTTCCGGATGGGTTACGAGGGCACGTCGAGTCGCTAGGAGTCTAGCACCGGAGCTCGCCGGGAACGCCTTCGAGATTCGCTTCGAGATTCGCGAACGTCCGTTTCACTCGGCCGACGCCTTCCCGATAGGGGTCGACGAGAGCACCTCCTGAGATCGACTGATCAGGACCTCGAATCTCAACTCGAGGAGGGATCTTGATGTGATGGGCATTCCAATTTTCCGCTGAATTCCAGGGCTCGGAAACACCATCATGGAAAAAGCTTTCAGGCCGGCGATCGGTCCCAACTGCGAAATTGCTCGAGACCTTCAGGGGTTCCGGAAACCCCAATAAAGCCGGATCGATTCGAGCTTTCTGCCGATCGAATCAATTCACCCGGTAATACCAAATCGGCGAAGCCGCAGCAGCATCGATGAAAGTGGCTGCTCCGCCATGATAAATCGTCATCGACGAGAGGAACTGCGGGTCGTTCGAGCGTTCGAGAGTCCAGCCGACGCCGGAGCCGTTGGAGCCGAACCATTCGAATGTGCCGGACGCGGACGTGCCGAGAGTCTTGCGACCGATCAATGTCACCGTGGATGGGTCGTAGACGAAGATTGGCGATACGTTGGAGTTTCGGCCGTCCGAAGACGTGACCTGCAAGCCCGACCAGCCTATCTTCGCCGTTGAAGGCGCGCGCACCTGGGCCTTCATGGCCGATGGGGGCACGACTTGCGACGACATTACAATCAGGTCTGTCGTTGTCGCTTGAACCGTCGGCGCCAATGAAAAATCCTGCCCCGACAAAGTCACGGCGACACCGGCCCCGAAGCCGCGGGGAACGCCGTCGGGGCTCCAAGCGTTGATTCTTGGTTTCCCGCGCAGATGAACCACCGGCATCGTGTCGTCCAGCTCTTCATTGACAAAGACGCGAAATTCGACGTCAGCCGCGTCCTCCTGAATTGGGCCCTGATAGGTGCGGAGGTAATTGCCCGTGGTGGAGTCATAACGGACGGCTCCGACGAACTGGCCAAGCACCGGGCGTCGGGCGAAGCGGACTTCTTGATCAGCGCCGAGCGGCGCGTTGTCCTTGCTTCGCGGGCAGACGGCCACGTCGAAGGATTGACCCGTGTTAGACGGAATCTCCGCGACAAAAACGGTCACACAGGTTTTCGCGCGGTCGATCTGCCACAAACGACGGAAACGCGAGGTGTGTTGCAAGTCAAAGCCGTACGTTCCCCATTGAACCTTGCCGCGATCCCACGGTACGCCGACGTCGAAACAGTCGGCTTTGGACGAACTGCCATAGTCGTTTCCCATCGTCCAGCACACTGTCGTATTGACGCCGTCGAGCGTGCCGAGAGAGAGCGAATTGACTCCCTCAGTGTACGGCAAGTTTCTGGGGTACCCCGCAAGGTGTTGTCCCGAGAAATCGTAGCCCTCCGCATACGAAAGCGAGTTGTTCTCGCCGCCGAAAAGGATTCCGGCCGAACCGGATTGTCCCAGGTCTCCGATCACCGGTTCGCAATATGAAAAATAGTTTGTGCCGTTGTCGACCGGCCAGCCCGGCGCCTCGGTTGCGGTTTCGAGATCAAAGAGGCGGTCGATACCGTAATTGTCGCCGATTGCGAGCCAGCGTTTCCCGGCCGCCTCGAACAGCGCGTAGCTCTCACCGGCCGTCGTCGATGCCGGGATGGCGACGGGATAAGGCGGAACAGTCACGCCGTAGCGATCGAGCAGATGAACGTAAACCTGCGCACCGTAGCTGCCGCCCCAACCACTGACGGCAACAACATACGAGAGCCCATCGTCTCCTGTGAAAGAAATGATCGGCGCGGCGTCGAAAGCGACAAACAATTGGCCCGAAGGGTGAAAGATGTAGGGCCAGGATCCGGCACAATTGGAACCGTCCGGCCGGATGCAATGAATCTCTCCGTGTTGGTTCCCTGTGAGCAGCTCGGGCTTGCCGTCGAAATCGAGGTCGACGACTGTCGGCGATGCGAATGAGCCATTGAAGCTCGGCCTGGTCACCGGAAAGCCAGTACGAAGAATCCCATTCGCGTCGAAGGCATAGATCATTGTTT
>Ga0315281_10010018_pt1 | contig 13106 bp, 14 predicted proteins | sample YL17G07_0_MG_FD_204540 | JGI IMG/M metagenome (GOLD analysis project Ga0315281, IMG submission 204540) | Sediment microbial communities from Yellowstone Lake, YNP, Wyoming, USA - YL17G07_0 | ecosystem: Environmental > Aquatic > Freshwater > Lake > Sediment | place: USA: Wyoming | collected... | reverse complement strand
TGTCTCAATCCCTTTGATTTCAGGGCTTCTTGCTGACCGATGAAGTTGACGCCGTGCTTAATGTCCGAAGGGTCTCAATCCCTTTGATTTCAGGGCTTCTTGCTGACGAACACGCCGAATCTGAGCTGGCCGACCTGAAGTCTCAATCCCTTTGATTTCAGGGCTTCTTGCTGACCGACATGCTGCCCGACGCGTTACAGACGCATCGTCTCAATCCCTTTGATTTCAGGGCTTCTTGCTGACCATTGTCTTGACTTAATATGGACGGTCATGAGATGTCTCAATCCCTTTGATTTCAGGGCTTCTTGCTGACTTGGGTGGATATGACGGTAATAGAGGCGCGTAAGTCTCAATCCCTTTGATTTCAGGGCTTCTTGCTGACGAAGCGGAGGCTGCCAGGGAGAAACTGCTGGCTGCCTGTCTCAATCCCTTTGATTTCAGGGCTTCTTGCTGACCGCACTTAGGCTATTTTGATTTCTCCTTCAACGGGTTGAACAAGGCTTTCGCGGTTTTTCGCCTGATCGCCTGAGATGTGTTCGCCAGGCGGGTTGGCCGTGGCGTAGGCGCCGAGTCCAAAAGCGGCTTCCTTGCCGACATGCAGCCATTTTCCCAGGTGCAGAAATGGGGCGAACGGCGCAAGCTCGCCTTCGAGCGTCCAGGTGCCGACGACGCCGCCCAGGGCCATTGCCTGATGTTGCCGGGAGGAATAGCGCGTCCAGTCGCGCCAGACGAGCTGCCTGGCGTCGCGAATCCCATCGCAGGCTTTGGTCAGCGCGGAAAAATCGTCGATCAACGGGCCGTGGGCGTGGAATTCGGCGAGCAGGTTGGCGCGTCGCGCCAGCGCCATGAGCAGGGTGCGGGCGTCGAGCTTTTCTGGCGGCAGGGCGTGGCCGTTGCGTTGCAGGCGCAGGGGGGTGGTGAATTCAAGGCTGATGCGGGTCGTATCTGCTTCGCGGTCGGGGTGGAGCCGGATTTCCTGAGCGTGCGGGATCAGGGCGCCGGTGTCCGGGCGGTGGATTTCGGTATCGCCGTTCACACCTGCTTCGCTGGAATGGTCGACCCGGACGAGTTCCGCGGTGCCGTCACCTGTTCCCACGCCGCGGGCAAAGGCGCGGCGCCAGGCAAGAATGACGAGCGGCAGCTCTTTCAGCGCCCGGCCGATAAGAACGAAGTGAAAGACCAGCGAGTCGCCTTCGCCGAGTTGCCTTGCGCCCCATGCCGGCGGCTCGATGACGTACGGCACTGGAATCTGCGAGAATTTTTGCAGGGCGTGAGTGGCCGGTGGCGGTGGGGCGAAGATAGCCGGGTAGGGGCAGGAGGTGAGCAGCGGGCAATCGGCGCATTCCTTCTGCCTTCTCATACAGGCGAGTTGGCGCAGCGCGTGGCCGAAAGCGCCGCGCAGCATGGAGCCGGCGTAGTCGGGCAGACGGATGGGGCTTGTCGCCTGAAATTCAAGCCGGTAACGGGCGAGGGGGAATGAATGCATCGCCATCGGATTTCCGGGAATTTCAGGTTGGTGCGATGACATTGACGACTGACTCAATCCCAACTCGCGCGTTCTTCGGCCAGATAGGCATCGACTTCCTCTTTCGAGTAGCGCTGTTGTGGCGGATGACGATCCAGATTGTCGAAGAATGAGCGTAGCCCCTTTTCTGTGGGTGATGGCGGGTAAGGGATCAGGACAATGACTTCGGCATCGCCTTCAGGCGCGTCGATGGGTAACTGAATTTCGATGCGATGGCTGCTGTCGATATGGGCTTTGAGTTTTATAGCTTGCATTGGGGTCTCCGGCTATTGGGAAAGCTTGTTACGCTAAACCGCGCAGGGCAGAAAGTTTGAGTTTCTTGCGCTCATCCTTGAGGTCGACCCTGACGACACGCGGCAGCCATTCTTCGATTGCATCGGCAACAGCGCGTCTTTCTTCCTCGCTCCAACCGGCAGCATCCCGCGCCAGGTCTCGCGCGTTCGCGTGGAATGCCGTGTTGGGGTTGTCTTTCCCTCCGCACAACTGTTCGGCACGGGCAGCGAAGGCAGTTTTGAACTCCTCGATGCGACGGAGGTTCGGGGCCATCGCGTCAAGTGCCGTTGCACGGGCTTCCTGAGCTTCGCTTGCGGCGCGGGCAGCGGCTTCATCCGCCTGCTTTTGCCGTGCCGCTTCGGCAGCCGCAGCTGCGTGTTGCGCTTGATATTCTTCCAGACGAAACAGCCGGTCCCGATGTGCCTCGCGCAGTGCGCCGCTACGGGCGGCCAGCTTCTGACGCAGCGCATCGGAGAGATAGCGATGCGCGTCGTCGCTGGCATCGACCCATATCCAGCCGAACGGCAAGAGGCCGTCGGCGCCGGCTTTGGTGAGGCTGGCGAAGCGCTTTTCGGTGGTGTTGGGGCGGAAGTCGAAAGTTTGTTTTCCATCGACGCGGGGGCCGAGTATCTTGATGTCGCGCAGGCCATCGAGAGTGACAGATTCCGCGCCGGAGTGTCTGCCGACGCGCAGCAGGAAGCCTTGCCGCGCAGAGATAAGTTCGCCGAGTTCGTCGCAGAGCGAGCCGGCGATCAGGCGCTTCCATTCGGCGTCGAGCAAGCCGCCCAGCACGGCATGGTCAAGTTCGGCTTCGAGTTGCGGTTTGTAGAAGCCGTTGCAGGCGTCGCACAAGGCGTTCCACTCAATCTTGCCGGTGAACCGGAGTTCGCCAAAAAAGGCGGTCGGAATTGCGTCGGGAATGGTTTCAAGAAACACCTTGAGTTCCTGCGGGCTGCGTTCGCCATCGCGCGGCAGGCGCTTTTTCTTGCTGATGGCGTAGAGTACCCGAGTCGGTGGCGGCGTGGCGTCTTCCTCGGGGTGCGCGTCGGCAAGATGGATATGGCGGAACGGGTCGTTCTCGAACTTGCCTGCGGTGTAACCGAGCAGGCGTTGTTGTAAAGCAGCATTTTTGTTCTTGCTACTCTTCTCTGCCTGGGGTAATTCCGCGCCATGGTTAAGCCGGTTCAGCCACGCGGTGCGGATGCTGCCCTTGAGCGAGCTGCCGGGCAGATAGGGGGTGTTGTCGAACGGCCGGTAGGCGGTGCGGGAAATGGGGAAGACATTGTAGGTGGCTTCACCGGCGGGGCCGCGTTGTGTGGGCTTGCCGGCGCTCTTCTCGTATTCGCGGACAATATCCCCGGCGACAGCCACCTGGTGGCGGGCGAGCCCGGCAAAGCGCTCGGCGTTATCACGAAAGAAACGTTGCAGGGCGCCGATAGGCTCGCGCCCGTCGACCAGTGTGGCGAGTTGCTTGCGCTCCTTGTCGCTTAGCGCTCCCGCCAGGTCGGCAGGGTCGAGCGAGTGCAACAGGCTGTCGTGGATAACGAAGTTGCTCGGCTCGTAAACTTCGTCGCAGCCGATGTGGACTGGCGAGAGGGTGGAAATCGAAATGGGGCGATGGCTCATGATGGTGTCAGCTCCATGCCAATCGACAGCACTGGCGCATAGCCCTGATGCACGGTGGCGGGTTCGGCTTTGGATAGCCGGCCTCCGCCTCCCAGACCTTGCCCGATAAATTGGCGTGGGCCGTACTCGCCCTCCGGCACGAATATGGCACCAGTGGCCGCCATAAGAATGGGTGTCTTGAAGGGGTTACCGGCGAGCGCGTGAGCATTGCCGTGACGGCCAAAGCGGGTGAGGACGCGCCAATAGCTTTGCTTGCTGTCGAATCCCTGACCCTGCGGCGTACAGGGAGCGAGAGACCAGAAAGCGCTGGCCTTGGCGGGTGCGGCGAACGATACCGGTTCGAGCCGCTCGACCGAGAACTTACCCAGGCCGATGCTGGCGTCGCGACCGAAGCCGCTGGCGCCGGTGGCGGCGAGCAGGCGCTGGATTTCATCCGCAGACACGCGATCATCGTCGAGCACGAGGTAAACGTCGATGCGCTGCCCCCGTGCATAAAAGATCTGCGGCATGGTGTAGGGCGCAAACTCGCCTTCGCCGGTGGTGCCGGTCAGGCGGTTGAGCGTGTTGTGCGGCTGGACATCGCGAAGTGGCGCTTTGTCGTAGGCGGTGGCGTCACCCACGGCGCTGGCAAGCAGGGCTTGCAGCGGCTGCCCCGTCTCTGCGGTTGGAATCCAGTGTTTCTTCTTGGCCTCCTTGCGCTTGGTGGCGTCGGCCTGCGGCTCGAAGTGCTGCGGCCATGCAGGCTTGGGCAAGTAGCCGGCGGGAAAACCGTCGGAGACGACCAGCCACGGCTGGCCTTCTGTGTAGCCTTCGAGTTGGTGGGTGAGTTCGGCTTCGCCTTGGGTTTCGCGCAGCGCCCAGCAGAGTTGGCCGAACAGGGTATCCCCTGCCAGCGGCGTACCAAGCGGCGTATGCAGCGCCAGCGTGGCGCGGTGGAGGGCGTGGGCCATTGCTTATGCGGCGACGGCGAAGGGTTGAATGGCGTCGAAACGGGTCTGCATAGATTCACCGTCGAGCGCGAGGTTGGTCAGGGCGACCTTGCCATAACCGCGTGAGCCGGAACCACCCAGGCTGTCGGCTTCGAGCAACTTCAAGCCTTGCAGCAACATGGCGATCAGGTCTTCGCCGTCGATGACCTTGAGCGAAAGCCGGAAATCAAATTCGGCGCCAGCGATGACGCGTTCGGTGAAGCGGGGGCTGGTGGCCACGCCAGCGATGCGGTCGATCGAGTTTTCGCTTTTGGCTTCGGTGGTGAGCAGGTTGCGCGCCCGCACCTTTCCAAGCCAATCGGCGTTCAGGGAGCAGTCCCAGAACGCCAGTCGAGTCGGACCGATTTCCTTGACGAGCTTGTCAACTTCTCCGCCGGGCGCGCCACCAAACAACCGAATCAGGTCGGCTGCGGGTGTATCGGTTCTTCCGTCCTTGATGTGCTGAAACGAGAACGGCTTGCCGTTGGCAGCGGTGACCAAACCAAGCTGCCATTCGAGCAGCGAGCGTATCTTGCCCTTGAGCGATGAGCCGGGGATGTAGGGCTGGCCGTCGAGCGGGTTTTTGACCACCGGATTGTCAGTGCCGCCAATGCGCATTTCGGTGTCGCCGGCGCCGATGTGCAGGCCGGTCTTGAGAATGAGGGTGCCAGTCAGTTGCTTGATTTGGGTGAGTTGCATGGATAGTCCTTTCGGTCAGGCGGCAATGCGATCAGTCGGCAGTGGAAGCTGGAAGCGGCCTTCGACGATGCCGCGCACGGTGATGTCCTCGTCGAGGTCTTCCCAGCGCAGGGCAGCGCCGGAAACCCGCAAGGTCAGTGCGGCGAGTTGTTCGTCGCTGGCGTCGTGCAGCAGCCGAAAACGGTCGGCAGGGAAGCCGATCTGGCGGCCGTCGGTCAGTTCCACAAAAACCATCCGGCCGGTCACCCAGGTACGTACGGCGCGGTAATCGAGTTCAGCGGGGGAAGTATTCATGCCATTTCTCCAGAAAAAAGATTTCGCGGTCGATAACCACCGCTTCGATGCGCCGCAGTTCGACCGGCTTGACGCCTTCGCTGCGCGCCAGCCGGACGGGCGCGAGCCAGAATTTGCATTCGCCGTCGCCGGTATCGACGTGAATGTGCGGCGGCTCGGAACCTTCGTCCGAATAGAAGTGGAAGCGCCAGCCGAGAAGACGCAGCACGGTCGGCATGTCAGCCCCGCAACGCCTTGAGGAAGCCAATCACGGCTTCGAAGTGAAGGCGGAAGTGGTCAAGTGCCTTGGCGCTGGTGGTGGATTTGATGCACTCGCGGAACCAGGATTCGAACTGGTCATCGACCAACTTGCGCCCTTTTGCGTAAGCCACTTTAGCGTTGAGCATCTTGATGAAAGCTTCGTATTGCCTGAATTTTTCGTCCCTTTCCTTTTCGTCATTTCCATCAATGCGCTCCTGCCAGCCAACCAGTTCATCGTAAAAGCGCCGGATTTGGGTGCTCTTGTTCATATGTCCGGGAGCTTGGTTGAGCTTGTTGGCTACGGATTCAGCTTCGCCATTGAACAGTTCGGCTGCGGGTGGAACGGTGGCTAAATTAATTGGCATCGTTTGATCTCCTAATGCAACATTCTGTTGGTATGCAGTTCCAGTGTCCCGTTCGGCAAGCTTGCCGCGCTCAATCGCGCTGCCGGTAAAGCAGAACCGACAATGGCAGGCGGTATGCACCCTTGTAGGTGCCGAGCGCGCCCCCGATTTCGCCGATGGCGTCGGCCAGCAGCTTTTCTCGCCGTTCGCGAGCATTGTCGTCGCCCTTCACACGGTCGCGGAAGAAGCGGGCGAGGCGATAGTGGAGTTGTGAACGCCAAATAGCGTCTTCTGGCCGCTTGCTTTCCGCACGGTCAGACAACTGAAGCAACGAGTAGGTGAGGCCAGTCGAGAACTCCGCGCCATGGGTGCCGGCACGGGCCATCAGGTCTTCCAGCGCAGCGCGGCGTTTGCCCATCAGCGCTTGCCAGTCGGCCCAGCCGACGCTTTGGCCCCAGAGCGTGACGGCATTCTTCTTCTTGCTGTCTTTCTCGAAGGACTTGGCAGCATCAAGTGCATGTTCGGCGCTACGGGCAAGCTGGCGTACCGGCATTTTCGGCTGTGTCATGACGAGGCCGGCGGAGAAGGTGATGGTTTCGTTGACGACATAGGCGGCGAATTTCTCGCGCAGCACGGTGGCGAGGGAGAGTGTCGAATCCCACGGGCCGATGAGAAAGAAATCGTCGCCACCGGCAAACACAGTGTAGGTGTTGCGGTAGCGGGTGACGCCGTTCGCGTCCTTGTCGTGCTCGCAGAACCAGGGCAGCCAGAGCGAGAAGAAGGCGTTGACCTGGCGCGACAACGAGGCCATCTTGGCGAAGGTCGGTTTCTCCAGACCTTGCTGGAAGATGTTGCCCAGATTGTCGATGTCGCCCTTGAGCGTGACCAAGGCGACCTCGCCTTTCCATCTGCCATTTTCGAAAAGTTGGCGGTCTTCACAGGCGATATGGTGCAGAGTCTTGATCGGGTTTGTACGGTCAAACTCGACTTCGCTTTCCCATTTGCCATATTTGTCGGCGAGTTGTTCGTCGTTGGCGTCGAACCGCGGCACATAGCTGTTGACGAAGCGCCGTGCATAACCCCGCCAAAGGGTGCCGTCAGCCTCGGGAGCGTCGAAATCCCAAACACGCCGCAGGTTGCCGCTGCGCGCCAGTTCCCCATACTTGCCGGAAGCCTCGGCTTCGGGGACGAAGGCGAGGCGGAAACCGAAGTAATCGAGTCCAAGCACTGGCAGGGTGTCGGCTTCCTTGGCGACAAGCAATCGCGCGTGTTTGGTCAGCGCTTCGCCGATGCGAATCTGGTCGTCGGCCAGGCGCGACAGAGGGTAGCCGCGCTGGGTGGAGGCTTTTGGGTTGGCGGGATGCCTGCCGTTGATGGCGCAGACGCCGAACGTATTGTCGAAGCCATCGAGAAAACCATCAAAGGCGGCCGTTGCATTGCTGTCGCAGAGGTCGAAACGCTGGTGTTTGGCGGCATCGAGCGCGGCGAAGAGACGCTTGGTCAATTCGCCAAAATGCCCGGCGGTAAAGTCATTGCAACTCGCTGCGGTCGTCGCGATGCCGACGCCGATTTCGCCATAGGTGTGTTCGAGGCACCAGACGTTGAGTTCTTTCCGGCATCGGGCGACAGCGGCGCGCGCCGGTTCGGTGTTCGGCGCGACGATAAGGAACTTGCCGGCAGCGTTGATGATCTGCGAGGTCGGGGGAAGCTCAAGCGCTTCAAGAAGCTTCAGGGCGGCGCATTCGGCAAGCAGCGAAACCTGGAAGGAACGTCCGCGCAATAGTTTGTGGGCGTGCTTCTGCGTTGCGCCACCTTCGGCGAAAATGAAGTCCTGAATGCCGAAAAAATCGCCCTGTACGAGCAGGAGTTTCTCAATACCCCAATCTTCGTTGCGCTCGCGTAGTTCTTGTGCGGCCTCTGGCCCAGTGTTCCCGGTCTCGTGATGCCAGCGCCAGAGCGCGGTAGCGAGCGCTGCGGCGGCCTTGCTGTGGTCGTAGAGCGAGACCTCTGGCTTGACGCCGAAGGCGGTGGCGGCGGGAATGGCGTGCGTCATCGTGAGCCATAAACTGTCGAAGTGATCGAGCCAAAGCGGCAGATTGGCGACGTGCGATTTCGGAATGCGTTTGATGCCTTCGATCAGTGCTTCCCACAGCGCGTGGTATTCGGCCTTGGCTGTGGCGTTGTCGCTTGGTGTGCAGGCATTGGCGAGTTGGGGAAAAATGTTTTCCGGCGCCAACGGCTTGAGGGCGTAGCGCCAGGCGAGTTCCCCTTCCTTGATTTCCGCCTTGCCGATCTGCTCGAACAGCGTCAATAGACGGGCGCAGTAGTGGTTGTCGCGTTCCTTTTTATTGTTGTACTCGCTGTCGAATTTGTCGCGCTCGAAGCCGGAGGCGACGCGGTCGGCAGTGGCGACAATCCATTGCAGAAAGGTGTTGGGCCGGTGATGCGAGCTGGCGGCATTGACGGCGGAGTCCGTCGCATTGCCGTCGTCGCCCGTGGAAAAGGGTGGGCAGCCGTGCCTCAGGTCGGGAAAGTGGCCGGTGGCTTCGAGCGCGTCCCATGCGATGCCAGTGTATGCGGCATGCAGGTGGCTGAACCATCCTCGCGCATCTGTAAACTCCTTGTGATGGGGGCAATATAGCTGCTGATTGCTTTCCAGCATGTCGCGGCTAATTTCGATGCCCGCGCGCTCGGCGAGTTTACCAAGGTCGTGGAGAAAGGCGGCAAGGGCGATGCGTGAGGATTGTTCGGTGAGATTCATGTTATTTGGGTGATTTGACGTTAACCGAAGCATAAAGCCGATATTTTACAATGGCAACAACGGCAAGCTTGCCGTTGCCGCGTCGACGCTCACATAGTGCAGTGCGGCAGGAGGCAGATTCAGGCGGTAGCGGCGCGGACGAGTCTCGCCATCGCTAATCAAGTAGGGATCGGCGGCGGGGCCGAGTTCCCGCTTGACGATTTTCCGTAGTTTCGAAAGGTGTGCGGAGAAATAGCCGCCATCCATGCCTTTGCGAAGTGCCCGTTCGGTCATGTCCAAATCGCCCATCGAACCAGCAATTCGCCGCAACTCAGCCAGATAGCGTTGCGCCCAGTCTAAATCCGGCGAATCCTTGTTGGGGGCGGGCAACGATGGTTCCTGAGCGAGCGCACGGCGAGCAAAAACGCTCAGGAGTGCCAGTTCGGCTGGCGGCAGAGAAAATACTTTGCCGGCAGCACGAACCTGGCGCGTCTCCAGATCAATGAGAAGTTCTGCCGGCCCGAGGGCGCTACGTGCTGCTTCAACGGTGTCGTTGTACGTGGCTCGGCCGGTGAGCAGGGCTTCAGGCAGCCCGTGCCGCAGGCTGACAAACGGTATCTCAGCCAGTGTGACAATGGCCTGCGACGTGTCGGCCAGTCTGCCGTCAGGCAGTTCGAGAACCCGGCTGGTCGGCGTTGGATAGTAAAAGCCGATGCTAGCTTCGTAGGGGTCCGAGACCAATACGTGCGAGAGATTGTCCTGGGGGCGACCATACAGCGATAGCGCATAGCCAAGAAAGAATCCCATGGTCTTGCGCCCGCCCGCGATGGAAACGTGCAGTGCAGACTCGGGATCGGCAGTGAACTCGCGGATAAGTCCGGTAATGCCATCCGCCGCGCAGCGGTTGTCCGCGGGGGATCGGATGTCTTCCATCGGGTTTCCGGAATCATCCTTGAGGACATGGATTGTTTCGGTGCTAAAGCGGATTGCAGGCAGCGCATAGTCCTGGCACAAGCGGAAGAACCAGCCCGGTTCATCCGACAACAAGCCAAGACGCGCCTTTTCAGCCCCTCCCCGAGTTGTTATCAGATGAATTTCCGTCGGCACGAACGGGTGCGATGAGGCAACAGCAAGGGCGTACAGCGTTTCCGTGACGATCTGGGGTGACAGGCCGGTGACTGCGACAAGAATACGTCGTGGATATTCAGCCGGGCTTCGCATTATGCGATCCACTGCGTTATTTCATTCTTGAGCGACTTGATGGCATTGGCGGATACGATACGGATACCTGCTGCCTTGGCGCGTGCCATATTGGCATCGACCCGCTTTCTGTCGCCTTTGCCGCTTGAGCCGGAGAGCATCCCACGATAGTCGATAAGCATGCCGCGCGTGCGCAGCCCACCCATTTTTAGCAGGGTTTCCAGCTTGTAGATTGCTTCTGTCCCCTTGTCGTCGCCGGAGTTTCCCATGTTTGCAAGATTGGCGGCCTTGCATTCGATGAGATGAAGCGTGTTCCGATACAGGAATGCGCCGTCGATCTCGTTCACGGTAGTGCCGTTCGATGCCGCGACCTTGATGTTCATGCCGTAGTCGGCGAAATTCCGTGGACCCGCCAGATCGGCTAGTGCCTTGAAAACATGCTGTTCCAGCCAGGCACCCCCAACAAAGCGGCGTGATTCTTCGGAAGTGAAGCGGAGGACATTCCTTTCACGCCGGGCATGCTTACCCTCCACAAACAGACCGATCACCTCATTGAGAAGGATTGAATCGAGCTGGTGTTCATCCAGCTTGCCGACCAGCGAACCCTTGGCTTCGGCAGCGATGAAGTTCATCTGGCCGAGTGACGGGCCGAACTTCTCTACTCCGTCAACGATACGTAGCGTGAGGTCGGACTGCTCGCGAGTAATGGCCGGCTTGGCTGGCTTGTCCACAACCGTGTAACCGTGCGCCTCCAGAAATTCGGAAAGTTTTGTTTTGCCGGACAGAGACACGCTGCGCGTGCGATCACCAAGCACCAGAACCTCGTCGGTTTCCGCATTGACGTAGAACACCGGCTTCTGTGCATCGCGAAAGGCTTCCTGCGCCGCCATCGCCATGATCTTTGTGCCCCCGGTCACGTTCAAGGCAATTTGGCCCGACCGCCCGTCCAGAAAGTTGAAGAAAATATCGTAAAGCCCAAAGTAATCGTAGGCATCGGCAATAGGCAGTCTTTCAGTCGCAATTCCGTGTCGCTTAAAGATGGGCTCCAGATAATCCGCGCGGCCTGCCATGTCGGGGCTCGTTGCGAGCACTACACGGCGGGGCCGCCAGTGCTCGTCCAGGGCAGGCAGCAGGTTTGGCGTGGCTTGCGCTGAAATCAGGCAAAGGTGTGTGTCGTAGTTCATGCGCCCCCCTAAAATCATTGTGTGTGGTGTGTGAAATCGCTTTCCACTCGCACGATGCGGTAGGCATCGAGGCGCGCCGCGATCTCCAACAACTCGTTGGCAGTCAACTCCCGACCGCGCCACGCTTCCGGCACCTCAAGCGATAAATGAAGATAGCGGGCTCCACGCTCGCAGACGGCTGCGGCCAAGTTCACCGGTAACGAGCCGATGACGGTGTCGGCAGCGCCAACGTCGCCAGCAGCCAGATGCGTCACCCAGCGCTCAACCGCGAGGCCTTGCCGCCTTGCCCATTCGATCGCGCCTGGGTGGCGCGAGACAAACCAGGTAATCCCCAGCTTCTGCGTATTATCGTTTTGAACCATATTGGCATAATATCGGCGCCGGGCAAGCCAGTCCAATGCGGCAAGCCTGCCATTGGCTACGCAATCGCCGCCGGCAGCCCCGTCCATTGGATTCCCTCCGGCAGACTGGTTCGCCCAATGCGGCACTGAAAGCCGCGCACCGGTAGCGGATAGCAGCGCACATCGTCTTCGCGATCTTCTATCAGGTTGGCCATATGCGCAAGGCAGCGATCCTTGTCTTCCTCGCTGCCCACCAGGATGAAGACGCTGTATTCCAGGGGCGCAGCATATTTGCACATCGCCCGATGCACCAGTTGCAGACGGCGTGGCTGGGCAATGTCATAGCCAATCACGAAAACGCGCGTGCTCATGCCTGGAAGGCATCCACGTCATCGTCTAATGAAGCGGGCGCATCAACCGCGCCCATCTGCCCGATGGCCGTTGCGACATCGGCGACACTCTCGACGAGCTGCTTGCGCAGCCGCTCGGCGACCGGTTCCCACTCCGCGTAGAAACGTGTGCGGCCGGCCTTGCCCAGCAGGCATGCGCCATCGGTTTGCGAAAAATCATCCACGCGCAGTTTTTCCGTCCGAAACAGCATCAACGCGTGACGATCCACTTCGACCCGCAGCGGCTCCACCACATCGCAGGCCAGCGACTCGCGGCCGAAATCCATGACGTGATAGAAACCGATGAACGGATCGAGACCAGCGCCGTACAAAGCCAGCACAGCTTCGGCGTGCAGCAGCGTGTAGCCGAGCGACAGCACCGCATTGACCGGATCTTTCGGTGGCCGCCGATTGCGGCTGTGGAACTTCAGGCGCTCCGGCAACAGATCGCGGAAACCTTCGAAATACGCAGCGGCTCCCGCACCTTCCAGCCCGCGTAGCGAAGTGGCCGATGCTTGCGCGTCCACCGCTGCAATGGCACCGTCCAGTCGCCGCAGCGAGAGCGTCAGCAGATAGCGGGACTGCAACTCGACATCTCGCCGTTCGGCCAGAAAGGCAGCCTGCGCCATTAGCTTGGCCTCGACGATGGCGCGTGAGAAACGTAAGCAAAAGTTTGCATCCAGCGACAGCCGGTATTGTGCCACCCGCCGCGCCGCATCGTTGTGCGGGCGGCCAAGCAGCATCGTCGGCTCGGCTTTTCGACCAGAGAGCACAACCACGCCGATGCCGCGCTCACCCAGTTTGCCGAGCAGTGAAGACGAGAGAGTCACATCCCCACGCAGAAAAACGCGCGCCAGTGGCGCCAGCGGCACAGTGCCGACGCGCTCACCGTTTTCGTAAAATACCAGCGCCTCGCCGTCTGCCTTCAGCGTCACGCCTCTCCGATCAACGTAAAGGCTGGTCATCGTCCTCTCCTGTGCGCATCAAACGATCATGAAAACATCTGTTACCGGCTGCGTCGCCAGCCCCAGTCCGTCACACTTCATCCGTGGATCAAGCTGTAAAATGTGGGCACGGTCTTCGACGGGGTCGATCAGTTTCTCAAGCGTCTGCCGAAGCTCGCGCAGTTCGGCCGGCGTTAGCCAGCACTCGTAGAACGACTTCTGGCCACCCACCTTGTAGCCGAGAAGATATTTGTGCACCCGGTAGAGCCGCTTCGGGTTGCTGATGTCGTAACACACCAGAAACAAGGTACGCGCTACATCGTTCATAGGGGCATGATA
>Ga0315281_10010017_pt1 | contig 13107 bp, 9 predicted proteins | sample YL17G07_0_MG_FD_204540 | JGI IMG/M metagenome (GOLD analysis project Ga0315281, IMG submission 204540) | Sediment microbial communities from Yellowstone Lake, YNP, Wyoming, USA - YL17G07_0 | ecosystem: Environmental > Aquatic > Freshwater > Lake > Sediment | place: USA: Wyoming | collected... | reverse complement strand
TGTCCTTGAGGATCTTGAGCGCCTTGTCTCCCTTGCCGTGGGTGGCAAGCCAGCGCGGCGATTCCGGCAGCGTGAAGCGGAACACGAAGACGATGAGCGCGCCGATGCCGATAACAATCCAGATGCCGCGCCAGCCGAGTGTATCGCGGAACAGCAGCGGGAAGAGAAATGCGATCGGCCACACGCAGGCGCCACCGATGAAATGAACGATCGCCAGGATGCGCCCGCGAATCCGTTTCGGTGAATATTCACCGGCATAGGTGAAAGTCAGCGGCTGCTCGGCGCCAAGGCCGATACCCGCGATGAAGCGGCACACCGCGAGCAAAGTGAGGCTCGGCGAAAGCGCGCCGAGTATCGTGAAGACGCCGAAGACCAGAAGGTTGAATTGATAAACCGTCTTGCGGCCGATGCGGTCGGTGAACTGGCCCTGACCGAACGAGCCGATAAAGAGCCCGACAAGCGTCGCGCTGCCGATCAGGCCGGCTTCGGTCGGAGTTGCAAATTTAGATGCCACCATGTCCGGGATCAGCGCACCTAGGACGATCAAGTCGAGAATGTCGAAGAAATATCCGGCGGCGATAAGCGCGATCACCTTGATGTGAGTCGGCGTGATCGGCGCCTCATCCAGCGTTTTGCCGACGAAATCCTGAATTGTTTGAGCCATGATATCCCCCCTTGAAGATTGGTCTTTTGTTCAGCCCGACATCAGGATGATCCACTTTGCGGCCCGTGACCAGCCCCGCTGCATGGTGCAGCGCAAATGAAATCCTGGCCTGCAGGTTTTAGATATACGAAAACCACCATGGGGTTCGGCCGGCGATAGCCCGCGCCTCTGGCTGGCGCCGGGCAGCCATTACCGCGGCGGCCGTATCCCAATTACGCCGGGCCTACCCCCCCGACGACGGTGCGCTGGTCGATCTGCGCGCGGAATTGGCGCCATCGGCCGCCGCGCGCCAGGCGCTGCCGGTCGATAATCCGCAGCGACTCTATCGCTTCGTTCGCACAAAACCCGTAGTCTCACCGCAACCGATCGCAATCTTATGAGCAAACGCCTCGCAGACAAGGTCGCTATCGTTACCGGCGCCGGCTCGGTCGGACCGGGCTGGGGCAATGGGCGCGCGACCGCCGTGCGCTTTGCGGAAGAAGGCGCCAAGGTTTTTGCGGTAGATTGCGATCTCGACTCTGTCGCCGAAACCATTGCGCGCGCCACGGAGACCGGCGGCACGATCTCGACCCATCAATGCGATGTGACCAACAGCGCGGCGGTCGCCGCCATGGTGAAGGCCTGCATGGACAAGTGGGGGCGCATCGACGTGCTGGTCAACAATGTCGGCGGATCGGCCGCTGGCGGACCGGTGGAATTGCCGGAGGACGTTTGGGACGAGCAAATCGCCGTCAATCTCAGCAGCGTCTTTTTGACCTGCAAACATGTGTTGCCGATCATGGAAAAACAGGCGAGTGGCTCAATCATCAATCTGGCGTCGACCAGCGGCATTCGCTGGACCGGCTCCGCCCAGGTCGGCTATGCCGCCACCAAGGCTGGCGTCATCCAATTGTCGCGCGTGGTCGCCGTGCAATACGCCGCCAAAGGCATTCGCGTGAACTCGATCGTGCCGGGGCAATTGCACACGCCGATGGTGGAAGCCCGGCTCGCCAAACAGCGCACCGGCGGCGATGTCGAGGCCCTACTCCACCAGCGGCTGAAACGCATCCCGCTGGGCTTTGCCGGCGACGGGCGCGACACCGCCAACGCCGCGCTGTTTCTGGCATCGGATGAAGCGCGCTTCATCACCGGCACGGAAATCGTCGTCGATGGCGGCATGAGCGCCCGCTGCGATTGATGCGCCGCCGATCCCCATTATGGCTTTTGGCCATGCGCCGACCGCTTGGACCGGCCGCCGCCCTGGCGTCGATTTTGATTTTGAACCCGGCGATCGCCCAAACCGGCCTGCCCGCCGGCTTTGTCTATCTGCGCGACAGCGACCCGACCATTGCGCAGGATATCCGGTATGCCGGGTCCGACAATTTCGTCGGCCGGCCGCTGCCCGGCTACGACGCGGCCGAATGCGTGCTTCGCCGCGAGGTCGCCGAGGCGCTCAAACGCGTGCAAGCCGACGTCGCCAAGGCCGGGTTGGCGCTCAAGGTCTATGACTGCTACCGGCCGGCGCGCGCCGTGCGCGCGATGGCGCAGTGGGCGAATGACGGCAAAGCCGACGGCGCCAGCCAACGGTTTTTTCCGACGCTGCGGAAATATTCATTGTTCGCGGCCGGCTATATCGCGGCCCAATCGGCGCATTCCGGCGGCAGCGCCGTCGATCTGACGCTGACCGCCGGAGCGAGCGGGCCGAGCGCACCATTCGACGCGACGGCCCACTATGGACCCTGCAGCGGCCCGCGGAAGCAACGCAGCCCCGACACCAGTATCGATATGGGAACCGGTTTCGATTGCTTCGATAGCAAAAGCCACACCCGCAGCCCCGCAATCAGCGCCGAACAGCGCCGTTCGCGCGCATTGCTGGTGGCCGCCATGGCGAAGCAGGGCTTTAAAAATTATTTCCGCGAATGGTGGCACTTTGTTTATGCCGTTGGGCCGCCGACCGCAAGCCAGGATTTTCCGATTCACCCGCGCGCGCTGACGACGCCGCGTTGAACCGCCAGCTAGAGTGTAGTTCATTTGAGTTGAATCAGTTTACTCCCGCTCGTCCCCGCGAAAGCAGGGACCCAGAGCCAAGCATGCTGGATTCCCGCTTGCGCGGGAATGAGCGGTGAATGCGCTTCAACTCAAGTGGATCAGACTCTAGCGGCCAAGCCTAGCGCCCAAGCCTAGCGCAAATGGCAGGCGACCATCTGGCCCGGTTTTGCTTCGCGCAGCGCCGGAGGCTCCACCCGGCAGCGCTCGACCGCATAGGGACAGCGGGTGTGGAAGTGGCAGCCGGCCGGCGGATTGACCGGGCTGGGGACATCGCCCTGTAGCACCCGCTTCTGCCGCTTGACGCTCGGATCCGGAACCGGAATCGCCAGCAACAGCGACTCGGTGTAGGGATGCAGCGGCCGCGTGAACAGCGTGCGCTTGTCGGTATATTCGACGATCCGGCCCAGATACATCACGGCGATGCGGTGGCTGATGTGCTCGACCACCGCCAGGTTGTGCGAGATGAACAGATAAGTGAGGCCGAGTTCGCGCTGCAGGTCCATCATCAGGTTAAGCACCTGGGCCTGGATGGAAACATCCAGCGCCGAGACCGGTTCGTCGCAGACAATCAGCTTCGGCCGCAATGCCAGCGCGCGCGCGATGCCGATGCGTTGCCGCTGGCCGCCGGAAAACTGGTGCGGGTAGCTGTCCATCTGCGCCTTGCGCAAGCCGACGCGATCGAACAGCGCGGCGACCAGATTTTTCACCTCCCGGCCGCCGGCGATCCGGTGAACGCGCAACGGCTCGGCAACAATATCGCCGGCGGACATGCGCGGATCGAGCGAGGAAAACGGATCCTGAAAGATAATCTGCATCCGCCGGCGATAGGGGCGCAGTTCGGCTTTATCCAGATGGGTAATGTCGCGGCCGTCGAGCTTGATGCTGCCGCCGGTCGGCTCGATCAGCCGCAGGATCGCGCGTCCGACCGTCGACTTGCCGCAGCCGGATTCGCCGACCAGACCGAGCGTTTCGCCATCGGATATTGCGAAGCTGACGCCGTCGACGGCGTAGACCCGGCCGGCCGCACGCTGCAGAAGCCCCTTGCGGATGGTAAAATACTTTTTGAGATCGCGCACCTCGAGCACGGCGGGAGGCGTTGCGCGGTTCACCTCAGCCATTGCGGTCTCCGTAAAGCTCCTGCGAGCGCCAGCAGGCCGCCCAGTGCTGCAGCCGCTTTTGCTCGTAGCCGGGATAGGTTTGGCGGCAGCGATCCTCGGCAAAGGCGCAGCGCGGCGCGAACACGCAGCCCGCCGGCAGATTGGTCAGCGCCGGGACGATGCCGGGAATTTCCTGCAGCCGCGCGCTGGCGGCATTCGCCTCTCCGCGCATCAGCGCCAGCCGCGGGATCGACGCCATCAGACCGCGGGTATAAGGGTGCTGCGGGCGGGCAAACAGCTCGTCGACCGGCGCCTCCTCGACCTTGCGCCCGGCATACATCACGATCACCCGCTGCGCCGTCTCGGCGACGACCGCCAGGTCGTGGGTGATCAGAATCATCGCGGTGCCGAGCTTGCGCTGCAGTTCCAGAATGATGTCGAGAATCTGCGCCTGGATGGTGACATCGAGCGCGGTCGTCGGCTCGTCGGCAATCAGCACCCTCGGATTGCAGGCCAGCGCCATGGCGATCATGGCGCGCTGGCGCATGCCGCCCGAAAGTTGATGCGGATACTCTTTGGCGCGCTGCGCCGGCTCGGGGATTCGCACCAGATCGAGCATCGCAACCGATTTTGCCCAGGCTTCGGAGCGGCTGAGCCGCTCATGCAGCAGCAGTACCTCGGCGATCTGCCCGCCGATCGTGATGACTGGATTGAGCGACGTCATCGGCTCCTGGAAAATCATCGCGATGTCTTTGCCGCGCACGTCGCGCATCGCCTCTTCATCGATGCCAAGCAGGTCGATCCCACCGAGCTTGACCGATCCGCCGACGACGCGGCCGGGCGGTTCTGGCACCAGCCGCATCAGCGAGAGCGCGGTGATGCTCTTGCCGCAGCCTGACTCGCCGACGATGGCCAGCGTCTCGCCGGCGCCAAGTGAAAAGCTGACGCCGTCCACGGCTTTGACGACGCCATGGCGCATGTAGAAGAAGGTTTGCAGCCGGTCGACTTCGAGCACGACCTCGGCGCCGCCCGTCGGCAGCCGAACGGAACGCGGCGTGCTGGCTTCGTGTTCGGTTTTTGTCACTGTCATGGCGCGAGCTGAAACCGTTAGGTGCGAAGTCGCGGATCGAGAATGTCGCGCAAAGCATCGCCGAGCAGGTTGGTGCCGAAAACAACAAGGCTAATGGCCAAACCGGGAAACACCACCAGCCAGGGCGCGGTGCGCACGTATTCCGCCGCCGATTCCGACAGCATCCGGCCCCAAGAAGGATGCGGCTCCGGAATACCGAGCCCGAGGAACGACAGCGACGCTTCGGTCAAGATCGCCGAACCGAGTTGCGCGGTCGCGATCACGATCAGCGGCGCCAGCGTGTTGGGAAGGACATGGCGGATGGCGATCCGCGTCTCGCTCATGCCGATGGCCCGGGCGGCCTCGACAAAGGGCTGCTCGCGCAAGATCAGCGTGTTGGAGCGGATGACGCGCGCCGCATAGGGAATCAGCGGAATCGCTATGGCAATGATGGTGTTCCCCAGCGCCGGTCCAAGCGAAGCCGCCATCACCAGGGCCAAAACCAGCAACGGCATTCCTTGCAGCACGTCGACCAGCCGCTGGACGATGAGATCGACCCAGCCGCCAATATAGCCGGACGTCAATCCGAGCACGACGCCGATCGCGCAGCCGAGAAACGTCGAGCCGAGCCCGACAGCGAGCGAGATGCGCGCGCCATAGACGATCCGGCTATAAACGTCCCGCCCCATGAAATCGGCCCCCAGCCAATGCGCAGAATTGGGATGCGCGAGCGAGACCGCGGAGTTTGTCGCGACCGGATCATAGAAGGTCAGAAAATCGGCAAACACGGCGGCGAATACGAACACCGCCATGATCACGGCGCCGATGACGCCCAATGGATGTCCAAGCGCGATGAATCGCAACTGCCGCCACAGGCCGTCGGGTTGGGCGGCGTCTTCCGTCCCCTCCGGAACGCGGTCGACGCTAGGCATGCCGCGCGCTCCCCTTGCGATGGGTGACCGGCCTAGTCGGCATATTTGATCCGTGGATCGAGAACGGCATAGAGCAGATCGACAATAAAATTGATCAGCACGGCAACCACCGCGATAAACATCACCAGGTTCTGCACGATCGGATAATCACGCCAACGGATCGCCTCGACCAGAAAACGCGCCACCCCGGGGATGTTGAAGACCGTTTCCGTGACGATCAATCCGCCCATCAGAAACGCGGCCTCGATCCCGATCACGGTGACGACCGGCAGGATCGCGTTGCGCAAGGCGTGATGATAGTTGACGCTGGTGTCCGACGCCCCTTTGGCCCGCGCGGTGCGAATGTAGTCCTGGCGCAGCACCTCGAGCATGGATGACCGCGTCAGCCGCATGATCAGCGCCGAACTGCGAAAGCCCACGGCGGCGGCCGGAATGCTGTAGAGCAACAACTCATCCCACCCGGTCTTCGGCGGTTCGGTGTAAATGGGAATCGTCCCGAAAAAGGAAACAAATGCCATCAGGATCAGAAGCGCGAGCCAGAACGAGGGGACCGACAGGCCGCTGAGGCTGATCACCCGCAAGACATAATCCAGGCTTGAATTCTGCCGGACCGCGCTGATCACCCCGAACGGAACGCCGAAGACAATCGAGAAAAGCAGCGCAAGACCGGCGAGTTTGGCGGTGATGGGAATGCGCGGCGCGATCTCCTCGATCGCCGGCTTTTCCGACACGTAAGAATAGCCGAGATCCCCGTGGAATAGCCCATTAATCCAGTGCCCATACTGCACGACGATTGGCAGATCGAGCCCGAGATCCTTTTCAATCTGCGCTTTCTCGGCCGCATTGATCATGCCGGCGGCGTCAAAAAGAATATCCACGATATTGCCGGGCACCAGCCGCAGCATCACGAACACCAGCACCGAAATTCCGAACAGCGTCAGGAGCATCAAAAAGAAGCGCCTGATCAGATAGGTCCCCACCATCGCCTCCCATCGTCTGCCGGGAAAGGCGCGCCCTTCCGCCCTCTACGACTCAAGCGCGCCGCTGCGAAACTTGGCGGCGGCCGCTTGGCAGCGACCATCACAGGCTATCGCAATCATTCCACCACTTACTTATCCAGCCAGGCGTCTTCGTAACGGTAGCCATTGTAAGCGCTGTTGCTCATGACGGTGATCCCCTTCACATAGGGCTGGCGACAGGTCGCCTGCCGGGCATGATAAAGAATCGGCCGCGCCACGTCTTCCTGCAGCGCCTTGTCGATCGCCCAGACCAGCCGTTTGCGCTTGGCGAGATCGGTCTCCATCGACTGCTGATCGAACTGCTTCTCCAGTTCCCGATTGCAATAATTCGTATAGTTGCGCTCGGATCCGCAGGCGAAGTTTTCGTAAAAGCCCTGGTCGGGATCGTCGATGCCGTTGCCTGTGAGATTGAGACCGACCGCGTAGTCCTTGCGGGTGACTTTGGCGAACCAGGCGCCGGATTCCACCACGTCCAGCTCGGCGTCGATGTAAATATCCTTGAGCTGGTCGATCAGGATGACGGCGGGATCGCGATAGGTAGCCAGGTTGCGCGTCGACACCTTGATTTTGAGATGTTTGTCGGGTCCGTAACCGAGCTTCGCCATGATTTGGCGGGCATCCGCGCGGCTCTTTTTGACGTCGGGGCCGAAGCCCGGAATGGTTTTGAGAATATCGGGCGGCAGTCCCCAGATGCCGTCGGGCGGCGGCAGCAACGTCCCGCCGATGTCGGCCTGCCCCTCATATAAGATATCGACGAACGCCTTGCGGTCGAGCGCCAGCGCCATGGCCTTGCGCAAATCAGGATTGTCAAACGGCGGCGCGTCCCGGTTCACAATCAGGTTGGTGTTGACGTTGATTGGCTTGAGATCGCAGACCGCCTTCGGTTCCTGCACCTTGATGTCCTTAAGCAGCGCGACGGTAATCTCGGTTGGGAACGTCATGTCGATTTTGCCGGCAATGAAGGCGAGCACGGCCGTCGAGCGGTTTTGGATGATGGTGTATTCGATGCCGTCAAGATACGGCAAGCCCTTCTTCCAGTAATCTTGGTTCTTCGTGAACTTGATCGACTCGTTCTGTTTCAACTCAACAAACTTAAATGGTCCGGTGCCGATCGGGTGCGTGCGCATCTGCGCGGCCGTGACGTGGCAGGGATAGATCGGCGTATAACCGGAGGCCAGCATGGCCAGCAGCGAGGGTTGCGGCCGCTTGAGATGAAAAGTTGTCTCAAAGTCACCGTTGACGGCGACATCCGTCACATTCTGATACCAGTCCTTACGCGGGTTCTTGCGGAACTTGTCCTGGCTTTTGCCTTGCAGCAGGTCAAACGTACACTTCACGTCCTTGGCGGTAAGCGGCTTGCCGTCGTGCCACGTCACGCCCTGCCGCAGCTTGAACGTGAGCTGTGTCTTGTCCTTGTTCCACGCCCAGCTGGTGGCAAGTTCGGGCACGATGGTGTCGAGGCTGTTTTGCGGCTTGTGCTGGTCGTAGATGACCAGATTGCTAAACATGCCCATCATCGGCGCGTTGACCGAGAAGGTCGCCTCCTCGTGGATCGAGAGGCTGGGCGGGGTTTCGCGGGAATACATTTTCAGTATCCCGCCGCTTTTCGGCCCGGCCGCCTGGGCGTTCGCAATTGACACGACCGCCAGAACGGCAGCCGCCAACGTGGCAGGTTTTCGTGCCATGGTATCCTCCCAAAACCGCTCGCGGATGCTGGTAATGCCAGCTATTTGTATATCGGTGCTATTTTGGCGGTTACGCTATCCGGAGTGGTCACTCCGATCAACCTGGCAGCTTGGCGAAGCAAGGCTGCAGTGCGGCAGGCGGCCAGGTCCACGAGCTGCGGTGATTTTGCCCTTGGCCCCGAAGCTATCCCACCCTGAATAACCACCGCACCTTCCGATCATAGCCAGCTTGCCAACGATCCGACTTGACCCCACCATGGACGCAGCGGACAACCACGGCGGCATGCTGTATCCCCGCCGTGCCTCCAAAGCCGGAGCCAAGCGATAATCGTGGTGAGTGAGAGCGACCATATCGTCGCCGAGACGGCGGCGCGGATTTTCACGGACCTCGCCGATCCCCAGACCATTAACCGAGCGCGCGACGACCGCTGGAAAGAGCCGCTGTGGCGAGCCCTGGCCGACGCCGGCTTGCCCCTGGCATGGGTCCCGGAACAACAGGGCGGCTCCGGCGCCAGCCTTGCCGATGGGTTCGAAATCCTCGGCGTCGCCGGGCGATTTGCCGTGCCGGTGCCGCTGGCGGAAACGCTGATCGCCGGCTGGCTGCTCGCCCGCGCCGGGATCGCCGCGCCGGCCGGCGCCATCACCGTTGCCCCAATCCGGCCGCGCGACCGGATTGCGTTAAATCCAGACGGCACCCTGAGCGGCCGCGCCAGCGGCGTGCCGTTCGCGCAGGATTGCCAGCACATCGCCGTGCTGGCGGATGCCGACCAAGGGCCTGCGGTGGCGCTGGTCGAAACCAAGGCCTGTCGCCTGAGCCAAGACCAAAACCTTGCCGGCGATGCGGTGAATGTCGTGACTTTCGAGCGCGTGAAGACAATTCGCAGCGCGCCGGCGGGCTTCGACCGGTCGGCGCTGATGCTGATGGGGTCGGCGGTGCGCAGCGTCGAGACCGCAGGCGCGCTGGAGACGATTCTTTCGCTCAGCGTGCACTATGCCAATGAACGCGTCGCGTTCGAGCGGCCGATCGGCAAGTTCCAGGCGGTGCAGCAGAACCTCGCGCGGCTCGCCGGCGAGGTCGCCGCCGCGCTCGCCGCCGCCGGCTCGGCGGCCGACACCATCGCCACGGCCAGTTCTTTCGACGATATCGTGTTGCTCGAGGCCGCCTCGGCGAAGATCCGGTCGGCCGAGGCCGCCGCCGAAGGCGCGGCGATCGCGCACCAGGTTCACGGCGCGATCGGCTTCACCAAGGAGCATGTGCTGCATCGTTTCACGCTGCGCATGCTGTCCTGGCGCGACGACTTCGGCAATGAAAGCTACTGGGCGGCGGCGCTCGGCCATCTGGTGGCGCGGCGCGGCGCCGACATGTTCTGGCCGATGATCGCAGCGCGGTGAGATCGACCCGTGCCCCCCCTCCCCCCGCATCGAAGCCGAGTGAGCCATGAGCACAGACCTTCGGTTTGACCAGATCCGACTGCCGGCGGAATGCGAAACCTTGCGCCAGGACGTGCGCGCCTTCATCGCCGCAGAAATCGCCGCCGGCACCTTCGTCCCGGACCGGCCGTGGCACGGCGATTCGCACGATCGCGAATTCAGCCGCCGGGTCGGCGCCAAGGGCTGGATCGGCATGACCTGGCCGAAGCAATATGGCGGCCAGGAACGCAGCTTTCTCGAGCGCTATGTGGTGACGGAAGAGTTCCGGGTGGTGAACGCTCCCGTGCGCCTGCATTTTGTCGCCGACCGCCAGAGCGGGCCAATCCTGTTGAAATACGCGCCCGAGCATATCAAGCGCAACATCCTGCCGCGGATCTGCCGGGGCGAACTGTGTTTCGTCATCGGGATGAGCGAGCCGGGATCGGGCTCCGACCTGTTCGCGGTGAAAACCAAAGCGACCAAGGTTGCCGGCGGCTGGCGCGTCAACGGAACCAAGATCTGGACCAGCAACGCCCATATCGCCGATTACATGCTGGCGCTGTTCCGCACGTCGCCGCCGAGCAAGGACAATCGCCGCCATGGACTGACGCAGTTCCTGGTCGACATGAAGTCGCCCGGCATCACGGTCAACCCGATCTACCAGATGACCGGCCAGCACGACTTCAACGAGGTGGTGTTCGACGACACGTTGGTGCCCGACGACCATGTGCTCGGCGAGATCGACGGCGCCTGGAAGCAGGCCACCAGCGAACTGGCTTATGAGCGCAGCGGCCCGGAACGGTTTCTGGAGACGTTCTACGTGCTGGCCGAACTGGTGCGCGCGCTCGGGCCGGAGCCGGATTTGCGTAGCGCCGAAGGCGTCGGCCGGCTGGTGGCGCAGTTGCATACGCTGCGGCGCATGTCGGTGTCGGTCGCCGGCATGTTGCATGCCGGCAAGGAACCGGTGGTCGAAGCGTCGATCGTCAAGGACCTCGGAACGGTATGGGAGCAAAAACTGCCGGGTCGGGTGCGCGACCTTGGCGCTTTCCTTGAACCGGAAGCGACCAATAGCCTGACCTTGGAGCAGCAGATCGCCTTTGCCACGATGATTGCGCCCAAACTCACCATCCAGGGCGGCACGACCGAGATTCTGCGCGGCATCATTGCGCGCGGTCTCGGCTTGCGTTGAGCTAAGGATAGCCATGCCCGACATTGGAAAATTGCTCTGGCCGAAATCGGTGGCGGTGGTCGGCGCCTCGTCCGACCTTCACGGTCTGCGCGGCCGCATCATCGAGATCATGCGGGCGCATCCGTTCGCCGGCCAGATTTTTCCGGTCAGCCGCAGCGCCGCCGAGGTGCAGGGGCTGAAGGCTTATCCTTCCGTCGCCGACCTTCCCGCGCTCGTCGACCTGGCGATCCTGATCATCCCGGCGGCGTACGTACCGGAGGAACTGGAACGCTGCGGCCGCGCCGGCATCAAGGCGGCCGTCATCCTGAGCTCCGGTTTTGCCGAGGAGCCGGGTGAGGCCGGCGCCCGCATGCAGAACGAAATCCGCACCACCGCGCTGCGCTACGACATGGCGGTGAGCGGGCCGAATACCGAAGGCTTCGCCAATATCGCGGCGGCGCTGTGCCCGACTTTCAGCCCGGCGATGGACGCCAGCGCCGGCCCGCTGTTGCCGGCGCGTGCGCTCGGCAGCAGCCAAGTATCGGTGGTCTCGCAAAGCGGCGGGCTTGGTTTTGCATTCTTCGATCGCGCGCGCGCGCGCAATCTGACGTTCCGTTACGTCGTCACCACCGGCAATGAAGCCAGCCTTGAGGTGTCGGACTTCGTCGATTTCATGCTCGACGAAGGCAAGACCGATGTTTTTCTGCTGCTGCTCGAAGACGTGAAGTCGCCGGAGAAATTCAAGCGCGTGGCGGAAAAGGCCTTGAAAGCCAGCAAACCGCTGATCGTCGCCAAGATCGGTCAAAGCGAACCCGGCGTCCGCGCCGTTGCCTCGCACACCGCCGCGCTCGCCGGCGCGCATGCCGCCTATCGTTCGATCTTCGAGCGTTACGGCGTGATCGAAGGGCGCGATTTCGACGAAATGCTCGACATGGCGGTCGGATTTCTGGCCTGCGGCTCACGGCTACCCGCCGGCAATCGTATGGGCATCTGCACGTCGTCGGGCGGCGCCGGCGTTTGGATGGCCGATGCCTGCGTGCGCGCCGGCCTCGATGTGCCCGAGCTCGACGCGAAAACGCGCGCCACGATCGACGTTCATCTGCCGTCCTATGGCACCTCGCAGAACCCGGTCGATTCGACCGCACAGGGCGTACACAAGCTCGGCTATGCGGCGTTCGCGCGCTTGGTTGCGCAGTCGCCCTTGATTGACGGCGTGATGGTGGTGGTGACGGCGCGCCGTTCGAGTTTTCTGGCCGACGACCAGCCGCGGCTGTTGGAACTCGCGCACGAAACGGTAAAGCCGGTTTTCATGTGGACCTACACCTTGCCGTCGGAAAAGAGCATCGAAGTGCTCAACGGGGCCGGCTATCCGCTGTTCACCGGCGCCGACGGTTGCGCCCGCACCATGCGGGCGCTGGTGGACTATCGCGCCATGCGTGAGCAGTTGCTGCGGCCGGCCGCGATCGTCGAGGATTGGACGCCGGACCGGGCGGCGGCGCGCGCGATGCTGGCGGCCGCGGCGCCGGTGCTTTGCGAATGGCAGGCGCGGCCGCTGTTGGCGGCCTATGGCATTGGCGGCGATGCCGGCCAACTCGCGCGCTCTTCGGCCGAAGCGGAAGCCGCCGCGCGCACCATCGCCCGCCCGGTGGCCCTAAAGGTGCAGTCCGCCGACATAACGCACAAGACCGAGGCGGGCGCCGTCGCGCTCGGCCTCACCGGCGCCGACGCCGTTCGTGCCGGTTATGAGCGGGTGCTCGCCGCGGCCAAGCTCCATATGCCATCGGCCCGGATCGATGGCGTTCTGGTCCAGCCAATGGCGCCGCCGGGGCGTGAGGTCATTGTCGGCGTCAATCGCGATTCGCTGTGGGGCCCGTTGTTGATGGTCGGTCTCGGCGGCGTGCTGGTCGAGGCGCTGGGCGACGTGGCGCTGGCGCCGGTGCCGCTCGACGAGGCGGCGGCGCGCGCGCTGCTGCGGCGGCTGAAAGGCGCCCAAGTGCTCGGCCCTTATCGTGGGTCGCCCGAGGCCGATACCGCT
>Ga0315281_10010016_pt1 | contig 13110 bp, 11 predicted proteins | sample YL17G07_0_MG_FD_204540 | JGI IMG/M metagenome (GOLD analysis project Ga0315281, IMG submission 204540) | Sediment microbial communities from Yellowstone Lake, YNP, Wyoming, USA - YL17G07_0 | ecosystem: Environmental > Aquatic > Freshwater > Lake > Sediment | place: USA: Wyoming | collected... | reverse complement strand
CACCCACCGAGGATGTTCAAGTGGGTCAGGATCGGGGCCCCCGACCAGTCGTACATGAAGGTGGCGAAGGCTTGGCGAAGGAAGGGGTCGCGGAACCGCTCAGCCGCCTTGCCCATGGTCAGACTCCCGGAGCGAACGAGGTGCGGGAGTCGGGGGAGGGTAGAGAGGAGGCCTCGCGTCGGGTTGTCAAGCACGTCGAAGAGCTCGAAGCGCGTGGAGGTCATCACGCCGCGGAGGTAGTTTTCGATTGGCCGGCGATCCTGCGGAGAGACTCGATGGAGCTCCTCGGCGAGCCGATCGAACTGCGTGTAGAGGGTGACGGTCTTCCCGTCCTCCCCCTCGACGCGGACGAGGTCCTCCGGGTAGCGGATCTCGCGCGGGAAGGCCCCAAGGGTCTCCCAGACGCGGTAGAGGGACGAACCCTGGTTGCACCCCGCAAGGTGGTGGATGCAGCCGTCGAAGGTGTATCCCTTCCGCTTCCAGCTCGTGCAGACCCCGCCCGGCTGGGTGTGCGCCTCGAAGATCAACGCCCGGTACCCGTTCATCCGGGCGTAACATCCCGCGGCCAGGCCGCCGATCCCGGCGCCGATGATGAGGATCGTCTTCTCCGCCACATCTCCTCCTTTGCCCCTCGCGCAGGAGTCTAGCCGGGCGAGCGCCGCGCGGGCAAGAGACGGGATCAGGCGGGGAGTTCCGCTGCCATCCTCTCGAGGACGGTGCCCATGAGCGACCTGCCGGTCTCCCCTCCCGAGGTCCCGGCGCCGAGGGTCATCGCTCCACGGTAGGTCGTCGCCACGAGGCAGAAGCTTGGCGGGTACGCGACAGGGCCGAGGAGGAAGGCGTCCGTCGCCTCGACGTCACCGAACGAGAGGCGATCGGGGTCGAGGACGCCCATGTTGGAGAAGACAAGGTGCGAGTGGCCCTGCCGGACCGCACGGTCGATGAGGTGCGAGATGAGTCTTTGCCCTGGCGCGTATCCGAAGGAGAAGAGGACGCGAAGGGCCGGGGCCATCTCCAGGCCAGGGCGATCGGCCATGAACGGCGCGACGGCGCGAGCGACGCGGACGAGGGTTTCCTCGAACGACTCCCCCTCTCGGCGAGGGATCGCCGGCTGGAAGCCGCCAAAGAGGTTCCGGAAGACGGGGGAGCACGGCTCGGAGAGGTACCGGCGGAGGTTCACCGGAATGCGGATCGGAAGGGGCTCCCTCTCCGGCGGGTTAAGGAGGGCAAAGAGCGCTCGATAGAGGGCGGCCGCAAGGACCACGGTCAGGGAGATCCCGCGCGCCTGAGCGAAGTCCCGCACCGCAGAAACCTGCCGGGAGTCGATCGTCCGCAGCATGAACGCCCGATCGGAGGGGCCCCCGTCGAGGATCGGGAAGCCCCACGAGGGTCGCGGCCCGATCGCCCGGCCAACGGACGTGAGGAGCGAAGGGTGGGACAGGCCGCGAAGTAGGGCTTCTGGGCGATCTCGTCGTCCTGCCGCCGCGCCGGGCAGGGACGCGGGACGGTCGCTTCCCAGGGCTCGGTACGCCGCGGCCAAGGCGTAGGCGATCTCCGTGAGCCCTCCTGCGTCCACGGAGACGTGGCTTACCCTGAGGAGGAGCAGGTCGCGCTCGCGGGAGCGAACCTGACAGACCTCCAACTGCGGCGCGGAGAAGGGCTCACCTGGCCTAACGATCTCCTCCTCCAGGCGTCCCTCCGCGCCCGGTCCTTCCAGAACGGAGAACACTCTCTCTTCGCTCGATGCGTCCCTCTGCCACCGCGGCCAGGAGGGGCGTCGCTCGAGGCGAGAGGAGAGGACGGGTTCCGCGCGGAGAAGGAGCCGGATGGCCTCCCTCAACCGCTCCGTCTCGATGCGGCCACTCAAGGTAACGAAACAGCGCACCATGAGATCGCACTCCCCCTCGCCCAGGGAGACGTAGGCGTCGAACAGCGAGACGGGGGCTGAGGAAGGGCTCCTGCCGTCGTCTCCTACGGCCACTGGCGTGGTCCCATCTACTTGCCGAGGCGTCCGACTCGGCGGGCGATCCTCTTGAGGAGGGCGTCGTAGGTGGGTGGCGGCCCGGTGCGGACGGTCTTCCTGTCGATGAACAGGGCGTCAGCGCTCCCCCACTCGAGAAGGGTCGCGCGGTCGCGCGTGTCAACCTCGCGGAAGAGGACCTTCTCGCCGAACGTGGCCGCGACCCGCTTCGCCCTCTCACAGACGAGGCTCTGCGCCGGACACCACCCGTGGACGAGCGCGGTGACGGTGACCTTCCCTGGCGTCGTGTCGGGTTTCTTCCTCGGCCGGAGCCAGCGGGGCGGGGCGGCATCGGCTGAGAACGGCTTCCAGACGAGTGCCTGGAACCCACCGAGGCGGTCGGCCGTCCGATACCCCCGCTTGCGGAACCAGGAGGCCCTGAGGAAGAAGGGAAGGTCAAGTCCCCAGGCGACCATCCCCTTCGCCCCCCTGGCGCGGGCGTCCTCCTCCGCCGCCTTGAGAAGGGCCTTCCCCATTCCCTTCCCCTGGAAGTTCCCGCGTCCCTTCTCGTAGCCGTGCACCCAGACGCAGTAGACGAGGTAGAGGTCGCGACCCTCGACGAACGTCTCCTCGATCGGGGCATAGTGGATCATCCCCCCGACCTCGCCCCGGTCGTCGAGGGCGAGCTTCACCCGGAGGCCCTTCTCCCTCATTCGCTCGTACCACTGCCTCTTGTGATCCCCGGCCTCGGCGAGCTCCGGCGACCAGTCCTCAAGACAGACGAAGTAGAGCGGCGCCAGCTCCTCCGTGAGGTCGACGATCTCCATCCTTCCTCCTCTCGAATCGCGCACACGCTCCCGGTCGGCAGTCCCCATTCTAGTCGGGTCGGGGCGCTTGGCCAAGGACCTCCAACCGAGGAGAATCAGGGCAGGACCGGAGGTGTGCCGATGACCGAGACAGGCAAGACGACGATCTACTATTTCACCGGAACGGGCAACTCCCTCGCTGTTGCGCGGGCGATCGCAAAGGAGCTTGGAGGGGCGACGCTTGTCCCCATCGCTTCGCTCGATCGGAAGGCGCGCATCCGGGTCCCCACGGAGAGGGTGGGGTTCGTCTGCCCGGTCTACTTCTACTCCCTTCCCTTGATCGTGCGGGAGTTCCTCCCAAGGCTTGACCTCTCGGGCGTCCGGTACGCGTTTCTCGCCCTGACCATGGGCGGCCTCCCTGGCCTCGCCGTAGGGCACGCGGAGGAGCTGTTGGCGAAGGCGGGAGGACGACTGGATTCCGCCTTCGCGATCCGGATGCTCGGGAACTACATCGCTGAGTACAACGTGCGTGGGGGAGAGGCCATCGAGGCGATGCGTGCGCGGACGGACCGGGGAGTCGCCAAGGTCGTGGCCGCGGTGACCGCTGGCCAGCGCCACATCGAGAGGGGCGGTCCGGTGGCTCGGGCTCTCTCACGCGGGATGTCCGCCCTCTTCGGCCGGAGGTTCCTGGCCTCCTGTCGAACCCTCGACCGTCGGTTCACCGTGGACCCGTCCTGCATCCATTGCGGGACCTGCTCCCGCGTCTGTCCGGTCGTGAACGTGCAGCTCATCGAGGGCCGACCAACCTGGCTCGGCCACTGCGAGCAGTGTTTTGCCTGCATCCACTTCTGTCCAGTGAAGGCGATCCAGATCCGCGGGAAGAAGACCGCCGTACGTGGGCGCTACCATCACCCGGACGTGACGGCGGACGACGTTGCCTCGCAGCGAACGAAGGTCCAGCAGAGCGCCACGAGCACGAGGCTGGATGGTTGACCCCGCGCCCTGGGCGATGGCGGGTTTTTCGTCTCTCGAGGAGGGCTACCCTCGACGCATGGGAGACCTCCTTCGTCGCTCCATCGCGCGCAGCCTGGCTCCGTCTCGTCCTGACCGACCGATGCCGCGGGCCGCGCTTGCTGCGGGAGCCTTTCTCCCCCTCCTGGCCGCGCTGCTCTTGGGACCGGCCGTCGGAGGGGCCTGGGAAGGCACGCCTCTCGCGAGCGGGACGATCCTCTTCTCGTCTTCACCGTTCGCTTCTCTCGCTTCCGAAGTGGCGGGGGACCTGTTCACCGTCCAGGCGGACGGCACCGGTCTTGTGAACCTGACGCAGCACCCCGCTGTCTACCGGGATCCGGTCTGGTCACCCGATGGGAGGGAGATCGCGTTCCAGTCCGACTGCGACGGGGGGTGGCGCCTCTACCGAATGACCTCTGATGGAGCCACGGCAGCCCCAATCCCTGGAACTGGCCCGCTCGACTTCCTCGCCGGCTGGTCCCCGGACGGACTCTCCCTCCTCCTCGTCACCCTATCCGAGGTCAACCGGGAAGTCGTCCTCTTACGCCTCGCCGACGGGGAGCGGACGAACCTGACGCGCGACCCCGGGGAGGACGATTCGCCCGTCTTCTCCCCGGATGGGAGGGCGATCCTCTTCGTCTCCGACCGCGTGGACAGGACCCCACAGCTCTTTCGCCTCGACCTCGCGACAGGGGCCCTCGCCCAACTCACGAGCCTCTACCGGGGAGCAGTCGATCCGACCGCATCCCCGGACGGCCTCCTCGTCGCCTACGCTGCAGAGCGTGATGCCTTGGACAACATGGACCTCTGCGTGATGTCCTCTGACGGAACGTCCCCACGCACCATTTGGTCGGCGACCGGGCGGGTCGTGCCAGGTGGCTTCTCGTCCGACGGGGCCTGGATCGTCGCCGAGCGCTCTCCGAGCTCCTCGTCCGACGTCTCGGAGGCCGTTTTGGTGCCGGTCGACGGCCTCTCCTCGCCCATCCCGCTCGCCGACCCGGTCGCCCAGGGCGGGCAGGGTACAGGCTTCCGACCCTCCGGACCGTCCCTCGCGCCGATCCCCCTTCCGGAGCCGGTCGCGGTCCCGCTTCCTCGCCCCCTCGCCCTCGTCGGCGCGACGCTGATCGACGGGACAGGAGCCGATCCGGTTCCCAACGCCGCCATCGTCCTCCGCGAGGGGACGATCGCCGCCGTCGGGCCGCGCGAGGCGGTCGAGGTCCCGGCGGACGCTCTGGTGATCGACGTCTCAGGGATGACGCTCCTGCCCGGGCTGATCAACACCCACGTCCACGATGCCTATGACGCTCGGATCCTCGAGGGCTGGGCCCAGGGCGGCGTGACGACCGTCCGAGACCTGGGCGCGTGGACCGGAAGCTCGAACGAGCTCGAGGTCGTCTACACCCTCGCCGACGCGACCCGCGACCCGTCCCGCTATGCGCGCCTGGTCGGCGCGAGTCCGATGCTCACCACCCCGGGAGGCTACGGCTATCTGGGTGTCGCCTCCCGAGAGGAAGGGGAGGCCGAGGTGGCACGGCTCCTCGAGGCAGGCGCAGACCTCATCAAGATTGGGATCGAGGACCGCCTGGCCACACGGTCCTGGCCGCTCATTCCGCAGGACATTGCTGAGGGCATCGTCAAGGCGGCCCACGCGCGCGGCGCGTGGGTGTCCGCCCACGTCAGCCGGGCGAGCCACGTCCAGATGGCCCTCGACGCCGGCGTCGACGAGTTGGGCCACATGATCTACGACGAGCCTCCGGATGGACTGATCGAGCGCGTCGTCGCCGCGGGCATCGTCTAGGTCCCCACGCTCGAGCTCTGGCACGGCGTCGATCGCCGTCACGGGACAGGGTACGGGCCGGGGGCTGACGCGAACCTCCTTCGATTCGTCCGGGCCGGCGGGATCGTCGCCCTGGGGATGGACTACGGAGGCTACCAGTTCCGCTTCGACCTTGGGACTCCCCTGACCCCCGAGGTCAGGTGGATGCTCGCCGCGGGGATGACCCCGATGGAGGTCGTGCTCTCCGCGACGAGGGACGCCGCCTTCGTCTGCGGCCTCGAGGATGAGGTTGGAACTCTGGAAGTCGGGAAGGCAGCCGATCTCATCGCGATCGGCGGCGCCCCCCTGACCGACCTCGTCGCCGCCCTGCGCGACCTTCGCCTGATCGTGCGCAACGGGGTCGTCATCCGAGACAGCCGCTCGCAAGGCTGAGCGCCAGGGAATCGAATCGGGGTCGCCCGTGCGGACACCCTTCGCGCGTCACGCCTTCCGCACCGGCTGGCGGATCACGGTCCTCAGACGCTCCGGGGCGGTGCGGCCCGGATCGCTCAAGTAGATCTCGTGGTGCTTACCTACCGCCCTGTACCCCTGATCTGCGATGAAGGCGTGCAGGGCGGCGATCATCGGTCCTTCGTCGGCGTAGGCACCCACGTAGAGGGTCTGAATGCAGAGTCCCTCGCGAAGGACCTCGAGGCGAAGCCTCACCAGGGCGGGGTTCGGCTTCTTCTGGGCGGCGGCCTCGATGGCGTGGGCAACCTCCTCCCGTGTGACGAACTCCGGCTGCGGCAGGAGGAGCGTCCATCGCCAGCCCTGCTCGGCGCCCATTTGGAGGGCACCGGCCTCGCCGGTCGAGAAGAGGCCCTCGAGGGGGGCCACTTTCCAGTCAAGCCCACGCTCCTTCTTGGACGTGAACTTGAGCGTGTAGGCGACCGAGTAGAGCGCCCCGATCGCCTCCTGGAACCCAGGCGACGAGCCTGGGCTCCCCTGCCCTTCCACCCTGAGGAAGGGGATCTCGGGGACGTCGACCAGGACGAACCGCCCCTTCGGAGGGGTGTATAGGTCCTTCCTCTCCTTCACAAGATCGCGCTTCTCCATGGGGGCTCCCGTTTCCTGAAGGGAACGTACCGCCTGGCGCTCCGCCTTGTCAATCGGGGATGCCGGAGGACCGCTCTTCACCGCTCCGCCACACCCCGGCCTCACGGACTCCATGGTGCAGGAACAAAAATGATGAGGGACGAGGTTCGCGTTCTTGCCCTAGAATGGCCGGACAAGGAGGAGGTAGGCGAGAGATCCATGCACATGAAGAAGGTCGGCGCGGTTCTTGCCGGAGCGTTCGTTGGGTTGGCCCTCACCTTCACGGGACACGCCGGCTCCGGCACGGCACAGCGGACGGTGCAGGAGACCGTTGCGCTGGCGCTGGAGCACCACTCGGCGGTTCGCCAGGCGGGGCTCGCCCTCGAGCTCGCGGAGCTTGAACTCAAGGTAGCAGAAGCGAAGGGGACGATCCCGTCAGTGGATGTCCGAATCGCCCTGCCGTCCTTGTCAACGGGGGGATTCTCGGGCGAGGTCGCCGGCCACGTCACCCTGGAGCTCCCGCTCTCTTGGGGAACGACTAGTGCGGTGTCGGCAGGGGCGGACTTCTCGTGGAGCCCGACGACCGGCGAGTGGGGCGAGGCCCTGTGGACAGTCAGCTTCTCGCAGAGCCTCGACTTCGCGCAGCCCGTCGCTGCGTCGAAGGATCTGGTCGCGAAGCGGCGGGCCGTTGACGATGCGCGGGCGGCTCTGGCGACGGCGCGGAACGCCGTTGTCCGACAGACCGTGGCGGCTTACGGGAGTCTCCTGCAGAAGCAGGGAACCCTCGGACAGAGCCAGTCGGCTGTGTTCCAGGCGGAGGAGGCTCTCAAGCAGACGCAGGAACTGGTGAAGGCCGGACTGGCAGCGGAGTCCTCGCTGGTCCAGGCGCGGCTGACTCTCCTTGACGCGCAGATCGCGCTGAGCGAACGGCAGTCTTCGTACGCCGCGGACAAGGCGAGCTTCGGTCGGCAGGTGCTCGGGACGGACGAGGACTACGCACTTGTGTCCTTCGCGCTTCCCGAGGACGCCTTGAAGGAAGCCGCGGCCGCGCTCCTCGAACAGACGGAGCGGGTGGCATCGGCGGTCGCGGAGGCCTCGGACGTGAAGGCGGCCGCGCGGTCGGTCGAGGATGCCAGAGAGGCCGTTCAGGGCGCCAGGATCTCGGCGTTGCCGAATCTGTCGTTCAAGGCGAGTGCCTCGCAACAAGGATGGGAGCTGGGAGTGAACGTCGCCTTCTCCCTCTTCTCGCCGACGCGAAGCCTCGACGTGAAGATCGCGGAGACGAAGCTCGCGATGGCGGAGGATCGGCTCGCCGCGGCGCAGGAGACTGAGAAGGAGGGTCTCCTGACGCAGCAGACGACGGTTCGCTCTGCCCTCGCCAGTCTGGACAGGCTGCCGACGGAACGAGAGAAGTGGTCGCTCGAAGAGACCGTGACGAAGGCGAAGTGGGAAGCCGGGTCCCTCAGCGATGGAGACTGGCAGACGTTTCTAGAAGAGAAGCGCGCGTTCCTGGCGGACGCAGAGCAACGCGGGGTCACCCTCTTGGTGGCCTACCTCGCCTACCGAGACGGACTCGGGCTCGAACTTGACGTGGAGGAGTGGTTGAAATGAAGCGCCGCGCGTGGGTCGTCCTGGGCGCAGTGGCCGTTGTGACGGTCGGGGGAGCAGCCCTTGGCTTCCTCCTGACCTCGGGAAAGGACAAGACGAACGCTGCCGCGGCGGCCGCGAACACCGTGCGGGTCAGCCGAGGGAATGTCGTTCAGTCTCTGACAGTCTACGGGACCGTGGCCCCCAAGCAGGAGTACGCGTTCACCTTCCAGGGGGATAAGGTCTCGGAGATTCTGGTGAGTGTGGGGCAGCGGGTCGAATCTGGACAGGTCCTTGTCCGACTCGACAGCACGCGTGAGGAACTGGCACTCCTGCAGGCCCAGCAGGCGGTGCAGCAGGCCAAGGCCGAGGGTGTACCCGCGACGATCCGAGCGAAGGAGCTGGCCCTGGCCATCGGTCAAGCGGACTACGACTCGACGACGCTCCGGGCTCCGTTTGGCGGGGTCGTCACGGAAATCACGGAAGCAACGGGCTCTTCGGCGACAAGGAACCTCACGCTGGTCGATACGACCGAGCTGTTCGCGAGGGGAACGGTCGATCAACTGGATGCCCCGACCGTCGCCTTGGGGCAGAAGGCGCAAGCTGTGATTGAGCCCCTGCCGGACAAGACCTGGCCGGTCGAGCTCGTCGAGATCGGCGGTCTGGCGACCAAGTCGGGGAACAGCACGGTCGTCTCGGTCACCGGCAAGCTCCCGGCCGACCCGACGATCCTGATTGGGTACACCGTGGAGATGGAGATCACGATCACGGACGCGCGGAACGTGCTGCGGGTACCCATCGCCAGCCTCGCCAAAGCGCCGCGCGGCTGGATGGTGATGAAGGTCGTGAACGGGACCGCAACCCCAGCGCAGGTGACCCTTGGGGCGCAGTCTGATCAGTACGCCGAGATCACAAGCGGCCTCGAGGAAGGCGATGAGATCCTCGCTAACCCGGGCAGCCGCGCTGCGGGGGCCACGTCAACGACCTCGGGCGGCAGGGACGGCGCGCCCGGATTCGAGGGAGGACCCGGGCTGTTCTTCGGACCGGGGGCGCCGTGATCGAGCTTCGCGGCGTGACCAAGGACTACCCGATGGGAGAGGTCGTCTACCATGCTCTGCGCGGGGTCGACCTCTCCGTCGGCGAGCGCGAGTTTCTGGCTATTACCGGGCCGTCCGGATCAGGGAAGTCGACCCTGATGCATATCCTGGGGGCCCTGCACCGCCCGACGTCTGGCCAGGCCCTTTTCGAGGGGAGGGACCTCGGCTCTCTTTCCCGCGACGAACTCTCCCGGCTGCGGAATCAGAAGATCGGGTTCGTCTTCCAGCAGTTCTACCTCTTGCCGCGAGTGACAGCGCTCCGGAATGTTGAGCTGCCGATGGTCTACTCAGGAGGGCGTCCGGCGGAGCGAAGGAAGTGCGCGGCCGCCCGTCTTGAACGGGTCGGCTTGTCGGAATTCGCGCACCACCGGCCGACCCAGCTCTCGGGCGGGCAAGCCCAACGTGTGGCCCTCGCGCGCGCGCTGGTCAACTCGCCTCTCCTCCTCCTGGGAGACGAGCCCACCGGGAACCTCGACAGCCAGACGACGAAGGAGATCCTGCACCTCTTCGTTTCCCTACACGACGAGGGGCGAACCATCGTGCTCGTGACGCACGAACGGGAGATCGCGGAGCAAGCGAATCGCGAGGTCGTCCTGCGTGACGGCCGGATCGCGGAGGACAACCATGCAGCTCATTGAGATGCTGCGCACGGCGGTCGGCGCCCTCTGGGCGCACAAGCTGCGGACGGCGCTGTCGATCCTCGGGATCATCATCGGCGTGGGATCTATCGTGGCCATCATCTCCCTCGTGAACGGAGCCACCGCCCAGGTCAAGCAGCAGATCGCGGGCCTGGGCATGCGGACGATCACCATCACGCTCTTTCCGCAGGCCCTCTCGTCCGCATCGTCGACCCGCGCGTTCACGAGCGAACTCACGGACAAGCTCGCGGCGGCCCCGTCGGTGTCGCGGGTCGTGCCGACGGCGTCGGCTCACGGCCAGGCGATCGTGGATGGAGTGAGCTACGACGAGAGCGTCATGGGCGTCACGCCGGAGTACGCCGAGCTGTTCGACGGCTTCATCTCCAGAGAGGGCCGTTTCATCCACGCGCTCGACGACGACCGCGCCGTCGCTGTCCTCGGCGCGACGGTGGCGAAGAACCTGTACGGGACGGAAAACCCGGTTGGCAAGACCGTGGCCCTCCAGGTCTCGGGACAGAAGCTGGCTTTCCAGATCATCGGCGTGATGGGCGAGCGAGGGACGGTGGGGTACCAGGATCTCGATAGCATGATCTACATTCCCCTCTCGACATCGCTCCGCGTCTCCGGGTCGCGGCAGTTCACGTCCTACGTGGCGCAGGCAGCGAGCGAGACGGTCGTCGAGCAGGCGGCATCGGAGATCGAGGCCATCCTCAGCCGGATGGTCGCCGCGTCGACTTCCTCGCAGCGCGCGCCCGCGCGGTTCAGGACGCCGTACGACGTGCGGGTTCAGAAGGAGGCGATCCAGACCTACGAGGAGAGCGTGGGGACGATGACCCTGATCCTCGGCGGGGTGGGGGCGATCTCCCTTCTCGTCGGAGGGATCGGGATCATGAACATCCTTCTTGTCTCCGTCACCGAGAGGACGAGGGAGATCGGGATCCGCATGGCGATCGGCGCCCGCCCTCGTGATATTCGCGCGCAGTTCCTGATCGAGGCCATTCTCACGAGCTCGATCGGCGGAGTCCTCGGCCTGGGGTTCGGCTGGCTGTGCGCCTGGCTCGGGTCTCTCTTCGCCGATTGGCCGTTCGTCATCTCAGTCTACCCTGCCCTTCTCGCCAGCGGGTTCTCAGTCCTGATCGGCCTCACGTTTGGCCTCTACCCGGCTCTGCGCGCGGCGCAGCTCGATCCGGTGGTCGCGCTCCGTTACGAGTAGCCGGCAACCGGCCGGACGGCGACGGTGTGCGCTGGCGCTTCCTTGCAGGCCTGTCATCCTCCTTGGCTGCGGACGGACCTGGCGCGGCCGTTTGGAGATGGTGACGATCCAGGACGCTGTGCCCTCGCCGCGCCCGGCGTCGGAAGCCTCGCCATATAGCTGCTGCCCCCGTGGCGAGCAGCCCTCCCCCTCGGAGGCTGCTCCTGACGGAGCGAATTTGGGGTGCCTCCCATCGAGTGAACCTCGCGACGGTGTCAGCCGGGAGGGAGACGCTACTCTCCGCGCGTTCTCGGGAACGCTCAGTTCCAGAGGGCCGCGGTGAGTCGGCGCGCGGCGTCGTGAAGCTCCTCCACGCTCACCACGTAGCGGCGAGGATCCCCGCCCGCAAAGGCGCGCGTAGACGCGGCCTCTGGAAAGTGGTGAATGTGCGTGCAGAACGCCGAGGCAATGTCCTCTCGGACTCCCTCTTCTATAGGTGACGACCAGCGTCGCCGACGCCCCTGAGGGCTCTGTGGACTGGATACGCGCTGGCGCGCTGGTCAACCTCACGAGCCTGTGACCCACGGGGTCGACCGACTCGGTCGTCGCGGTGCGGGAGAGGAGGTGCGGCACCCTCTGGGCGGTCAGCGCACAGCAGCTGAACAGGCAGACCGGCCCGACCTGGATTCGGTTCGACGCCGGCGGGTGTCCGATCCCGAAGAGGGCCACGGCGTTCCCCTCTTCGTCTCGGTTAGCGCGCCCGGTGACCAGGGTCCGCTCGGCCGTCGCCACGTCGGCGCGTGCAGCCTCCGCGAGTCGGCCGGGAGAGACGGGGCGTCCTTCGGCAACGAGAGGGAAGAGGTGCCGCAGAACGGCCCTGTTCGCTTGGCTCCAGCGCCGCCGCAGGTGATCGAGCGTCTGGTCGAACGAACTGAACGACACGTCTCCTCCCCTTCTGATCCGCCCCTTGACAGCGTCATGGCGCGCTGCCATTCCGAGGTGGCGCACGCCGCGTGCCGATTCTCCCCTCAAGCCCCCTCTGTTCTGTCGGTTGCGGCGGAATCCTACCGGCGCGAGGTGGACCGGACAACCTCTCCTATCCTAGAGAGACTCGAGCGATTCCGGTCGCGGCCCCTCGTGACCTCCCAAGGTTCGACTGAGTCCGAGCCGAGGGGCTGCGGGCGCCGTTCAGTACGCGCGGGCGAAGTACGCCTGGCCCTGGGCCGGCTTCCCGCAGACGGCGCACGTCCTCCCTGCCGGATGCCACTCCGGGTTCCGGTCGAGGGGGAAGCAGCGCGAGGAGGCCTTCGTCTCCTCTTGAATCCGCCCCTCGCACTCCGCCGTCCCGCAGTGCCAGAGGAGGCCCCAGCCGTCCTTGACGATCTCAGCGAGTTCCTCGTAGGACCCCGCCTCGTGCAGGTTCGCGTCGCGGAACGCCTCTGCCTGGCGGAGGAGGTTTGCCTGGACCTCGCCGAGGAGGCGGGTCACCGCCGGGACGATCTCTGTCATCGCGGCCGTCGTCTTCCCGTCCTTTCCGGGAAGGTCGCGCCGAGCGCAGACGACCGTCCCCTGGGCGAGGTCGCGCGGTCCCACCTCGATCCGCACGGGGACGCCGCGCATCTCCCAGTCGTTGAACTTGAAGCCCGGGGTGACCTCGCTGCGGTCGTCCACTTTGACGCGGATGCCGGCGGCCTTGAGTTCGGCCTCGACGCGGCGAACTGTCTCCATAACGGCGGCAGTTTCCGGGTCCGATTTGAAGATCGGAACGATGACGGCTTGGATGGGGGCCAGCCGCGGCGGCAGGATCAGTCCCTGGTCATCGCCGTGCGTCATGATGATGGCGCCGATGAAACGGGTGGAGAGTCCCCAGGAGGTTGTCCAGCAAAATTGCTGGGTATTGTTCTCGTCCAAGAACTGGATATCGAAAGCCTTGGCGAAGTTCTGGCCGAGTAAGTGCGAGGTGCCCGA
>Ga0315281_10010015_pt1 | contig 13110 bp, 13 predicted proteins | sample YL17G07_0_MG_FD_204540 | JGI IMG/M metagenome (GOLD analysis project Ga0315281, IMG submission 204540) | Sediment microbial communities from Yellowstone Lake, YNP, Wyoming, USA - YL17G07_0 | ecosystem: Environmental > Aquatic > Freshwater > Lake > Sediment | place: USA: Wyoming | collected... | reverse complement strand
GACGTCGCGCCGCTGAAAGGTTGCCTTCCCGTGGCCATTTCGTAGAGCACCGCACCAAAACTGAACAAGTCGGTGCGGGCGTCGAGTTCCTCACCGCGCGCCTGTTCCGGCGACATGTAGGCCACCGTTCCCATGGCCACGCCGGGGCTAGTGAGAGGGTCCACGGTGAGTGCCGCGGTCTGCAGCGGGCCAGCGCCCTCCACTCCTGCGTGTGCCCGCGCGGGCGCCAGCTTGGCGAGCCCAAAATCCAGAATCTTGGCTTGCCCCCGCTGGGTAACGAAAACATTGGCCGGTTTGATGTCGCGGTGGACGATACCTTTGGAGTGCGCGGCGTCGAGCGCATCGGCGATCTGAATTCCCATGTCCAGTAGTTCGTCGGTGCTGAACGCTTTTTGGCCAATCCGATGTTTGAGGGTTTGACCCTCGAGGAACTGCATGGCAAGGAAGGGCTGGCCTTCGTGCTCACTGATCTCATAAATCGTGCAGATGTTCGGGTGATCGAGAGAAGAGGCGGCACGAGCTTCGCGCTGGAATCGTTCGAGCGACTGATGGTCCTTGGCGAGGTTTTCCGGCAGGAACTTGAGAGCGACGAAGCGGCCGAGCTTGGTGTCTTCGGCTTTGTACACGACACCCATGCCGCCGCCCCCGAGCTTTTCCAGAATTCGGTAATGTCCGACCGACGTTCCAATCATGGAAGCAAAGCCCGCCCGTTTGCGTCATGTTAGGGTGCCTGCCCGAGGAAGTCAACGACCTCAGGGAAGGAGACAGAGGGCAGAAGGATGAAGGATGAAGGATGAAGGACTCTCTCTCCCGGGCACTTCTAGGCTGCGTGCCTGGGGAATCCAAAATCCAAAATCAAAAATCTAAAATCAAAGTGGGACCGGTGTGGCGTCGATGATTTCGCGCAGGATGGCGTCGGACTGGTCGGCTTTCTTGAGCGTGGTGATGTAGCGCGAGCTGACCACACAGCGGTGGGCAAAGACGGGAAGCACGAGGCGCTTGAGATCATCCGGGATGCAGTAGTTGCGCCCTTCGAGTACTGCCAGCGCCTGCGCCGCGCGATAGAGCGACATCGACCCGCGCGGGCTGACGCCGAGGCTCAGGAACTCGTGCTGTCGGGTCTTCTCGACAATCGCCAGCGTATAGTTAACCAGTTGCTCGTCCACGGCGACACCACGCACGGACTTCTGGATTTCAACCACCTCTTCCGCGGTCATCACGGGCACGATATTCATAAGCGGTTCGGCATCGGCGAAGTTGCGCAGGATTTCCTTTTCACTTGCCGCAGCCGGGTAACCCATCTTCAGGCGCATCAGGAAACGATCGAGCTGCGATTCGGGCAACGGATAGGTCCCGTGATGCTCGATGGGGTTCTGCGTGGCAATCACCATGAAGGGCTGGGGCAGGGGATAGGTGTGGTTGTCGGCCGTCACCTGGTATTCGTTCATGGCTTCGAGCAACGCGCTCTGAGTTTTGGGCGTCGTGCGATTGATTTCGTCGGCGAGCACGATGTTGGCGAAAATGGGCCCCGGGCGGAACTCGAACCGCTGGGTCTGCTGGCTGAACAGGCTGATGCCGATGACGTCGGAGGGCAGCATGTCGGAGGTGAACTGGACGCGCTGGAAGGCGCAGTTGAACGAACGCGCCAGGGAATGCGCGAGCGTCGTCTTGCCGACGCCCGGGACGTCCTCGATGAGCAGGTGGCCGCGGGCGAACAACGTGACCAGCGCGAGCTGGATGACGTCGTTTTTGCCCCGGATGACGGTCTGGATTGATTGCTGCAGCCGCGTGAGAAGTTCGGTGGAGACGGGCGCCTGATTGTTGACGTCGGCTTTGCTCATGCCCTCGAGAGCCGCCGCGCGTGGGCGGCCCATCTAGACCTCAAAGATAGAATCTGCTATCTTGAAAATTCGCTGGGCGGTTAACTCAGCGGTAGAGTGCTATCCTCACACGGTAGAAGTCACAGGTTCGAATCCTGTACCGCCCACCATCTACGCTTTGTTCCGGCCCGTCCGCTCATTCTACCGAAAAGTCCACACCCTGACCACGGTTTTCGCCGTGTCCCGGCCGCGGCGCGCGACGGCGTTGCGCGCCGGCCCGGCGGGAGTCTGACAGGATGAATTACTTTCGTTGATTGTAGCGCGCCGGCGCGTCACGGCTTCGCCGAGATGCGAAGCGTGTGATGGCCGGAGCCCAGCACTAGAGCGGCTCCACTCGCGGAGGGTTGGTGCTCCTGCCCATCGACTGTCAACTTCACGTCGCGCGGGGCGAGAGGCACATCGTCGGGATCGTTCGTTCCGGAGGGTTGGGCGTCGGACTGGCTGCGCTTCTCACGAGCGAAGGCGGCCTCGAATTCATCGGCTTCCTGTTTCGAGCGCAGAGATTCGCCGTAGTAGAGGTCGTAGAAATACCTGTAGGAGGAGTAGGGCGAACCCCAGGAGTAGGGCGAATAGGCGTAAGGAGACCCGTCGTTGAATCCCGGCCAACCGTAGAATTGGGCAAAGTAAGGCGAATAACCATAGTTCCGGTATCGTTTGGAACCGAAGCTATAGCGAGTGTTGAAGCGGGGTGAGGAAGCCCGGTAGCGGAGAGGTTGAGCGAAAGAGCCCGGCGTCCGGGTGCGGATTGAACCCCGGCGTGAAAACTCCTGAACGCCGCGCGAGGCGCCAGCCATCGAGCCTCGGAGGCCGGGATTGGACTTACCTGCCTCGCGGCCGCCGTGGCCCCACCCTTGCGCCCACCCGCCAGCACTGAAAAGAACAACCGCGAGGCTGCTGAGAAACACGGTTTGAATTCTCATCAAAGATCTCCCGCCCTGTTGTAATCCTAGAACCCCACCATCCAATTTGCAAGGCCAACCATCCTGCTGTTCCAACGGCACCGCGAGCCGCCTCCTGAAGGGGTGTGCTAGTATGAAGAGTTTGGATTGAAGCCGTCACGCCCCTCGCCCTGAGGTGAACGTGCTGAAAACCGGGATCGTCGGTCTTGATCGAGTTGGAAAAACCACGCTGTTTCGCATCCTGACGCACTCCCATGGCACGGGGCTCGGGTCAGGGAAGCCCGAGGCCCACGTGGGGGTCGTCCACGTGCCGGACTTGCGCCTGGATCGTCTTGTGGAGATCTACCAGCCCAAGAAGACCGTTCACGCCAGCGTCGAGTACGTGGACACACCGGGAAGCGTGATCGAGCTGGCGCGCAGCGGCTTGCAGACTGCGAGCCTGCGGGAGATGGATGCGCTGGCGCACGTTGTGCGGGTCTTCGAGGACGAGGCTGTCCCCCCGCCGGAGGGAGGAGTCGATCCCCGGCGCGACATTGAGAACGTCGAACTGGAGTTGATCCTCTCCGACCTCGCGGTGGTCGAAAAGCGGCTCGAACGCCTGGAGAGGGAGATCAAGAAGCAGAAGAATCCGGTGTTGGAGAAGGAGTATGACGCGCTCCAGATTTGCAAAAGCGCCCTCGAAAAGCAGACGCCGCTGCGCGAACTGCACCTGGAACCGGAGGAAGAGCGGGCGATTCGCGGGTTCACATTCCTGACTTTGAAGCCGATGCTCTACGTCTTGAACCTCGCAGAGACGGACGCGGCGCGCGCCAACGTCGCCGAACAGTTCGCAGCGGAGGCGGGGCTTAAACAGCGGCCGCGGACCGAAGTGACGGCGGTCTGCGGCAGAGTGGAGGCCGAGCTGGCCGAGTTGAGCGACGCGGACGCCGCCGAATTCATGGCCAGCTACGGCCTGCGCGAGTCGGCGATCGCTCGCCTGATTCGCTCCAGCTATCACTTACTCGGATTGATTTCCTTTTTCACCGTGGGCGAGAATGAGTGTCACGCGTGGACCATCCGCGCCGGCGCGACAACCCTCGACGCCGCGGGCGAGGTCCATACCGACCTGCAAAGGGGATTCATCCGTGCGGAGGTCGTGAAGTTCGAGGACTTGGCGGCGGCCGGCAGCCTTGCCGAAGCGCGGAATCGCGGATGGCTGAAACTGGAAGGCAAGGAATACGTCGTCCACGACGGGGAGGTCGTGCACATCCGGCATTCGGCGTGAGACAGTTATCAGCCTTCAGCCATCAGCGGTCAGCAAGCGCAGGGCGCCTTGGAAGCCGGACCCCTGCACGACTGTCGCCGACGGCAATTTCAGGTTTAGTTTCTGAGGGCTGAATGCTGATAGCTGACAGCTTTATTCTGAATTCTGACTCCTGACTTCTGAATTCATGTCTTACTTGTGGATCAGTCTCGCGCTCGGCATTGTCGCAGGCCTCGCCAACCTGTTCGGCGGCGCGATCGTCACGGCCCGCGCGTGGAGCCGAACGTTTCTTACCTACTTCATCGCCCTGGGTTCCGGCTTCATGCTGGCTACGGCGCTCACGGAGATGGTGCCGGAAAGCCTCCGCCAGGCGCCCGCCAAAGCCCCGCTCCTCATCTTGTTGGGTTATTTCATCGTCCATTTCTTCGAGCACTCGTGGCCGGCGCACTTCCACTTTGGCGAGGAAACCCACGCTGACGAGTTCCTGAACGCTTCAGTGGCTTATACGGCGCTGGGGGGATTGACCATCCACACTTTCTTCGACGGCGTCTCCATCGCCTCCGGGTTTATCATTTCGAACTGGCTCGGGACAGTCATTTTTGGCGCCGTGATTCTGCACAACATTCCCGAGGGATTCACCATCGCGTCCGTGATGTCGGCGGCGCGCAAAGGCCGGAACGCCGGTCTCTGGGCGGCGGCGACGCTGGGCGTTTCGAGAATCCTGGGAATCTTGGCCATGGCGCTTGCGCCGAAGTTCGTGAGCTACGGACTGGCGCTCTCGGCGGGAGTCACGCTCTACGTCGCGGCCTCGGACCTGATTCCGGAAGTCAACAAGAATCCCGGACCGAAGATTGCGTTGACGGTGGCGGCGGGCGTGGCGCTGGTCATCCTTTTGCGGATGGTTTTCTTCGGATACCTCGCGCCGTGAGGGAGAAGAAAAGAAAAATGAAAAGTCAAAAATCAAAAGGCAAAGGTTGAAAGGAAAAAGTCAGTAGCCAGAAGGCAGAATAGAGAAGGTCGTCCGCAGAGACAGCGACGGCACACAACAAACCACAAGTACATGACAATGATCGACCAACCAACAACGGACTCCTGACTTCTGACTCCTGGATTCTGTTCTTCCATGTATTCCGAAAAAGTTCTCGACCACTTCCAAAATCCTCGTAATGTCGGCGAGATTGCCCAGCCTTCGGCGGTCGTCGAGGTCGCGAATCCCGTGTGCGGCGACTTATTGAAACTGTGGGTCGTGGCGGAAAACGGCAAGATCACCGAGGCCAAGTTCAAGGCTGCGGGCTGCGTGCCGGCGATAGCGTGCGCTTCCTGGCTGACGGAGTGGCTAACGGGCAAGCCGCTCGCGGATCTCCCTCGTCTCACCCCGGATCAAATCGAAGCCGCCCTTGATGGGTTGCCCGAGGCTTCGCGGCATGCGGCCGTAATGGCTTCGGACGTCTTACGTCGGTTGTCGGAAAGAACGAGTTAGATGCAGGTTTCCCCCCCCCAAACCCGTTTGCTCATGACGGGCAGATACGTGCCTCGCTGCCGCACCTGGTAGTCGCGAATACGGGTTTCCCTTCCAGAAAGGCGCCAGCGGACTCGCTCACCGCACCGGCCCGCGGCGGCGCGAGCCATGACGTTGCTCGACTCCATTTGGGTCGGCGACAGGTCTCCCTGTCAGTGTCGCCAGATTCCTTCACAGTGCTGCCCAACGAGGGTTGAAGAGCGGCCCTAATCCCATTGATTCTACAGTTGTTATGGAAATGCGGTGTTGGTACAGAAACTGCCCCGAAGTGCCTGCGCGGGGCGGCGAATTCTTAATCGCCGGTGAGCTCGCGCGGAGGAAAAATGAAGTCGGCCGTCCCTTCAAAACCGGCAGGGCAACAACTTGCAGAGGCCGTCCTCGCCACGGCGCTCACGGTGCCTTTGGTCTTCGCCGTCGGGGAGTTGCGGGATTCACGGTTGCTCCGCGACTCACTGCCGCCCGCAGTGGCCGAAGCGTCACGGACCCTTGATTCCACGCCGCGGCCTAACTCGATCGTTGCCGCATCGGCGCCGATTCTTGCCCGCCGGGATGGACGCACACTGGCGGCGAACAAATCCGGGGCAGAGCCCGCCAAGAGGGAAACTCCGAATAAGCAAGAGTCAGTCCAGGGAACCGATCCGGGGCATGGAAAGCGCTCAATCGCGAGTGCTGCAAGCCCTGAAGATGCGGCGGCGCCGCGACGTGACTCGGTGGGAGCTGCCTTGCCCTCCGATTGAGCTTTCACGCTTTTGTGAGGAGGCTTCGGAGCAGTTTTACTCTGATGTAACCTCCGCCCGGATCGCTTCGTCAGAGCAAGTGGAGCCCAACGAGAAGCTCCACTCCCGCTGCCAAGGAGGGAGCCATGCGACGGCTGACTTTGGCATTCACCCTTCTGGTTTTGACCCCTGCGGGTGGGTTCGCGCAAACCTCCTCTATAGATTCCGATGAACTTCCCGCCCCTCCCGAAATAGAGCTATGCCCTCTTTGCTTCGATGCAGTAGCGGATTGCCTGCAGCCGGAGCTGCCGCCCCCGCCGCAGGAATTGGAGGAACCCTTGGAGGGTTCGCCTCCTCCAGCCGATCCGTGGATGGACTTGAGACGGCTGCGGAAGGGACAAAAGATCCAAGTCCTCGACGCGAACTCAAAGAAAGTTACCGCGAATTTTCTCGGACTTTCTGGCGATTCGATGGAGGTCAAGGTCAATGGTAAGCCCGTGATTCTCGCCCGCCAGGGCGTGGTTATGGTCAGCCTCCCGCCGCCCTCGAAAGTCGAGCGGATACTGCTCGGTATTTTGGGAGGCGCCCTCATCGGCATGAACGCTTGGGCGGATGCTGATCGACGGGCTCGTAACTGCTGGGATGACGAGGGCTACGACTGCGAGAAAGAAAACGGTCTTTCTACTCGATCAGCAGTGATTTCTTCTGCCGCGGGGGCAGCTATTTCCGGCTTGGCAGCGGCCTTCGTGAAGGAGGGTGAGCTGGTAATCTACTTCAACGGCTGGGCAAGCCCTGATTACCAACCCTCTTCGGATCGGGATCTGCCGCCCGAAGAAGCGGGTACACCCTAGAGTGGGAACGTTTCTACTCCTGTGAGCAGGGGCGACCAAGCTTCGCAGGATCTCTCCGACTCCAATCCATAGGACTCTCTGACCAGCGCGGCCTCTTCGTGTTGTTGTCATTCGGACAGGCGCTGAAATGTGTCCTGGTTATCCACGTCAAGCAGAATCCCCGGGTCATCCATGTCCGCAAACTGCGTTGCGTCACGATGCCTCCGGATGATTGTGTTCGCGCCTTCCGAGGAGCCAAGGTTCAGCAATTCGGGAAAGAGCTTGCGGCTGATGACCACCGGATGGCCGCGCTGGCCTTGATGGGTGGGTATGACGAGCGGAGTGGAAGACTGCTGGAAGGATTGAGTCAGCTTCCGCACGGTGGTTGCGGAAACCGCCGGGTGATCGACCAGGCAGAGGACCACAGCATCGAGCGCGGGGCTCTCCAGGGCGCGCAAGCCGGCTTGCAGCGAAGACGTCTGGCCGCGCCGGTACTCGGGATTGAGAACGACTTCGACGCCCTCGAGGTTCGTCGCTCTCTGGATCTCTTCCGCGTGATGCCCCAGCACCACGGCGATGCGCTCGATGCCCGCTGCTTGCAAGGTTGAAATGATAATTTCCACGAAAGTTCGCCCGCGATAAATGAGCAGCGCCTTGTCGCGCCCCATGCGGCTCGACTCGCCCGCAGCGAGGATAAGTCCAGCGATCATTGGAAAAGGGCTCTCAAACGGTGGGCTTGGTATTTCGATGACGCTCTCAGCCGTCAGCTTTCAGCATTCACAATTCACTATTCTGTCTTCTGACTCCTGGCTTCTGTCTTCTGCTTTGCGTACGCCATCGACGCCACCGACGGCGCCGCATTCCGCCGCACGGCAATCATTTCCGCCACGATGGCGACCGCAATCTCTTCCGGCGTCAGCGCGCCGATCTCCAGCCCAACGGGGGAATGGACCCGCTCGATTTTTTCCGTCGGCACGCCTTCACTCTCGAGAACTTTGGCAATCTCAATGAATTTCCGCTTCGAGCCGATCATGCCGATGTAGCGCGCCGGTGTCGAGAGCGCCCAGCGCAGGCACGTCAAGTCGCCCTTGTGGCCGCGCGTCACCAGGACCAGATAAGAGAAATCGTTGATCTTGAGCTTGGGGAAGATCTCTTCCCATTGGCCGGCGTGGGTTTCGGAAGCCTCCGGGAACCTTTCCTTGTTCGCGAAGGCGGGGCGGTCGTCGATCACCACCGTGTCGAAGCCCGCCACGCTCGCGACCTTGGACACGTAGAGGGACACGTGCCCGCCGCCAAAAAGATAAGCCGTGGGCGTGGCAAGAATCGGCTCGACAAAAATATCGAGCGAGCCGCCACAAATGAGGCCGTTGTCGTATTCGGGTTGGGCGTTGAGATTGAAGTGCAGTCGCCGTGGCTTCTCCTCGCGCATCACGTCTTGTGCCACCGACCACACTTCCGCCTCCACGCAACCGCCGCCCACCGTGCCGACAATCGACCCGTCATCGCGGATCAGGATCTTCGAGCTCTCGTAGCTCGGGATCGACCCCTGCACCTGAATAATGGTGGCGAGCGCCGCCTTGCGCCCGGCTTTCCGGAGTTTGGCGATTTCCGCGAAGATGTCCATAAGCGCTCTTGTGTAGATTAAACAGTGCCCGGAGTGATGTCAACGAAAGATGCTTGGCGTCCGGGCTTTCAGCCTGTAAAATGCGCCTCACGCCCGGAGAGACACGCTGTGAATGGACAAGAAATCGATCCCAGCCGCTTGTACTACGGTCTGGCCGCGGTCATTTTCGTCGGCGGATGGGTGATGTTCGGACTTTTTTTGTTCCGGAATCTGAGCAGCCTGCCCGACAAGCTCCAGCAAGTGGTCGTGCCCGGCAAGACCGACATCACGCTCGCCACGCCGGGGAGCTACACCCTCTTCCACGAATATCGCAGCGTGGTCGGTTCTCGCGTATATTCCACCTCCAGGGATGTTTCAGGGCTTCAATGCCGTCTGGTCTCCAAGGCTACGGGCGTAGAGGTGCGGCTTTCCCGATCCATCGCGAGCGAGACTTATAACCTCGGCGGCCGCTCCGGCGTCTCGATGCTGGACTTCCAAATCGACCAGCCCGGCGTTTACGAATTTTGGGCGGGTTATGAAGGGACCGGAGAAGGCCCGCAGACCGTCCTGTCGATTGGTCAAGGCTTCGGGATGGGAATCATTGTTACGGTCTTCGGCAGCCTGGCGATTGTGTTCGGGTGCATTGGGCTATCGGTGGCCATCGCTGTCTATACTGCCGTCAGACGCCAAAAGGCTTACAAACGCGCTCAGGACCGCTACGCAATCTGAATTTTCCGGTCGCGGTCATTGTGCGCGCGCCGTTTCCGCGCAATTGTCTCTTCCTGCCCCTCAACCGGAAGGAGTAGAATTCTGCCGGCACGGATCGTTATTTGCGGAGGACTTGGGCGATGAAAGCTGTCCGTTTTCATGAACACGGCGGTCCGGAAGTTCTGAAGTACGAAGACGCGCCAGACCCGAAAATTCAGGCGAACGAAGTTCTCGTCAGAGTGAAGGCCTGCGCGCTGAACCATCTCGATATCTGGCTGCGCGTGGGCGTGCGGCGCTGGCAACTCTCCATGCCGCATATCGTGGGCGCCGACATCGCAGGCGAGGTCGCAGAAGTCGGCTCGCTCGTCACCCGCGTCAAACCCGGCGACCGCATACTGCTCTCGCCGGGGATTAGTTGCGGGCAATGCGAGGCGTGCTTCAAAGGCTTGGACAGCGCCTGTCGCAGTTACACGCTCTTCGGCGTGATGGTCGACGGCGGCTACGCCGAGTATGTCAAATCGCCGGAGATGAACGTCTTTCCGATTCCCGGCGATCTGAGCTTTGACGAGGCCGCCGCTGTGCCGCTGGTTTTCATTACTGCCTGGCACATGCTCTTCACGCGCGCTGGGCTCAGACCCGGCGAGGAGGTGTTGGTGATTGGCGCGGGCTCGGGCGTGGGCATGGCGGCGATACAGATCTGCAAGCTGGTGGGTGCGCGCGTCATCGCCACGGTCGGTGCAGACTGGAAGCTCGAAAAGGCGCGCGAACTCGGCGCTGACGAGGTCATCAACCACAATCGGCAGTCGATTGCCGAGGAAGTGAAGCGCTTCACCAACAAGCGCGGCGTGGACGTCGTCTTCGAGCACGTCGGTGCGGCGGTTTGGGAAGATTGTTTCGAGTCGCTCGCCACCTACGGTCGCCTCGTGACCTGCGGCACGACTTCCGGGCCGGAGGTGAAGCTCAATATGCAGCTGTTGTATGGTCGGCAACGGTCAATTTTGGGTTCGTTTATGGGCGGCAAATTCGAGCTGACCGAAGCGCTCAAGTTCATCGGTCAGCGGCGACTGAAAGCTGTGATCGATTCCGCTTTCCCTCTCAAGGACGCCCGCGCGGCGCAGGAGAAAATGGAAAGCCGCAACTTTTTTGGGAAGATTCTGCTTCACCCATAGTTGCCGCTTTATCGACGGCCGCGCGAAGGGTTGAAGGGCATCCGCTGGCGTGGGATAATATTTGGAGTAGGGGCTGAGCGTTATGCAAGTAAGCGAGACATCAGGCTTCGAGGGCCTGATCTTCACCAAGCTCGACCAGGCGGTGAACTGGGCGCGCAAGTCATCGCTCTGGCCGCTGTCGTTCGGTCTCGCCTGTTGCGCCATCGAGATGATGTCCATGAGCGCCGCGCGGTTCGACATCGCGCGCTTCGGCGCGGAAGTTTTCCGCGGCTCGCCCCGCCAGGCCGACCTGATGATCATCGCCGGGCGCGTCTCGCAGAAGATGGCGCCGGTGATCAAACGGCTTTACGAACAGATGCCCGAGCCCAAGTGGGTGATTTCGATGGGCGCTTGCGCGACCTCCGGCGGAGTCTTCAACAATTACGCCATCGTCCAGGGTGTGAACCAGTACATTCCGGTTGACGTTTACGTCCCCGGTTGTCCTCCCCGGCCCGAGCAGTTGATCCATGCCATCATGATGCTGCAGAAGAAAATCATGCAGGAGCGCGGAACCTTCAAGGCAGCGGTGTTCCACAGCAAGTAGCTTGCCTGAAGAAGAAACTCGAAATTCGAAAATCGAAATTCGAAACTCGCTCGGAAACGTGTTTCCCAACTAGTCGGCGCACTGTGCCCTGAGTAGCCGGCCAAACGAGTATCGAATTTCTATTTTTGAGTTTCTATCCGCGCGTAGAAGGGAAGAGCTGTGACTTCCGCGGGAGTTCCCGAGGCCAGCGTGAGCCGCGTGTCCGGTTCTGCAACTTCGCGGCGCACGTAAGCGAGCGCGATCGTTTTGCCCAGAGTCGGCGAGACGCAGGCGCTGGTGATTTCGCCGGTCTCCTTATCACCGCTGACCAGCTTCTCTCCTGGCGCGGGCGGCTGGCTGGAGTCAATCGTCAGGCCAACGAGCTTCCAGTTGACCTGGCCACGGCTGCGCGCGCGTTCGACGATCTCCTGGCCGAGGTAGCAGCCTTTGGTGAAGCTGACGGCGTCAAGCAGCCCCGCTTCGAGCAGCAGAGTATCTTCCGCCAGTTCGGCTCCGTACCGTGGGATTCCGGCTTCGATGCGGAGCGACTCCAGAGCGTCGGTTCCGCACGGCAGCATGTCGTAGGTCGGCGCCTGGCCGCAGGCCGCTCCCCACACGCCCATCATGCCTTTGTCCGCCATCCACACTTCATAGCCATCTTCGCCGGTGCTCGAGGCGCGCACGACGCGCACTGGGTAGCCGGCGTAGTTGCTGGAAAAATGATCGAATTCCTCGAGTAGCGGTAAGTCGACGTGCAGGGTCTTCTCGAGCAAGGGGCGCGCGCGCGGTCCCTGGAAGGAGAGCGCCCAGACCGCGAGCGGTTCGAGTTTTACGCGGTCCGCGATGATGTAGCGCTGGAGAGACTGCATGGCTTTGTCGCACAAGTCGGCGTCCGTGTCGATCAGGAATCGGTCCTCCGCGCAGTAGATGCGCAGGTCCGCCAGAATGTGCCCGCGGGCGTTGAGCATTGCGGCGTAAGTACCGCGACCCGGCGCGAGGTCCTTGACGTCGTTCGTCACCATGCCCTGGAGGAAGCGCACTCGGTGTTCGCCGGTCATGACGAACTTGGCGCGAAAGGAAAAATCAAATAGTCCCGCGGCCTGACGCACCGCGGTGTGTTCGTCGCGCGGGTTCGAGAAGCCTGCGGGAATGATGGCGCCGTGATAATCGCCGAGGCTCGCTCCCTGCGAGACGTGGTAGTCGGCAAGCGGGCTGCGGACGGTCTCCGGCATGACTAAATCCTCAGGTAGGCCGAAATCAGGATGACCGTGAGCGCCAGTCCAAAAGCGACCGTGAGCCAAGTCTTGCGGCGTGCGCGGAAGCGGTCAAACCCCTTGAACGGCAGAGTCAGCAGCAACGAAATCGTGAAAACAATGAAGGCGAGGATGATCTTGACCGTCAGCCATTTCCAGTAACGCCCCCAGGGAGCTTCCCAAGCGCGGAGGTGGATGTTGTAAAGGCCCGAGCTCAGCAACAGCAGAATCACCGACCAGTTGACCCAGCGGAATCGGCCCATCACGGCTTTGAGGAATGGGTCGCGCTGTTCGGGGCTCAACACCCGCGAGGCCGGCAGAAGAATGACCAGCAGAAAGCCGATCCCACCAACACCGACGACGGCGGCGGCCACGTGAATCCATTGGAACAGCGTGGACATGACTCACGTCTCCGGAAACGGATTGCATTTTAGTCAATCTCGGTCTTAGAACACAACCTCCCACGGCCCATGGAGGACATGCCCTTCATAACACGGTCTCGAATTGACCGGCTGGTACACAGGAAGGCTGTGTGACACCCTGCACGCTGGACGAAGCGGCGGCGGTTCAGACCCGCGCGCCGCCGCTCCCTTCAGGAAATCGTTTCCGCAATCAGGTCGATCTGCCGGGCGAGATCAAAATCCTTGTCGGTGACTCCGCCTTCGCTGTGGGTCGAGAGGGAAAGGCTCACCACGCTGTAATTGATCGTAATGTCGGGGTGGTGCCCG
>Ga0315281_10010014_pt1 | contig 13111 bp, 13 predicted proteins | sample YL17G07_0_MG_FD_204540 | JGI IMG/M metagenome (GOLD analysis project Ga0315281, IMG submission 204540) | Sediment microbial communities from Yellowstone Lake, YNP, Wyoming, USA - YL17G07_0 | ecosystem: Environmental > Aquatic > Freshwater > Lake > Sediment | place: USA: Wyoming | collected... | reverse complement strand
TGGCACCTCTACGTCGTCCAGCTCGAGCTCGAGCAGCTGCGGGGCACGCGCGACGACGTATTCCGCGCGATGCGCGGGCGCAACATTGGGGTCAACGTGCACTACATCCCGGTGCCGCATCACCCGTACTACCGCGAGCGAGCGCGAGGCGGCTGGACCGCCGCCGAGCATGCGTACGAGCGCATCCTCAGCCTGCCGATGTTCCCCGCGATGACCGACGAAGACGTCGCCGACGTGGTGGCGGCGCTGGAGCAGTCGCTTGCCGCCCTCCGCCGCTGAACGGATCGTGATCCGCACCGACGGCGGCAGGCGCGTCGGCCTCGGCCACGTGCGCCGATGCCTCGCGCTCGCCGACGCGCTGCGGAGACGCCGCGTGCATTGCCATTTCGTGCTCCACGGCGACGATGACGCTGCGACGCTCGTCGCCGACGCGGGCTACACGGTGGAGGACGGCCCAACCGCCGACGCCGCTGCGCGCATCGCCGCGCGCGCAGTCGTTCTCGACTCGTACGAGCTCGCGCCGGACGAGGTCGCGGCTATCGAGCCGAACGTCCGCGTCGTCGCGATCGATGACCTCGGGAAGCCTGACCGGCGCGCGGACGTGGTCACGAACAGCGGCGTCTCGGCCTCCGCGTCCGACTACGAGTCGGTCGATGCAACCCTTCTGCTCGGGCCGAGCTACGCGCTCCTGCGCGCGGAGTTCGCGGACGAGCCGGCGCGCGCGGCGGGCACGCCGCCGCGCGTCCTCCTGACAGTCGGCGGCGCCGACCCACACGACCTGACGCCGCTGTTCGTCCGCAGCGCACTGGCGGAAGTGGACGACGCCGTCGTCGATGTCGTCGCCGGCCCGTTCTTCGAGCGCCGCCCCTCGGCGGGAGAACGCATCGCCGTGCACGACCGGCCGACCGAGCTGCGCGCGCTGATGCTCGGCGCGGACATCGCGCTGAGCGCCGCAGGGCACACGCTGTTCGAGCTCGCCGCCACCGCGACGCCGACCGTCGCGGTCGGGATCGCAGAGAACCAGCGGCCGAACCTGTCAGGCTTTGCGGCGCGCGGCACGCTCCTGGCGGCGGGCGAGGCCCGTGACCCGGACCTCGAGCGCGACGTGCGCGCCCTGCTCCGCCGGCTCGCCGCCGACCGCTCGCTCCGCGAGGAGCTCGGCGCCCGCGGCCGAGCGCTCGTCGACGGGCAAGGCGCAGACCGCGTGGCAGAGGCGATACTCGCCGGATGAAGATCGGGATCATCGAGTACGGGATGGGAAACGTCACGTCCGTCGCGAACGCCTTCGCGGTGCTCGGGGCGGAGCCGATCATCGCGCACGACCCGGAGGACCTGCGAGGCGCCGACGCCGTCGTGCTCCCCGGCGTCGGGGCGTTCGGCGACGGCATCCGCAACCTCCGCGAGCGAGGCTGGGCCGAGGTGCTCGAGGAGGAGGTGCGCGGCCGCAGCAAGCCGTTCCTCGGTCTCTGCCTCGGCATGCACCTGATCGCCGACGAAGGGACGGAGCACGGCCGCGTACCGGGCCTCGGCTGGATCCACGGCACCGTCGACCGGCTGCGCTCCGATCAGACCGGGCTGCGGGTCCCGCACATCGGCTGGAACGACGTGACGTTCGCGGCCGAGACACGACTCTTCCATGGGCTGGCGCAGCCGGCTGCCTTCTACTTCGCACACAGCTACGCACTGCACGGAGACGGCGCCTTCGTCACGGCGGAGTGCGACTACGGCGATCGCTTCGCCGCCGGGATCGAGCAGAACAACGTCGCGGCGACGCAGTTCCATCCGGAGAAGAGCCACCGGCTCGGGCTCGCGGTGCTGCGCAACTTCCTCGAGCAGTTCTGCGGCGCGCGTGCTTAAGCACCGCCTGATCCCCGTGCTGCTGCTGCAGCACGGCCTGCTCGTGCGCAGCGAGCTCTTCAAGATCCATCAAGTGATCGGCAATCCGATCCACGAGGTCGAGCGATACAACGAGTGGACGGTGGACGAGCTCGTCTACCTCGACATTACGACCGAGAGCGAGCACTACGACCTGCGCCGCAACGACCAAAAGGTCCGTGACCTCACCGACCCGATCGGGATCCTCGAGCACGTCGCGAGAACATGCTTCATGCCGCTCACGTGGGGCGGCCGCATCCGCAGCCTCGACGACATGCGCGCGCGCATCGCGCGCGGCGCGGACAAGGTGACCGTCAACACGGAAGCCGTGCGGGACCCCGAGCTGATCACGCGCGGTGCGCGGGTGTTCGGCAGCCAGGCCATCGTCGTCAGCATCGACGTCAAGCGCACCGAGGACGGGACCCCGGAGGTGTACGTCGACGGCGGTTCGCGCCCGACGGGCATGCACGCGGCCGAGTGGGCGCGCGAGGCCGAGGCGCGCGGCGCGGGCGAGATCCTCCTCCAGAGCATCGACAAGGACGGCACAGGCAAGGGCTACGACCTGGAGCTGATCCACGATGTCGCGACGTCGACGAACGTCCCCGTCGTCGCGTGCAGCGGCGTCGGCACGTGGGAGCACTTCGCGCAGGGCATCGAGGCGGGCGCGTCCGCCGTCGCAGCGGCGAACATCTTCCACTTCCACGAGCTCTCGGACCGCAACGCGAAGCGCGCGATGAGGAAGCACGGGATCGAGGTGCGGCTGTGACGCCGTGGCAGCCCGGACGCACACTGTTCCTCGTCGAGGAAGGGCAGGCCAACCAGGGCGACGTCGACCTCGCGCGCCGAATGGTGGAGCTCGCCGCGGGCACCGGCGCGGGCGCGATCGAGTTCCAGTTCGGCATCGCGGACGACCTGTACGCGCCGTCGCACCCGAACCATGCGGTCTACCGCTCGCGCGAGCTGACCGACGCCGACTTCCGTGTGCTCGCGGACGCGGCGCATGCCTCCGGCCTGCTCGCGACGGCGAGCCCGCTCAGCGACCGGTTGCCCGAGCGGCTGGCCGCCGCCGGCTACGACGCGCTGACGCTCAACTCGTCCGACGTCACGAACCCGCGGATGACCGACGCGGTGGCGGCGACCGGGCTGCCCGTGCTCTTGGGGACCGCGATGGCCGAGCTCGACGAGATCGACTGGGCCGTCGAACGCCTCGCAGGCGGCGGCGCAGGCCCCCTGTGCCTCCTCCACGGCCAGCACGTGATGACGTCCGGCGACGGCTCGGGCGTGCCGGAGTCCGCCGTCTCGCTCGGCACGATCGGCTTCCTGCGCGCGCGCTACAACCTGCCGGTCGGCTTCGTCGACCACACATCGGCGCTCGAGATGCCGGCTCTCGCGGCGGCGCACGGCGCGGCGGTCGTCACGAAGCACCTCGCGCCGGAGGCCGGCTGGCGCGGCCCCGACTGGCACGTCTGCCTGACGCCGGACCGGATGGCGGAGGCGGTGCGGCTCGTGCGAACCGCGGAGACCGCCGAAGGCGGGGGCGGCAAGCGGCTCGCGGAGGGCGAGGCCGCCGACCGCGCGGCGATGCGCCGCAGCATCGTCGCGGCGCTGGACATCCCGGCCGGCACCGTGCTCGAGGCGGAGCACCTCGCGGCGAAGCGGCCAGGCGACGGCCTTGACCCGCGGCGTCTCGACGAGCTCGTCGGTCGGACGCTCCGCCACGACGTCGGCAGCGACGAGCAGTTACGCATCGAGGACGCCGAGTGAACCTCGGGCTCGAAGGCAGGAGAGCGATCGTGCTCGCTGGCAGTCGCGGCATCGGCCGAGCCTGCGCGGAGGTGCTCGCAGCAGAGGGCGCGACGGTTGCGGTCTGCGCGCGTGACGGCGACGCAGCGCAAGCGGTGGCGGCGGAGATCGCCGGCCACGGCTTCGACTGTGACGTCTCTGACGCCCGGAGCCTCGAGCGCTTCCTCGCCGAAGCCGTCGCGGCGCTCGGCGGCGTCGACGTCCTCGTCACGAACTGCGGCGGGCCGAAGCCGGGCGATGCGGCCGTGCTCGACGATGCTGACTGGCAGACCGCCTTCGACCTCGTCTTCATGAGCGTCGTGCGCGCGTGCCGCCACGTCCTCCCGGCGATGCGCAAGCAGCGCTTCGGCCGGATCGTCAACATCACGAGCCCGAGCGTCCGCGAACCGATCCCGGGGCTCGCGCTCTCGAACGCGCTGCGGCCCGCGATCGCCGGCTACTCGAAGTCGCTCGCGCGCGAGGTCGCGGCCGACGGGGTGCACGTCCACTGCGTCATGCCGGGGTCGATCCTCACCGACCGCAACCGCGAGCTCGGCGCGGCCGCAGCCGAGCAGCGCAGCGTCCCGTTCGAGCAGATCGCCGAGGAGTGGAGGCAGAACGTGCCGCTCGGGCGTCTCGGCGACGCGCTCGACGTCGGCCGCATGGTCGCGTTCCTGGCGAGCGAGGCGTGCTCGTTCACGACCGGCGCCGTCATCCCGGTCGAGGGCGGCACGCTGCGGAGCCTGTGAGCGGGTCGCCGAACGTCCTCACGGTCGTCCCGTGCCGGACGGCATCGGAGCGGCTGCCCGGCAAGGGCGTCATCCCGATCCACGGCATCGCAGCGGTCGAGCGCTGCCTCCTCAACACGCGCGCGATCGAGTCGTCGACGCTCTCGGTGCTCGCCACGTCGACGGATCCCTCCGACGACGTGCTCGAAGACCACACGCTGGGCGGCGCCGTCGACCTCGTGCGCGGCTCGGAGGAGGACGTGCTCGAGCGGTTCCTCGTCGCGATCGACCGCCACCGGCCAGACCTCGTGATCCGCGCGACCGGAGACTGCCCCGTCGTCTCGTACGAGCTCGCAGACCTGCTCGTCGAGGCACACCTCGACTCGGGCGCCGACGTGACGGTGCCGGGCCCCGGCTTCCCGCCCGGCATCAACAGCGAGGTCTACACGGCGTCAGCGCTGCGACGGCTGCGGGAGCTCGCCCCGGCGACGCTGCACAGCGAGTACCTCATCTTCTACTTCCGGAACAACCCGCGCCACTTCCGCGTGCACGAGCTCGAGCTGCCCGACCGGTTCCGCCGCGACTGGCGGCTGACGCTCGACGAACCGTCGGACCTCGAGCTCTTCGAGCTCCTGTTCGGAACGCTCGACGTCGGCCGGGAGCCGCTGTCGTGGAACGCGATCGTCGACTTCTTCGCCGAGCATCCGGAAGCGACGGCGATCAACGCCGAAAACCGCCTGCGCTACGTCCACGACGCCGCGTTCACCGAGCGGTTGCGCGCCGCGACAACGCTCTAGAACGGAAGCGCAGGGCCGACCCGGAGCACCTCGAAGGCCTCCGCGTGCCCGACGCCGGCCGTCATGCCCCACCGCCGTGCGGCGACCTCGATGCCCCCGCTCGAACGCGGGTGCGGCGCGGGGCGAATCTCCGAGGCATACGCCTCGAGCGCAGCGATCTTGCGCGGAAGCGCGGCGCCGATCTCCACGAACCACTGCGGGCGGAACTGCGGCAGTGACGACGAGAAGGCCCACTCGCTCGACGACAGCGTCTCGAAAGCGAGGATCGTCCGCGACGGCTCACCCGGCAGAGGTCGGAGCGCCGTCAGCACGGCGCGCTCGGTGACGCCGTGATCGACGTTCAGGTCGCCGCCGTGATGTGTGTAGACGATGTCCGGGCTCACGTCGCCGCACACCCGCTCGACGATCTTCACGACGTCGAGCAGCGCGACGGAGTCGAAGCGGTTGTCGGGCAGCCCACCAAACGACACCTGCGCGCCGAGAATCCGCGCCGCCTCGCGCGCGGCGTCGTGCAGCTCTTCGACGTCGCTTTCGGCGTACTCGTCGCGCGAGCGCATACCCTCGCCGAGGATCAGGATCTCGACGCGGTCGCCGCGGTCCGCGTGGAGCGCGAGCGCGCCGCCGCAGCCCAGTACCTCATCGTCCGGGTGTGCGACGACCGCGAGCACGCTAGCCAAGGACGTCTCCCGGTCTCGGCAGGCCGAGCTCGACGGCATCCAGCTCCGGCCCGTCCTCGAGCTGGAGCACGCGCAACGCGAGCGCGTCGCTCCCGGCGGCTACGACGACGCCCCCCTCGCGGACGCCGGCGCGCCGCCATTCCCCGAGCACCGTTCCCGGCGCGGCGACCGACGCGCCACCGAGCTCGACCAGGTCCGCGGCCCAGACGACGAGCCGCCGCCCGTCGCCGAGCGAGGTGAAAGCGCCGGGGTACGGGTGCGTCAGCCCGCGCACCCAGTCGTACAACTCGGCCGCCGACCGCGACCAGTCGATCGCGCCGTCCTCCGGCCGCCGGCGCGGCCAGGTCGAGCCGGCGCCAGCCTGCGGCCGCGTCTCCGCAGTGCCGGCCGTGATCGCATCGATGTTGTCCAGGAGGAGCTCCACGTACAGGGTGCGCACCTTCTCATAGACGATCGAGGCGTCGTCGTGACCATCGATCGCGAAGCGCCCCTGCGCGACGATCGGGCCGTCGTCGACGCCGGGCGTGAGCCGGAAGATGGTGACAGCGCTTTCGCGCAGACCCTTGATGATCGTCCACGGGATCGGCGCACGGCCCCGGCCCTCCGGGAGCGCGGTCGGGTGCATGCCCACCGCGCCGTGCGTCGCGACCCCGAGTAGCTCCTCGCCGAGGAGCTGCGACCAGGCGACGACGAGCAGGACGCCCGGCGCAACCGACCGGATCCGCTCGACCGTCTCCGGCGCGTTCAGGTCGTCCGTCTCCAGGAGCGGCACGCCGTGCGCCTCGCACACCGGTGCGAGCGACGTGTAGCCGCTGCGCCCGGTGAGGCTCGGCGGGTAGCCGATCGCGAGCGCCGGCGCGCGGCCGGTGGCGCAGAGCGCCTCGAGACACGCGGCGGCGACGTCCACGCCCCCGATGAAGACAGCCGGCAGCATCACCGCAGTCGGAGGACGACAACCGGCCCGAGGTCGCGAACGGCGTGCTCGTCGTGGCCGAAGCCGGCCGCGCGGAACGCGCGCAGCGACGGGCCGTTCGACGCCTTGACCACCGCAACGATCTCGCCGAGGTCGAGCTCGGCGAGCGCATGGCGCGACGCCAAGCGGATCAGCTGGCTACCGAAACCGCGACCGCGCTGCCCGGGAGCGACGGAGACGGAGATCTCGCCCGCACCGTCCGTCGTTCGGTCGACGCGCGCCTGGCCGACGGCAGCGCCTTCGACCTCCGCGATGTAGAGGACGCTGGACGGGTCCGCGAGCCGCGCCCGCAGCCAGCGCGCGTGCTCGTCAGGCGTCACGAGCTCGCCGGCGAAGAACTGCCGCCGCACCTCTTCGTCGTTGCGCCACTCGAGCAGCAGCTGCTCGTCGCCGAGCGCGGCCGGGCGGAGCCTCAGCTCCACTCGACGTCTTCCCGCCGGATCGGCACGTGCGGCGCGATCGCCCTGACAGCGCGACGTCCGAGGACGGAGCCGAGCGCGGCCGGCTCGAGCCCGTGGCCGAGCTTCCCCGCGCGGAGCACCGCGATGCTGCCCTTGTCGAGCGTCTCCCCCGCATCAATCGGGCGCACGGAGAAGAGCGTGCGCCGCGCGAACGACCGCAGCTCCTCCTCCTCCGGGTACACCTCCTTGCGGCCGCTGCCGCGGGCTGCCTCCGTTGCCCGCACCGCCGCCACCATCGCGGCGAGCTCAGGGGGCTCGAGCGCGAAGCGGTGATCGGGCCCGGGCAGGTCGTTGCTCAGGGTGAAGTGCTTCTCGAGCATGCACGCGCCGAGCGCGACGGCCGCGATCGGTCCGATCAGCGGCTCGCGCGAGTGGTCGGACAGCCCGACCGGCGCGTCGAGCTCGGCGCGCAGCTGCGGGATCGCGCCGATGCCGAGCGTCTCGAGCGGCGCCGGGTAGCGGGCGGTGCACTGGAGCACGACGACTTCGGGAGCGCCCGCCTCGCGGAGCGTCGCAACCGCCTCGCGCGCCTCCTCCAGCGTCGCTGCGCCGGTCGACAGGACGACGGGCTTCCCCTTCGCCGCGACGTACCGCAGTAGCGGCGCGTGCGTAAGCTCGTACGAGGCGATCTTGTAGGCCGGCACGTACGGCTCGAGCACGTCGACGGCCTCCTCGTCGAAGGGCGTCGCAAGGAAGTCGAGCCCGCGCTCTGCCGCGCGCCCGGCGAGCTCGGGTAGCCATTCCGGGGCGAGCTCGAGCGTGCGAATGATCTCGTCGATCGACGTCGGATCCCCGAGGTAGTCCGCGACCCCGGCGCCCGGCGGGTACATCCGGTCGGCGGTGAAGAGCTGGAACTTGACGGCGTCGGCGCCGGCCTCTGCGGCCACGTCCACGAGCCGCAGGGCCGTGTCGAGCTCGCCGCAGTGGTTGGAGCCGGCCTCGGCGACGACGTAGCAGCGCCCGGAGTCGAGCGCGGCCCGGAGCCGGCTGGGCGAGTGTCCGTCCATGCCGGCAAGCCTAGCGGCGCCCATTCTTCCGAGCCCGCCTGCGGAGCCACTACCATCTGCTCCGGTCGCACCCGAGCACGAGGAGAAGAGCCGAGCACATGCGCTACTGCACACGCTGCGTCTATCCCGAGAGCTGCGCGCACCACCTGACCTTCGACGAGAACGGCGTTTGCAGCGGTTGCCGCGTCCAAGAGCTGGCCGAGACCATCGACTGGGCCGAGCGCGAGCAGGCGCTGAGCACCCTCCTCGACGAGTATCGCACGGACGGCAGCGAGTACGACTGCATCATTCCCGTCAGCGGCGGCAAGGACAGCTACTACCAGGCGCACCTCATGACGAAGGTCTACGGGCTCAAGGCGCTGCTCGTCACGTTCAAGCCGATGAGCATGCTCCCGGAAGCGCTCGGCAACCTTGAGCGGATGAAGGACTGCTTCGACGCCGACCACATCGTTTTCGAGGTGAACACCGACGTGCTGCGGAAGTTGCACCGTCTCGGCATGACCCGCACGGGCGACCCGACCTGGTACTACCACTGCGGCATCGCGACGTTCCCGGTGCAGGTCGCGGTGAAGTACAAGATCCCGCTGATCATCTGGGGAGAGCACGGCTTCACGTACCGCGGCGGCATGTTCAGCCTGAACGACATGGCGGAGATGACCGCGAAGTACCGCCTCGAGCACACGCAGCGCGGCTTCGACTGGAGCGACTTCGTCGAGGAGACGGAGGGCCTGACGGAGCGGGACCTGCTCTGGGCGACGTACCCGACGGACGAGGAGCTCGACACCGTCGGCGTGCGCGGCATCTACATCAACTTCTTCCTCCCGTGGGAGCAGTACAGCCACACGAAGCTCATGCAGGAGCTGTACGGCTGGGAGCCGGCGCGGCAGCCGTTCGACCGGACATACCGCATGATCGGCGGCCTCGACGACTACCACGAGATCGGGATCCACGACTACATGAAGTTCGTGAAGTTCGGCTACGGCCGCTGCACAGACGACGCGTGCCTCGACATCCGCTCGGGCCACATGACGCGGGAGCAGGCGGTGGAGCTCGTGCGCAAACACGACCACGTGAAGCCGTCGGACACGCAGAAGTGGCTCGATTTCGTCGGCTGGACGGAAGAGCAGCTCGACGAGGCCGCGGACGCGTTCCGCGACTCGCGCGTCTGGCGGATCGAGGACGGCCAGTGGGTGAAGGACGACCTCTGGGGCGGCTCGTCCGCGTACGGCCCGGCGCGCTCAGCGGTCGGGACGACGTCGGCATGAACCCCGTCCGTCCCCTCCTCCGCGTCCGCGAGTCCGTCGCCTATCGCGCCGAGAAGCTGCTGCGCGACAAGGTGCTCGACGACGACTCGGTCTACCGCGACCACTGCTACGCCACCGACACGCGCTGGATCCTCGCGCTAAAGACTGTCATTCGCCCCGAGCGCCTGCTCGAGCAGGCAGCGTACGGCCAGGCGCTGCGCCTCCCGCAGTCGGTGACGCGCGCCGTCCGGAAACCGCCCACGCCCGCCGACGCGGACCTCGCTTTGGCCGATCGGATCGTCGGTGCGTTGCGGCAGAACGGGATGGTGAAGCTCGAAGGGCATTTCGCCGACCTCGCCCAGCGGCTCGCCGACCGCCACGAGATCCGCAGCGACCGCTTCGAGCCGTCCGACGCGTACTGGCGCAAGTGGGTCAGCCCGACGGGATCGGAGGAGCTGACCGAGTTCAGCCTCGACCCGACGCTGCTCACCGCCGTCAGCCGCTACTACGGCGCGCAGCCCTTCCACCGCGACACGCCGGCCGTCAACGTCACCTACCCCACCGTGAGCGGTGACGAGGCGATCGAGTCGGGGAAGATGGCGGCGGACTGGCACTACGACACGCCGAACCTCATCTCGATCCACCTGCTGCTGTGCGATGTGGAGCCGACGGGGTCGCGGATGCTGTACGCGCGCAAGAGCCATCGCCACCGGCGCGCGGCGCTCGGCGCCTCCGACCGGCGGTACTCCGAGGAATACGTCCGGGGCCGATACGAGATCGCGGACTGCGCCGGGCCGATTGGGACGGTGTACGTGTTCGACAACAACGGCCTCCACCGCCTCGACCCCGTCCCCGGCTCCTTCCGGTCGACGTGCGAGATCTACTTCACGCCGGGGAACCGGCTGATCACGCTCGAGGAGCGCCGCGCGAGCGGCAACTCCGACGAGATCAAGCTCGACGACAGCATCTGGGGCGAGTTGGCCCTCCCGCCGGGGCTCTCCGAGCTTCAGGCCCGCTCGCTCGACGGCGTCCTGGGGGTGCGCGGCGGCGCGTGAGGTGAAGCTGGCGACGACCCGTCGGCGTCGCTCCAGGTTTCCCCGTCGGCGGCTCCCGAAGACGGCGGGACAGGCGGAGCGCGGGACGCTGGCCCGCCGCGTGCACGCGTTCCACCACCTCGGCGCTGCCCATCTTCGCGACGCGTCCGGGAGCCTCGAGCGCGGCGACGACGTCATCTGCCTAACGGCGGACGCAGCGACACTGGAGAAGCTGGACGGGCGCGTCCGCGTGCTGGGCCCGGACGGGCTGCCGGACTTCGAGCACGTGACTATGACGCCCGCGTACTTCGACTTGATCGACGAGTTGTTTGACGAGCTAGCTGCGTCCGCACTGCTCATGCCCTTCCTCCGAGCGCGGCTATCCGACGACATCTCGTTCTACTTTCGACGGACGCTGGTGGGGGACGTCAGCGGCCTCGCCGCCCTGGCCGCGCTCGCGGCCAGCCTGCGCGGCGACGGCTACTCAGAGGTCGTCGTCGACCGCCGCTGGCCGCAGAGCCACGACTACCGGTCGTTCCTCTTGGCCTGGCGGCGGATCGAGGCCGATCCCCGACGGCGCCCCGCCCTGTCCGACGACATGCGCGCCGGCTTCCAAGCCCTACAGATCGGCTCGCCGACGCGGGCGATCCGCGATGTCGCCGGCCACGCCGTGTCGGCGGTCCGCTCCGTTGCGACGGTGTGGCTCCGCGTCGCCCGCTACGTCCGACCCATGCCGGGCGCACTGCCGCGCGGCGGGCTCCTGATGCGGAACTACGCGAGCGACTGGGGCGTTGACCTCGAGGGGCACCGGCGCCTTCGCAACGTCGACTTTCTCGTCGATGGCGCCGACGTGCGGCCCGAGGACGTGGTGATGTGGCTAGAGCCGGGCACGGAGCCGCGGGCGGAGCTCTTTCGAGCGCGCGGCTACGGCACGCTCGCGCGACGGGACGTGCGGATAGGCGTGCGCGCCTTCGCTCGGCGCGTGCTGCCGCTTCTGCTCGGCTTGACCATCCGTCTCCCACTGATCCTTCGGGGGCCGCGTTGGTGGCACCGCCCGGTCGAGTTGCTGGTGAGCTCGTACGCCTTCTGGAACGTCGTGTCGCGCGAGACCGGCGCGACGGCGTTCGTGTCGGTCAACGACAACTACGGCGAGGCCATCGCTCGCAACATCGCCTTCCGCGCGACCGGTTGCACGAGCGTCAACTACCAATACACGTCGCACTGGTGGGCTGACGAGCGGACGTGGATCATCGACTACATGTACGCGTACGCAGTCGTTGACGTCCTTGTTTCGTGGGGCACCAGGCACTCGGCGCACTTCGCCGCGCACCGCGGGTCCATTCGCCAGTTCTGGGAGGTCGGGTGCCTCTGGTCGGAGCATGCCCAGCACGTCTCCGACGACGACCGACTGCGCCGGGCGTATGAGGAGAGCCTGCGCACGCACGCACGCGCTCCCCTCGAGTGGTTCACACGACGTGTGGGCGTCTTCGACACCTCGGTCGGGAACATCCTGCGCAAGGATGACCTCGCGGCGTTCTACGAGGGCGTGGCGCGCCTCGCGCACCACCTGCCGGACGTGCTGTTCGTGTTCAAGCCGAAGAACCCGCCGGACCGCCTGCTCGCTGCGCTCACGCTGCCCGAGCTCGACACGGCCCCGAACGTTGTGATCCTGCCGGACACGTTCGAAACCGCAGCCGTCGTGGGCCTCTGCGACCTCTCTATCAACGCCGTGTACACGAGCACGCTCGTCGAGAGCATGGGCTGCGGCAAGCCGGCCGTGTACTACAACCCGACGAAGCGGATGCCCAACGTCTTCTGGCGTGCCATGCCCGGCGTGCTTACGGACACCGACGAGGCGCTCCATGAGAGCGTCTCGACACTCCTCGAGACGGACGCCGCGGCGTACCGGATCTTTCTCGACCGGCACTGCGCCGACCTCGACGGCCACTTCGACTCTCGGGCGATCACGCGGCTCCGCGGGCGACTCGCGTCCCTGCTAGCCGAGAATCGGCCGGCGCGATGAGTTGTCCGCTGTGCGGCTCGCCCGACCTCGTCGAGCTTACGCAGGCCCTGCGGAGCGGCCCCGGCGTCGTGCGCCTCTGCGAAACATGCGAGCTCGGGATGCTGGAGCGGCGTCCCGACGACGTCCGCGCGTACTTCGACGAATCGTATCGCGACACCCACGGTCCCGTCCCGAACAGGGCCTCGCCGCCCGCGGAGATCTTTGAGACGTATGTCGGCTTCCAGGAACCGCGTGTCGAGCACCTGCGCCCCTGGCTCACACCGAACGCGCGCGTCCTCGACGTCGGGTGCTCCGCCGGGCAGTTCCTCTGGAACGTAAAGCCGCTCGTGGCAGAGGTCGTCGGCGTCGATTACGACTCACGGGCTGCCGCCTACGCCGCGGAGCGCTGCGAGTGCCGCACGTTCGGCTGCAGCCTCGCCGACGCCGAGCTCGAACCTGCATCGTTCGATGTCGTGTGCGCGATCGACACCATGCAACACGCGACCGACCCGATCGCGTTCGCGTCGGAGC
>Ga0315281_10010013_pt1 | contig 13112 bp, 13 predicted proteins | sample YL17G07_0_MG_FD_204540 | JGI IMG/M metagenome (GOLD analysis project Ga0315281, IMG submission 204540) | Sediment microbial communities from Yellowstone Lake, YNP, Wyoming, USA - YL17G07_0 | ecosystem: Environmental > Aquatic > Freshwater > Lake > Sediment | place: USA: Wyoming | collected... | reverse complement strand
AGCCGCTTCGCCGAGCGCGTGCTCGCCTTCTACGACGGGCGCATCATCGCCGATGCGGCGCCGGAAATCGCGCTCAGCGACCCCGAGGTCAAGCGCTACGTGGTCGGCGGCGAGTTGCGCCGCATGGACGAGCGCGAGGGCGCGGCAAGTGCTTAGCGTCGCCAATCTCAACGTCGCAATCCAGTCGGTGCAGATCCTGCGCAACGTGTCGCTGCAGCTGCCCAGCGGCACCATGGCCGGCCTGATCGGACGCAACGGCGCCGGCAAGACGACGCTAATGAAAAGCATCATGGGGCTGCTCAAGGCAACGAACGGCTCGATCAGGTTCGATGGCAATGATTTGATTGCGGCGAAGACCCATGCGCGCAGTCGGATCGGTATCGGCTACATGCCGGAAGACCGCCGTCTGATCCCGGATCTCACGGTGGAGGACAACGTGCTGGTGCCGGCGTGGGCGGCGCATGTTGCCGATGCGCAGGCGCGGTTGGAAAAAGTCTATCGGCTGATTCCAGAACTGCGCGAATTCGCGCTGCGCAAGGGCTCACAGCTTTCCGGCGGCCAGCAAAAACTGGTGGCGCTGGGCCGCGCGCTGATGTGCGGAACCAGGCTGCTGCTGCTCGATGAGCCGTTCGAAGGCGTGGCGCCGGCGCTCGCGCACCGGCTGGTGGAAGTGGTCGCGGACCTGAAGCGCGAGGGCATGTCGGTCCTTGTTTCCGAATCCGATCTGCAGCACTCCGAGCGCATGGTCGACCAGATCATCGTTATCGACCGCGGCGCCATCACCTCGGTCGAGTGACAGCGCGCGGCCGGCTTCAATCCGGCATGCGGCCGGGGGTGACTGGAGGATTTGCCGCCGGAGAAGCCGGTATCTCGGGCAGAAGCTGTCGGGTCGGATCATTTCAGAGCGACAACAGCAGGCGCAGAATGAAATAGGTTCCCGCAAATGCGCAAGTGAATGTCAGAAAATTGGCGATGACGCCGGGTTTGACCTGACTTAGCCAGAGCGTTCCGGCAAGCAGTCCTGTCGCGGCAAGCGCCAGGTAATAAAGGCTCGTCGGCCGATTATCCGCGATCATCGCGATGAGCCAATAGAGCCAGCCTCCGGGTTTGAGCAGATTCCAGGCAATGCCGGCGATTCCGATCGACAGCAATGCACACTGCGTGGCCCAAAGCGCGGACCCGAACCTATCCTTGGATCTGTATTGCATGCTTCCCCCCCTTACGCAAGCGGCCTGCCGATCAAGAGCGCGCGACGAGCGCGCCGTTGGCAATACGTACTCGCCCCCCCACCGCCACGGCCGGCGCCGTGGATTGCGAGACTGTGCGGAAAGAACCATCATCCATGCGCACCGTCACGCGGTAGCTGTAGTGTTTCTTCATGTTCTTCTCGATTTCATTGCCGGCGAGTGCGCCGCCGGTGGCGCCGAGTAGGGTCATGGCGGTGTTGCCATGGCCGCGGCCGATCTGATTGCCGATCAGGGCCCCGGTCACACCTCCCGCGGCTGCGCCCAGGCCGCTGCCATCGCCCTTGAGTTCCACCGCGTGGATCGACTCGACCGTGCCGCATGAAGCACAGGCGCTGTTGCCATCGCCTGCAGCGAGCCTGGGTGCGGCATGATGCACGCTGCCGGCGGCGGGATCGCTGCTCTGGGCGGGTACGTCGGTCTTGTCGGAACGTGCATTCGGCAATCGTCCGCCGATCGCGGCAGCGCCTACCAGGCTGACCACCATTACGGATGCGGCGGCGCCCAACATGAGTGGATGGGTTTTTCTGAAACCAGTGCTTTCCATGTCGATGCTCCTTTCTTAGATTGATCTGCGGCGAACGCAATGTGACGTGCCAGCCGCAGCCTTTGCTTCGGTTTCAATGCGTTTAGCTTCCCAAAGCCTGGCCTTAGCAATGGTGTTCGTTTCATCGCAAGCGCCGTGCCAGAGCGAGTTATTGGTGCCGAATCAGTGAGTTGCCGGCATTGGCTAGGCGTCGGCCAAGGCTGAAAAAGGCGTCGCTGTCGCCATAGCCCGACACGGCTGGATGAACCAGAGCCTAAAAGACCGGCTAGATTGAAGTTATTGCTGTCGTCGGCGAACGACTATGAGCCCAGTGACAATGCGATAGCCGTTCAGCGCGGCTTGCGCGGACGGCAATAGTCAAGGCCATCCTGCCAACCCTGCACGAACGAGGCGTCTCCTTTAGGCCGCTGCGCCGAACGGTTGGATGCGTCCTTCGCATTTTGGCAACCGGCGGCAAAGCCGCGTTTGTATTCGGGCGGGAAGCCGGAGAGGTTAATGGAATTGGTCACATGCGCAGGATCGTCCGCGCTGACGCGCAGGGCGGGGGATGCGCATCCCGCCATGCCCGCGAAAAGCAGCCATAATGCGGCAATTCTCACGGCGGAGACCTTCTTGTTTAAGGCGATAACCGTTGCGGAACCAGGCATGAACAGGGGAGATAGCAAACTGCATGCCCGGAGGCGCCGTGGGCGCGCACTCGATTCAAATATCTTCGGACTTGAACAGCGCCGGTTCCAATCCGTGGCGCTCCAGCAGTTTGTAGAACTCGGTGCGATTGCGTTGTGCGAGCTTTGCCGCCTGCGCGACATTGCCTTGGCTGATCTTAAGGATGCGCACCAGGTAGTCGCGCTCGAACGCGCGTTTCGCCTCGTCCAGCGAGGTCAACGCGCTCGACCTGTCATTCAGCGCGCTTTGCACCAAAGACGCGGGAATCATGCCGTTGGTGGCGAGGGCGACCGTCTGCTCGACCACATTCTGCAATTGCCGCACGTTTCCCGGCCACGGCGCCGCCACCAATTGTTGCAGGGCCTCGGGCGCGAAGCTGGTGACTTCCTTGCGATAGCGCGCCGCCACCTGCTTCAGAAAATGCAGGGCGAGCGGCACGATGTCCTCGCGGCGCTGGGCCAGCGCGGGAATGGTCAGCGCGACAACATTCAAGCGGTAATACAGATCCTCGCGAAACTGCCTGTCGGCGATATGCTGTTCCAGGCTGCGATGCGTGGCGGAGATGACACGCATGTCCACTTCGACGGTCTGGGTTGCTCCCACCGGACGCACCTGACGCTCCTGCAGCACGCGCAGCAACTTGGCCTGCAGCGGCAGCGGCATATCGCCGATCTCATCCAGAAACAGAGTGCCGCCATTGGCGCTTTGGAGCAAGCCCTTATGGTCGTAGACGGCGCCGGTGAATGCCCCTTTCTTGTGCCCGAACAGCTCAGATTCAATCAGCGCTTCCGGTATCGCGGCGCAATTGACCGCGACGAAAGGCCCGGCGGCGCGGGCGCTGACACTATGGATGGCGCGCGCAAGCAACTCCTTGCCGGTACCGCTCGCACCATAGATGAAAACGCTTGCGTCGGATTGAGCCACGAGCCGCGCGCGGCTGAGCACGTCTTCCATCACCGCGCTCGTCGTGACCATGCCGTTGCGCCAGTCGTTGTTCGCCGAAGGCGCTTCCGCGACGCGGATGCCTGCCGAAAGCTTCAGCGCCTGCGCCACCTGTTCCAGCAGGGCCTGGTTGTCGAATGGCTTGGGCAGGAAACCGAATACGCCGCGCTTGGTCGCGGCCACGGCTTCCGGTATGGTGCCGTGCGCGGTAAGGATGATCACCGGCAGGGTCGGCGCCGAATCGTGGATAGCTTCGAACAAGGCCATGCCGTCCATGCCGTCCATCTTCAGGTCGGTAATCACGAGTTGCGGGCGCGACGCGGCCAGTGCCGCCAAGGCCATGCGGCCGCTGTCCACCGCCCGCACCTCGTAGCCGGAAGCGACCAGGCGCATCGACACCAGCTTGAGGATGTCGCGATCGTCGTCGACCAGCAAGATAACGGGCTTGGCGTCGCTCATCTGCGTCTGGGCTGACTTTCCTGCCCGCGTTGCATGATGCTGCGCTCGACTTCCTTCAGCTCCTCGATCTGCTCGCGCATGGTGCGCTCGACTTCCTTCCGCGCCTCGAGCTGTTGGCGCATGGCGCGCTCGACTTCCCTCAGGGCGTCGATCTGCTCGCGCATCTGGCTCGCGCGTTTCTGCCCGCTCGCGCGCTCGTTCAGCTGCACATAGAGCAGCCTGGCGAGCGAATGCAAGGGGCCTGCCGCGTCGCCGGGCGCAGCCAAAGGCTCGAGCAGGTTCGCCGCGCGGGCAGCGTCGTGGACGCTGGCACCCGGCGTGGCCGCGAGCAGGGCGAGCCGCATCCGGCTCATTGCGTCCTTGTCCCTGGCGAATACCTGATTGTTGGCGCTGTACTCGCGCCGCTGCTGTTCCGCAGTCATGGTCGCGACGCGCTGCGCATAGCCGATCAGTTGGATTACCTGTCGCTCTTCCGACTCACCACCAGGCGAGCCCAGATTGCGCAGGCCAGCGCAGCCCGCGAGCAGCAGCGCGATTGCGATGAGAAAGGCGTTGCGTATCATTGTTTGATTCATCCTTGGGGGCGCAAGGCGGGCAAGCTGACGCGAAAATGGGCGCCGGGCGCGTGTCCGGCGATGATTTCGATGCTGCCGCAGTGGGCAAGTACGAATTCGCGCGCGATCGCCAAACCCAGTCCGCTGCCTTTGATCCGACCTTGATGGCCGAGCTTGCCTTGGAAAAACCAGTCGAACACCCGCTCGCTGTCTTCAACTGCGATTCCCGGACCGGTATCGTCGACCTCGATCAGCACATTATCCTCCTCGGCGCGCACCGCCAGCGAAATAGTACCGCCTTCCGGTGAATATTTGATTGCGTTCGACACCAGGTTGTCCAGCACCACGCGCAGCTTATCCGCGTCCGCAGTCAGCACCGCCGGTCCGATGTGCAGCAGCAGATTGAGATTGCGGGCGGCGATGGCGAGCTTGTGCGCCTCGGCCACCTGGCGCGCGACATCGGACAAATCAATCGGCCGGAATTCAAGGCGGTTGATGCTGGCCAGGGCCTGCTGGTAGCCCAGCAGCCCCTCGATCAGGCGCTGCAGTTGCAGGCTGTTTTGCCGGAGGATTTCGGCGATCTCGCTCTGCTGCTGGTTAAGCGCTCCGCTCGATCCGTCTGCGAGCAACTCCGAGCCTTCGCGCAATGCCGTGAGCGGGGTCTTCAGTTCATGTGACACATGATGCAGGAATTTGGTCTTCTGCTCCTCCAGTTCGACCAGCCGCCGTCGCAGCCACTCGAGCCGCTGCCCCAGATATTCCAGATCCGCCGGGCCGCGCACGTGAATACCCGTGGCGAACTCGGCGCTGCCGAGCTGACGGATGGCGTGATCGAGCTGGCGTATGGGTTTGGCGATGAGGAACGCGAACAGCACGGCAACCAGGACGCCGAGCGGGACCGAAGCCGCGAGCTGCCACAGCAGCGAGCGCTGCGTGCGTCTGGCTGCCTTGCCCATGTTCTCGATTTCGCGGTCGATAAGCAGATTGCTCTGGTCAAGCACGTTGTTCGCCAGTTGCGACAACTCGACGTAGCCCGCGATGAGCTGCATGCGGCTGGCGCCCTTGTCTTGTTTGCGTTCCAGCTGCTCGAACAAGGCCTGCTCCGCCTCTATCGTTCTGTTTAACTCGCGCAACTGCGACTCGTCCAGCGGCAACAACGACATATCGCTGGTGGTCTGTTTGAAACCGCGGCGTACTTTGGCGTAATCGGCGAGCAGCGAGGCATCACCGAGAATCAGATATTGCCGCGCCATGCGTTCCATCGCGGTGACTTGCTCCATCAGCACGCGGCTGCCGCGCGCCGCCTCGGCCGCTTGATCCACAGCGGCCTGACTCTGAGTGGTGAGCCGGTCCACGTACGCGGTCGCATTCAACAGTGCCAGGATCAAAGGCAAAGAGACCAGACCAAAGCCGAGCAGCAGCAGCTTCAGGAACGATCTTGGATAGCGCAGGCCCGCGAATTCGAAGGTCCGCTTCATGCGCGGGTGAGCCCTTGCGTCGGCGGGGATCATCAGACTGAAGCGAAATTTGCGCGTATGGTGTCGGACATGGGCGCACTTTAACCGGGAAGAAAGACAAGGGTCAGGCCGGCAGCGGCGGCGGCCGCGAGCATGGGCGGCGCGCAGCGGCGCGCGAGCGCGGCGCCGCCGAGCCCGAACACCAGACCCAGCTTGAACAGGATGTTCGAAACCAGGGCGAGCACGATGGCGATCACCGCCTGCACCGGTTGCAGCTTGCCCAGACCGTACAGGCGCAAAGTGGAAAGCGTGATCGCGTCCACATCGGTGAGGCCGGACACCAGCGCCACGAAGTACAGGCCGCGGCTGCCGGCGGCGTCCGACAGCCATGCGGAAAAGAACAGCACGATGCCGAACAGCAAGCCGAATCCCAGGGCAGTGCGAATCTCGGTCGGATTGCGAATTTCCGGCACCACCAGCGGCGGCTGCTCGCTCAGCCGGCGCCACCAGTAGAGGGCGCCGGCGGCGCTGCAGGCAAGCGCGCATACTAGCGCCGGCGCAAGCTGCGGCAGGATGCCGGGAGAGACCACGCCGCCCAGAAACGCCAAGCGCACCGGCACCACCAGATTCGCGGCGAGAATCACCACCACCGACAGCTGCAGCATTCCCGGGTCGCGCGCATGGCGCGCGTAGACCATGCTGGTGGCGGTGCTCGAAACCAGCCCCCCGAACAGGCCCAACAGCAGCACGCCATGGCGTCCGGCGGTAATCCGCAGTGCGACGTAGCCGGCCAGACTGATGCCGGAGATCAGCACCACCATGAGCCAGATCTGGTGGGGGTTGAGCGCGCTGTACGGCCCGAAGTCCTGGTCGGGTAGCACCGGCAGGATGACGAAGCTCAGCGCGGCAAACTGCAGGATCGAGAACAGATCCTGGCGCGTCAGACTCTGCGACAGCCCGCGCAGTTCCGGTTTGAGATAGAGCAGCAAGGTAGTGATCACGCCGAGCATTACGGCGAGCGTGGGATAGCCCAGCCAAATCAGCGCACCCAGACCATAGCAGACACACACTGCAGCCACCGACGTGGTTCCGGGGTCGGCGGCCGCGTCGCTGTCGCGCGCGTAGGCGGCGATCATCATCAGGCCGACCAGGGCAAGTCCTGCCGCGAGTATCCAGGGCGAACCGGTCTTCTCGGCTACCAGGCTGGCAAGCGTACCCAGCAGCGCGACCAGGGCGAAGGTGCGCAGGCCGGCCTTGCTGGCAGGATTACGTTCGCGCTCGAGTCCTATCAGCAGCCCCAGAGCCAGGCTGGTGAGGAAGGCCGGTAGCGGCGCCAGCCCCGTGGCTTCGAGAAAGCCCATGTTCATGCGGCGCTCTCCCACTCCTCGACGATGAGTTGCACGCTCTGCACGCCATTGTACTCGTTCACTGCCAGGCGGTAGGCGGCGCGAATGGCCGCGCCTGCCGGAGCCAGCGAATTGAAGCGTATCGCGTCGTACAGCTTGCCGTCCTTCTGCAGGCGCAGCTTCAGATGCTTGTCCCCGACCACGCGCTGGCTGGCGACAGCGAAGCGGTCGCAGAACAGCGGCTGCGGGAAACCCTGGCCCCAGACCTCGTGCTCCAGCATGCGTATCGTGTCCAAGTTCATGTAGGCCGACTCCAGCGAGCCGTCGGTCTCGATGCTGCGCGCGAGATCGGAGGCGGCGACGAGGCCGCGCACCGTGCTCTCGAACAGTTCGCCAAACTGCGCCAGGCCTTCGCTGCGTATGGTGAGGCCCGCGGCGGCGGCGTGACCGCCGAAGCGCAGGATCAGGCCGGGTGCGCGCTTGGCGACCAGATCGAGCGCGTCGCGCAAATGCAGGCCGGAGATCGACCGCCCGGATCCTTTCAGTTCGCCCGCGTTGCCCGCGGCAAAGGCGATCACCGGCCGGTGCAGCCGGTCCTTGATGCGCGCGGCGAGTATGCCTACCACGCCTTGGTGCCAGGACGGATCGAACAGCGCCAGGGTATAGGCCTCGCCTGCGTCCGTGTCCAAACCCGGGCCCAAGCCCTCCAGCATCGCCAGCGCCTGAACCTGCATATTGCCTTCGATGTCACGCCGCTCGCGATTCAGACGGTCGAGCTCCTGCGCGATGTTGAGCGCGCGCGCAGTGTCGTCGGTGATCAGGCACTCGATTCCCAGCGCCATGTCGGCCAGGCGCCCGGCGGCATTGAGCCGGGGCCCGGCGGCGAAGCCGAGGTCGAAGCAGGACGCGCGGCGCGCCTCGCGCCCGGCCACGCGCAGCAGCGCTGCGATGCCGGCCTGCATCTTGCCCTCGCGTATGCGTTTCAGTCCCTGCGCCACCAGAATGCGGTTGTTGTGGTCCAGTCGCACCACGTCGGCCACCGTGCCCAGGGCCACCAGGTCGAGCAGCGCCGCCAGGTTGAACTCAGGCTGGTCCCTGAAGCGGCCGCGCCGGCGCAACTCGGCCCTGAGCGCCAGCATGACGTAGAACATCACGCCGACGCCGGCGATGGCCTTGCTCGGGAAATCGCAGCCAGGCTGATTGGGATTGACGATGCAATTCGCCTGCGGCAAGGCGTCACCGGGCAGATGGTGGTCGGTGATCAGCGTGGCGATGCCTAGCGCGTTCGCACGCGCCACGCCCTCGTTGCTGGCGATGCCGTTGTCCACGGTGATCAGAAGGTCGGGGCGCCGCCCCTGGCGCGCGGCGAGCTCGACGATTTCCGGCGTGAGCCCATAGCCATATTCGAAGCGGTTGGGCACGAGGTAAGCCACGTCGGCACCGAATGCGCGCAGCGCGCGCACCCCGACGGCGCAGGCCGTGGCGCCATCGCAGTCGTAGTCGGCGACGATCAGCAGGCGCTGCTTCATTTCGATGGCATCGGCGAGCAGCGTTGCAGCGCGGCCGGCGTGCAGCAGCCGCTGCGGCGGGATCAGGCCGGAGAATTCGCTCTCCACCTCGCTTTTGTCCAGCACGCCGCGCGCGGCATACAGTTGAGCGAGTACCGGATGCAGGCCCTGCTGCACCAGCATGTCGCGCGTGCGTTGAGGGATCCGACGGGTGATGATAGTCGTCATCGTTATGCGAAATCCGGCAGCGGCTTTATCCGCCGCCAGAAACGGCGCAGGTCGCCGCGGGTGGCCTCGGACGAAAGCACGCCCGCGGGCCCGAGCGCATGCAGGCTAAGCATGCCGACGCGTTCCTGCCGGAGCGCCTCCAGCAGGGGCGCGAACCAGTCGCGCTCGAGTTGCTGCAGGCCTACACGCCAACCATGGGTATCGCCATACTGCGCCGCGCCGCGCAACCGGTCCAGCAGGATCAGGTTCACGCCTACACTTGCGCTTGCGCGCAGCAAGTCCGCGGCGCCATCGGGCAGATCGCACGCCGCGATGTGCGCCGCGCGCGCCAGTCCCGCCGCGAACGGGTCCCTGGACCAGACCGCGTCGCAGGGCGCGGAAACGGGTTCCTGCAGCCTGCCGCCGCCCCAGGGCCAGATGCTGTTGATGGGAAGTTTGCCCGCGCTCTCGCGCTCTTCGTTGACCGCGTGGCCGTGCAGCAGCATCTGGATTTCGTTCAGGCGTGTGCGCCAGGTCTGGGCGTCGCCTCCGTGCGGGAGCAAGGTGTCGATGCTCCTGCCCGCGGCTTCGGGCAGCGCCGTCGTTTCCAGTGCCGGCGCGGCGTCGGCGCGCAGATACCAGCGGTCCGGCCGCAGCGGATAGAAACTCAGGCCATCTTGCGAAAAATGCGCATTGAGGCTGTCGCTGAGGTTCTCGGCTTCCTGCTGCGTTATGGAAAACACCCCGCTGTCGGCGAGCACCAGCCGGTTGCCGTCGAGCCTGAGGTGCACCGGGTCGGCGCGCAGCCAATGGTGAGCGCCCGGTTCGCCGCCGTCGGCGAGCAGGCTATAGGGTGCGACCGGCCAGTCCCCTTGCTTGTCCACGTTGAACTGCGCGCACAGCCAGGCTTCCGCGGACGCGGTTTCCGCGTGCTGACGCCGCCCCTTGCACAGGAGTTGCTCCAGCGCCGGCGTCTCGAGTTCGCGATAGGTGTCGCGGAAATCGCGGTCGGGCCAGAACAGATCGGGAACCAGCAGGTGGCAATGCATGCCGAAGTTTATCACCCCCGCATACGCATAAGCCGGGCGAGAGTATGTCAAAATACACCTAAACGATAACGACAGACGATAACGACGGGGCGCACGCCAACGACCGGTCGGACGATAACGACAATGACCCAACTCCCCTACGAACTGTTCATCGGCCTGCGCTACACCCGTGCCAAGCGCCGCAACCATTTCATCTCCTTCATCTCGCTCACCTCGATGCTGGGCATTGCGCTCGGGGTGGCGGCGCTGATCACGGTGCTGTCGGTGATGAATGGCTTCCAGAACGAACTGCGCACGCGCATCCTGGGGGTCGCCTCGCATGTGCAGATCAGCGGGCCGGGCGATGTGCTCTCCGACTGGCAGGCCGTGGCCGAACTGGCCGCCTCCGATCCGCGCGTGATTGCGGCGGCGCCCTACGTCAACGTGCAGGGCATGCTCACTTTCGATGGCGCAGTGCGCGGCTCGGTCATCCGCGGCATCCTGCCCGGGCGCGAGGACCGGGTGGCGGAAATCGGCCGCCATATGAAGGCCGGCACACTCTCCGCGCTCGAGGCCGGAGAATTCGGCATCGTGCTTGGCAGCGAGCTTGCGCGCGCGCTCGCCGTGATCGCCGGCGACAAGTTGACGCTGATCGCGCCGCAGGGGCAGGTGACGCCGGCCGGCATCGTGCCGCGTCTGAAACAATTCCGCGTGGTCGGAATCTTCGAAATGGGCATGTTCGAATACGATGCCGGCCTGGCGCTGATCCACCTCGAGGACGCGCAGAAGCTGTACCGCATGGAGGACAGGGTGTCGGGCGTGCGCCTGAAGCTGCACGATCTGTTCGAATCGCGCCAGGTGGCCTTGGCGCTACTGAACAGGCTGGGCGCCAATGCGTATATCACCGACTGGACGCGCAGCCACGCCAATTTTTTTCGCGCGGTGCAAATGGAGAAGAACGTGATGTTCATCATTCTGCTCCTGATCGTCGCGGTGGCCGCGTTCAACATCGTCTCCACCCTGGTAATGGCGGTCACGGACAAGCAACCCGACATCGCCATCCTGCGCACGCTGGGCGCCGCGCCCTCGGGCATCATGGCGGTGTTCATCGTGCAGGGCGCGCTGATCGGTGTCATCGGCACGCTGATGGGCGTCGGCGGCGGTGTGTTGCTCGCGCTCAACATCGACGTGGTGGTGCCTTTCATAGAGAGCCTGTTCAACGTCCACTTTCTGGCGAAGGACGTGTATTACATCAGCGACCTGCCGTCCGACCTGCAATTGAGTGATGTGATCGTAATCGCCGCGGTGTCGTTCTTCTTAAGCCTGCTCGCCACGATTTATCCGAGCTGGCGCGCGTCGCGGGTGAATCCGGCCGAGGCCTTGCGCTATGAGTGAGCTCGTACTCGGCTGCGCCAGGCTCGCCAAGATCTACCGGCAGGGCGTAGTCGAGGTGCCGGTTTTGCTCGGCGTCGATCTGGAAGTGCGCGCCGGAGAACTGGTGGCCATCGTCGGCGCTTCGGGTTCGGGTAAAAGCACTTTGCTGCACTTGCTGGGCGGCCTGGACAGCGCGACTGCGGGCGAGGTGACCATCCTCGGCCGGCCGATGCAAAGCCTGACCGAGGCGGCGCGCGGGCGGCTGCGCAACGAATCGCTGGGATTCGTCTATCAGTTCCATCATCTGCTGATGGAATTCACCGCGCTGGAGAACGTGGCCATGCCCCTCCTGATACGGCGCATGCCGGCGACCGAGGCGCAGGGCCGCGCCGCGGCCATCCTCGAGGAAGTGGGGCTCGGCAACCGTTTGGAACACACCCCGGCCGAGCTCTCCGGCGGCGAGCGCCAGCGCGCGGCCCTGGCGCGGGCGCTGGTGACCCGGCCTGCGTGCGTGCTCGCCGACGAGCCCACCGGCAACCTCGACCGCCACACGGCGGCTCAGGTGTTCGAGATGATGCTGGAACTCAACCGCAGCCGCGGCACCAGCTTCGTCATCGTCACCCACGATCCGGGGATCGCCGCGCGCACCCAGCGCGTGCTGCGGCTGCAGGATGGGGTGCTGAATCCGGACTGAAAATCCGTGTGTCGGCAGTTCGATTCCGCCCTTGCCACTATTCCGAAAGTTCACGGTTTCACGGTCGACTGTCCCTTCGTGCCCGGTACCATCTTTGCAGGATGATCCGGGTGCTTGTTATCCGGTAATTCACCACGTGCCCGGTATTCGGAATTGGGTACCGGCGCACGCCTGGGGTGGCGGTCGGCGTGCCGATCATCCGCATAGTCTGAATGGTAGCCAGTGACCTATCCACGCGCTGCGCTACCTGCCGCGCCGCGTGCTCATTTTCGCGGGCGATGTATTCCAGGGTTTCGAGATACGCGGCTCGCGCGCTAGCTAGCCATTCAAGCGGTTTGGCGGCGCGGCGCTCTGGCATGGTGGGCAATCACGGCGCGGGCCTCATTTGACACTTGGCTGTGCGGCACTGTACCCGATCTCGCCAATTCCACCTCAGCGCTACGCGCGGAAGCTACGTCTTCTTCGCATAGCTCGAATCCGTCTCTGAGCACGAATCGCAGCATGGCTTGACGCGTGCGTCCGGCTTCGCGGGCGAGTTTCTCCAGGCGGCGCTGTTGCGCTCTGGTGAGTGCTGGCTGGTGCATGCGGGGGACTCCTTCCGGTAGCAAACATACAAATTGTAGCACTGGCCCGCAACGCGCCGGCGGTCAACACGGGTTGTAGGGCTGCAGGCTCACGCCGCCGCCAAAGATTTCTCCAGCGACTTGCGCCCTTCGGGAGTGGTCATCACCACCAGGGTGTTGCCAGGACGAATGCCGAAGTCCTCCGCCGGGTTGAACTCCCACGCGTCCTGCGCGCGCACCGCCAGCAGAATGAGGTCGCGCCGGTTCAACTTGAGCCCCTCTATCGTGCCGGCGTCAAAGCCCTCGGGGATCTGCACTTCCTCCACCCGCAGCGCGTTGTCCGCGCGCAGCATCTCGTCGAGAAAACTCACGACCTGCGGCCGGATCATGGAAGAAACGATGCGCATGCCGCCGGTGAAATCGGGGGAGACGATGGCGTCGGCGCCGACTTTGCGCATCTTGTCGATGTAGTTGACCTCGTGGCAGCGCGCCACCACGCGCGCCTCCGGATTGAGCAGCTTGG
>Ga0315281_10010012_pt1 | contig 13113 bp, 11 predicted proteins | sample YL17G07_0_MG_FD_204540 | JGI IMG/M metagenome (GOLD analysis project Ga0315281, IMG submission 204540) | Sediment microbial communities from Yellowstone Lake, YNP, Wyoming, USA - YL17G07_0 | ecosystem: Environmental > Aquatic > Freshwater > Lake > Sediment | place: USA: Wyoming | collected... | reverse complement strand
CGACGCGCCTGCGGCCGCGCGGATCGACTGGAGTGCGGTCGGCACGCTCGCGGCCGGCGCCCGCGTCCCCGTGCTCGTCAAAGGCGTGACAACGGCGGACGAAGGGAAGGCCGCGCTTCAGCACAACGTGCAAGGCCTCATCGTGTCCAACTACGGCGGGCTGGTGGCGTCGGGCGGCGACGCGCTCGTGCTGCAACTGCCCGCGATCGTCGACGCCGTCGCCGGCAAAGTGCCGGTGGTCGTCGACGGGAGCTTTCGTCGCGGCACCGACATCCTCAAGGCGCTGGCGTTCGGCGCGCAGGCCGTGGCCGTCGGCCGGCCCGTCATGTGGGGGCTGGCGGCATACGGCGCCGAAGGTGTGCAGGGCGTGATCGAGATGCTGCAGACCGAACTGGCGCGGTACATGGCGATGTGCGGGCGCTCGAACGTGAGCCTGCTCGGGCGCGATCTGCTGCGTGTGCACGCCGCCGCGCCTTCGGCCATGCCGTCACGCGAGTAGAGACATGAATCAGACCGACACACGCTGGCTGCAAAGCCGATCGCGGAGGCAGGCGCTGGCGGCGCTCGCCGGGGTGGTCGCCGCGTCGCCGCTGTTCCATGCCGGCGCCTCGGCGCAGCTGGATCCGCGCCCGCTCAAGGATCACAAACGACTGCCGGGGCTCGACGAAATCAGGACCGCCTTCGATTTCGAGCCGGTCATGTTCGCCAACCTGCCGCTCTCGGTCTACGACTACACCGCGCACGGCGACGGATCGGAGTTCACCCTGCGCCGCAACCGCCAGGCGTTCGAGTGGGTCGACCTGCTGCCCGGGACGCCGATCGACGCCTCGCGCGTCGATCTCTCGTGCGACATCCTCGGCACGCGCATGAAGTTCCCCATCATGATCGCGCCGACCGCGACGCAGGTGCCGCTGCACCCGGACGGGGAGATGGGGATGCACCGCGCGGCGACCGCGGCGTCCAGCACGCCGATGATCGTCAGCCACAACACGAGCACGTCGGTCGATCGAATCGCGTCGGCCGCGACAGGGCCGCTCTGGTGGCAGCTCTATCCCTCGCCGAACCTCGGGGCCAGCAAGGAGATTCTCGACTCCGCGCTCGCCGCCGGATGCACGGCGGTCGTGGTGACCGTCGATCAGCAGGCGTCGTACTACGAGCGTTCGGCGCACGATCGGAATCTGGGAGGGCGGGGCGCCGGACGCGGAGGGCGGGGCGGAGGGCCGGCGGCCGCGCCGGGGGCGCCGGCGGCGGGACCTGCACGCTATCGGCTCCAGGCGGGACGTCTCTGGTACACGTGGCAGTATCTCGACGAGATCCGCCGGATGCTGACGGTGCCGCTCCTGGTGAAGGGGATCCTGACCGCTGAGGATGCGGCGCTGTGCGTCGAACACGGCGTCGACGGCATCATCGTGTCGAATCACGGCGGCCGGTCGATGGACTACGGGCCGTCGACGCTCGAGGTGCTGCCCGACATCGTCGCCGCCGTGAACCATCGGATCGCGGTGCTCACCGACAGCGGATACCGCCGCGGCAGCGACATCCTCAAGGCCCTGGCGCTCGGCGCCGACGCGGTGCTGCTCGGCCGCGCGACGCGCTGGGCGCTCGGCGCGTTCGGCGCGCCCGGCGTGCAGCGGCTGCTCGAGATCTTCCAGCGCGAGCTCGTCGAGGCCGCTGCCGCCGCCGGACGGCCGACCCGCGCGTCGATCGACCGGAGCCTCGTCCGCACCCGCTTCGTCTGACGCGTTTTTCACTCATGTGTAGTGCGGACCTTCAGGTCCGCCGTTTCGAGCAGGCCTGAAGGCCTGCACTACACGGTGGTGAAAAACGCGTTAGAGCCGTCAGAGCACGGACGTCGCTGACCCGCGCGCGCCGGCGGGCCGGACCTTCTGGTACCACGTCGAGTCCGCGCCGCCGCCGATACGCGAGACGACGAACTCGATCAGATACGGATTGCCGGCTCGGGTTTCCGCCGTGCCTTTCTTCAACGCCGCCGCGATGTCGCCCGCGCTCGTCACGCGCTGGCCCTTGACGCCCTGGCTCTCGGCGAGCTTCACGAAATCGATGTCCGGATCGCCGAGATACAGGCCGGGATACTTCCCGGTCTCCGTCATGCGCTTGTTGTACCGGTAGGCCCCGCTGCGAACTGTCTGGTAGTTGTGGTTGTTCCAGACGATCGTCAGCACGGCCGTCTGGTGGCGCGCCATCGACCAGAACCCGCCCGCGCTGTACATGACCGAGCCGTCGCCGATGCTGAGCACCACCTGTCGATCCGGCGCCGCCAGCTTCGCGCCCACCGCCGCGCCCACGCCCCAGCCGAGCGAGCCGCCGCCGTGCCCGATGTTCTGCTTCTGGCCGGCGTCCGGACCGTAGCTCAGGAAGTCGTGCTTCCCCAGCAGCCCCGGCGCGTTCTCCGTCACCAGCAGCGCGTTCTTCTCGAGGCCCTGCTCCATCTCGTACCCGAGCTGATCCGGGTGGATCACGGTCTGGTTGAAGACCCGTCTCGCGGCCGCGAGACGCTCGGCGTTGGCGGCGGCCACGGCCGGCTTGACGACGGCGAGGCGTTCGTCGCGAATCCTCGTCAGCCGATCCTTCGTCACCAGCGCGTTGACTGCGTCGCCGAGGTCCTTGACCGTGACCTTCACGTCGCCGACCACGGCGAGGTCCATCGGGTGCGTGCGGCCCATCATGTTGGTGTCGAGGCCGACCGCGATGTACCGAGGAGCCGCGGCTCCAGCAGGCGTGTCGGCGGCACCACCCGATTCGCGCGATCCGATTTGGATGATGAGGTCGGCACCGCCGTACGGATACGGTCGGTCGCCGCCGAAACGCGTGCCGAGGTACAGGGGGTTCGTGGCCGACAGATAGTTGAACCCTGGCAGGCCCGGCGTCACGATGGGCAGGCCGAGCATCTCGCACAGGGCCACGGCGTCGACGGTCGCGTCCGCTTTGAACACTTCGTCGCCGAGCAGCGCCACCGGGCGCTTCGCGTCAACCAGCATGCGTGCCGCGTTCTGGATCTGATCGGTCGCCGCGCGCGGTCTCGCCTGGATGAGGAACGCTTCCTTCGGGAACACCTCGCCCTTCACCTGTTCGGTCAGCGCCCGCGTCGAGAACGCCACGTAGACCGGCCCCCCGGGCGCGGTGGCCGCAAGCTTGTACGCCCGGCGGATCGCGAGCCCCGCGGATGAACCTGTGCGGACATCCCAGGCAATCTTCGTGAATTGCCGGTTGATCTCGGACTGGCTGAAACCCGGCCGGGGCGCCAGCACCATGTCGTCGCTGTTGATCGTGTTGTCGCTCAGGCCGGCCGTGATGATCAGCCCGGACCCATCGAAATGGGCGTTGTAGAGCTGGCCGGCCATCTGCGCGGTGCCGACGGCCGCGTGCACGTTGACGAACGTCGGCTGCCGCGACACCTTGTGGTACGCGTCCGCCATCGCGATCACGATCCCTTCGTGCAGGCCGACGACCAGTTCGAGCTCCGGTCGATCGATGAGCGCGTCGAAGAACGCGACTTCGAGCGAGCCGGGGTTGGTGAAGATGTACTTGGAGCCCGCGGCCTTGACCTGCTCCACGATCAACTCGCCGCCTGTGCCGGCGAACGCGGCCGCGGCGCTCGTGGGCGGCGTGCCCTGGAGCGAGCCGAGCTCGGCCGCCTCGACCACCGATCGGGCCGCCGCGGTGGTCAGGCCCGTCGCCACGAGCCGGCCGACAAACGCCCGGCGTGAGAGGCGACCATCGTAGTAATCGTGGACCAGCTCTCTCATGGGAAGCTCCCGGCGCACGCGCGCCATTGCAAAGTGGCCGTCGAAACACCCGAAACGACTGCCGAAAGTCCGGTAGCCGGCAAGCCCTACCGGCGATATTCCGACATCGTTCTTCCGAAAAACCGTTGGAAACGGACCTGTGGGGGGAGGGCTGGCAAATCGCCTGCCAGCCTGCAGGCACCCGCGTGGCGAAATCCTACGAAACCGCTGCCGCCCGGGCCAATTCAGCGGCGTCGGGGAGTGAGTCGATCTTCCAGCACCGGTCCATGAGGACGCGCGCCCGCGGTGCGGCCAGGACGCCGTCGACCAGCCCCATGAACTTCGCCTCCAGATCGGTATCGCTCATCGGCCGCTCGAGGCTGCCCACCGCGTGTTCGATGAACGTCTCGAGCTTCCGGCCATCCGTCAGGGTGATGGTTGCCCGCACCTGGTCTTCCTTGATTGAGGGATCGACGGTCGCGGTAACGCGATCGCGCACGCCGGCGATGACCGGGCTGCGCGCGTTCTGATCGCTGAAATCCCGCATGCCGGCCGACCCCTGAACGATCGCCAGCGCGGCGGCGAAATAGACACTGAACTTGCTCTCGAGACCCGTCTGCGGCGTCCTCTTCCCGGTCAGCTCCAGCACCAGCGGGTGAACGCGGAGATCGACGCGCTCAATCTGGTTCGCCGTCAACTGGTGCGCGTTGCGAAGCTGGATGCACGCGTCGATGGTCGGGTGGATCACGATCCCGCAAGCAAACGGCTTGTACGTGTTCAGCAGCACTTCGTACGTCTTCCCGAGGTTCCCGGTGATCTCCGCGTAAGCGCGGGTGGTGCTGAGCACGTTGGCCCAGCCGCTCTTGCCTTCGATGCCTGTGTCGGCGCTCGTGAAATTGCGAGAGGCAAGAAGGGCCGCCGTCAGACCGTTCTGCGCGGCGCGACCCGGATGAAAGCTCTTTGTCATCGACCCGAACATCTCGCGCAAGCCAACCGGCTGGGTGGCGGCCAGTCCAAGAGCCCACACCATCTGCTGCTCGGACAAACCAAGGATGCGGCCGCTCGCCGCAGCGGCGCCGAACACGCCGGCGGTACCTGTGATGTGCCACCCGCGGTCGTAGTGGGCGGGGTACACGGCGTTGCCAATCCGGCACTCGACTTCGATCCCCAGCACCATCGCGTTGAGAAACGCCTGTCCCGACATCGGGCGATACTCCGACAGCGCGAGCAAGGCCGAGACGACGGGGCCCGCCGGATGAATGACGGTCTTGAGGTGCGTGTCGTCGAAGTCGAACACGTGGGAGCTGATGCCGTTCATCAAGGACGCGTGCAGGATGTCCATCCGCTCGCGCCGGCCGAGCACGGTGGCCTGAGGCGGACCGGAGAACGGCGCGAGGGCGGCGAGCGCGGCGTCGAGGGTTTCATGACGGGAGCCACCGAGCGCGCAGCCCATCCAGTTCAGCAGCGTGCGCCGCGCTTCCTTGCGAACGCCGGCGGGGAGATCCTCGTACCGCCCGGACACCACGTAGTTGGCGATCGTGCGCGTCACGTCCTTGCCGACGTCGGTATGCGCGGCGTCCTGCCCGGCCGCCTCGGACGCGTTCGTTGTTGTGTCGGAGCCAGCCAGGCCGGCCAGGCCGGCGAGCGAGAGGGTGCCCAGGAAATCCCGGCGGTCGCGGTGAGGCATGATGTGCCGAGGGTAACACCTTTCGCGAAGGCATTTGGCCCGCCGTCCTGGATCGACTACATTGCTTGAGACAACAGGACGATAGAAAACATTAGACGGGTGTCGGCGTTAACGAAACGCCCCTTGGACTAAACCGCTTCGCGGTAGGCGGTAAACCGACGCGCTGATCCCGGAGATATGTCTTGAGAATGCCACGGATGATCCTGGTGAGTGCGCTGCTGATGGCGGCACTGTTTTGTCCCGGTGCGCGTGCAACCAGCGCGCAAGACGCACCGAGCCGGCCACTGACAGATGCAGACGTCGCGCGCATCATTCCGTTGCTCAAGGCGAACATCAGCGAGCTCCAGGCGATGCGCGTGAGCGTCTCGAACGGAGCTCAGCTCATTGCGGCGACCGATGAAGCCATGACGAATCGCACGCTCGATCCCCTGCCGTGGCTGAAGGAGCACGGGCAGGACATCGTCGTGCCGCCGACAGCGCGCTACGACTCGTCGTGCTCGAAGTCCGCATCGCGTTTTCACAGCATTCCGACGGCAGTGTTCACGTTGGGAATTGCCGCCGAAGACGCGCAACGCGCGACCACCGCGCTGCAGGCGGCGCGCAGCTTCTACCAATCACGCGGCTTCCAGCACAGTAAATCGCTCAGCGCGTACGGGCTGGGTGAGGACTGGGTGTACTTCCAAAAGGACGGGACCGAAAACTTGGTGTTGGCGGGGAACTATCTCACGGTAGGCGAGAAGCTCGCGGGCTGCGAGTCGATGCCCACGGGACCGATGATCGCACGACATCTTCATATACGCATGGGCGACGCGTCGGCCGTCACGCATTCGCAGGTCCTTGACAATGCGCTGAGCGCCGCCGGCATGAGCCGCGAGGATTACGACCTTGCCGTTTCCGCGCTGACCGTCGCGCGTGGAGACGCAGGCTACTCCGACGCGCTCGATGGGTTGGAAAGCAGGCTTCCGCAAATGAGCGGAGCTGAGAAAGCGCGCTACCGCGCCTTCATTGACGTCAGCAAGGCCAACATCGCCGTGTTTCGGGCGCATGCTACCGAGCTCGAACCGTTGCTCGCCGAGCTGATGGGTCGTGTCCCGTAACACCACGAGGAGCCATGCGCAAATCATTACCCTGGTCGGAGCTTTTCTGTTTGGCTCCTCGCTGTTCTGAGTGGATAGCGGCACCGCGGGGCTGAGGCCAGACGGCTACCTGCCCGACCGTGCTTCCGCAAGCTATGCTGTTGGTCCGGTAGCGATGGCGCTATCGGTGACGACAGCGAGTCAGACACCCTCCTGTTCGTCGCGATCGCGGATCTGGCGGGTGTCAGCGGGGCAGCTGAGTCAGGTGGTCCGTACGGGGAGCGGCCGTCGGCCGTCGGGGCGGTCCCGACGTCTGACACCTTATGTTGACGAGAGGCCGCTAATCCGGCCTTGCGCTCGCATCGCGCGCTCGCGAGATGACCGGTCTAATTGATGCGCACATGCACTGGGGGGAAATGATGCTCGAACGTCGAGTGGTGCTCGTCGCTTCGGCGCTGGTTGCACTGTCCGTCTCGCTTTACGCGCAGGCGCCAGCAACCATCGGTCAGATTCCGGTCTACGCGGGAGCCGTGCGTGACATCGCACATGAAGCGGAGATCCGCGAAGAATCCGCGGCGTTATGGACGGACGCAATCATGCGCCACCTCGAGATCCGCGCCTGGCGGATCAAGGCGCCGGCCGAAGCCGTCGCGGCCTACTATCGTCAGCGGCTCGCCGCCCTGGACAGGAGCGATGACGCCGCACAACGCGCCTATGAGGACGGGGTGGAGCGGTTGCGTCCTGGCAAAACGACTCCCGTCATGCTCGACCTGGGATTCGTGAACTTTGGCGGCCGTGTCGGAGAAAATCACGATTTCAGAATGACCGCGGACAAGCTGCGCGCCGCGTACGCGCGGGTTCGGTCCCCCTTCGCGCCAAACCAGTGGATCGAAACAGCGGGCTTCGAGTGGAATGGGATGGACGCGGCAAAACAGCAATTCCACTACACCGTTTCCGTCGAGGAATTCGGCGGAGTCGGCAACGGCGAGCGCGTCCCCGCGGAGACGAGGGTCGAGTTCGTAGGCGGGACCCTGCCCGACATGTAGCCCACACCTGCTGCGAGCGAGCCGGCGCAAGAGTCACCGCTGCCGGAGCCCGCCGCCACCGAGCTCGGCGTGCAGGAGTATCCGGTAGCGCGGTACGAACCCTGCGCTCCGGGTTCGACGAGGCGGAGCGATGCCAGGTTGACTCGGACGGATAGAGGATAATGGGGTATGCGAATTCTGATGATGCTGTGCGTTGCCGCCTGTTGTGCCGTTCCCGCCCGCGCTCAGGATGTCGAAGGGTCGAAAGACCACCCGATGGTGTCGCGCTTTCCGGGCTATGTCATCTCCAACTACGACGTCAGCGATTTCGGCAGCCACGACTTCGACATGCCCGACGGGACGACGAAAACGGTTGAAGGGCGCTACTGGGGCATCAGTTATGGCCTGGCGGAGGGCAAGAAGAAGGGTGGACCGCTCGAGATTTCCCGCAACTACCTGAAGACGTTCACCGACCGCGGCGGATCGAAAGTGGTCGAAAACGTCCATGCCGACGGCGGCACCATGGTGGCGAAGATGCCCGTGGCCGGCAAGACGATCTGGCTCCAAACCGACATCGCCAACGGCGGAGAGATGTACACGCTCTTCATCGTCGAGGAAGCGGCGATGGAGCAGAAGGTCGACTTCACGGCGATGGAGCTGGCGAAGGCGTTGAACGCCACCGGATCGGTGGCGCTGCACAACATCCTGTTCGACACCGGCAAGGCGACGATCAAGGCGGAGTCGGCGGCGGCGCTGACGCCGATCGCGGAGCTGCTCAAGAGCGATCCCGCATTGAAGCTCGAGATCCAGGGGCACACCGACAACGTCGGCGCGGCGGCGGCGAACCTCAAGCTGTCGCAGGATCGCGCGGCGGCGGTGAAGGCGTACCTGGTGCAGAACCTCAAGGCCGACGGCGCGCGCCTGACGACGGCCGGGTTCGGCGACACCAAGCCGGTGGCGGACAACAAGACGGAGGAGGGCCGCGGGCAGAACCGGCGCGTCGAGCTCGCGAAGAAATGATCGGCGCCGGGCCGTTGACGCCGCACAGCGCCGAAGATCTCTAATCCGGTTGCAAGCTTCCCGAAGTCGCGACGTGGGTTGCAGGACTCCCAAGTCAGTGAGGCTTGTGATAGCCTCCTCGAACTTCCAAGGAAAGGTGCTCGCATAAGACTCCGCGCTACCGTCGTCTTCGCCGCCGCGCTCGCCGTGTCCACATCGCTACTCGCGCAGGGGCCGCGCCGCGACGGCAACTGGGAAGTCACCATGAAGATGGAAATGCCCGGCATGCCGATGGCCATACCGCCGATCGTCACGACCCGCTGTATCACCCCGGCCGAGGCAAGCGACCCGCTCAAAGCGATGCCGAACGGCGGCGGCCGCGGGAGAGGCGCCGAACCCAAGTGCACAACATCCGACTACAAGACGGAAGGCAACAAGGCCTCGTGGTCGATGAAGTGCGAGGGAACGCCGCCGACCTCGGGGACGGGAGAAATCACGTACAGCGAGAACGCGTACAGCGGGCTGATGAAGATGGACATGGGCGAGGGCCGCGGGATGACGATGACGTATTCGGGCAAACGCCTCGGCGAGTGCCCGAAGTAGCCGCGATCGCTCAGCATCCATCGCGGTAGGGGCCCCAGGGCGGCTCAAAGCTCAGCATCACAGCTCCAGAACGGCCTTCGGGCAGGACACGCAAATGTGGCGCGCAACTGATCGGCAGATTGCCAAGTGTCGGAACCGCAATTTGAACATCTGACTTCGCAGCCTTGCCATTCGGGATCGCTACCTCGCCGCCGGCGTCAGGAGCCCGGCCACTTTCCGCCAGTCAGTCGTCTGCGCCATCTGGGACATCCGGGCCAGCGCAATGGCGGAGCTGATGTCTTCGTTCGCGTAGTCCTCCGGTCGAGCGGAATGTGTGCCGTGATATCCCGCCCAGGAAAACTGAACGGCGGCCAGTAGAAACGCTGTGCGGGGCCGTGCGCGATCCAGGAACCCGGAATTCGTTTTGATGAGCAGCCGAGCGCCAGGCGCGCCCGCATCCATCAAGTGCGAACGCCGGCCCTCGGCCAGAGCCGAGTACCAGGCATCGCTCTTCCGCTCGCCCGGCGAGAGCGACGCGAGTTCTGACCGGAGACTGGTCAGATCGTCTTCCAGTAACTGAAACGGGTCGGATGCGCCCTGAGCCACTGTCGCCAGAGCGGCGGTGCTCTCCTTCAGTCCTTTCTCCATCGCGGCCTCGGCCTCCTCCGCGGCGCGGCGCACCTCGTCGGCCGCCTTCGGGTCCGTCTTCTTCATTTCCGCGTAGAGGCGCTCCCGGTCCGCCTGGCGTTGTGCCTTTCCCTTCATCCAGTCGCGGTACGGATCGCCCGCGGAAGCCAACTGCGTCCGGCTCTTCGCCAGGAGCAATTCCTTTTCGCGTATGGCCGCGCGCAGGTATTGTTCCCGGCTGACCGGAATCCAGTAGGGCGTACTGCTGTCCGTGATGACCATCGTATCGGAGTCAAACACTGGGAATCCCATGATCTCGCCCGTCTTCTCCGGCTTCAGGTAGATCCGCGCGCCGTCCAGATCGTCGATCAGGTTTTCACTCGAACCGAGCGTCCGCTCGAGCGAGTTGAACGACAACAAAATGCTGGCTGCGCCGTTCGCGGCAACGCGCAGTGTCTTGTCCACGCCCTCGGTGTAGAAGGGGCAGAACCAGATCGTGAGCTCCGTCTTGACCGGATGGTCGCGGCATGGGGAGGGTTCGCATTCGTTGTCCTCCCGCCAGGGCCGCATTTGGGCCCGCGCCTCGAAACCCATCGGTGGATTCACGACACTGGTGGCGTGAAGAACGGCTTCGAGCGCCTCCAATTGTTGCCGGTAGTCCCGGGTCTCGGTTGGCGAGAGCGCGTAGAACCGCAGGGCAGAATAATTGCTCCCGAGTTTCCACTCGCCGCGCATGTCGGGGTACACGCGTCGGTTGTCCTGCGCACGCACTGCGCCAGAAAGCAACACGACGGTAACGAGCAGAACCAGGCCGCGCATTGGGACCAACTGCTTGACGAGCTCGACTCGCCCGTTCTGGCGGCGTCGCTCGTCCGTCGTGTTGTCCGTGTGCGCCCGTTTGTCAGCTTCGTGCATTTCAGGACTCGGGGATCGCCGGGCGCTTGATGAGGTTCTTGAGGCGTGACTTCGCGTCCTCGATCATCTCCGACGGCTTCGGCAGCGGCCAGCCAGTCACGGACATGAGGCGCGCGAAATCGGGCCGCGCGAGCAGATCCTGCAGTGCGTCCATGTTCGGCACCCGGACGCTTTGCAGAAGGTCGGGCGTGTAGAAGAGGTTCGGAATATCGGTGCCCAACAGCGGACTCGTGGCGACCGACGCACCCGTGGTGAAACTCAGTCCCCAGAAATTGTCGTTGGCGTAATAGTCGCCTTCCTTCGATTCCACCTTCACGTACACACGGGGCGTGGCGCGGCGGTCGAACGTGAATCCCAGCCGCACGTCTCGAGTGGCGCCAGGCTTCAGATCGCCAATGAGCTGCTCGGCCAACCGCGCCTTCGGATTCACTTTCGCTTCATTCAGCAGCAGATCGTCTCCGGCGTACAGCGTGACCTTGACGCCGGTGGCAGGCGCCTCGCCCAGGTTCCACACCTGCAGCGGTAGATCGATCCGCGTTCCGGGTTCGAGGTGTTGCGGCAGATGAGGCATCGCGTTGGCGCTCACGGCGAGGTCGGGCCGGCTGTGGTTGAGCGATGCACCCGAACGGCCGGCGACGGCATCAGCCTCGGCCTGCGTGCCGGCGAAGACTTCCACTTGTGAAAACCTCCGCTTCGCGATCAGCCGAAAGCCGCTGGCGAAGATGTGATCGGCCACGTTCAACTTGCTGTCGCTCCTCACCGTCAGACGATAGGACGCATTAGACGGGTGTCCCAGCTTAACGGAACGCCCCTTCTCAGACCCCAGCCCCCCGACACAGCGCAGATGAGCGCCCCCATCACGCGCGGATTGTGACTTCCGGCCGCCTGCGGTCAAACGCGAAGGCCTCGCAGCGTGCGGCGGCATCTGCGCGGAGTACGACATCGCTGTTCGAAAACGATTATGTCCTATCCTCACCATGAAATGGTTCATCGTGTGGCGTCGCCCGCGATGGTCGATTCGTGATGACTACCAACGAGCGGCCGACAATTACGCAATTGAATCTGGTGCAGAACTGGATCGAAGAACTCAAGACGCGAGTGACAAAGCGGTGACGGAATTCTTCCCGATTGTCGCCCTCGTTCGTCAGCCGCGCAATTCGATGAGCCGCTCGCTCTGTTCGAGCCGCCTCAGCGTTTCCGGCCAGAGCGGCTCAAACCACGCCATCAGTGCGCGGTTCGAACAATTGCCTTTCCGAATCCAAATCAGCGGAACTGGTGCATCGCTCAGCAGCCATCGATCGACGAAGTCCTCATCTTTGCTGATGATGACTGCGTTGCTCTTGCGGGCGTGCTCCCACACGACAGGATCCCCGGCGGCCTGCAGGCCGATGTCGAACACGTGCGTACCCTGATGGCCGTGGCTGGAGAGCCATCGTGCCAACTCTGGTGGCAACTGAGTGTCGACGAGGAAATTCAAGACTGCTGAAGCACGGCGTGATCGGCCTGGCGCGCGGCGTAGGCGAGCGTCGCCTTGATGTCGTCGGGCTCCAGATAGGGGAAGTCACGCAGAATCTCATCCTGGGACACGCCCTCAGCCAGCATCCCGAGAATATCCGTCACGCGAACACGCAACCCGCGGATGCACGGTCGCCCGCCGCACTTGTCCGGTTCCACGGTGATGCGTTCGAAGAGATTCATGCTTGCCATAGTGTCTCGCGCGCCCTGTTGAAATCAATCACTCCCGGCGCTTGGGATCACGCCGCGACATACTGATCCTCGGCCTCCGAAAGGACCTGGCTGCGGAAGTCGCGGCTCAGCGACGCCGGGGTGTGCAGGAGGATTCTACGCGGTTGATCGCTCCCCATCAACCAGCTGACGAGGACATCACGGAAGGTCTGTCGCGCGTGGTGGAGCTGTTCGAAGCGCGCAAGCCGCGCGCGACGGCAGTCATCTTCGCTGCCGCGCGGCGCCCTTTCGCGAAGGCATTTGGCCCCTCGTCCTGGATCGACTACATTGCTTCGACCCATGCACGAGCGCCTCGACCTTGGCGACTTCGACGTGGCCGTGCTTGGCGGCGGCAACGCCGGATTGTGCGCCGCGCTGACGGCCGCTGAAGCGGGCGCGAGCGTGGCCGTGCTGGAGAGTGCGCCCCGCGCGTTCCGCGGCGGCAACAGCCGGCACACGCGCAACCTGCGCTGCATGCACGACGCCCCGACCGCGTCGCTCACCGACGCGTATTCCGAGGACGAGTACGTCACCGATCTGCTGCGCGTCACCGGCGGACGCACCGATGAGCCGCTGGCGCGACTCGTCGTGCGCGCGTCGGCGGCGTGCCCCGAGTGGATGCGGACGCACGGCGTGCGGTTTCAGTCCTCGCTGCGCGGCACGCTGCACCTCGGGCGCACGAACGCGTTCTTCCTGGGCGGCGGCAAGGCGCTGATGAACACCTACTACGC
>Ga0315281_10010011_pt1 | contig 13113 bp, 12 predicted proteins | sample YL17G07_0_MG_FD_204540 | JGI IMG/M metagenome (GOLD analysis project Ga0315281, IMG submission 204540) | Sediment microbial communities from Yellowstone Lake, YNP, Wyoming, USA - YL17G07_0 | ecosystem: Environmental > Aquatic > Freshwater > Lake > Sediment | place: USA: Wyoming | collected... | reverse complement strand
AGGACGCCGCATGAGGCATACTTTAAACTGCAAAGGCCGGGATGTCCGGTAAAACTGGCGGCATGAGGAATGGTGGTTTCCACCTTAACTCAGTCCCAAAGCTGTCCAACCTTTGGGGTCCACCTCTGGGACCATGTCCTCCGGGAGACGGCCCGGCTCGTTTCAAGCCATGTCAGGGAGCAGGACGTTTTCGCCCGGTGGGGCGGAGAGGAATTCATGATACTTGTTCCGAACAACGACCTGGAGCATGCTTCGATGCTTGCAGGGAAACTCAGGGGTATTGTCGAGGGTTTCGATTTCGGCGATAATCTGAAGGTGACGGCAAGCTTCGGGGTTGCGCAGTTCCGGGAAAAAGATTCGGTCGCGACGTTAACTAATCGGGTGGATGAGGCCTTGTATCAGGCAAAGCGGAACGGGAGGAACAGGGTGGAGGTCTTATGACGGGTCGTTTATGGAGATGCAAGGCCCATGGATATTAAAGCGGCGAAAGACAGTCTCCCGGACATGGATGTGAAAGGGCCCGGGCTTGAGCATAATCTTCTGAATCAGTGGGTCATATTAGGCATTGCGCTTTTTGTCGTGGCCGTGCTCCTTGCTTATCACATTTACGACGATTATCGCACCCTAACAGGCTTGGAGCAGGACCGTTTGACGACCCAGGTCCGCGTCATAGACAAGAACATGGCGAGTGAACTGGGTGCCACTAATCTGGCATTGGCCGGTGTCCTGAAAAACATACCGTACTGGCGAGGTCCGGCGGGCCGGCTACTGGCGAACCGCAACCTTAAAGAGTTATCCGACGCCATGCCGGGTGTCCGCACCATGTCCATCCTGGATGCCGAAGGAACGATGATAGCTTCGAACCGCGATGAACTCCTCGGCAAGAATTTCAGCAAACGCGACTATTTCGCAACGCCCCGCCGTCGGCTGGACCCGGAAAGGCTTTATGTCTCGCCGCCGTTCAGGACCGTTCTCGGTTCCTACGTACTGAATTTTACCCGGGTGGTCCCCGGGCTGCACGGCGGGTTCGCCGGTATCGTTTCGGCTTCTCTTGACCCCGAATACTTTAATACCCTTCTGTCCTCGGTGCTCTATGCGCCGGATATGTGGAGTTCTATCGCCCACAGCGACGGGCTGATATTCCTGATGACCCCGGAACATGAAGGTCAGGCAGGAAAAGATCAGGCGGTTCCGGGCTCCTTCTTTACACGCCATAGGGAAAGCGGAAAGACAGAGAATGTGTTTACCGGCGTAGTCTACTCTAACGGTGAAAAGCGGATGATGGCCTTGCGCACTTTTAACCCCCCGGCGCTGCATATGGATAAGCCGTTGATCGTGGCCGTCAGTCGTGGTCTCGACGTCGTCTATGAGGATTGGCGCAGGGACGCCTGGATGCAGGTTGTCTTTTTCTGCGCTCTGACCCTGATCTCAACACTGGGACTTTATTTGTTTCAGAGGCGGCAAAAGGAGTTCAACCTGAAGACGCTCATGGCGGAAGAGTCTTTGCGCGAACTGAGCGGCGAACTGGACCGTTTTTTCAATATGTCCATTGATTTGCTCTGCATCGCGGACATGGAGGGGCGTTTCAGAAAGCTCAACCGTGGCTGGGAGAGCATGCTGGGGTATTCCCTCGCAGAACTGGAAGGCCGGCGTTTTCTGGACTACGTCCATCCCGAAGATATCGACGCCACTCTTTCAGCGATGTCCGAACTATCGTCCGAAAAAACGGTGCTTAACTTTGTCAACCGTTATCGCTGCAAGGACGGCTCTTACCGCTGGATCGAGTGGAGGTCGGTCCCATATCAAAACAGGCTGATCTATGCCGTAGCCCGGGACATAACAGAACGAAAGAACGCCGCCGAGGAACTGCGTGAGGCAAACGAACGGTTGTCCCGGGACATCACCGAGCGAAAGCGTGGCGAGGATTTGTTGAAACAGAGCGAAGAGACCATGCGGGTCATGCTGAACGCCGTCACCGAGACTTTATTCCTCATCAACATAGATGGTAACGTGCTCACACTCAATGAAACGACCGCGTCGAGATTGGGCAAGACGGCGGATGAACTGCAAGGGAAATGCATATACGACTTCATACCCCCGGACGTTGCGAGAGCAAGAAAGACTGTAATCGAGGAGGTAATACTGACCGGCAAACCGGCCCGTTTTGAGGATGAACGTTTCGGACGTTCCATAGACAACTCCATATACCCTGTTTTCGATGCCGCTGGAAAAGTAACACGGCTTGCCGTTTTTGCCCAGGACATTACCATGCGCAAACAGACTGAAGATGCCCTGAAGGAGAAGGAGGAGCGCTACCGTCTGCTCTTCAACTCCGGCAATGACGCCATAATGGTCCACCATCCGATAGTGGAAGGTATGCCTGATAATTTCTTGGAGGTCAATGACATTGCGTGCCAAAGATTTGGATACTCACGGGAGGAGTTGTTGCGCCTGTCGCCGGCGGACATAGACGATCCTGAGGATCCGCTTGACATGACCGCAATACGGGAAAAGATCAGGCGCGATAAACACGCCATCTTTGAAAAGGTGCATGTGACGCGCGACGGCAGGAAGATGCCTGTTGAGATCAATGCAAAACTGTTTGATTTGCACGGCGAGCCTACCATTCTGTCCGTGTTGCGTGACATTACCCAGCGGAAAGAGACGGAGGAGAAGGTGAAGAAACTTATGTCGGAACTCGAACGGAGCAACAGGGAACTCGAACAGTTTGCCTATGTGGCGTCCCACGACCTTCAGGAGCCGCTCAGGAAGATCGCGAGTTTTGCCGAGTTGCTGGCCAACAGGTATAAAGGACAACTGGACAAAAAGGCCGACACTTTTATCGAATACATCGTCGATGGCGCGAGCAGGATGCGCATACTCATCAATGACATTCTCACTTACTCACACGTGATGACGCGGGGCAAGGAGTTCGCGGAGACCGATTGCGGCGCCGTCATCAGCCGTGTACTGGGGGACCTTGATCCTGCCATAAAGAAAAGCAATGCGGCAATAACCTGCGATGCGCTCCCGACGGTCATGGCCGATGCCGTACAGATGGAACAGCTTTTCCAGAACCTGATCGGCAACGCGATCAAGTACCACGGGGAAGGGCCGCCGAGAGTCCATATTTCCGCCAAAAAGGAAAAGCAAGAGTGGGTCTTTTCGGTGCGGGACAACGGCATCGGCATCGGGCCGGAACACGCTGAACGCATCTTTGTGATATTCCAGCGTTTGCATACGAGGGCGGAGTATTCAGGCACCGGCATCGGTCTTGCGGTCTGCAAGAAGGTAGTGGAGCGCCTCGGCGGAAGGATTTGGGTCGAATCCGTACCCGGCAAGGGAGCGACCTTTTATTTCACTATCACGGATAAAGGAGGCGCATAAATAATGAAAGGGAAAGAAGTGGATATTTTGCTGGTAGAAGACGATCCCGGAGATGTGGAGCTGACGCGGGAGGGTCTGAAAACGGCGAAGATGCTGATCAATCTGAATGTCGTGGACGACGGCATCAAGGCGTTGAAGTACCTGAGGAAGGAGGCGCCTTATGCAGGCGCGGTCAGGCCCGATCTCATTCTTCTTGATCTCAATCTGCCGAGGAAAGACGGAAGAGAGACCTTGAAAGAGATCCGGGCGGATGAGAACTTCAAGGGTATTCCCGTAGTAGTGCTCACCACCTCCGAGGCTGACACTGATATCGCCAAGTGCTATGATCTCGGAGCAAACTGCTACATCACAAAACCCGTGGGTTTCGAGGCCTTCACCAGGGTGGTCAAAGCCCTGGAGGACTTCTGGTTCACCGTCGTAAAAATGCCGCCGAGATCGTAACCTGGGAGGGTATGCCGGAATGGGCGAAGGGATAAAAGTTCTGATTATAGAGGATGATCCGGGGGATGTCTGCCTGATACGCGAAATGATGTCGGACCCGGCGCAGGGTATTGTCTTTGAACATGCGGACAGACTGTCGGCAGGTTTCTCCATTGTGGAGGCTGACGGCATCGACATGGTCCTGCTGGATCTCGGGCTGCCTGACAGCCAGGGGCTTGGAACGATTAAGGGCCTCTGCGAGAAGTTTCCCGACCTCCCCGTGGTGGTGCTCACCGGACTTTCAGACGAGCATATCGGCATCCAGTCCGTTCAGGAGGGCGCACAGGACTATCTGGTAAAGGGCCAGATAAATAGTGGGATGCTGGCAAAAGCCATACGCTATGCCATAGAGCGCAAGCGGATTGAAAACGAAAAGGAAAGGCTTATCCACGAACTCCAGGAGGCCCTTGCGAAGGTCAAGCTCTTGAGCGGGTTCCTGCCCATCTGCGCCTCGTGCAAAAAAATACGCGACGACAAGGGCTACTGGAACCAGATAGAGGCTTATATCAGCAAACATTCGGAGGCCGAGTTCAGCCACGGCATCTGTCCTGATTGCGCAAAAAAACTCTATCCTGAATTATATGAGAAAAATAATTAATTTCTTCCTTACGCCCCTTTCGAAGCATTCATAGAATATTCTGCGCTTAATCTGCCCGCTATTTAAGTGGAGGAAGGGTGGGGTCATCCATAGGTTTCATATGTTATAATTCCGGGAAGTTGTTATATTCCGGGGGAACTGCAAATGAGTTTGGAAGAGGTTGGGATTGTGCAGGAAATCAAAGGCCCCATGGCTATTGTTGCCGTGGAACGAAAAAACTCCTGCGAAGCGTGCCCCGGAGGCTCTCTCTGTAAAGCCGTGGGGGGCGGCGAAGGCCGGATAGAGGCGCTTAACAACGCTCATGCGAAGGTGGACGACACGGTACGGGTGGCGCTGAAGCCCTATACCTATCTGAAAGGCGCCGCTCTCGTGTACGGCGTCCCCTCCCTGGCGCTCATTATCGGCGCGGTCATCGGCAAGGAGCACCTCTCCCGGCTGTTCCCCTCCCTGGACCCCGACCTCGCGTCCGCGGTGGGCGGGTTTGGTCTTTTTGCGCTCAGCTTCCTGGTGATGAAAATAGTTTCGGGACGCCTCTCTGCAAAAAAAGAGTATATGCCGGTTGTAGAAGAAATACTAAATCAGAAGCGCTAAATCTTAAACGGCAAGGAACACTGTTTATTGTTTGGAATTTAGTAATTGGGACTTGGAATTTTAATAAATAATAGGGGGTAGTGTATGTCAACGTTGGATGCAGGGCGTATCAAGAATGTAGCGATCATCGCTCACAGCGGCGCTGGAAAGACTTCCCTGGCAGAGGCGATCCTGCTGAACGCCGGGAGCATCGACAGGATGGGGGATGTGGAGGCCGGCACCACGGTCATGGATTTCGAGCCCGAGGAAATCTCCCGGAAGATAACCGTCACCTCGTCGGTGGCTTTTTGCGACTGGAAGAATACCCGGATCAACCTCATCGATACCCCCGGTTTCATCAATTTCATAGAGGACACACGGGGCAGCCTCAGGGTCTCCGACGGCGCTGTTGTCATCGTCAGCGCCCTTTCCGGTGTCAAGGCGGAGACCGAGAAGATATGGAAATTCGCCTGCGAATTCGAGGTGCCCAGGATCGTTTTCATCAACAAGCTGGATAAAGAATCGGCGGACTTTTACCGTGCGGTGGGTGAGGTCGAAAAATCCTTCGAGACCGAGGCTGTTCCCCTGCAGGTTCCGGTGGGAGAGGGAGAAGGTTTCAGGGGCATCGTGGACCTCCTGACCATGAAGGCTTTCCTGACGGAAGGCGGAAAGACCGTGGAGACCGATATCCCGGATGATCTGAAGGCTTCTGCCGAGGAATACAGGAAGAAACTGGTCGAGAAGATCGCGGAATCCGATGATGCCCTCCTAGAAAAGTACCTTGAAGGAGGAGACATTACAGTTGAGGAAATAATGAAGGGCATAAAGGAGGCGTCCCTTACACGGCGTTTCATCCCTGCCGTCTGCGGCTCCGCAACTCTCAATATCGGCGTAAAACAGCTTATGGACGCCATTTTACTCTGTCTGCCCAGCCCGGTGGAGATGAGCAGGATCTCTCCCATCAGGGGAAAGAACCCGAAGGACGGCAAAGAAGCGGAGCGGAAGCCGGAGACTACGGAGCCTTTGACCGCCTATGTTTTCAAGACCGTGGCCGACCCCTTTGCCGGCAAACTCTCCATTTTCAGGGTATACGCGGGGGTGCTCAGGGCGGACTCAACCGTACTTAACGCGGTGAGCGGCGCTAAAGAAAGGATAGGGCAGGTCTTTCACCTGGTCGGCAAGAAGCATGTCCCGGTGCAGGCGGTGGGCGCCGGTGATATCGCCGCGGTGGTGAAACTGAAGGAAACCAATGTGGGTGATACGCTCTGTGAAGAGCACCATCCCCTGGTCCTCGAAAAGGTCAAATTCGCTTCACCTATCATTTCATACGCCATTGCGCCCAGGACCAAGGGCGATGAGGACAAGGTAAGCACGGGGCTCCACCGGATACTGGAGGAGGACCACACCCTGAGCTTCTCACGGGACGATGAGTCCAAGGAAATGCTGCTGTCGGGCATGGGGCAGGTGCATCTTGAAGTCTCTCTGGAGAAACTGAAGCGGAAGTTCGGCGTGGATGTTGTCATGAAGACGCCGAAGATACCGTACCGCGAAACCATCAAGGCCCCTGTCAAGGTGCAGGGTAAGTATAAAAAGCAGTCCGGCGGACGCGGGCAGTACGGCGATTGCTGGCTGGAAATAGAACCCCTCCCCCGGGGCGGCGGCTACGAGTTCGCGGACAAGATTGTGGGCGGCGTCATACCCCATCAATACAGGCCGGCGGTGGAGAAGGGCGTTGCGGAGACAATGCACGAGGGTATTCTTGTGGGGTATCCCATTGTAGACATGAAGGTCACACTCTTTGACGGTTCGTATCATTCAGTGGACTCCTCTGAAATGGCCTTCAAGATAGCGGGTTCCATGGCCCTTAAAAAGGCTTTCATGGAGGCGAAGCCCGTGCTGCTCGAACCCATCATGAGAGTTGAGGTGACCGTTCCCGAAGATGTGCTCGGCACGGTCATCGGCGACCTGAATTCACGGCGCGGCAAGGTACAGGGTGTGGAGCCCCAGGCGGGCGGCAACCAGAAAATAAACGCCCTGGTGCCCATGTCCGAAATGCTGACCTACGCAAACCAGCTCCAGGGCATCACCTCGGGAAGGGGGCTGTATTCAATGGAGTTTTCGCATTACGAGGAAGTCCCCGGGCATGTCACGCAGAAACTGGTGGCAGAGAGACAGAAACAGAAGGAAGAAGCGCAACACTAAAAAGGATTATGAAAAAACCCTGGGCAGGACGGTTTACCGAAAAGACATCGAAGGCTGTTGAGCAATACACGGAATCCATTTCCTTTGACAAGAGGCTATGGAAATACGACATACAGGGGAGCCTCGCCCATGCGAGGATGCTGGGCAAACAGGGCATCATCCCCAAGCGGGACGCCGGTAAAATAGTCAAGGGCCTGAAGGAGATTTACCGGGAGCTGGAAGAGGGCAGGTTTGCCTTCAGCGGGGAACTCGAAGACATCCATATGAATATCGAGGCGGCGCTTATGGAGCGCATCGGCGAGGCGGGCGGAAGGCTGCATACCGCGCGTTCCCGCAATGACCAGGTGGCCCTTGATCTAAGGCTCTACCTCAGGGCTGTGACCAGGGAAATCACCGGACTCCTCGAAAACCTTGAAGATACTTTTGCGCAGCTGGCCTCAGAGAACCTCGGGGTCATCATGCCCGGTTATACCCATACACAGAGGGCGCAGCCCGTGCTCCTGTCCCATCACCTGATGGCGTATGCGCAGATGTTTGCCCGGGACAGGGAGCGGTTCAGCGACTCGCTGAAGCGCATCAATGTTCTCCCCCTGGGCTCATGCGCCCTTGCGGGCACCGGGTTGCCCATCGACAGGCAGTACGTGGCAAAACTCCTGGGCTTCGACAGCGTTTCAGGCAACAGCATGGATGCGGTCGCGGACAGGGACTTTGCGCTCGAATTCCTCTCCTGCGCTTCCCTGCTGATGATGCATACCTCAAGGATAGCGGAGGAACTTGTGCTCTGGTCTTCGGAGGAATTCTCCTTTATCGAGTTGTCCGACGCCTTTACCACCGGTTCGAGCATCATGCCCCAGAAGAAGAACCCGGATGTGGCCGAACTCATGCGCGGCAGGACAGGCAGGGTCTACGGCAATCTCATGAACCTGCTTACGGTCATGAAGGGTCTGCCCCTTGCATATAACAGGGACATGCAGGAGGACAAGGAGCCGGTATTCGATACGGCGGACACGGTGACCGCCACGCTGAAGATACTTGCGGAGATGCTGCGGGAGGTGTCCTTCAAAAAGGACAGAATGCAGAGCAGCGCTGATGCCGCGTTTTCAACGGCCACGGACATTGCCGAGTATCTGGTGCGCAAGGGGGTGCCTTTCAGGACAGCCCACGAGATTACCGGGAAGATCGTCCGCTACTGTATCGACGGAGGGAAAACGCTCTCCGGCCTGAGCCTGGAAGAATACCGGTCATTCTACGGCGCCATCGATAAGGACATCCACCGTTTTATAGGAACAGCTGAATCGGTGAATGCAAAAAAATCATACGGCGGGGCCTCGCCGGGTTCGGTAAAGGAGCAGATCCGCAGATTCAGGAAGCGCCGCTCATGAACTTGCGGAAAAGACTGCGGGTGGACCGGCTCATTGTTATTGCCGTTTCCCTTTCCCTCGTTTTAGTTGCCTGCGGCAAGAAGGGCGCTCCTACTCTCAGGAGCTTTGAGAAACCCAATCCGGTGAGGAACTTTCAGGCGGTCCACCGTGAAGACGAAATAATCCTCACCTGGTCCTATCCCTCCGATGACCGGGAGGGGATCAAGGGGTTTTACATCGAGAGGGCCGAAATACCGGAAGAGGAGCCCGTCCGGACTGTCGATGAAAAGGTTGGTGTGCGTGGAAAGGGCACTGAGAAGGGGTACCGGAATATCGCTTTTATTAAGAGCGACGTTTCCTCTTATATCGACAGGGACTTTGAAACCGAGCGCCACTACCTGTACAAGATACGCGCTTTCAGCCTGAGGAATATTATCGGCAATGATTCTGCGGTGGTTTCCCTTGTCCCCGAAATTCTGCCGGTCCCGCCCGACCTGCTCTCTTTTAAGGTAAAAGACGATGCCGTGGAGATCGCATGGCCTGATGTCTCCTATGACATCAGGTACAATATCTATCGCCGGTACGAGGGCGAGCAGTATCCCGTCGTTCCGCTGAACAAAAGGCCCCTTGTGGAGTATTCTTTCAGGGACAAGGTGAACAGGCTGAAAGCGGTCTACTATACGGTGCGTTCGGTTTATGTCACGCAGAGCGGGGCAGTTAAGGACGAGGGCGTCCCTTCCCAGGAACTGGAGATAAGTCCCGCGTTTTTTGTTCCTTCGCGGCCCTACGGGTTGAAATATGTCTGTTCGCCGCAAAAGGTCTACCTTACCTGGAATGAAAATCAGGAAGCATGGATAACGGGGTACAGGATATACAGGAAGAAGCCGGGAGAAGCCGGGTTTGCGCCGGTCGGCGATTCCCTGGTTCCTGCCTTTACCGACAGTATGCCGCCGGTTGACGGGACCTTATACTCAGTTTCAGCCCTGGGCCCGGTGAAAGAGAGCGCTCTGTCGGAGCCGCTTAAAGTCTTACAGCCATGAAGAGCAACTGACATGGACAGGATCCTCCTTGGCCACGGGAGCGGCGGCAGGATGATGCATCAGTTGATACGGGAGCACATCGCTCCTGCCCTTGCCGTGAAAGATCTGGGGGATTCCGCTGTTGTAGATTTTGACGGCGATGCCCGCAGGTTAGCCTTTACCACTGATTCCTATGTGGTCTCACCTCTCTTTTTCCCGGGCGGCAATATCGGAGATCTCGCCGTCAACGGTACGGTCAACGATCTTGCGATGGTTGGGGCAAAACCCCTCTACCTTACGGCCGGTTTTATTATTGAGGAGGGCTTTCCCCTGGAGGACCTGAAAAAGATACTCTCTTCCATGGCAGCGGCGGCACGGGAGGCGGGGGTCGCCATTGTTGCGGGTGATACCAAGGTTGTGGAGAGGGGCAAGGGGGACGGCATCTTTATCAATACCTCCGGTGTGGGGGCGCTGACCGGGGACATCTCTTTAGGCCCGCAACAAATCAGGCCCGGAGACAGGGTGCTCATCAGCGGCTCCATCGGGAGGCACGGCATTGCCGTTTTGGCCGAAAGGAACGGCCTTGCCTTCGATCCCCCGGTGCTCAGTGATTCCGCGGCCCTCAACAGCCTGGTTTCAAAGCTGCTCGACCCTCCGGGCGCTCTCAGGATGATGAGAGACCCCACGCGGGGCGGTGTTGCCACCACCCTGAAAGAGATGGCAACGGAATCCGGGTGCGCCATCACCATCTCCGAAAATCTGCTGCCCCTTTCGGGCGGGGTGAAGGGCGCCTGCGAATTGCTGGGGCTCGATCCCCTGTACAGCGCTAATGAGGGTGTCCTCATTGCCGTTGTCGCTCACGCTGCGGCCACGCTGCTTTTGCATAGGATGAGGGGCCACCTCCTGGGGAAGGAGGCGGCGATTATCGGGGAGGTCTCAGCCGGGGATGAGCGAACCTCGGGAATGGTCCTGCTGAAGACGGTCATTGGCGGCACACGCATCGTGGATATGCTCCCGGGGGAGCAACTGCCGAGAATATGCTAAAATATCAGACAGCTTGCACGGGAGGTTTTTAGATGAAGAAAAGAGTACTAGGCATGGTTTTTCTCCTTGTGTTTGCCTGTGCGCCGGCCGCACGGGCCGCCATACTGCTCGACAAAGTTATGGCCATCGTGAATAAGGAGGTGATTACCTGGAGCGACCTTTACCGGGGAATGGAATTCGATGCGGTGGAAGAGGTCAAGGCCATGAAAGCCGAGGACAGGAGAAAATTCTTTAAGGAGAACGAGATGCTTTACCTCGAGAACCTTATCGACATGAGACTGCAACTCCAGGAGGCGGCCAGGCTCGGGATCTTGGCAGGCAAAGAAGATGTGGAAAAGGCCGTCAGGAACATAAAAGAGAAATATGCAATGACGGATGAGGCTTTCGCCGAGACCATCCGCAAGGAAGGCTTTAATTTCGAGGAGTACAAAAAGAAACTGGCGGAACAGATAACCATAAGCCGTGTGCTGGAGCAGGAAGTGAAAAGCAGGTTGCTGGTGACGGACAAGGAGATCGATGACTACCTGGCTGAACATAAAGACGAGGCGCGGGACAACGAAGGGTTTGTCATCGGCCATCTTTTCCTGAAGAAGAGTGCGGACAAAAAGCAGCTGGAAGAGAAGGCGCGTGATATCCGCGCGAAGATCGCGGAGGGCGGGAACTTTTCCGAACTCGCGCGGCAGTACTCCGATGACCCCAGCGCCCGCAGCGGCGGAGACCTTGGGTTCATCCGGAAATCCGATATGAGCAAAGATTTCCTGGCCGTGCTGTCAGGCATGAAGGAGGGCAGCATGAGCGAGCCTTTCTGGAGCGACAGCGGCCTGCACATTCTCAGGCTGAACCAGATCAGGTCCTTCAGGACCCCCCAGGACCTGCGCGAAGAGGTGCGGCAGAAACTGCTGAACGAGAAATATCGCAGGGAACTCATAAACTGGGTCAAGGGTCTGCGGACACGGGCGTACGTCGAAATAAAACTCTAACGTGAACGCCGGAAACGCTACCGAATAATTTCCTGTTTTCCGCGCGTAAGGACTGACATATGGAACAGAGAGTACAGAAGATACTTGCACAGATGGGGCTTGCCTCCCGGAGAAAAGCGGAGGAGTATATTACCGAAGGCCGGGTGACCGTCAACGGCAAGACCGCGGAACTCGGCATGAAGGCCGATCCCGCTAAAGACCATATAAAGGTCGATGGGAAATTGCTGACGAGGCCTGAGCCGAAAGTCTACCTGATGTTCAACAAGCCGGCCGGCGTTGTCACCTCCATGTCCGACCCCGCGGGCAGGACTACCGTAAAGGATTACCTGAAGGGCATACGGTACCGGGTGTTCCCTGTGGGCAGGCTCGATTACGACACCGAGGGCCTGCTTCTTATAACCAACGACGGCGATTTCGCCCAGGGCCTGATACACCCGTCCAAGGAGATACCAAAGACATACCTTGCGAAGGTCAAGGGTGTTATCGAACCTGAGAAAATGGAGAAACTGCGGCATGGCATCAGGCTCGAAGACGGCATGACCGCTCCGGCCAGGGTGAAGACCGTGCGCCAGTCCGAGAATAATTCCTGGGTCGAGCTGACCATCCATGAAGGCAGGAAAAGACAGGTGCGGCGTATGATGGATGCGGTGGGACACCCTGTGATCAAGCTCAAAAGAACAAGCATCAAAGGGATGAAACTCGGGGTCCTGAAGCCGGGGGAGCTGAGGCCCCTCACGAAGGAAGAGATAAGTCGTTTGAGCACTCCGTAGGGGATGTGTATTGATGCCTGAGACTTCGCAGCGGCAGCAGGAACTGCACAAAGGCCACCGCGAGCGCCTGAAAGGCCGTTTTCTCAAAGAGGGCCTGGACGCTTTTGAAGACCATCAGGTGCTTGAACTATTGCTGTTTCAGGCCATTCCGCGTGTTGACACAAACCCTCTGGCGCATCTTCTCATTAAACGCTTCGGCAGTTTGTCAGCCGTGCTTGAAGCCGACCCTCACGACCTGGAATCAGTTGAAGGTGTCGGCTCCTCTGCCGCAATATTTCTCTCAATGATCCCTCATGTAACGCGCCGCTATTTTCTGGACCGTGTCAGGCATGTGCGAAAACCGCTTAACACCTCTGAAGCGGCAGCGCAATATCTCGTGCCCCTTATGTCCGGTCGTGCAGAGGAGGTGTTTTATCTGGTCTGTCTCGACTCTCAACTCCGCGTGCTTTATCCTGCGCTTGTAAGCGAAGGCACGGTAAAGGACGCCGTCGTCCATCCCCGGCATGTCGTTGAGGCGGCGCTCAGGCACAAGGCGGCGTCTGTTATCCTTGCCCATAACCATCCGGGAGGAAGTATAAAACCGTCGGCACATGACCACAAACTAACAGTCCGTCTGGTTCAGGCCTTGGGCAGCATTGACATAAACGTGGTTGACCATGTCATTGTAGCCGGTGAACTGATCTACAGCTTTGCGAGAGAAGG
>Ga0315281_10010010_pt1 | contig 13114 bp, 18 predicted proteins | sample YL17G07_0_MG_FD_204540 | JGI IMG/M metagenome (GOLD analysis project Ga0315281, IMG submission 204540) | Sediment microbial communities from Yellowstone Lake, YNP, Wyoming, USA - YL17G07_0 | ecosystem: Environmental > Aquatic > Freshwater > Lake > Sediment | place: USA: Wyoming | collected... | reverse complement strand
GACAGCGCTTTTACCAGAGCGTCGCAATACGCTTCAAACCGTGATTCAAGACTCAGCCCCATGTAGCCCCCACCTCGCTAATTCCTATGCCTGAATTATCGCATTATTTATAACACAGTAGAACTAGTAAGTGACTGGCGATCCCTCACATGCTGAAATTCATTATCCTGCAAGGTGCCCCATTTGCTGCCCCGGATTAAAAACCTGCCATATCCTAACCATGGCAAACGTATCCAGCCCACAATAATCCAGCAGTTGTTTTTTGATCTCGGCCTTCCGCGCGGCCGGCGTATCCGGCTGGATCGCTTCGAGATAGGCAACCATCGCCATACCGCCATCCTGTACGCCATCCAGAGCACCGTAACGAAGCTCTGGCGCGACCGCCGGCAGGACGTTCTTGATGCTCCAGCTACCTTGCTGGCTGGGATGGTAGTAGTGCGCCTCCGCAACGGGGTGCAGGTCAACGATCCGCTCTCGCAGCGCCAATAATCCGCTTCTGAATTTTGGAAAGCGCTCGGCCAGATCGCCGATTATTCCTTTCTCGAACCCCGCGTTGTAAACAAAAACCGGACCACGCTTACCGCAGGCATCAATGAGCGTCGCCGCGAATTCTTTTGACGGCTCTTTGCCCGACAGATCGAGGAATGACTGGCTTTCCAGCTTACCGGTACGCGCGAGGCGGTGCAGGCTGAACTGGAATGGAATCTTTTGGTAAGGCCGAGTACCCTTCCATATAGGCACCGCGAACTGGATGGTCTCGAAATCCAGGAAGTAAGCTGGCAAGCCGTGCGGCTTGAGCGAAGCAGCCGCCCCTTTCTTGTCGAAATACGTCTTGCCGGAAAGCGTGTGGGTTTTGACGCGCAACTGTTTGTCGTTCAGCAAGGCATCCGGCACCTCGCGCAGGTCTGTTACCCCGTTGTCGGCGATGTGGGCCTTGAGTGCCTTGGTTTGTATCCTGGGCAGCCATCTGATCGGGTACTTGGCCTGCGGTTCCTGGCCACTGCAATAATCGATGAAGCCGCATTCGTATGGGCGGCTACATTGATCGCCGGTGCGAACCTTCGGCTCGGTGTGCTTAGCTGCACATTTCTGCGCATCCGCAATCCAGCATTGCACCTCGGCCTTTCGGCTGAACGCTTCTTCGGTGAGATCCTGCTCCGTCAGCAGACCCTGGTAATCGCCGCCACCTGGGTAGCGCCAATCGGTGTCGATATGGGCAAGCGCGATCGAGACAAGCGGCACCCCAGCGGCGCGGGCGATAAACGCCTGGATTGCCGCGTCGTCGCGGTGGTAGTCCTTTACCGAGCCAGACGATTTGACTTCTACCATCCGCCAGACGCGCTTGCGCCCCTGCTTGACGGGCAACATGATATCCGCAAATGCTACTGCGCCCCCTGCTGAGAATCCTGCTTCGAAGATCGGCTGCGACGAATCCAGCAATTCCAGGCTCTGGGCAAACGCAATAGCGAACCCATCGCGTTTCGCTTCAATCAGAACGGCATTTCCGGCTGTGTCATAGAGGCTGCGCGCGATCTCGCCCACCGCATTGCCTACCTCGAAGCTGGCCTGGGTGGCCGTCGAATCTTCGCGCAGTTCAGGCCGGTGAATTTCCAGCCAAAGCCGCTTCGGGCATTGCCGATAGGACAGCAGTTTGGATTTTGAAAGGGGGCGCATGTCTGTCCGTGTGGCGTGAAGGAAGATTGATTATTCCACGTGTGGGAGTTTCATAGAAATCCCAATGCTGCCTTGGGCGCGTTTTCCTTAAGCTGGCATTCCTGCTCCAGCGCGGCGATCAAGGCAGCTACGGTGTCGATACGGCGAAATTGGTGCTGGCGCGCCACGGCTGCAAAGTCGCCAGGCGTCAGCACATTCAGCCTGGCAAGCCGAGGCTTGAGTTCCGGACCGGGTGCCGGAATCGCCATGGTGGCACAGTACCGGTGCAATAACTGCCATGCCTGATCCGAGTGCATGAAATCAAATTTCACCTTGAGGTCAAATCGGCGCAGAGCTGCTTGATCCAGCCCACTCATCAGGTTGGTGGAGGCAATGAAAATCCCAGGAAAGGCTTCCATCTGCGTCAGCATTTCATTCACCTCCGTTACTTCCCACGAGCGCTGTGCACCGCGCCTATCCTGGAGGAAACTATCCACTTCGTCGATCAGCAGGATCGACTCATTCTGCTCTGCCTCGCGGAAGGCCCTGGCAAGAATCTTCTCGGTGCCGCCAACCCACATGGAAATCACATCGGATGCGCGTTTCACGACCAAGGGCATATCCAGTTGCTCTGACAACCAGCGAGCGAACGCGGTCTTGCCGGTACCTGGTGGGCCATACAGGCATAGCCGCCCGGCCTTTGCCATGGCCAACCCATCTGTTACTTGCACCAAATCCGCATCGGCTTGAATATAAGTTGGATCATAGACTTCCGGCAACCGATTGGGATCGCTGCGCTTGATCGGACGGTGGCCCTGAGCTTCCAGCGTATTGGACACCAGAGATGTAATAACTTTTTGAATCTCGATTCCATCGACATCTCCCTGGATCAGCCGTGCCACCGAAGCTGCCCGCTCAATAATGGCGGGTGCTAAATGTTCAGATTCGGCAATACGAGAAACCGTACTTGCATCGAGCAACCCTCCACAGGCTTCGCGCGCTATGCGCTCGCGGTGCCGCTTGGGCGGTATCGGTAGTTCGATCACCATATCGAAACGTCGTATGAATGCTGGGTCAAGACCGTCTATCGAATTCGACAGCCACAAAGATGGAATCGGATTGGCTTCCAGTGTGCGGTTGATCCAGGCTTTGCTGGTTTGTGCCGTGCTCTTGCGGCCCAAAATGCCTTGACCATCGTCGAAGACATCTTCCACTTCGTCGAACACAATCATGGCCCTGCGCTCCGAGAAGAAACTCTGTGCTGCGCGAAATGCGCGCAGGCGTTGCCCCCCATCAACCGGGTCACCATCGTCATCTTCGCTTGCAATCTCGAACAACTCGCAACCGAGTTCATTTGCCAATACCCTGGCAAGTTGACTCTTTCCAGTACCCGGTGCGCCATATACGAATACATTGACGCCTTTACGGCCGGTGGCAATTGATCGCTTCAAGTAATGGCGTAAAGGGGAAATCGAATGTTCAATATGCGCATAGTCTGCCGCCTCCAGATGCGCCGGTGACGCGAGAGAGACAATGTCTTGCAATAGAGAAACCGGGTCCATTTCGGCTGATACCATGCGCCAGCCGAAATTGTCAGACAATAAACTCAGGTTTGACCGTATGTCTAAATCCGGGTCTTGGCCAAGCTTAACCAGACCAGAGCGTGACAGGATGTTTTTCGAGCTATACGCTGCACGAACAGCCTCCTCAGGAAGATCAAGCAACACCGAGAAGATGTAATAGGCTTGTGATGGCCCAATATTCTTCAGATAATCGACCGTTGTACGTAGCAGTATTTCTGTATTGAGCAGAATTGAGAATTCGAGAATGCGGCAGTCACTCTCAGACAACCCGGCCAAAGCGGCAAGCCTTGCGACGTTATTACACAACGTTGGCGGTACAGCCTTGGAACGCAAATTACGTTCCGCCTCCTCGTGAAGTTTGTTGAGTTGCATCCGGGCGGCCTTTTGATCAAATCCAGGCTTGTCCTCTTCAAGGATCAATGAACCTAATCCCAGCACCTTTGCTAAGTTGTCATCTTGGAAACCGTAATTCTCGATGAATGCACGGTGGCCACCCAGCGGAACAAGCAGGCGTAGTATCCATAGACGAACAATGGGAGGAACATCCTGGGTCAAATTGGAGCAACTGAAATATCGACGTTTTGCCATGGCGATCTCCTCGGTTTATGGAGATCATTATCCGGGCGTCCGCGACAGAATGTGTCGCGGTGACCTTGGTGTTGATCAGCATCAATGTGACCGGTTCCAGTGGCCTTTTCTCGCAAATAATTGTACAACTTTGGCATCACACTACGACATTGTCTGTCGCACATAGCGCATATCATGGTTCCATGGACCAACCAGATTAAAGGATCAAGCCATGAACGCAATCGATGCCCTGCAACTTCTCACCGCCCTCCTTGGGCTCCCAGGCAATCTCCTGATCAACAGAAAAAACCCCGCCGGTTTCAAGCTATGGATTTTGTCGAACTGTCTCGCCCTCGGGGTGATGATGTGGTTCCATATGTGGGGCATGGCGTTGATGTTCTCCGCCTACTTGATACTCGCCGTGGAGGGCTTGCTACGGTGGAATAAATCCACCGTTCAGAGCCAATTTTCCTGATCCACGTTTCAACTTCTCAGGCTTCATACATTCCGTTCCAATCGAGCACACCGGCTACGTAGGGTGAGACAATGCTTTGGTAGGCGTCAGACGAATCACGCTGCGGTTCATCAATGGTTTCACTAAACCGTCAACGTTCGTTCCCCGCTGCGACATGGCTTGTCGGCCCTCCGATAGATACTCGCTATATCTTCGATTCCCGGATCAATTGCCTCTTATGAAACGTCATGCACCCCGCCCCAGAATTCATCGCTCGTTTCTCGATTGGTTAGGGGGAAATCAGGCACGCTTTCTGGTGCCGATTCGCATCAAAAACATGACTAGCACCTCGCTGGATATCGATTTCATTGGTATTACCAAGGTGATCAGCGCCTATCTTCTGCGTGGTGAGTTTCGGGTGCAAGTCGAATGGAATGGTATACCCTGGGATACCTTGATATATTTCGAGGTCTCGCCTATCAAGCAAGGCGAAGGTTATGTGTGTGACTTTTGTGATCCAAAGCAACGCACCGTTTTCGAGGATAGAGAATCGTTGTGGCGGGATCACCTGTTCGAACCGTTTCTGCTCTGGGTCAACACCAGCCTTGCGCCGGCAAACTGGCTTGTACTTTACGGTACTGCGGATCGATTCACAGCTGCTTGGTTCATGACGGAGATCACAGAACCACCATCCACGGGGGAAACATTCATCCCGGTCCGGGACGAATCCTGAGCTACCAAAGCCAGAAGGACGATGCCGATCCAGAATCGGAAGCCAGCACTGAATCGGCTCCCCATCGTGTTCGATGAGCGAATACGGGAGACTAAACAACCACCGGCTAAAGCCGGTGGGTTTGAATTGTGGACTGAAAGTCCGGATGCGCGTCGCCTGAACGACACGTCTTAACCAGTACTCGCTCAAGCACTCATCGAGGCTGCCTCCTCACCCTTCAAGGGGGAGGCTGGGAGGGGGGGTGGGGTGCAAACACAGCAGCCGATTCAACCCATCCCCACCCCAGCCCTCCCCTTGAAAGGGAGGGAGTAGTCCGTGCCTGATTTGAGCGATAGCGTGATTTTTGACTGGTTTTCTCAGCTAAAGCCGGTGGTTTAAACCTTGATGATGGACAATTAAGCGATAAACCAGCCACACAAAATCGCGGACCATCTCAAATCCCGTTTACGCAAAATCCCGGACACCCTCCATAAAAAACGGTACTGCCAAGGCTTCAAAGGCTGGTGGAGAACAGATTTTCCTGCATGGTAAATTTCCATACCGATATCACCCATTCCCGCTTCCCACCACCAAACCCGGAAAGTGTATTGGGGGAACAATTCAGCCAACTTTGTGAATACAGGTTCGGGGGGAGCCCAGGCTGTTGAGAAATTATATGTGAGCACATCCCCATCTTTAACCACAGTGGGCCAACCCGCATCCCATTTTGTCCCCCAATGGGCAATCCTTTTTAAAAACCAGGCATCATCCTGTGGTAACGGGATAATCTTGTTGAATGAAAAAACAGCATCATTATTCTCACCACTGACAACTTCCAACAAGTCTTTAAACCCAGGTACATTCGGGCCACTATTCATCACTTCCAACGTACATTGGCAAAAATTTGGCATCACTGATAGCCCTTGGCGTCGGCCAGAGCCAATTCGGTAATGCTTAAGTTCGCCTCATCGACTATCACAATAATCTGTCCCGGCCACGATGCTGTTACCAGCATCAGGGAAAGCCATTGAGTGTCGCTCAGCCCGCCACAGCCCCGACCGGCCACGAGCGGGATATCCCAGCGCCTGACCTTCCTGCCCACAATATTTGCTTCAAGCACATTCAGCACCTGCTCCATTTCGTTCGTTCCACATGCATCATTCTGCTGCGGACCAGGGCTGCTATTCAAAAGCGAGAAAAATATCCACTCACTCATCTCTTCGGCACTTGCATCCGCGTCCGGATCGCGGCCGATGTCCCATGCATGCTCGAATTCACACTTGAGCGATGCCAGCGCTTCGGACACTTGCGCGAGGTCATCCAGCACCATCACGTTCAACCCTTCCTTGAATGGAATTTCCTGACGCACCCCGTTGCGCAGAGGGCGATAGCAGTTAAAGCGAAACCTCAGGTCGAAATCAATCATAGTGAATTTCTTGGTTCATCAGGCTTTCGTGTGGGTAGCGGCGGCCTTGCCATTTGCTCCCTCTCCCTGCCCCTCTCCCGCAAGGGGAGAGGGAACTGCTGTCAGCCGGGTCGGCAATACCCCAGTCATGACGGCAGATAGTAGCCAATGGCAGCGGCTATCAAAGTGCCGATTCGCCTATTCACCGAATCTGGGGCGAGCGCACTAACCAGGAGGAGCGCAAAAAATGTAACGGTACCCAAGGTCCAGTGCCAGATAAACCCCTGCAGACGGCTGCCACCATTTGCCCGCGCCAAATACCGAAACAAACAGTAATTGGAAAACAGGGCCAGCAACCACATTGACCATGCCGGGATTGGTAAGTGGGTGACGTGGCGTACCCAGGCGACGAGCAGCAACCCCGGCAGCATGAGAAAGAGACCAAGGGTTGCAAGCCACCCGGAAACGCTGGAAAGGAACGATTTTTCAGAGCACATCATGCACCTTGATCTCAATAACTCCTGCCAGACCAACTCGCATCTCAGCATAATTTAGGTCGATAACTACTGTCCAAGTGTTCATTAATCCGGAAACCAGAATTTAACTGACTCGTCCCATATTTCGGCATTTGTTTTACCGGAGAGCCGTTGACGTTCATCAATGGCATCAAGGCTTGCATGAGTCGCATCACACGCACGAATAACAAATTCTTCCAAATCAATCTCTCCACAATCCAACAGTTCATTCAACGTCGGTTTTGATTTAGATGTATCCAAAGCTGGAATGCCACTTTCAGCAGATGAAATCATTCTAAATTCTCCTATTTGATTACTCTGAAAACATAGCATTCATTGCGGCCGCAATTTCTTCTGGACTCATGGTGTCCAGCCATGCTTGAAATTCCTCATCGCTCTTAACATATTTCATGGATTCAGCTATGGATCGATCAATATAATCAAGAAGACTTTCGCCGCTATCTTCAACAATCAAATCAAAGGACCTGGATTTTGCACCGATCAAATCAATCGTGCTGTCACAGATGATTGAATTAAGCGCGCGAAGACCAGTGAACACTGGGGCACTCGCGCTGGATTGGCCGTTGGCGCCAATCGTGGCCAGGGAGAGTTTAGAATTGAAGATTCGCATGATGAGGACTCCTTTGCTTCAGTCCTCACATCATAGGCTTTGATCACGACAAGCCATGTCGCACGGTAAACCAGCTACCGCTGGAGTGAATACAGGAACGCTTCCTGGGTGCCAGTTTCGATGGCGCCGCGCCGTGCCGCGCGCACGTGCTGAATGGCCCTGGCTGATGGCTCGCCCATCTCAATCAGCAGCCGCGCCGCGATGGTGCCGGCCCGGCCGAGCCCGCCCTTGCAATGCACCAACACCAGTCCGCCATTGCCAAGATAACGCTTGAGCCTATCCCCTACTGCGGGCCATCGTTCTTCGAATGCCGCTGAAGGCACATCCATGTCGCGGATTGGAAGGTGGTGCCACTCCAGGCCGAGGTGTTCGGCGAAAAGCGGTAATTCCACCACGTCGAGCGCTTCGAATTCATGATGCTCGATCAGCGTCACCATGGCATCAGGTGCCCAATCGGCTATGCACTGCATGTCCAGTTCAAGATTACGGTCCCAGCTACCGGTGAGCGCGCCGGTCTGTTTCTTGCCGGGGCAGAAAGTTATACCGATTTGCCCGCCGGTTGCGGCAACTGTGACAACATCAATGCGCAGGGGGTGGGTTTCGCTGGTGCGTGCATTCATTATTTAACCGTTCCATCGAAACGATACACAAGGACACCTGGCTATCCTAGCCATCCAGCCGTGGATCGGGTTGTCATCGGCTACCGCAGAAAATTTCTACGATGCGCATGCGAAATACGACTCTAACTGCTTGAGCGACGAACCTGGAGGCAGCGGCCACAAGTGCTGCTCGGCCAAGCGAAATGTCAGCGCATCGTCATTACTCAACCCTGGTACGTCAATAATCTTCGTATCTTTCTGCCAGCTCCAGCCAAAAGGGTTTCCCGCTCGTCCAACATGTTGGGGTAACCTTGGGATAGCGACTGCAAATCGCGCTCGACCGTGCGCTTTGAAACGTCGAAGCCATCGCCACACAGCCGCTCGCACAACTGGCTTGCGGCGATCTTGGCCGGATGCCGAGGAATCATCCGCAGCATCTGCCATTGACGTAGGAGGGTGTCGTGGTCGGAGGGCATCTAGCGCCTCTTCATACTAAATGACTTCGCCCATAGACCTTTTTCAGACGAAATAGTAATTCCGAATTTGCTATAGGTCTCTCGGCTCCGATTGGCCCTATGCCTCTTATCCAGCCTCGCATCCTCAGCTCTCGTAATCCACACAACCCTGTAGTGGTTACATAGCATCCGATAGAAATCACGCTCCGAAATCCTTGTCCTCATTTTAAAGACATCTCGAAAAAACGAGATCGGCGTCCAATGCTCGTATCGAAGTCCAGCCTTAGTGGATTTATCTACCTCCCTAAAATCCGAACCAAGAAGTGACACTCTTTTTCCTTTCGCCAATTTCCGTGCGCTTACAGACTCGAATGCAAAGTCCTTCCATGGCCACTTTCTGATGACCTCATTGCCCACAAATTCAAGAAACCTATCACCATATAGGCTTTGGTTGTCCATGTAGATTTCATGCAACACCGTCAGAACTCTTGCAAGGTGCCGCAAACGCCGCGTCACGTTTCTATAGCGAACTGCATGTGCTTTAGGCAGCCCATTCCTCCCCAGATCTGCAGGCGGTCTACCCTTAAGAGAAAGCGTTTCAGCCCCACGCCTTTCCCAATCCTTTCGAAGTCTCTCTACATTCATCACCAAACTGCTCCGCTTGCTTGTGTAAATTTGCCGTATGACCGCCAGCTTCTTCAATCATCAACAAACTAGAATCATCTATCGGTCACTCATTCGCCACCCCATGCGGCACATGCCCTGTTGGCACATGTCGGCTCGCCGATTCGCAATGCCGCTGCTGATCGTCGAAGAAAATATCTGCGCCGAATGCCCGCAGAAACTCACCCTTATCCAACCCGCCCAGAAATAGCGCATCGTCGATGCGAACGTTCCAGGTGCGCAGCGTGCGTATGACACGCTCGTGGGTGGGTGCGCTGCGCGCGGTGACCAGCGCAGTGCGGATGGGCGATTGGTCGCTTGGGTATTCCGACTGAATGCGGTGCAGGGCAGAGAGAAAATCCTTGAACGGCCCGCCGGACATCGGCTCGTTTGCTGCTGCGCGCTCGTTTGCCTCAAAGGCAGGCAGGCCATCGCGCTTGAAGATGCGTTCGGATTCATCCGAGAACAGCACGGCGTCACCGTCGAAGGCGATGCGCAACTCTTCTGAATGATTGCTTTCAACATGGGAAGGCAAAATGGTGGCGGCAGCGTAGCCGCCCTCCAATGCCTTTCGAACATCATCAGCATTGGCGGAGAGAAATAAATGCGCCCCGAATGCCGGCACGTAGCTATACGGGCTAGATCCGCGAGTGAAGGCGGCACGAGTGATAGACAGATTGTGGTGCCGGATGGAATTAAACACGCGCAAGCCGGTATCGGCGCTGTTGCGCGAGAGCAGAATCACCTCCACCACCGGCTTGGCCGGGTCGCGCGCATTGAGCGCAAGCAGCTTTTTGGTCAGCGAGAAGGCAATACCGGGCTCCAGTATCTTGTCTTCATTCTCGATCTGGTAACGGCAATAGGCTGCCTCGCCTTCCGCCTCGTACACAGCATGACTTTCATCAAGGTTGAACAGCGCCCGGGATGAGATGGCAACGACGAGTTTTCCGTCAAAAGTGACTGACATTGGTTACTTTTATGCCTTGCTTGTCCCTTGCGTGCTGAGGCGCGCAAGCCGGCGGTCTGACAGATACGATTCAGCCGCGCCCATGGCAGCTCTCCTTAATAGTTCCACTGACTCCAATAGCGTGTGCTCCAGAATTCCATGTCGATATATCACCGAGTAATCCAACAACAAACCAAGAGGGTTATCAGTTATGGTGGTTCCGATGTGAAAGCTTCCATTCATCTCCGCCGCGAGATCATGTAGCTTTGCTATTGGTATCAGTCTGATTTTCTCTTTCCCGAGGAGCACCACGCGCATCCTGACGAGCTTTGCGGAATCATCTAGCCAGACAATTTCAGACAATCCGTCTGGGTATGCAAGATTCACATACCCGTCTTCGTGAATGCTTGCTACGAAGCCTCTTTGCTTAAACAAACCTTCAAGCTGTAGCAAGCTCATTTCGTTCTCGGGAATTATTGACGTCTCGTTACATCCTCCCATATTCATCTCGCACCTCGCATTCGCCAAAAGGGCATCCGTCTTTCCATATCGGCATTTTCATTAACATTCTTAACCTTCGGTTTGGTAGATTTACTCATCCTGCACCTCTCATTCACCCAAAGGGCATCTGTGTTTCATATCACGGCTCCAGATGAATCGGTGGCGCCATTTTCCACATTCCACCCATCCCCGATGACGCCTTCGAACGAAAGTCGCCTAGAGCAGGCCCGATGTAACAAGCAAAATAGGCATCTATAAGCTGAGCAACCCTGCGCCACTGGGTGTATTTATTCAGTATTAATGGGCTAGCGTATTCGTCCGAATATAGCTGGTATACCTCAAGCAAAAGGCGTAACAGATTTCTGATAAATCCCGCGCTTTGATCAGGCCGTTCTCTGATCGCAATAAAATCCCGATACCCTCTCGGTTGCAGTCGCATCCATTGCTCGAACGCCGCCAATACCTGCTCCGCGTCGAATGGCGGCATCGAGGGCAAACGGTCAGAGCGGTCAAATAGAAATGCGTGCAGGCTGCCAAATGCTGCCGTGCTGCATAACGCTTCTTCCATGAAGATATAGCCGTGGTATTGACGGCTCACCTTCACGAAGCGGCGTTGCCCCTTGGGTTTTCTCTCGCCTTTCTCGAAATCCGACATGCACACAATATCTTCAATCCATGCGTGAGCAAGTTCATGCGCATATAACATATACACCGTGGCCATTTTGATGATTTCCAGCGGCTGACCCGGACACAATGCGTGGACTTGCCGCACGACGTGTGCCACGCCGCGCCTGGACAGGTGAATGCCATATTGATCCGCGCCAGCCAAGTGTGCGGGGGTATAGAATGCAAACTGCTTCATGCGCCACTGGCGGCACCGGGGCGGAAGACGGCGCGCCGCCTTGTTCTCACAAGGCCGAAACGCATCTCGCATCGACCCAAGTGCATCTGCTGGCGCAGTCGCCATGAAATCACCCATGTCCCATGTCGGCTGATCTTCAACCACACATGCCTGATCGCCTGCATAAAGCAAAAATTCGGGTTGGGTCAGCGCGCCGGAATTGCAGTCTATTTCGTTATAAGCGTCAATATTTCTCAGCACATCCCAGTGCCAAAGAATGTCCGCCTCGACACGCAGCAGATACAGCTTATCCGTCCCGCCCCCCGAGTGGTCCTTCACAGGCAGCATATACTTATCCGCGAATGGTGAAAAGATGAGATTAAACATTTTCGGAAATCAGCTCCAAACATGTACCCGGATGATTTGTATCTAACCCATCCACGTTGCCATTGGTGATTTTGCGCTGCCTGGCAATCGCCCAACTTGAACAGGTAGCACCCTTAAAGTTACTCGGCATACGGTTCCGTGCAGTAATCCGCCGGCACGATTGCATCATTTCTTGAACCGGCGTACGACACCTAGAGCCCCCGTCGCAACCACCTGTATTCGTCTTGCGGAGTCCACAATCGCGGACTCCATTACGCCACCCCGGTAAGTTAATACGTAACGCAGGATAAGGCCGATTGGATTCTTGACGTCGAAGGTGCCGATCTCAAACATGGTGTTGAATTCAGATGTCATGGTATAAAGATCGCGCTCCTGCATCGCATCAGCTTCCTCGTGGGGCATCAGCACCACGCATAAAGTCAGCAATTTATCCCTATCGTCGAACCAGACCATGAGCTCCTGCTCATTTCCGCCATTGATCAACACACCAGTATCTCCGTCGCACATTACTTCGATGTTGTGTGACTCGAATGCCTGTTTCAAACGCTGTTGAGAAACTTCATCTTCCTGAATGATCGCCATCGTCATATCTCTTTCACTCCTGTTCATGCTTGTGGAAGCGTGTCGATTCGTACCTCGCAAACTAAATACGATTGATCGAACCCCTACGCCTGGCAATCGCCGTTTACCGACCAGACCATGATAGGGCTCTGGCGCGACACATGGTGTCGCATTGTGCTCATATGATTAACGGAAATGATAGATGAACCTTGAACGGTTCTGGCCAATAAGATCTAAAGAATCACTCAATTTATCCGATAGTTATATGAAACAAGGGAAGGAATACTAATGCCCCAAGTCATCGACCACATCGACAAAATCGCCCGCGACAAGAAGCGGGATGTGCTGTACGTCATTTTTCACAAAGACGCGCCCCGGGACTTTGATTATGAAAAAAGTGCCGCGCGAAAAAAGGTGCTGGCATGGCTCGATAACAACCAAATTGCCTACCAGCTATGCGGTGATGTTGCGCGTGAAGACGGTTGGGCCGGGTATCGCGGCCAGATCTATATCGACGTACCTTTCGATGACAACGACCTTACTTACCAGAAGCTCAGAGAGTTTCTGGAAAACCCGGATGGCACCATGAAAATTCCGGGTGTGGATTTCTGCTATCTGCCACTCGATCACGCCATGAAGAA
>Ga0315281_10010009_pt1 | contig 13114 bp, 14 predicted proteins | sample YL17G07_0_MG_FD_204540 | JGI IMG/M metagenome (GOLD analysis project Ga0315281, IMG submission 204540) | Sediment microbial communities from Yellowstone Lake, YNP, Wyoming, USA - YL17G07_0 | ecosystem: Environmental > Aquatic > Freshwater > Lake > Sediment | place: USA: Wyoming | collected... | reverse complement strand
CCGGCGGCGCCACCGCGCCGCGCGATCTGAAGGTGCCGGGACGCGAGCTGGCGGGCATCCACTTCGCGATGGAATACCTCACGCAGCAGAACCGGCTGCGCGAGGGCGACGAGATGCCAGACGCCGATCGGATCACGGCGAAGGACAAGCACGTCATCATCATCGGCGGCGGCGACACCGGCGCCGATTGTCTGGGCACGGCGCACCGGCAGGGCGCTCGGTCGGTCCATCAGCTCGAGCTGCTCGAGCGTCCGCCCGACGTAAGGTCCGAGGGGAACCCGTGGCCGCTGTGGCCGAATATCTTCCGCGTGTCGTCGGCCCACGAAGAGGGCGGTGAGCGCGTGTTCTCGGCGTCCACCGAGCGTTTCGCCGGCGAGCACGGGCGCGTGCGCGCATTGCACGGCGTCAAGGTGGAGGCCGTTCGAGAGAATGGACGCGTCGCGATGCGGCCCGTGGCGGACAGCGCGTTCACGTTGCAGGCCGATCTCGTCCTGCTCGCGATGGGTTTCCTCGGCCCCGACCGCGGCGGCCTGCTCGACCAGCTCGGCGTCGCGCTCACGGAGCGCGGCACCGTGCGGCGCGACGATCAGTGGATGACGAGCGTGCCCGGCGTCTTCACCGCCGGCGACATGCAGCGCGGCCAGTCGCTGATCGTCTGGGCGATTGCCGAAGGCCGGAGCTGCGCGCGCGGCGTCGATCAGTTTCTGATGGGCAACTCCGACCTGCCGGCTCCAGTCCGGTAACCGCCTCAGAGGACTGGCACGAACTCCGGGGCCAGATGTCGCCCAGCGTGTCATGGGATAGATGGGATAGCTATAATCCAGACGAACCCGGTCGCTAACGGTCGGTCTCGGCTGCATCATGAAGGTTGAACCCACCCTCGCCTCCAGGGCATTTTTCCCTCTCCTGTCGGGGCTCAGGCGACTCGGACATGACCCCGTGCCGCTGCTCGCGGCCGTCGGTGTCGAGATGGTCGACCTCGACGATCCCGACGGGCGCATCCCCATGAGTGCTGGGACAGGTCTACTCGCGCGGGCGGCCGTCGCTACGCGTGATGACTCCATTGGCCTGCACCTCGCGGAGCACGCCGACTTGCGGACCGTGGACGTGCACTTCTACGCGATGGCCGCGAGCGCGACGCTCCGTTCGGCCTACGAACGACTGAGTCGGTATCAACGACTGCTCCACGAGACCACGCGGATCGATCTCGCAGACACCGACACCGGAGTCACTCTGCGACATGTTGTGCCAGGAGGGTTCGCCGCGCCGCGCCAGACAGCCGAGTTTCTGCTTGCTGCGTGGGTACGAACGGGACGGTTGGTGACGGGCGTCGACTGGAGTCCGGTGGAGATCCGGTTCGCTCATCCTCGTCCAGCGGACGCCAGTGAGCACGAACGGATCTTCCATTCGCCTGTGCGCTTCAGCGCCGGCGAGAACATGCTGGCAGTGTCTCACACGACGCTGTCGCTTCCCTGCATAGCCGCCGATGCAGCATTGGCTTCGTTCATGGATCGGTACGCCGGCCAGCACATGCCGGCCCAGCAGGGCGAGGCGCCGAGCCTGTCCGACCGCGTGCGCGATAGGCTCGGTGCGCAGCTCCGGGATGGCCGGCCCAACGCCACAGCTATTGCAGCCAGCATGAAGATGAGCGTGCGCACGATGAACCGTATGCTGGCCGCTGAGAATACGACCTACCGCGCAGTCCTCGATCAACTGCGTTGCGAACTCGCCAGCCGCTACCTCGCAGATCCGCGCACCTCCATCGGCGAAGCGGCGTTCCTGCTCGGGTACTCAGAATTGAGCGCGTTCTATCGGGCGTTCAAGCGCTGGACCGGACTCACACCGGCCGAGTTCAGGGCGACCCCTGTGGCCCCATGCTCGATGCCCCACCGAAGATAGTCATCTCGTTGATCGCATCGGGGCGGTCTCCGCCACCGCTGTGACGCGAACAGACAATCATTTCGGCCAAACGGGTCAAGGGGTTCAAGCGCCCTGCTCGTCTCCAATAGTGCGTGCCGCACGCATGCCGATCGAAAGGAGACGCCGATGTCTGTTCCGCAGTGGGTCCTTGCTCACGGTGAGTCGCTCCAGGTGGGCCTGTTCTTCGGTCTGCTCGTCATCCTGGCTGCGATCGAGCCACTCGGGCCCAGGCGGCCAGGGCCGATGCACAGGGCAAGCCGTTGGCCGACAAATCTGTTCTTCACGGCCCTGAACCTCTTGGCCCTCGGCGCTCTGCCGGTGTCCATCCCAACGCCGCGTTCTGGGCCGAGCAGCGCCATTGGGGGCTACTCAATCAGCTGGCATTCCCAGTGACGGCCGCCGTCGTTGTCACGCTGGCCGTCCGCGGATTCATTTCCTTCTTCACGCACTACCTGATGCACATGGTGCCGCTTTTCTGGCGACTGCATCGGGTGCACCACCTGGATACTGAACTGGACGTCACCACGACGGTGCGGTTCCATCCCGTTGAGTTCCTGGTCCAGACGCTTCCCGCGGTGCCCATCGTGGTGGCGTTCGGTCTCACGCCATGGGTGCTCGTCTTCTACGAGGTTCTCGATGTGGCGGTCACCCTGTGGACGCATTCGAATACGCGGCTGCCAGCCGGTGTCGATCGGTTCCTCCGGTACCTGATCGTGACGCCGGATCTACACCGCATTCATCACTCTGCCTGGAAGCCAGAAACCAACAGCAACTACGGTGCGGTGTTCCCGTGGTGGGATCTGGCCTTTGGCACTTTCCGCGCGGCATCACGCGACGGACACGAGCAGATGCGCCTCGGCCTCGACGAGATACGAGGTCGAGCGGCACAGCGCCCCCTCTGGTTGCTCGTGTCGATCTTCTCCGACCGGCTGACGGGTCCAGTCGAATCAGGAGGCAAGGCGGACGCCCCTCATGTCGCTCGAGTCAGACGATGAAGATGACCACGTTCGAGAAGCATTTCGTGAACGCGGAACGACACAGCCGGCGAGTCGCGGCTGCGATGATCAGCCGACTTCAAGAGATCTCCACCAGACCGGGGCAGCACCTACTGGAGGTGGGCTGCGGTAATGGCACTGCGGCGCTATCGGTCGCGGCCGCCTTACAGCTCGAGGTCACCGGCGTTGACGTAGATCCGGATCAAGTCACGCTTGCCCGTCGCGCGGCCGAGCGAGACACGCGGGTGCATTTTGAAGTCGCTGATGCCACGTCATTACCCTTCGAGAGCGGCGCGTTTGACATCGTCGCCACAAACAAGACGTTGCATCACATCGCGGAATGGACCCGCGCGGTAACGGAGCTCGTGCGGGTGCTGAAGCCAGGCGGGCACCTCGTCATCACCGACCTCGTTGCCCCTCGGTGGGGAGCGAGCGTGGCTGAACGTGTCCTTGGACAACGCCCTGCGACGGCCGACGCGTTGGATCGCGTCATTCGGAAACAGGGACTTCAGCCAGTTCGCGAGTCTGTCTCGTTCGCCCTGTTCCAGGGCGTATGGCGGAGGTTGCCATGATTCGCTTTCGTCCGCCTCGTGTCGCGATGTTATTCGCTGGCCTTGCCGGTGTCGCCGACTGGCTGCTCCGTGGCCGGCTGCAGCTCTCGCTGCCACGCCCCGGCGTGGGATGGCTGCTGGGTGCCGCCGGATTCCTCATCATGATGCGGGGTTGGTGGCTCTTCAAAGACGCGAGGGTCGCCATCTGCCCCACCGCGGCGACAGCGCGGCTCGTCACACATGGGATCTATCGCGTCAGTCGCAACCCGATGTACCTGGGCCTGGCGCTCATGATGGCTGGGCTGGCCGTGGGCATTGGCACCTTCCCGTTCTACGCGGCGGTGGCCGCGTATTTCTTCGTTATCGATCGGGTGTTCTGTCGTCATGAGGAAGCGAAGCTGTCGGCCCGATTTGGCGAGGAGTATCTGACCTACACGCGCCGCGTGCGGCGTTGGCTGTAGGCGGGTGCCAAATCTAGAGGAGACGCACGTGAGATCGCATCCAAGACGATTGCCAATATTATTGGGGTGTCCAAAGGTTGACGGAAGCGACCTTATCAGCCACTCTCCCCTCCGACCGCCACGCTCCCCCTCCGACCGTCGAGGAACGAAATTGGAACGGTTAGGTCCGCCCCTCTTTCGACGAAGGGGCTTCCTTGGCCCCGAACGCGGCGGCCTGCTCGACCAGCTCGGCGTCGCGCTCACAGAGCGCGGCACTGTGCGGCGCGACGATCAGTGGATGACGAGCGTGCCCGGCGTCTTCACCGCCGGCGACATGCAGCGCGGCCAGTCGCTGATCGTGTGGGCGATTGCCGAAGGCCGGAGCTGCGCGCGCGGCGTCGATCAGTTTCTGATGGGCGACTCCGACCTGCCGGCGCCTGTCCGGTAACCGCGTCACGGGGCCGGAATTGATTCCGGCTCTTCCGCGCGATCGCGCAGGCGAACGCCTTTGAGAACAGGCGTTATCCGAACCGGCCGAGGCACATCGCCAACAGGTCTCTAAACCGGACGATCATCCGGTCCCGGATCGGGAAGCGAGCGGGAAAGCTCCAACGCGAGTAACGGGAGATCCGTCGTCACGATCTGCCACACAATGTCGTGGTCGATGTCGTCGTAGCCGTGGATGAGCCGGTTCCGCAGACCGACAATCGAGGGCCACGGGATACCCGGTCTGCGCGCTTGCTCCTCGGCCGGAACGCGGCCGGCCGCCTCGCCAATGATTTCGAGCAGCCTCACGAGAGCGAGAGCCAGCAGGCGATCGGAATCCAGATCGCTCCGACTGCGTCCGCGCACGAGTTCAACGACTTCGCGGGCATGGTCCCGCATCTGGCGGAGGCTCACCGACGGGTCACGCCGCGACATACTGATCCTCGGCCTCCGAAAGCACCTGGCTGCGGAAGTAGCGGCTCAGTGACGCCGGGGTGTGGAGATCCACGGTCCGACCGAACAACCGGCTCAGCTCCGCCTGCATCCAGAAGAACCTGAGCCCAGGCGTCCGCCCTGGTTCGAACTCGACCAGCACGTCCACGTCGCTGCCCGAGCCGAAGTCGTCGCGCAGCGCGGACCCGAACACGGCGAGCCGACGAACGCCGTTCTGCCGGCAGAACTCGGCGAGCGGCTCTTGATCGACGAACACTTTCGAACTCATCAATCTCAGGATTCTACGCGCTTGATCGCTCCCCATCAACCACATGCCGCTTCGTCTGTCCAACGCTCCGTTCCCGTGGACCGCTGCGGCATGTGCGCGACGTGCTGCGGCCCGCCGGTGGCGGGAGACCGCGTGCGCATGACCGGTGACGGGCAGGTGGTGCTGCAGCTTCGGCATCGGTGGACCGATGGGACGACGCACGTGTCGCGCGTCGCCGCACGCCGACCGCGGCCTTCGCGTTAGACACGCCGTCGGCCGGCAGTCACAATCGGCGCGTGATGGGGGCGCTCATCTGCGCTGTGGCAGGGGGCCTGGGTCTGAGAAGGTGTCTTCCGTTACCTTCGGGCGGCCTCTAGGAGTCAAGACGCCTAGGGCCCTGTTGGCACTCGTCGCGGACGACGCGACCAGAACCATGATGAACATGGCGGTCGTCATGAGCTTCTCCAGTGAACGGTGCACACGCGGTTGCCTTCCGGGCTTTCTAGTTCAGTTCCAAGGTGGATCGGATCTCCGGCCGGTTCAGCAGGTCCCGCAGGCGACCTACGAAGTCTGGTGAGTTCTGAAATGGGTGATCGCGATAGACCTCGGCATACGCTTCGTCCAATGCCGATATTTCGTCGCTCGCGCGTACGGCCACATCGTGCACCTGCGCTACGCGCTCACGCGCAAACCTGAGGTTGTTCGGATCGATATGCCCCGCGGCGATGAATCCGCGCGTCTTCTTGGCGCAGCGGCAGGGGTTAGCGGTGTTTACGAGCCCGCACTTGTCCTGCATGAAGTTGTGCAGGTCTCGGCGGGCTCGAGAGAGTCTCTGCCGAAAGTTGTCCCGACTCAGCTCCAGCAGCTCTGCGCCGACCGTGTCGCTGACGCCGAAGATACTGCCGAGGATGAAAACCAGGCGCTGCCCACGGTCCAAACACAACAGCATGCCGGATGTGCACCCAATTCGCGCCTCAGCGATCAGGATCTGCGCATCGGCGGGAACCGCCTGAGGGTCCGGCAGATCCGCGTCTGGAGTGTCGTCGAGGTTTCGTCCGTACTGCGCGAACGTCAGTTCCCGCGATTCGGCGCGACCGCGTTTCATGTTCAGCAGGTGGTTGATCGCGACCCGGTAGAGCCACGTGCGAAGACTGCTGCGGCCGTCGAACGTTGAGAGTCTCGTCAACAGCTTTATCAAGACCTCCTGTGTGGCATCCTCGGCATCCATGGGGTGGTGCACCATTCGAAGCGCGATGTTGTAGACCCACGGTTGATGACGTCCGACCAGCTCCTCGAGGGCGTCTCGGCTGCCAGCCTTGACCAGTCGCACAAGCTCCTGGTCGCGCTCGTCGCCGTCGACGATGTCCGTAAACGGATTGGGCGCGCTGAGCCTCTTGACCATGAGTGATTGGACCCCTTCCGGACCCGCCTGTGACAGAAGACCCGTGTCGCCAGAAATGACGCTTCATGAATGCGGATGGAATATTCCCTGAAAATGGCTCCAGTATCCGTTCACCACAACTACGAGGCACGCCAGCAGCACGATCGGCATGAGCAGTCTTTTGTCGAAAGGCAAGAACAGAATATGAAATAGACAAATACTCACGACGATCGGCCCGAGAATCACGATGGCGACCGGCGCATACCTGTGCAGGCCGAAACTGGCGAGCAGAAGAATCCCGCCAGTCACTTCGAGAAGCTTCTCAAAGGCTTGAAACTTGCTCTTCACCAAGAGACCCATGAATGCTCCGGCGTCTCCGTCCATTGTTGGCAGCCTGATCGGCGGTGAATCCGTGATCCCCAACAAGAAGACCAACATGTTCAGTCCGAAGAAGGTGAAGATCACGCCCAACAGGGCTTGAGCAATCATGGTTCTGATAATCATGCGATTTCTCCTTGAGCTGCCGCCGGCGCCGCCGGCCCGTCAACTCCTTCAGACGAGCTTCACGCCTTGGGGCGGGTTCGGCTCCCCGACTCTCTGAATCCGAGTTTGTCCGTGTAGAAGGCGTGGGCATCGTCGACCGAGCCCACGGTGATGATGGCCATGACGACCTTCGCGCGCTCCTTGGCCATCCGTGCGCTGCTTTCGTTCATGCTTGGTTAGACACGCGCCGGACCCACCTGTGACAGGAGGGCCGTTCCTGCGTTGTTGCGCGGGTAACCGGCGATTCTGAGGGCGCCCGAGGGTACCTCGTGGGCCGAGCTCGACCAGAACCGACGCCGGGTGGCCCCTGATAGATCCGGTTCCGATGAGCCAGGGACCTGAAGAGAGGCGAAGCCTGTGGCAGGGGGCCTGGGTCTGAGAACGTGTCTTCCGTTACCTTCGGGCGGCCTCTAAATACTTCCTATCGTCTGACGGCAAGCAAGAAGGCTGATCGATTTCAGCCGTTCGGTGCCTACGTCTCCGCCGCAACACTCAAGTACCTCGCCGAAACGCACCTTTAGAAGGCGGCGATCTATCGCTCTCGGCGTGAGGCTCAATAAAGCAGAGTTGTTCACCGAGCGAAACAACCTTCGCAGTGCCTGAATTCCGAGTTGGGTGAGCGGTGATATCGGGCCGACGTTTGATGTTGAGAGGTGCCACGCCGTAGTGGTCGTGCTCGCGATGGGCTTCCTTTGTCCCGACCGCGGCGGCCTGCTCGACCAGCTCGGCGTCGCGCTCACGGAGCGCGGCACCGTGCGGCGCGACGATCAGTGGATGACGAGCGTGCCCGGCGTCTTCACCGCGGGCGATATGCAGCGCGGCCAGTCGTTGATCGTGTGGGCGATTGCCGAAGGCCGGAGCTGCGCGCGCGGCGTCGATCTGTTTCTCATGGGCGACTCCGACCTGCCGGCGCCCGTCCGGTAGCGGCGCCGCGAGGCCGGACCTAATTTCGGCCCCATCGAGGTCGGTCGCGCCGCCAAAGCAACGACTAGCCAGATGAACGCCGAATCATCTGACTGCGGGACCCTACGACCGCGCCCGTAACCGTAACGCCACCGTTACACCTTGTGATCGACGCGGCCGGATGCTACGGTCACCACGATGACACGACTTCTAATCGCTGCGGGATGTCTCGGTCTTGCCATCGTGGTGTCGGGCGCGCAGGTTCCGCAGGATGGCCAGCGCGGGCGGGGCCAGGGCGTTGGACGTGGCGAAGGGCGGGGCGGCGGCCGCGGTCCCCGTACTCGGAAGGCCGTGCTCGCGTGGGCTGACACACGCAACGGCATCGCGCAGCACGAATCGGTGTCGCACGCGCTGGCCGTCATCGAGCGGCTCGGCTACGAGTCCGGGCTCTACGACACCTTCATCCGCACCGATTCCAACATCATCTCGAAGCACCCGTTGATGACGGACGGGAAGCCCGCCAGCGGTGGTCCGAGCCTGAACACCGTGGACGCGATCTTCTTTCTGGGCCATCGCGACGTCCCGCTCGACGCCCAGCAGAAGGCCGACCTGCTGTCGTTCGTGAAGGACGACGGGAAAGGGTTCGTCGCGGCGCACACGGCGACGACCGCGTTTGCCGACTGGCCGGAATTCGGCGAGATGATCGGCGCCCGGTACGACGGGCATCCGTGGAACACCGCCTACGGATCGGTGATCAACGAAGACCCGGCCTTCCCGGCGACAAAGCATTTCCCGCCGATCTTCAGCTTCACCGACGAGTTCTACCAGGCGCAGGACTACTCGCGAGACAGGATTCGCGTGCTGCTGAGGCTGGACGTGTCCAAGATGCCGCCAAACGCGGAGGTCCATCGCACGGACGGCGACTTCCCGCTGGTCTGGGCGAAGACGTACGGCAAGGGGCGCGTGTTCTATTCGGCGCTGGGGCACGCGGCCGCCACGTGGGACAACCCGGATGTGTACCACATGTACTTCGAAGCGTTGAAGTGGAGTCTGGGGCTGACCGACGGCGACGCGACGCCGCGCCCGCTCAAGTAGCGGACGCCCCGACACCCATGCGCGCCGCGATCGCTTCGAACCGCGGGTCGCCCTTGAGCGGGTCGAAGCGCGGATCGACCTTGATCGAGATCAGGTCGAAGGAGCGATCCTCCAGGGCTTTCTGCATCCAGCGGAATCCCAGGTCCGTTTCCCCGAGCGCGAACTGAATCCACGCGAACTCCAGCGGCGAGACGTATCGTTCCTTCGCGTAGCTCTCGAGTTTCCGAAGCACCTCGACGGCCTGCTTCTTTCGCCCCGACAGCGCGAACGTGCGGCCGAGGGCGCCCTGCATGCGTGGCGTCCCCGGCGACAGATAGACCGCGCGCTCGAACGCCGCCGCCGATTCGTCGAAATCTTTGCGCTGCTCCTGCAGCACGCCGAGGATCCAGTATGCGGGGGCGAAGTGCGGGTTCAGCTCGATCGTGTGGTCGCACTGCTCCAGCGCGGTCTCGAAGTCGCGGCGATAGAAATGAATCACCGCGAGGTCGCGCGCGACGATGGAGGAGACCGGATCGAGCGCTTGCGCCAGGATCATCTCGTCCAGGGCTTCGTCAAGGCGGCCGAGCGGCGCGAGGCATGACATCGCATACCAGTGATGCGACGTCGCGCATCGCGGGTCGAGGCTGATGGCGCGCTGGAACTCGCGTTCGGATCCGGCCCAGTCCCAATCCTGCGTCGATTTCACGTGCGCGAGCGACGTGTGGGCCTCGGCGGAGTCGGCGTCGAGCATGACCGCGGCCGTGGCGCTCGCGGCCGCCTTCGTCCACACCTCCGCGGGCCCGAACACACCGTAGTGCGCCAGCAGGCCATACGCGTCGGACAGCCCGGCGTGCGCCGGGGCGTACTCGGCGTCCTCGATCAGCGATTTTTCGAAGAAGTCGAGCGCCTTTCGCAGACCTTCTTCAGTGCGCTGATTCAGGTGATAACGCCCCTGCAGGTAGAGGTTGTGCGCCGCCAGGTTTTCGGTCGGCCGCCGGGACGCGGAGTTCGGGCGACCGTCGCCCAGCTCGGGCTCGATGCGGTTCGCGACGGCTTCGGCGACACGCTCCTGCGCGGGAAACACGTCGCCGACCGACGAGTCGACCGACTCCGACCAGAGGTAACAGCCGGTGGCGCCGTCGACCAGCTGCGCCGTCAGGCGGAGACGTTCGCCGGATCGGCGGACGCTGCCGCTGATGATCATCGCCGCGTCAGTCTTGTCGCCCGTCACGCGAGGCTCGTCCGACGCCAGGATGCGCAACGACGAAAACCTGGCGAGGCGGTGCACGATCTCCTCGCGGACGCCCTTGCAGAAATATTCCAGGTCGTGATCGACGCTGTGATCGGCGAAGGGCAGCACGGCGACGGTGTTCCGGCTCACCAGCGCCGCCCCAACGGATCGCCTGACCAGGACCGGCGTATCCCGTTGTTTGAAGACCGGCGCGTAGCCGCCCTTGGGCAGCTCGATCATCGTTTCGTCCGCGCGCCCCTCCTCGCGATAGTAGCGGACCAGCTTCGCGCGCAGTCGCCTCGCCTGCACGCGCACGATCGGGTCGGTGCGGGGGTCGAAGGTGTCTTCCTTGCCGAACACGTGCACGCCGATCACGTATTCCTTCAACTCGTGCCGGCGTCCCGCGAGGGCTTCGTGCACGATGAACGTCAGGAACCTCTTGAGCTTGTCGCCCTGCTGGAAGGTGCGGCTGGCGAGGATGCGTGTGAGCTGCTCCCGGACGGCATCGTCGGCCTGGAGCTGCGTGGGGGCGGCGGCGGAACGGCTACCCATCAGGGGTATCTTATCGCCCTAGCCGGTCTGACGGCACCGCGTTTCCCTGGTGAAGGCGATGAGCAGGCACGAGAGCACGGACCAGACGACGATCATGCTGAACGCGGTCTGAAACGCCTCGACGCCATAGGCGCGGACGCCGTGGCTCATCGCACCGGCCCAATGCTGATCCAGCACGCGCCCAATCGCCGGCTGCAGGATCGTGGGGCCGACCATGTTGCCGACGTTGACCGCGCCGGAGATTGTGCCCAGGAGCTGAACCGGCACCGATTCCTTCGCAAACGCAAACCCGAGGATCACCGCGCCGCACGCGAAGCTGGTAACCGCGGCGACCACGGTGAACGCCACGAGCGGGAGCGGCGCATAGAAGAGCGTCGCCCAGCCGGCGGCTGCGACGAGGGCGCCGCCGAGGTAGATCGGCTTGCGACGCCCCACCTTGTCCGACAGATATCCGGCGATTGGGCTCGCGATCGCCCAGCACACGATCATCACCGAGCAGACGGCGGAGGCGTCAGTGGAGGTGAGCGAGAAGCGCTGCCGGAGGTACGTCGGTCCCCACAAGCCGGTGAACGACAGCATCGCGCCGACGAAGCCGCCCTGTGCCAGGAAAATGAACCAGGTATTGCGATACGTGAAGATCGTCGGGAACTCGCGAACGAGCTGGCCGATCGTCAGGTGCGTGCGCTGCAGCGCGTCCGGCGCATGGCTGCGGTAGCCTGTGTCGGTCGGGTCGTTCGAGAGCAGCGCCCACGCCGCGGCACCGACCGCGAGGACCACGCCCGCCGACCCCAGCGCGACGGCGCGCCAGCCAAACTGCTCGACGGCCATGCGCAGCGGCACCTGCGCGACCAGCGCGCCGACGTTGCCCATCATCAGCCCGAGGCCCGACAGCATCGCGAAACGCTCGCGTGGAAACCAGTGCGTGGTGATCTTCAGCGTGACGACCCAGCCGACGGCGGTGGCGCCTCCGACGATCAGGCGCCCGAACGAGGCCAGCGGGTAGCTGCTCGTGGCGCCGAACAGGCACGTGCCCGCCGCGGCCGCGACCGATCCGGCGATCAGCAACCGCCGAGCGCCCCACGAGTCGACGAGCACGCCGGTCGGAATCTGCATCGCGATGTACGCGTAGAAATACACCGCCGAGAAATTTCCGAGCTGGCTCGCGCCGATCCCGAAGTCGCGCATCAGCTCCGTCGTCATGACGGCGGGGGACGAGCGCAGGTAGAAGGCGGCGAGGTAGAACGTGGCCGCCACGGCCCAGACAGACCACGACAGCCAGGACGGGGGCAATTGGGATGCCGTCATGGCTGATGGCTCAGGGCTGATGGCTGACAATCGGGTTCCGACGCTGTTTGCCATTAGCCCTCCAGCCCTCCAGCCTTCGAGCCTTCCAGCCCTCCAGCCTTCGAGCCTTCCAGCCCTCCAGCCCTCCAGCCCTCCAGCCTTCCAGCCTTCCAGCCTTCCAGCCTTCCAGCCTTCCAGCCTTGCTCATTCCCCCTTCCGATAGATGTCGTTGATGTTCCAGTGCCCCGGCGTCGGCGTGGGCGCGTTCTCCATGGGCGCCTGAATCACCGTCGGCAGGTTCGACGCCAGCGCCTCGCGCAGCGCGGGGCCGAGCTCGGCCGCCGATTCGATCATCACACCGCGCGCGCCGCATGCGCGCGCCATCGCGGCGTAGTCGGCCCGGTACGGCTGGCCGTCGCGCAGGAACATGCAGCCGAAGTTCCAGCCGTAGTGCATCGACTCAAGCCCCGCGATGGTCCCGAAGCCCGCGTTGTCCATCACCAGCCAGACCACGGGCAGCTCTGCCTCCATCGCCGTCGCGATCACTGATGGGTTCGTGCTGAACCCGCCGTCGCCCACCAGCGCCACCGCCGCCCGATCGGGGTGCGCCCTCTTGACGCCGAGCACGGCCGATGGCCCGAACCCCATTGTCGCCAGCCCGCTCGGTGTGATGAACGTGCCGGGCACCGTGATCGGAAACTGCTGGCCGACGCCGTTCTTGTTCCAGCCGACGTCGGTCACGATGAAGCCGTTCTCGGGAACGGCCTTGCGCAGCTCGGCGAGAATCCGCTCGGGCCGCATCGGAAACTGATCCGAGCTCCACTGGTGATCCCAGTTCGCGGCAAACGCTGTCCGGCCGCGCGCGATCTCCTCGCGAAGGCGGCCGCGATCGCGGTGGCTCCTGCCGCGTGCCGCGGCGGCGAGCGCGCCGAGCGCCAGCTTCGCGTCGGCGACAACGCCGAGGGCGGTGGGATAGTTGCGCCCGATCTCCGCCTCGTCCGCGTCGATGTGCATCAGGCGGGTCGGGGGGATCGAGAAGGTGAAGCGCGGATCC
>Ga0315281_10010008_pt1 | contig 13114 bp, 11 predicted proteins | sample YL17G07_0_MG_FD_204540 | JGI IMG/M metagenome (GOLD analysis project Ga0315281, IMG submission 204540) | Sediment microbial communities from Yellowstone Lake, YNP, Wyoming, USA - YL17G07_0 | ecosystem: Environmental > Aquatic > Freshwater > Lake > Sediment | place: USA: Wyoming | collected... | reverse complement strand
CAGAGTGTAGCGGGCGAGCAGTCGGGCCAGCGGCGACGACCGCGCGGCGACGAGCACGTCGGAGCCCCAGGCGGTGACGAGGAACGGGTGAAATCCGGCAGTCGCGGCGAAGAAGCCGTATTCGACAACGTAATGCGCGTGGAGGAGGTCCGGGTTGACGTCGTGGATGATGCGGGCGAGGCCGCGGCGTCGATAGCGCAGGGCGTTGACGATGCGCAGGAGGTTGGGCGGCAGGCCGGAAGCCGTTCGGGACGGGCCGGCGCCGGACGTGCCTCTGGTCTTGCGTGGGCGGTCGTCGAGCACGTGCAGGTAAGCGCCCTCCGGCGCGGCCTTCGGCCGATAGTAGGAAATCGCATGCACCTCATGGCCGCGCTCGACGAAGGGCTTCATCCAGCGCCTCGTGTGGATGCTGTCGAGGTCGCCGAGGACGCAAAGACGCAGGGGGTCCGTGTTCTCGCTCAAGCTGGGCCCTCCAGGTCGCTGGCGATGGGCGGAGCCAGCGGGCGTCGCGACCAGGCGAAGCGCGCCGCGAGCAGGTAGAGACGGAGGTCGGCGGCGTTGATGGCGATGGCGCTCCACAACGGCTGGCCGGAGAGTCGGCTGTAGACCGCCAGGCTGAGCACGAACGAAAGGCTGTATGCCAGCGAGGAGGCAGCGGCCGCGCCTGGCACGCCGAAGACCGGGATGAGAGCAAGGTCGGCGGAAACGGTGACCGCCAGGCTGGCAAGGGTGATGTAGCTGTTTATGAGGGGCTTCCCCCGGCTGAAGATGTAGGCCGCGAGGACCTTTGTGCCGGCAAGGGCGACGGTGCCCGGCAGCAGCCACCAGACGGCGGTCACGGCGGGCGAGAAGTCGCTGCCGAACATGAGCGGCAGGAGTAGCGGCGACAGCGCGCCCACGGCCGCGGCGCCCAGGAGGCTGAGGAAGATGGTGTGCCGGCAAAAGAGCGGCGTGAGGGTCGATGTCTCTTCGTCGGGAGCGCGCGTCAGGCGCGGCAGCAGCACAACCGCGACGGCGTTGGAAATGAACCAGATGCTCTCGGTGACGCCGACGGCCACGGCGTAGATCCCGACGCCCGACGTGCCGACGAACGCGAGCGCGATGTACTTGTCGAGGCGATAGTTGAGGAGCTGGAGGATGTTTCCCGCCTGACCCTGAAGCCCGAACGTCACCTGTGCCCTCAAGACCGGCCAGCGGGGCCGGAGGATGGTCGGCAGGTGAAGGTTGCGCAGCCCCAGCAACGACAACGCCAGCAGGACGGACGCTAGCAACGCTATCGCCCAGAAGACGAAGACGTTGGTGGTCGTCAGTCCTCCTGCCAGGACGCCGGCCACGACCAGCGCCACCATGAGGACGGGACGGATGAGCGTCACGGCGTTCATCGCCAGGAAGCGGTTTTCCGCCTGGAGGAAGGTGACGAGCAGGTTGAAGTTCAGGAACAGAGGAATTCCAAAGATGAGTATCCAGTAGGGCGCGCCCCTCGATAGCAGGTGCGGGCCGAAGGTCGGAATGGCGACGACAACGAATAGCGCGCTCAGCAACATCGAGGCGAGAACGACGAACTGCGTATTCGAAAGGAGGTCGCGAAGGGAGTACGTCCCCTTCCCGATGTAATACAGGCTGGCGACGCCGACGCCCATGCCCAACACGGCCTGGGTTATCGAGATGCTGAGAAGCATGATCTCGTAGATGCCGCGGCCGCTGGTTCCCAGGCCGCGCGCAACGAGGACCTGGAGCACGAACGCCAGCAGGTAGCCGGCGATGTAGGTGGCGAAGACGAGGTTGATGTCCGGAAGCGACTTCAGGATGGCGGCGCCGCCGTGTCGTGTCATGCCCTTAGTGTACGAGGGTAAAGCGGCGAAGTCACGCCTGAGGGCGTATGGCGACGAGGCGCTCCACTTCTTCGAGCTCTGCGTCCAGGCGCTGCTCCCACGTCCAGAAGTTGGCGGTCGCATAGGCGCGGGCGCCCTTCGCGACGCGTCGACGGAGCGCGCGGTCGCGGGCGAGGCGCAGGACGGCGCCGGCGACGCGCTGGGGCTCGCCGGAGGACAGCAGCGCGCCGGTCTCGCCGTCGCGGATGAGGTCGCCGGTTGCGCCGTTGTCGATGGTGACGATGGGCTTGCCGCAGGCCATCGCCTCCAGCAGCGGGTTGCCGACGTTCGACAGGTCGTTGAGGGAGAGGAAGACGTCGGCGGCCCACAAGTAGCGAAGGACGTCAGCCTGGGGCACAGCGCCCTCGAATCGGACGGCGTCGACGATGCCGAGTTCTCGGGCTAAGGCTTCGAGGCGGGCGCGCTCCTCGCCGTCGCCGAGGACGATGAGTTGCGCCTCCGGCAGATCTTGTCGAACGAGCGCCAGGGCGCGGACGGCCCGGTCGACGTGCTTCCACGGCAAGAGGACGCAGGCGGTCATGAGCACGAATCGGTCGCCGGCGATGCCCAGCGCCTCGCGGGCGGCTGCGGCCTGTCGCGGGGTCGCGGGCTTCAGGCTGTCCATGTCCAGGCCGTTTCGCCAGAAGCGGACGCGCCCCTGGGAGCGGGGATTGAGGCGCGCCAGCACTTCGTCGCCGCGGGTGCCGTCGTTGGTCATGATGTAGAGGTCGGCCGGCGTACGCAGGGCGAGCACTTCCTCGTAGCGGCGGGCGCGAGCGAGAGGATTATCGAGCGTCGGGTGCATGACCGTGCCCTGGAAGCGGCAGACCGTCGGCAGCTTCCAGTGGCGCTGGAGGACGCGGGCCGCCAGGGCGCCGTGGACCTCGTAGGCGTAGAGGAGGTCGATCGACTCGCTACGCAGCGCATCCTCGGCCCGACGCGCCGCAACGATGGGGAAGGCCGCCGCGAAGCGCATCTTCTGGTCGACCTTGAGGGCGAGCTGCGGCCAGGGCAGGCGCCATCGCGAGACGCTGGGCACGGGAAAGCGGCTGAACGTGACGTTCGGTATCTGCGGCGTCGAGGGCTGAGCGTCCTTCGCGTCGACCGGGCCGAAGTAATTAGCCCCTACCTCCGGCGCGAGGTAATGCACGCGATGGCCGCGTTCGCCATACGCCTTCAGCGTGCGGTACAGGCTCGGCGCGCCGCGGCCGTCGGCCAGCGACCACACGTCGAGGGCGGAGAGCATCAGGATGTTCATAGTCTTCCACAGATGATGGCCACGTCGCACGGCCCGCCTGGGGCGGGCCGGCTCGCGGCCTTCCTTTTCTAGATTCTGGGGGACACTCCCAGGACCCCCGCGGCTCTGCCCCCGGACCCCCGCTAGCGGCGTTTGCCGGGGGTTGGGGAACCATTAGCGGGGGCGGCGCGTCAGCCACCATTCGAGGCTGTCGGACAGCGCCAGCCAGCTTGCCTCTATGATGTTGGGCGAGCAGCCGACGGTCGTCCACGTGTGCTCGCGGTCCGTCGATTCCAAGAGGACGCGCACGATTGCGGCCGTGCCCGACGGGCTATCGACGATACGCACCTTGTAGTCGACGAGCTTCACGGTCGGGAGGTCCGGATGGAACTCCGTCAGCGCCTTGCGGACCGCGAGGTCGAGGGCGTTCACGGGGCCGTCGCCTTCGGCCACCGTATGCATCGTATCGTCGCCGACGCGCACCTTGACGGCGGCTTCCGCCAGCATCTCGCCGGCCTCGCCGCGTTCGGGGTCGCTGTGCCTTCGCACGACGACCAGGAAGTCGCGGAGCTCGAACGGCGGCTGGTAGTCAGGCAGGCTGCGGCGCGCCAGGAGCTCGAACGACGCTTCGGCGCCTTCGTACTGGTAGCCCTGCGACTCCATGACTTTGACCTGCTCGAGCAACCGCTTCGCCTCGTCGGTGCTGAGAGAGAAGGCAAAGCCCTGTTCCTTGAGCTTTGTCATCACGTTGCGGTACCCCGCGAGCTCGGAGACGAGGACGCGCTTCTCGTTCCCGACGCATTCTGGGTCAACGTGCTGGTAGCTGGACTGGTGCTTGACGATGGCGGCGACGTGCATGCCGCCCTTGTGCGTGAAAGCGCTGACGCCGACATAGGGCGCCTGCGGGTCGGGCGTCATGTTCGCGACCTCGCTGACGTAGTGTGATACCTCGGTGAGACGCGCCAGTTGCTCGTCGCTGATGCAGTCGATCCGCATCTTGAGCTTGAGGTTGGCGATGACGCTGACGAGGTTAGCGTTGCCGCAGCGCTCGCCGTAGCCGTTGATGGTGCCCTGCGCGTGGGTGGCGCCCGCTTCGATGGCGGCGAGGGTGTTGGCGACGGCGAGGTCGGCGTCGTTATGGGCGTGGATGCCGACGGGCGTCTTCAGCGCGCGCGCCGCGGCAACCGCCTCGACGATCCTGGCGGTGATCGTGCCGCCGCTGGTATCGCAGAGGACCAGGCAATCGACGCCGGCGTCCACGGCGGCGCGCAGGCAGTCCAGCGCGTAGTCAGGGTTGTCGCGGAAGCCGTCGAAGAAGTGCTCGGCGTCGAAGAAGGCCGTGAGGCCATGCGACTTGAGGTAGGCGATGGAGTCGTGGATCATAGCGAGGTTCTCTTCGAGCGTTGTCTCCAGGATATGGCGGACGTGCATTTCGTTCGCCTTGCCGACGAGCGTGACGGCGCGCGCGCCGGCCTGGAGGAGGGCGCGCAGGTTGGCGTCCTTTTCGGCCGTGCTGCCGGCGCGACGCGTGCTGCCGAAGGCGGCGATCGTCGCGTTCTGGAGGTTGAGCGAACGTGCGGCGGCGAAGAACTCGGCGTCCTTGGGGTTGGAGCCGGGCCAGCCGCCTTCGATGTAATGGACGCCCAACTCGTCGAGCTTCTGGGCGATCTTTAGCTTGTCCTGGACGGAGAGGGATATGCCCTCCATCTGGGTGCCGTCGCGGAGCGTCGTGTCGTAGAGTTCGACTTTCATCTGAGGATATGCCTCCTTTTGGGGAATAGCAGCGGCTCGTCAGGCGATGGGCGCGGAGGCGACACCAATCGCCCGCCCCCGAAGAGGTCGGGGGCTTAGGTTGGCCTTTCTTGGGACATCGGACGTATTGCTGCTGGACATATGTGCTTTCTACCTTAACATATCGGCGGCGCGCGGCGGAAGAGTGAGAGGGGACACGTCGCCGCGTCGGCGCGAATCGTAACGCGCTCCGGGTTGCCAGGTGCGGCGCCGGAGACACGCGCTCGGGGCTGGTGCTAACGCGCTTCGGGTTGTCTGCTGGACGGGTCGGCGCGACGAGTACGCCGGAGGCGGACGAGGAGCGCACGGAGAGCACGATCAACGAACGATGCACCGTCGTCGCGAAGGGGCCATGGACGTCGAGCGCCGGGCGGCACTGGTCCTGGAAGCGACGTAGTTTCAACAGCCGGCAGTGGGCAGGATGGCCGCCCTACGCGCTTAGACTGCCCCGGCGATTGACAGCTTGGGCGAGCAATCGATAGCATGGGTTCAGAAAGGAAAGCGCATCGATTTGCCGCAACTGCTAATCGCCACGAACAACCGCGGGAAGCTGGCAGAATACGAAGTCCTCCTGAAGGGCTGCGGTTGGGAGCTCGTTTCACCCGCCGATCTGGGACTGAACCTGTCCGTTGAAGAGACCGGCGACGACTACGCGACTAACGCCCGCATCAAGGCTGAGGCCTTCGCACGCGCCTCCGGCCTTCTCACGCTCGCCGACGACTCCGGCCTGGAGGTCGACGCGCTGGGAGGCAGGCCCGGTCCTTTATCGGCCCGTTATGCCGGCCCGAGCCAGACGGACGAGGAAGGCGTCGACCTGGTGCTGGCGCAGATGAAGGACGTGCCCCTGGAGCGTCGCGGGGCGCGGTTTCGCTGCGTCATCACACTGGCCGAGCCGGACGGTGCGGTGCGGACCGTCGAAGGCGAGTGCCCGGGCGTGATTACCAACGAGCCGCGCGGTCACAACGGCTTCGGCTACGACCCCATCTTCTACCTTCCGCAGCTCGGCCGGACGATGGCGGAGCTGACGCCGGAGGAGAAGAACGCCATCAGCCATCGCGCCGACGCCGCAAGGAACGCCTGCGCTCTGCTCAAGGAGATGATCGGTGAGACAGCCAGCCGGTCCTGAGATGACGCCTGAAGCCCCGCTCGACGCTCACCAGCGGCGGATCAGCTACCTGCGTGTCTCCGTCACCGACCGCTGCAACCTGCGCTGCGTCTACTGCATGCCGGAGGACGGCATCGACCTCGTTCCTATGGAGGACGTCTTGAGCTACGAGGAGATCCGCGACGTGGTGCGCGTGGCGGCGTCGATGGGCCTGCGGCGCGTCCGGCTCACGGGTGGCGAGCCTCTCGCGCGAAAGGGGCTGGTCGACCTCGTCGGCATGATCAGCGCGCTGACGGGCATCGAAGAGGTGGCGCTGAGCACGAACGGCGTCGTTCTGGCGCGACACGCGGGGTCGCTGGCGCGGGCCGGTCTGAGCCGCGTCAACGTCAGTCTGGACACGTTGCGGCCGGAGCGCTTTCGCAGCATCACGCGCGGCGGGCGCCTGGGAGACGTGCTGGAAGGCATCGAGGCCGCGCGCGCCGCGGGATTGACGCCGGTCAAGCTCAACATCGTGGTCATGCGCGGCGTGAACGACGACGAGGCCGTCGACTTCGCGCGCTCGACGCTGGATAACGACTGGCAGGTCCGCTTCATTGAACTGATGCCGTTCACAGCGCTCGAGAACACGGGCCAGCAGCCGTCGCCGTCCGTCGCTTTCGTGTCGAACGCGGCGGTGCGAAGTGGAATCGAAGCGGCGTTGGGACCTCTTCAACCGGACAGCAACGACGGCAACGGCCCCGCGCGCTACTACCATCTGCCGGGCGCGAAGGGGAAGATTGGCTTCATCAGCCCGCTCACGGAAGAGGGGTTCTGCGGCCGCTGCAATCGCATGCGGCTCACCGCGACGGGCAAGCTGCGACCCTGCCTGCTCACCGACCACGAGATCGACCTGATGCCGTCGTTGCGCGGCGGCGAAGGCAAAGACGGCATACGGCGGGGTATAATGGCGGCGCTGGCGAGCAAACCGGACGCCCATCACCTGGGCGACGGCAACCGGCCGCGGCGCCGCAAGATGGTGCAGATCGGCGGCTGAGGGAGAAATTGGCGGAGCTGAGCCACATCGATGAATCGGGGCGCGCGCGCATGGTCGACGTGACGGCCAAGCGGGAGACGGCGCGGGAAGCGGTCGCGACGGGCACGGTGCGCATGCAACCCTCTACGCTGGCGCTCATACAGTCGGGCGGCCTGCCCAAGGGCGACGTCATCGCCGTGGCGCAGGTCGCGGGCGTGATGGCCGCCAAGCACACCTGTGATCTCATCCCCATGTGCCACCCGCTCCTCCTCACTGACGTCGACGTGCAGATCCGGCCCGACGAGGAGGAGAGCGCGCTTCAGATTACGGCCACCGTACGCAGCACAGGGAAGACGGGCGTGGAGATGGAGGCGCTGACGGCCGTCGTCGTCGCCGCGCTTACCGTCTACGACATGTGCAAGGCCGTAGAGCGCGGCATGCGCATCGAGGGCGTGCGGCTGCTAAAGAAATCGGGCGGCAAGAGTGGCGAGATCGCCCTCGAGTAGCCGCCCGATCTGGTTCTGCTTTTAGATTCCGCTACTTCGCCGCCGCGAGAGCCTCCTCGATCGCCGCCTTGAACGTGAACATGCCCTGCTGGTAGCCGGCGGAGTTCTCGTCGAAGGGGTAGGCGCCGCTGACGAACTTGCCGTTGATGAAGAACGACGGCGTGCCGAATTTGGTTACGCCGGCGGCCGTCAGGGCGTCCGTCATCGCCGAAGCGTCAGACGATACCTTGTCAACGTCTGCGCCGGAATCGAGACACTGGTCGAACTTGGCCGAGTCGATGCCAAGGGTAGCCGCGTACTGCTTGAGTTGCGCGACGACCTGGTTCACGCCGTTCGTCGCGTCTGCCTGGACGAGGGCGGAAAGCTGGCTCTGGTTCTGGAAGAGCAGGTCGTGGTACTGCCAGAATATGCCCTGGTCATTCGCGCACTCACTGGCCTCGGCGGCCTTCTGCGCGTAGGGGTGCATGCTGGCCGGCAGCGGGTAGTTTCTGAACGCGAACAGGACCTTGTCGCCATAGGTGGACAGGATTTGCGGCATCGTCTGAGTGACGAACCTCGCGCAGTAGGGGCATTCGAAATCTGAGAACTCGACGATCTGCACCTTCGCGTCCTTCGGTCCCTTTGTCGGTGCATCGGCGACATCCATATCGACGACGGGAGCCTCAGCAGTCGCTGCCGCAGTGGGGACCGCGACGCTCACGCTGCCGTTGCTACTCCCTGATGTGCCCATAATCGGCCAGGCGTGGTTGATGCCGGCGGCAGCCGCCACGACTACGACAGCGGCGGCGATGCCCACTATGAATTGCAGCGCCAGGGGTGGAAGTCCGCCGCTCGGAGGCTGCGTCTTCTCCGCATCCGGGGACTCTTGCGTCTCAGGCTTTGTCACCAGTTGCACCTCCATAAGTACAGGAGCCGGCCTCTAGCTGCCGGTCCCTGTCGAGCCTAAAGCTGCCATCTACTTTACAGAAAGGCCAAAAAGCTTGTCAAGGCGAAGAGCGCCGGTCGAATCATCTAACGGCGCGCGTCAGTCAGGCGTTACAAATTCCGGGAACGTCGGGTCAGGTGCTGAACCGGATTGGGCGCGCGTCGGACACACCGCTTCGGTGCCGCGGAATATCAGTTCCAAGTGGCCGAAGGTTTGCCGTCAGGTCCAGGCTGTGAAGTGGACGATCTCGCCATCGTGCCACTCCGGATCGGCCTCCAGCAGAGCGCGCAGCTTCTGATAGCGGGCGTCCTGCACGGGGCTGGCGGCGTTGGCGGTGTACTGCTCCTTGCCGGCGAAGACGACCGCCAGATAGTACTCGTTCGGATCGTCATCCATTCGGTACAGGTACTCCGACACGGCGCCGGGCACCTTCGCCTGCTCGAACTCACGCAGGACACCTGCCAGCTCTGCTTCTTTGCCGGGTATGAGGCGAAATCGCGCTACTGTCCCGTACATCCTAGTCTCCTTTCGGGCGAGAAACACCATCGAATATCTGATCGTAAGCGGGAGGCATGCGAGGCGTATGGCGGGGGCGCACCTCGCCATGAAGGATGCGTGAAGGAATGGGAGGCTTGACAACGATAGGACACATGTTCTATTATGGAGTTTACTGGACCAGCTTTCGAGTAGGGCCATGCGAATCGCCTGCGTGCTCATCCCTCATTTCCCCGCCGCGGTAGAGCGACGGCGCGACCCCGCGCTCAGCGGCCGGCCGCTTGTCATCGGCGAGACGCCGGACCAGCGGAAAGCCGTTCTCGATTGCTCGCCGGAGGCCGAGGCGCAGGGGGTGCGCGCCGGCATGCCGCTAAGGCAGGCCCTCGCCCTCTGCCGCGAGGCGGTCTTTCTGCCGCCGCACCCCTCTCGTTACAGCGACGTCTTCGATTCGATGCTCGTCGTGCTGGAGAGCTTCAGCCCGGAAGTGGAGCAGACCTCTCTCGGTCGGGCCTATCTGAACGCCGGCGGCCTGGCGCGTCACTACGAGGGTGAGCTGGACCTGGGAGAGCGGATCATCCGCTCGCTCCGGGAGGCCACAGGGCTTGTGGCCGGCGTGGGCATAGCGGAAGGGAAATTCGTCGCCTGGGCGGCCGCCGTCACCAGCGAGCCGGGGCAGGTCTGCACGGTCCCTGAGGGCAAGGAGGCCGAGTTCCTCCAGCCCCTCGACGTCTCTCTCCTGCCGGCCTCGCCCGACACGCTGCGTCGACTCGACCTGTACGGCCTGCGCAGCATGCGCGACCTGGCGTCGCTGTCGCCGGGGCCGCTGCAGGCGCAATTCGGCGGCGAAGGGGTGCGGCTCTGGGAGCTGGCCCGCGGCGTCGATAGCGAGCCGCTGCGGCCGCGACGTCGCGAAGAGATGATGAGCGAAACGCTGCGCTTCCCGACGGCCGCCGTCAGCGTCGAGGCGCTGGTCGTGGCCTGCCGCCGCCTGCTGATGCGCTTGCACTGGAGACTGCGGGGTCGCGCCGCCCGCCGCCTCAGGCTCCGCGCTGCCCTCTGGGGCGGACGGAGCTGGGAGAAGACGCTTACTTTCCACGAGGCGGTCACCGACTGGGAGCGGATGCTGTTCATCGTCAAAAACGTCCTCGCGAACGCCGCCCTGCCGGCGCCCGTCGAGGAACTGACTATCGAGTTGTCTGGGATAACGGAGGAGCGCGGCCGCCAGTCGACGCTGTTCGCGGAGAAAGCGGGACTGCGGCGGCAACTCGGCGAGACGGTGCGCCAGCTACGGGCGCGCTGGGGTCGGCCTCTCGTATCGCGGGTGGTGGAGGTGGAGCCGTGGTCGCGACTGCCGGAGAGGCGTCACGCCCTTATCGACTACGAACCGTGACGGGGCTGAGTCCGCTCAAGGAGCCGCGGCCGCTGACGGTAGCGACAGGCGACGCGGGGGAGCCGGTCGCCGTTGTGCTGGGCGGGCGCCGATTGGCGGTCGAGCGGGTAGAGGACGTCTGGCGCATCGACGACGAGTGGTGGCGGGAGGAGGAAGTATCGCGCTTGTACTATCGCCTGCTGCTGGAGGACGGGCGACCGCTCGTCGTGTTCCGCGACCTGGTGCGGGAGCTATGGTGCGAGCAGAGCTATTAATCGAACTTCTCTGCTATTCACCTGAGGGACTACTTGGCCCACGTCATAGAGATCTGTGCTCCCCAGGGAAAGCCGACAGATATCGTCATGCTGCTGGGGCCAAGTTTCTCTGCCAACTTACGTGCGCGCTCAACGTATTCGCGCATCTTCTCTTCGAGGTCCGACTTCCAAGCAAACACTTCCTGCGTCGGAGTCTCAGAAAGTGGTGAGGGGAGAGCCTGGATCTGCCGCCCTAGATTGTATAGTTCCGCCAGCTCCTGAGAGAGTTCGTCACTTTGTTGTGCCGTAAACATCGCGACACCCCCTTCAAGTTTGAGAATCTAAGTATCGCTATATCGAGTAGAAGTACTCCGAATTGATGCGGGTGTCAAGAGGATAACTCAGTAGATGTATATAGAACTCCATTGCCATTCGTGTTATTCGTTCCGCGAGGGCGCATCGACCCCAGAAGAGCTGGCACTCCGCGCCCATGACCTCGGCTACGACGCCCTAGCCGTCACCGACCACGACGGCCTCTACGGCGCCATGGCCTTCGCGCAAACGGCGAAGGCGTTCGGCGTCCGGCCCATCACCGGCGCCGAGGTCACGCTGAAAGCGACGGGGGTACAGGTCGCCTCAGGCGACATGGCTGGGGGCCTTGGGGGTGTCCCCCAGGATGTAGAACGGCCGCGAGCCGGCCCGCCTCAGGCGGGGCGTGCGACGTGGCCGGCGCGCCACATCACCCTCCTCTGCGAGTCGCAGCGAGGGTACGCCAACCTGTGTGGGGATGGCAGTGACCCCAGCCTGAAGGCCGGGGCATCGCCTCCCCGGCCCCACCATTTGACGCTCCTCTGTGAGTCGCAGCGAGGGTACGCCAACCTCTGTCTTCTCCTCACGCACGCGCACACGTCGGGCAGGCGCGGCGAGCCGGAGATCGACTTCGAGACGCTGGCCCGACACAGCGAGGGGCTAATCGCCCTCTCCGGCTGCAAGAAGGGCGAGGCGCCGTCGCTCATCGCTGCCGGGCATGTGCGCGAGGCGGAAGAGGCGGCGCGACGTTACGTCGAAGCGTTCGGACGGGATGGCTTCTGGATCGAGCTGCAGAATAACCTCGTCTACGGCGACCGCGAGCGCAACCGGGCGCTGGCGGCGTTGGCGAAGCGACTCGGCGTGGGCTGCGTCGCGACGAACAACGTCCACTACCACGTGCGCGAGCGGCATAGACTCCAGGACGTGATGGTCGCCATCCGCAATCGCACGACGCTCGACGCCTCGCACCAACTGCGACGCGAGAACTCGGAGTACTACCTGAAGTCGCCCGATGAGATGGCCGCGCTCTTCGCCGAATGGCCGCAGGCGCTCGCCAACAGCGTCCGCATCGCCGAGCGCTGCCAATTCGACCTCACGCGCGACCTCGGCTACCACTTCCCCGACTACCCGGTGCCCGAAGGCGAGACGGTCGACTCTCACCTGGAGCGCATCTGCTATGAGGCCGCCCGCGAGCGCTACGGCCGCATAACGCCGGAGGTCGACGCCCGCCTGCGCGAGGAGCTGGGCATGGTGCGGAAGCGCGGCCTCTCCGGCTTCTTCCTGGTCTATCGGCAACTGCTGGAGATGGCGCGCGAGGAGGCGGCGAAGGTGCGCGGAAGCTCGCCGCGGGCGATGGCCGGCCTGCCGCCGGGACGCGGGCGCGGGTCGTCGGTGAGCTCGCTTATCTGCTATCTGATCGGCCTCTCGCACGTCGACCCGCTGCGCTGCAACCTCTTCTTCGGCCGCTTCCTTAATGAAGAAGGGACGTCGGTGCCGGACATCGACCTCGACTTCGCGCGCGACATCCGCGAGGCGCTCATCTTGCGCGTGCACAACGAGTTCGGGCCGGACCACGCGCCGCTGGTAGGCGAGATCATCAGCTACAAGATGCGCTCCGCCGTCCGCGACGTCGGCAAGGCTCTGGGACTGCCGGAGGCGGAGCTGGACAAGCTGGCGAAGCGGGTGGAAGCGCGACACGCCCACCACCTGCCGGAGGAGATGGCGTCGCTGCCGGAGTTCCGGGACAAGGCGAACGCCCCTCTGTGGCGCGACCTGGTGAAGCTGGCGGCGGAGATAGACGGCATGCCGCGGCACCTGTCGCAGCACGTCGGCGGGATGATCATCTCTTCGAAGCCGGTCGCCGAGCTCGTGCCTATCGAAAGGGGCGGCATCGAGGGTCGCTACGTCTGTCAGTGGGACAAGGACTCCGTGGACGACGCCCGCATGATCAAGGTCGATTTCCTGGCGCTGGGAATGCTCTCGCTCGTCGAAGAGTGCGTCGACATCATCGCCGAGCGCCGCGGCCGCTGCGTCGACCTCAGCCGCATCGATTTCAACGACGCCGCCGTCTACGACATGATCTGCGCCGGCGATACCATCGGCGTCTTCCAGATCGAGAGCCGCGCCCAGATGCAGCTCCTGCCGCGGACGCAGCCGCGCTCGCTGGAGGACCTGACGCAGGAGGTGGCGATTGTCCGGCCGGGGCCCATCGTCGGCAAGGCGGTGAACCCGTTCGTGCG
>Ga0315281_10010007_pt1 | contig 13114 bp, 15 predicted proteins | sample YL17G07_0_MG_FD_204540 | JGI IMG/M metagenome (GOLD analysis project Ga0315281, IMG submission 204540) | Sediment microbial communities from Yellowstone Lake, YNP, Wyoming, USA - YL17G07_0 | ecosystem: Environmental > Aquatic > Freshwater > Lake > Sediment | place: USA: Wyoming | collected... | reverse complement strand
ATGACTTCTTTTCCAACAAACTTCCCTGCTTCTTTTCTTGATTTTGTTTCTACATCCAAAATATAATGCCTTTCATGGATTCTTTTCTTTCCTCGCCTGAATTGTATAACTTTGGCTTTCATTTTGTTTATTGTTTTCTATTCAATTTTTTAGTAATTTAATAGCTACTTATACTAGTTTAATAAAAATCATAGAAAAATTAGGTTTTTAAATCTTCTCAAATGTAAATTTAGAAGACCCTGAAAATTTCTTTAGAAATTTTTTATGCCTGACTACAAGCATATATCAAAGTCGCCTAATTCTTTCTTTAATAATTTTATAACCTTAGCATCAATAACTATTCTTTGTCCTCTGAAATTAGCCAGTGTCTGATTAAGTTCATTGATATCAGACTCTTCTATTTTATCTGTTATTTTTTTAACATTTTTTTCATCAATTACTAAAAATGCAGGATTTGTAAGGAAAAGGTCTGCATGTTTATCATTATATGTCAGAACAACCTTTGTTTTTTGCAATAACCCTAATTCCTTTCTCTGTCCATACTCAATTAAGGCTTCAATTAAATAAACAGAGTCTTTTCTTAAACTTTCAAATTCTAAAATAGTTGGAATCTTTTTTGTTTTATACTTCTTTCTGACATTAATTAATTCATTTAGAGTATGAACAAACTTTGGATTTCCTTTGCCTTTGTTCACAATCTCATTTTCAAATTCTTTAATTAATGCTTCTACATCCTTATCACCAAACAAAGATTTCATAATTTTAAACACATTAGTATAAATTTCTTCAAAACTCTTTTCCATCATTCTTTTTTCAATTTCAGTTCTTAGTTCCTTTAATCTTTTCAAATAATCAGAAGCGTTTTTCAAGAGCATGTCAACTTCTTTTCCACTAACTTCTTTAATTTTTTCATGTTCATATCCTTTATAATATTTAATTAAAATTTCTTCTAAAATATCCAGATACTTTTTTTCAAGCATCTTTTCTTTATCAACAAAAACCCTCTTAATCTCATTAACAGTTTCTTTGACATTTGTTGGAGGAAGTCCATATAACATTAAAAGCCCCTGACTTGGAGTTATAACACTCCAATAAATATCACCCATTACAATGTCTAATAATTTTCTTTGAACAATCTCCTGAGTCTTGTCTCCCATGCTCATAAACATGTCAATTGATTCAGGGGAAGGTTTAATCTTGCCCATTCTTAATAACAATTTCCAGGGTAAAAATCCTCCTCTGTCATATAATGGAACACCATCTCTTAAAAAAGTGTAAAAAACAGGATTAGCGTCTTTAACTCCTTCCCAAAATTCAGTTAATAAATAAACCTGAACATTTAAAGGATTTTTAACGCCTGCTAATTCATTTGCTTGCATAATATAAGAATAAATAATATTTCTTAATTTTTCCTTTAATTCAAGTCTTGGCATTCTTTTAACATCAGTATCATCAATTATAACTGCAACATCAACATCGCTTGTTTTGATTGCTTCTCCTCTTACTAAACTGCCCCAGATAACATAAGAATAAACATATTTCTCAAATTTTCTTAAAACTAAGCTTTTATGTATTTGTGCCACCCGAAGTGAACCAAGCAATCCTTTGTCATATAATGGAAAACTCATTCCAATAGCTTCAATAATATTATACTTGCTATCCATGCAAATTTCCCATAAATCTTTTTCTAAAAATAAATTTAACCAGATTTTTTGTTTGACTTCTGCAATTTTTTTAACAATCTCTGATTTTATCTGGTTAAATTCTTTTTCCTTGTCATCAGGTAAAATAATAATAAGATGCATTGGCTTGCTCTTCTTCTCTTCTTCATTTAATTCATTTTCTTCATCAAACATCTCACTTGCTTGAGGAGGAATAATCCCAATTGCCTGCACAAATTTATATTTGCTTAGTATAAATTTCTTTAAACTTTCTAATCTCTCCCTAACTTTTTGCATTTCTTTTTCATCTTTAGGAGAAGGCTGATTAGGAACATTAACATCTTTTAATTCAGGATTTTGGTATTTTTTATTATCCAAACTTAATTCATAATTTTCTTGTTTTTCAGAATTATCGTTAGTTTTGTCTTCAGCCATATTAGAATAAAAAACACCTGCTTTTTAAAGCTTATCTATTTTTTGGCTCTGTCTGAAAAGAACAGAGAATTAAGATTGAATTTACTCTTTATCTTTTTAGACACTTACTTTTCCCTCTAATCTTCCAATTAAACCAGAGTATCGCTTTTGGGCAAGCCTTAGCTTTACAACCTTCCTTAAATCTTCCTCTGTTTGATTCTGCGCATTTCCTGTGAACCTTGAAGCATCTGCAATATATTTCCATAGACTCTTGTCCATTGGAAACTCAGGGTCATCTTCTAATCTTTTAAATAAAGTATTGGGCAAACCCTCTTCTTTCATGGCTTTACTTGCAGCAACAGAATGCCTCCGAATAATTTCATGCATCTGTTGCCTGTCATTTCCTTGCTTAACTAAATCCATTAAAATTTCTTCTGTTGCCAAAAACTGAAGTTCATCCTCTAATAGCCTTCTTATTACTTGAGGATAAAAAGTCAGAGGATTTCCTTTATCAGGGTCAACATTCCTGTCAGTTATATTATTTGCAAGAATTAATATAGCATCAGCTAATAAAAATTCTTGAGGAATATCCATTCTTCTTATAGCAGAATCATCCAAGGTTCTTTCAAAATACTGGCTTGAAGCAGTATTATAAAAATTAGCAGGCAACCCCATCAATTTTCTTGCCAGCCCATTTAATCTTTCTAATCTCATTGGATTTCTTTTATAGGCCATTGCACTGCTGCCAATCTGCTCTTTTTCAAAAGGTTCGTCAACGCACTTATCGTGTGATAATATTCTCATATCACCAGCAAATTTATATAAAGACTGCCCTATTCCTGCAAGAGTCTCTGCAACTTTAACATCAAACTTGCGAGGATAAGTTTGTCCTGTTACAGGCCAAACTTCTTCAAAACCCAATTTTTTTGAAAATAACTTATCCAAAGCTTCAGCCTTTTCTCTGTCTCCATCAAACAATTTTAGGAAACTCTCTTGCGTGCCTGTTGTTCCTTTTGCTCCGAGCGCCTTAAACTTAATAGCTTCGACGCAGTCTAAATCATATAACAAATCTTGGATATAAAGCGTAAATCTCTTGCCCATAGTGGTTGGCTGGGCAGGTTGTAAATGAGTATATGCCAAGCAAGCAAGACCTTTAGTTTCTTCTGCAATTCCAGCCATATTATGGATTACATTAACTAGTCCTCTCTTAACTAGGTTCATAGCCTCTCGTTGTTGTATAAGGACAGTATTATCATCAACAAGCATTGATGTTGCTCCAAGATGGATTATCCCTGCAGCAGTAGGGCAATGGGTCCCATATTCATAAACATGAGCCATTACATCATGTCTTCTTCTTCCTTCTTCTCTCGCTGCAACTTCATAATCAATAGTCTTTTGATAGGCAATAAGTTCACCTATCATTTGAGGAGTAATCCTTTTTATTCCTAGTTCCATCTCTGCTTCAGCCAAAGCAGTCCAGCACTTTCTCCAAGTTTGAAACTTAAAATCATCAGAAAAAAGAATTTGCATATCTTGTTCAGTGTATCTTCCAACTAATGGCTCTTGATAAATTCCATGATCTTTTTCCATTTTATTCAATCATCCCATAGCTTGAGAGACAATCCAAAATTTCTCTTTTTGCATCTTTAATTTCAGGAACAGGCACACCAGTAATAGCTTCTGCAATTCCAGAATAAATTCTTGAAACTTCCATCATTTGAGCAACAGGAACACTATAATCCCTTGCCACTCTCCTTCTTTCATCCATTCTTTTTTTATCTAATAATACATCTCTTTTAGTATTTTTCAATAAAAATTGTCTGAAATCTTCTTTAGAGTTCTCAACAATTGAACCTTCTTGATAAGCTGCAGCATCCCACATTCTTGAAGAGTCAGGGGTGCCTATTTCATCAATATAAATCATTTCTGTATTCCCAGTTACAGGATTTTTTACATAACCAAATTCAAATTTAGTGTCAACAAAGATTTGTCCTAAACCTGCTAAGTCCCTGCTGATTAAATCAAATCCTTGTCTCAATAAAATTTCATAAAGACTAACATGGTCAACTTTCCTAAAACCCAGCCCCTTGTGTCTTGCAAGAATTATTTCTCTTGTTAAATTAGCATCGTCTCCTTTAGGCAACCCTTTAATGTTGCTTAAATCACCTTTTGTTGTTGGAGTTATTAATAATTCAGGCAGAGCTTGGTTTTCTTTTAATCCGTCTGGAAGTTTAATGCCACAAAATTCTCTTGCACCATTTTTATATGCCCTCCACATGCTTCCTGTAATATACTGCCTTGCAATTGCTTCAACTAAGATTGGCTCTGCTCTCTGCACAATCCAGACTAATGGATGAGGAACATCAAGAATATGATTTCCTGCCAGACCTTTTGATTTAAACCTGTCAAACCAGTGTTTTGATATTGAGTTTAATGATGCACCTTTTCCAGGAACACCTTTTAATCCTTGTTCGCCGTGCCAAATAACATCAAAAGCAGAAATTCTATCACTAATAACCATTACTCCTAAAGAGGTGTTTGAATCAACATTAAATCCTCTTTCTTCAATAAGTCTTTTACTATCTTCTTCATTCAACCAATATACAGATCTAACCTTGCCATTATGAACATCTCCTTGATGTCTTATTGAAAAATTTCCGGTTTCTGCTAAAGCAAGGTTCTCAAGTCCCATTTTAATAAGTCTAAGAAAGAGTATATTTAAAAATATATCCTGAAAAATGTCGCTTAAATTGAGTAATAAATATAGGACTAGCAGAATCGAACCGCGGACATCTCGGTGTAAACAATATGTTATAAAAGGTAAATTTTTTAGTAATATTACGTAATTTTGACAAAGAGCACTTATTCACAACTAGCAATTAAAGGGCTTGTATATTCTGATTTTCTTAATAGAGGTAATTGGACTTTTATTTCCCGTCCTCTATAATCAAAAATAAGAGATATAACCCAATAAACATTCCTATAATTATTACAATCCACTTTAACATTACTAATATTTTCTAAAAAAGTTTTAGTGACCATATCATTAATAAGTATAAAAAACTCACTTGCATAAAAGAATTCTAATCCAACAATTCCCTTATTCTTATTAATATCTATGTTTAAAAATTCAGAGAATTCAATTGTTTCAGATGGTCTATTCTTACTATCCCAAATAGTAAAAACATCATCTTCTTGGTCATAATGAAATTTTAGTGCCATTTTCTTATTATTATAGGAATTTAATGTTTTTTAAACTTTCGTTTATAATTTTTTATAGTAATCTCACTTAAAGGATAGACAGTAATCACTCTTATTTTTGTTGTAAATTTCAAGACATAAACCCTTCCTGTTCTTGAACTATAAATAAAATATAGTTTATATCTTGTTTCTTCCTGCACTCTTTGTTTTTCAACAAATTCAACATTATTATAATTGAGAATCTCCTTTTCCATCTCTTCTTTAGAACAACCATTTCTAAACTCTAGATATTCAATTGGCTTTCCCCATTCAAAACCTTTTTCTTTATATTTTTCAATTAGTTCTTTTAATTCTTCTGAATAATCTTTAGTCATAAATTAACAATAAATTAGAAGTTTTTATAGTTTTGTAAGAATATGGGCGCACGCGGGATCGAACCGCGGACATCTCGGTGTAAACGAGAGGGTTTACCATTAGCCTATGCGCCCAGTTAAGATTATTAATAATAATCTTAAAAATATAATAAGTTAGAGACTTTTAAAGCTTATCCTAACTGAATAAGCATTTTTATTAGACTTCCAAATCCTTTAATCCATTCAAAATCTCTTCTGACAAATGCAAATTGTTCGTGAATGCTTTTTGATAAATTAAGCACAAACTTCTTCCTTTAATTCTGGAAGAACATTTTTTTTAGTCAAGCTCCAATCAAGCTTAATCAAATTTTTGACAAACTGATTGTCCAGATTAAGTTTGAAATAATCAGACTTTCCTATTTTTCTGGTTTTGCAGACAATTCCAGATTCTATAAAATAAGGAAAGAACACCTTAAGAGAATTATAACTTACATTGCTTTCTCTTGCTATCTCAGTAATAGGATAATCAAAAAAGTGAAATCCTATTAAGAAGTCAAGAACCCTTAACTGAGGAGTATCTCCAAATTGCATAAGGAAAAAACTTTTATTTTCTTTAATTTTCATTTTGATTGTTTTATAATTTTTAAATTCTTTATGATTATTAAATTTATCAAAAATATAATCTTCTTAATATTTATAAACATTTCTATAAAATAAAAGAAAGTGTCAAAGATAGAAACATTTAAAAATCTCCTTACTTTATGATGTTATGGCATCAGATTTGGAGAAAGCTCAGCTAATGTCTGTTTTAGCAAGAAGCAAGGGAAACTGGGGTGAGAAGTATGACAGAACAGAACATTTTAAGAGATTTCAAAATTTAAAAGAAATAATTAAAGAGCTTTCTAAACAAGGTTGGTTAATTGTCCATAATAAACCAAAGTTTACAGGCATTTCTTTAAATACGCAATTCAAAAGAGAAATTATGGAATTTATTGAGAGAGAAATGCCACATTTGAAAGGAATCATTAAATAATCTAAGATTTTATTATAGTCCCTATAATTTATATTAGACTAAGCCCAGTAGTCAATAGTAATCTTTGCATCAGGGTTATTTGCTCCAATATATTTATTTGTAACATATTTTAAAACCCATTTAGGTATTTTAATTATTTTTGTAACTTCTACTTTTTTAACTAACTTAACTAAGTCATTTGTCATACAAATACCCCTCAATAACAATATTTAAAAGTCTTATGATTTTCTTTAGAATGTAAGTCCAAAAGACTTGAGGTGAGTAATAAGAGATTTCCTTAATTTCCCTTATTATGCGCTGCTAGTTTATCGGTAGAACATATCGTTGCCAACGATAGGAGCTGAGTTCAATTCTCAGGCGGCGCATTTTTTTATACTATACTGAAAAAGAAATTATAAAAGATTATCTAATCCTCTTTATTCTTAGAATTTTAACATACCAGCTTCTTCTTGATAATATCTGGCTCGTTGTTAATTGTTCTGCTTTATCCCTGTTAAATGCATTTCCCCAGTCTAAGTCTCCCCCTTCCATTATAAAATAATGCTCTAAGGAATTATTCTAAACAAACAAAGTTTCAAAAGCTGTTCTATATTATCATATTCCTTTGCCTTTTATTTCCATAGAAATCTAATCCATCTCTCCCATAGGCATACTTGAACTTCCTTGTGATGAACCTGATTTTTTAGAGGCAAGAACATCATCAATTCTCAAAATCATAACAGCGACCTCTGTTGCAGAAGAAATTAACTGCAATTTAATTTTAGCAGGCTCAATAATGCCCTCATGCAAAACATTCTGAACCTTATTATTGAAAATATTTATTCCTGCATATTTCTCCCCATTATCATGCCTTGATTTTAATTCAGTTAAAACATCAATAGGGTCTAATCCTGCATTTTCAGCAAGCGTGCTTGGAATAAATTCCAATGCATTTGCAAACTCCTGAACAGCCAATTGTTCTCTTCCTGAAAGAGAATTTGCAAATTCTTTTAATTTCTTGCTTAATCCCATTTCAATTGCGCCTGCTCCTGCAACAATTTTTTTGCTTTTAATAACCTCAGCAACAACACCCAAGCCATCTTTTAATGCTCTTTCTAATTCATCCATAACATGCTCGCTTCCTCCATGAATCAGGATTGTTAATGCCTTGGGATTTTCACAATCTCTGATATAAGTCATGCCTTCCTCGCCATGCTTTATTTCTTCAACAACCCTGGCATTGCCCAGTTCCTGCTCAGAAAGCTCATTTAAATTACTGATTATTTTTCCTCCTGTTGCTCTTGATAAATTTTCCATATCTGATTTTGCAACTCTTCTGCAGGCATAAATCTGGCTTTTAGCTAAATAATACTGAACAACATCATCAATTCCTTTCTGGCAAAAAATAACATTTGCTCCTGAAAGCTTGATTTTATTTACAATCTCTTTTAACATCTGCTCTTCTCTGTTTACAAAATCCTGCAGCTGCTCGGGGTTTATAATGGAAATTTTGGTTTCTGCTTCTGGATTTTTTAATTCCAAAGCTTCTGAAATTAAAGCAATTTTTGCATTAAGCACCTTTTGAGGCATATCTATTGAAACTCTTTCTTTGTCAAGGATAATCCCCTTAATCAGGTTAGTTTCTCCCATATCACTGCTTTTATTTTTTACAATCTTTATATTCCCTAAATCAACTTTTCCGTTTTCTCTGATTTGCTTGACTGCTTCTACAATTATATCTGCAAATTTTTCTTTAATTGACTCTACTCCTTTTCCAGTCATCGCAGTCATTGCAATGCATTTTAAAATATCCTCCCTGTCTCCTGCATCAACACTTAATTCTTCTAAAAAAAGCTTGGCTTTTTCAGCAGCAAGGCTATATCCCTTGGTGATTATAGTAGGATGAATTTTCATATCCAATAATTTTTCTGCATTTTCTAATAATTTTCCAGCAAACATAACCACACTGGTTGTTCCATCACCAACTTCACTGTCCTGGGTTTTAGCTATCTCAACCATCATTTTTGCAGCAGGATGCTCTATTTCCATTTGCTCAAGAATTGTAACACCATCATTAGTGATAGTAATATCCCCAACAGAATCAACCAGCATCTTATCCATTCCTTTTGGTCCAAGAGTTGTTTTGACAGTATCTGCAACAAGTTTTGCAGCAAGAATATTATTCCTTTGGGCGTCTCTTCCAATTGTTCTTTCCATATTTTCAGGCATTATATAAATCGGTTGCTTGTCCGCCATTTTAAGCTGCTTTCTCCCTTATATTCTCTCTTTTTGATTTATAAAATTCTTCAGGAGTGCAATCACAATCACAAACGCTATTAGTTTCTTGCCAAGATAATTTCTTATTTATTGTTAAATGCCTGTTAGTCCAACTCCATGTATTTAACAATTCTAATTCACTTGGGAATACTGCTTTTTTATGATTATTAATAATTCTCCCAAATACAGGATTTCCACATTCAAATCTTAATATTTCTTTGCTCTGACTCATTTCATGCAAAACATATTGTTCTATTCCATCTGAATATTTAATAATTAATGGCTCACAATATCCACCTAAGTCTTCATCCTGCCCTCCGATATAACCTAATGATATAATATTTGAAATATCGTTTTTCATAAATTCAAATTCAAGTTGTTTTTCTGGCATATCTTACAAAAACCCAACCTATTTTTAAGCATAATTAAATCTTAAACTATATTTTGCAAAGAATATATCACAAACCAATAGTTAATTATATATATCTGAAGAATATCATAGGGATATGAAAAAGAGGGGGATACTTAAGGGAAGTTGAGGTAACTAAAAGGAGATTGAAGCCTCAAAGAACCTTGGTTCTTTAGGCTATGAAAATAGGGGTTAAGGTTGGTGATGTGATGACAAGAAATTTTGTCTCAGCAAAACCAGATATTTCTGTCTTAAAAGCTATAAAATTAATGGTTAAAAAAAGAGTTGGAAGTTTAATCCTGGAAGAAAATAATCTGTTAAAAGGAATTTTAACTGAAAAAGATATAATGTGGGCATTGAGTAAAAAATCAGGCAGGGATTTAGGAAAAGTAAATGCAAGGGAAATCTGCACTAAAAAGATAACAACAATAAAACCCTCTGCAGATATTTACGATGCAATGAGATTAATGAAAAAAGCAAAATTCAGAAGGCTTCCTGTTACAATCAAAAAAAGAGTAATTGGCTTATTAACACTAAAAGATATCCTAAGAATTCAGCCAGAGTTATTTGAAATTGCAAAAGAAAACTATACAATTAAAGAAGAAGCTGAAAAATTAAAGAGAATAAAAAAAGGTGAAAATTTCAGGGAAGGAGTATGTGAAGAATGCGGAACTTTTGATATCTTATACAATGTAGATGGACAGCTAATATGTGAGAGTTGCAGAGAGTCTATGTAAAGCACTTTACAGCAAATATTGGATAATATGCCCCATTAACCAGATATCTTTCATAAGAAAATATTTAAATACCTTCTGATTGTTTATATAATATAAAAAAGAGAATAAAATGGCTGAAAGAGACACACAATTTTCTGGGAAAATCAAGCAAAAAGGAATTTTTGATTTTAAAAAGTTTTATAATTTTGCATATGATTGGTTAAGGGATGAGGGCTATAAAGTTTTTGAAAAAAATTATACTGAAGAAATTACAGGGGATTCTAAAAAAATTGAAATAAAATGGGTGGCTAACAAAAAAATTTCCGATTATTTCAAATTTGTAATACAAACAGACTGGCTTATTCTTAATTTAAAAAATGTAGAGGTTCAAAAAGAAGGCAAAAAAGTTAAAATGAACTCTGGAGAGCCAGAATTAAAAATTAAAGGGATTTTAGTTAAAGATTACGAGCATAAATGGGAAGATAATCCTTTTTTCAAGTTTTTAAGAGGGATTTATGATAGGTATATAATCAAAAGCAGGGTTGAACAATACGAAGACAAGATTTTAGATGAAACAGAAGAATATATTGCACAATGCAAATCCTATCTGACAATTGAAGGGAGATCAATATCTCATAAGGATTATGACTGATTCTGCTCGTTTGCACAAATCATATCAAAAAGGATATACTTTTCTTAGATCAAAGAAGCTAAGGTTCAACTTTTAGCAAGCCCATTTAGAAAAGGATAAAACAGGCGAATTATCTTTTAGCAACAATTAATCTATCGATTCCTGCTTCTTTACTTTTAGTTTTATCATCTTCAAATTGTCTATATCCCATTTTTTCTAGAAGTTTTCTATCGTCTGATGACAAATCTCCCAGCCAATAGGCTTGCTCTAGCTCTTGTAATGGTATATCTTTTCTCACTAAGGTAATCCATGGTTCTAATCTCGAAGTTTGTAACATTTTCTGCGTAACCTGAAATATTAATCCTTTTCCCCATGATGTTCTATTTTATGTCTCGCTCTATTAAGCCCATGTTGAAAACCTGAAATTATTTGATTTACTCTATTTTGATAATCAACTCCAAAAAATACACCTCTTTCCCCTCTTCCACATTTATCATAATCAGCTCTTAATCCTCCATATAGAATTATTTCATTTAGAAATTCTGAAGAGGTTCCATGATATCCTGTTTGTATTCCTACATTCCATACTGCATAGGGTCTAGATAGACATCCTAAATTCCAATCTATGCTTTTTGCAACTTCTGGCAGTTGATTATGATTTATCATTTTAAGTTAAATTGAAACAAGGATATTTAAATTTATTGTTATGTTACTACTATTAAGTAATTTAGTATTACCAACCTTTTAATTTCAATTTTCTTTTCTTCTAAATTTTTTGACATATTTTGATAAAAAGAAAGTATATCATTTTAGATACTATCTTTTACATGAATGACTTATACCTACATTTATGGCAGAATAGAAACATTTATAAATATGTAGGTATAAGATAAAACATGGTAAGCATAACAAAAAAACAAGTAGGTGGTAATACTTATTTTTATCTTGGGCATACTTATAGAAGCGAAGGTAAATTGAAGAAAATTGAAAAATATCTGGGTAAAGAAATACCAAAAGATATTGAAAATCTTAAAAAGAAATTTATTTTTGAAGTTTATAAAGAAAAATGGTTTAAAATATTTGAGAATATAAAAGAGAGATATAAGAAAGAAAATAAGATTATGCCTCCTTCAGCAAAAGAGAAAGAAATAGAAAATTTTATGATTAAGTTTACTTATAATACTCAAAGAATAGAGGGTTCTAAGCTAACTTTGAAAGATACAGCTAATCTTCTTGAAAAAGGAATTACACCTAAAGATAAGCCCATAAGAGATATCAGGGAAGCAGAAGCTAATAAAGGGGTTTTTTATGAAATGTTGAAGTATGAGAAAAATTTATCCTTGCAAATAGTGCTTTACTGGCATAAAAAATTATTTGGGGATACCAAAGAGGATATAGCAGGCAAAATAAGGGAACATGGAGTTCAAATATCTAGAAGTAAATTTACTCCGCCTACCCCCGTAGAACTTCAAATCTTATTGAAAGAATTTTTTGATTGGTATAATCAAAATAAAAATAAGGTTTTTCCTATTGAACTAGCAGCACTTGTTCATTTAAGATTTGTAACAATACATCCCTTTTCAGATGGAAATGGAAGAATTTCTAGGTTAATGATGAATTTTGTCCTACATAAATATGGTTTCCCAATGCTAGATATTCCATATGAAAAGAGAACAGGATATTATAATGCTCTAGAAAGAAGCCAGGTAAAGAAAAAGGATATTATTTTTCTACAATGGTTCTTCAAAAAATATGCAGATAGTAATAAAAGATATTTGTAATAATTCTGGTATTATAGCTAAAATAAGTAACTTGTTACAAAGTATATCCTTTTTGATATATTAGTTTGCACAAATTAAACATTTAATAAATACTAATGTTTCTCAAAAATAAATTTTTAATCCTAATATGCATATATATTCTAGAGAGAAGATAAATTTATATATAATATTTTATAAAATCCTTATATGAAAAAAGAAGCAATTTTAATTATCTTTGTAGTATTCTTATCTTTAAACCTAATTTCAGCAATTAATCTTGATGTAAAGGTTAATCCTATTTCAGATGCAATTGTTACTGAACTGGATGAACCTGCTGTTTTTGATTTAACTATAAAAAATCTTGGAGAATCAAGCAAATTTGAGATTTATTCTTTAATCGGAGTAGACCTGTTTCCAGAAGACAGTTTTTTTATAGAAGCAGGAGAAACAAAAACAATAAGAATACAGGCAATGCCTCAAAAAACAATTAAATCAAGGCCAGGATATATTAATTTTCAGTATCAGATAAGAAATTCAATGAATGAAATCCAGGGGGGAACATTAACCCTGAATATCATAGGATTAGAGAAAATTATTTCCATAGTCCCAGATAATATAAATTCAAAATCAGAAGAAATAACTATTACAATTGAAAATAACATCAATCTTAATCTGGATGA
>Ga0315281_10010005_pt1 | contig 13115 bp, 11 predicted proteins | sample YL17G07_0_MG_FD_204540 | JGI IMG/M metagenome (GOLD analysis project Ga0315281, IMG submission 204540) | Sediment microbial communities from Yellowstone Lake, YNP, Wyoming, USA - YL17G07_0 | ecosystem: Environmental > Aquatic > Freshwater > Lake > Sediment | place: USA: Wyoming | collected... | reverse complement strand
GCGGTGGATGGGTTCAAGCTCAGCGATTTCGGATGGGGTGGACGGATCATCTTCCCCATTCAATACCGCCAGCGTGAAAGAGCCGTTGGAGCTTTGGGGGAACCGCTTCAGTAGTTCCGGCGGCAAATCGCCACTTTTCACGTTTTCAATGATATGGGTCATGCGGCTATCTCTTGGATTTCGTCCTATTCTGATTATATCTCTATTTGGTTCGCCGGGATACAATTCTGCGCTTTATTGCCAGCCCTCGATTGGCGCAGGATCACGAAACAAAACAGACCCCGGATATGGCCACTGCTCTCACTGCTCTGGATAGAAAAAATTCAGCAGTATCCCAATCTTTTTCATATCCCTCGCGCAAAAAAACGGGTCGCCGGGCGTATTCACCCCAAACAAGTAAGCTTCCGAAAAAATATTCTGGAGCATCCACGGGTTTACGCCAAATCCGGTGGATGAAAGGCCCAAAAGAGTCCTCACCAGGGCCGGAGCGTCCGCAAGGCTCCGCGTTGCGATGATCCGCGCAAGCTCCTCCGCAAGCTCCGTCTCCACCGTCCTGCGCGCCGCCTTCATATCCACATCCAACCCCCAGCGCTCCACGTCCTGCATCAACCCGCCGATCTTGTCCAGCGACTCGGCCTCCCAAATCCTGCCGGCGGCCAGGATCATTTCGCTTTCTATCATGTATTGCGCGGCCAGCCTCAGCTCGCGCGGGATGGGCACGTTTGCGTCAATGAAGTAGTCGAGCAGGCGGCGGTTCTCGTAGAACAACTGGCCGTACATGTCGGAGAACCGGCGCACATGCCCGGCCATCAGCGAGCCGACTGTTTTGCGCCTCTGCTCCATAAACAGGTCCCGGAGCATGAAGGTCTCGCCTTGTTCGAAATGCTCGTCAAGCCTTCTTACGACTTCCGTCAGTGGCTTGGCGCTCCACGCCGTGAAAAGCTCCGCCATCGCGCGGCCAAACACCAGCTCCTCCCCGTCGGGTTTTACAAAACATGTCACGTCCGACCCGCCCAGCCTCAGCGCCGCCACTATGAACGACACCCTCTCCATCGTCACGCCAGAGGTCACCTCCGCCCGCGACAACGTCAGGGAGTTGTCCCCGTATTCCTCGCTCATCCTGTCCCGCTCCGCTATTACGAAGGAGCCTATCGCGCCGATTTGCTTGTTCTTGTCCAGCGCGGCAACCATGGCGTGGTTGGCCATCACGCGGGCAAGTGACGCCTTCTCCGGCATGGCCTCTTTGCAGTATATTTTCTCCGCGTCGCCCTGCTGGGGAACATTGCTTTTCGCCTCTGTAAGGGCGTTGAGGAAATCCTTTTCCGGCCTTGCGGCAGAAGTCTCTTCGCAAAGCTGTATGGCCCGCGCCGCGTACTTCAATATCTGCTGGGTCTCTATTCCCGACACATCGTCGAAAAACCATCCGCACGAGGTGAACATGAGCATCCCGTTCCTCTGCATCTCAAGGAGCTTCACCGCCCGCGTCTTTTCCTCGCTGGAAAGCCGCGTTCGTTGCCTGTGGGCGAGGAACTCCTCCGTCTTCGACCTGTCGAGGATAACCTCGATATAATCGTTGCGGACGGCCCACGGGTCGGCGAAAAGTTTGCCAGCCTCGGTGTCGAACACCTCGTCCAGCTCCATCTTGAGGATGTCCAGGGAATGGCGGAGGGGAGTCCTCCATTTCTGGTTCCAACCCTGGTTTCCGCCAACCTTGCATCCGCAGTCGCTCCTCCACCTCTCCACCCCGTGGGCGCATGACCACGAGGAGTTCTCGTGTATGTCCGCCTCCACCTCCGGGGGGAACAGCGAAAGGTACTCGCCGTAGTTGGTAAGGTGTATCTCCCCTTTTTTCTCCGCCAAGTCCAGCGCAAAAGCCAGCGCCATCTCCCCAAACCTGTGATGATGCCCGTAACTCTCCCCGTCGGTGGCTATGTGAAGGAGCTGATTCCACGGACGCGCGTCGGAATAGCCTGTTTTGAGCCTGTCAAGGAATCTGGCCCCGTCGCCCAGTATGCCCTCGAACGCTACGCCCTGGCTTATCGGGCCATCGTAGAAAAAAAGGGCGATGGAGCGTGTGTCGTCTACCGGGTGGCGGTAGGCGCGGGTCGGGTCTATGCCACTGCCGAGGTTCTGCCACTCATCGCCAGGTTTCATACGTATGGCTTTGGCCTGGCGGGGGGCGAGTATCGTGAACTTGATGCCGTTGTCGAGCAAAGTCCTCAGCGTGTACTTGTCCACCGCCGTCTCCGGTAGCCACATTCCCTCCGGTTTCCTGCCAAAGTGGCTCGCGAAGTCGGCGATGCCCCACAGTATCTGCGTGAGCTTGTCCCGGTCGGAGGCCAGCGGCATTATCATGTGGTTGTACGCCTGCGCTATGGCGGAGCCGTGGCCGTTGTGTTTCCACTTGCTATACTTGTCGGCGTCAACGATTTTGCCGTATGTTACGGGGTCGTTTTTCTTGAGCCATGAAAAAAGCGTCGGGCCGATGTTGAAGCTTATCCGTTCGTAGTTGTTGGTCATGTTCACGATCCTGGCGCCGGGCGTAAGGATGCGGGCGACGGCGTTGGGGGCGTAACACTCCCGGTTGATGCGTTCGTTCCAGTCGTGGTATGGGGTTGCGGAGTCCTGCACCTCGATCATGTCCAGCCACGGGTTTTCTCTGGGCGGTTGATAGAAATGGCCGTGTATGCAAAGGTATTTTTTCAATCCACCCCCTACTGTTCCTGTATTTTCCCGGTCATCGGCACAAACCTCACGCCCGCCACAATCCGGTATGAGACGACGCCCTTGCGCTTTTCCCCAAGTAAAAGGTCCTGGGCGAAACTTCCACCCACCGGCATTATGATCCGGCCACCTTCGGCCAACTGCTCCTCCAGCGGCTTTGGAACCCGTCCAGCCGCGGCGGTGACTATTATCTTATCGAACGGGGCATATTCTTTCCACCCGGCGTATCCGTCGCCGTGGCGGACAGTGACATTATCATACCCCAAACTTTTCAACCGGACTGCGGATTCCTCCGCCAGCGGTTTGACGATTTCGATGCTGTAAACGTGGCTTGCTATCCTCGATAGGACCGCCGCCTGATACCCAGAGCCAGTTCCAACCTCCAGTACCTTGTCGGTCTCTTTGGGATTAAGCTCCTGAGTCATCAACGCGACGATGTAAGGCTGGCTGATGGTCTGGCCGTGGCCGATGGGCAGTGGGTTGTCGTCGTAAGCGTGGACTGCGAACGATTTTTCAACGAAGTTTTCCCTCGGCACGGACTGCATGGCCGAAAGGGCGGGGGCGTTTGTGATCCCGCGGCTCTTAAGGTGAAAGTCAAGCATCACCTGTTTGGCTCTGGCAAGGTCTGCGGAGTTAGTCATCGGCTCTGAACAGCTCGTTGATGGCAAAACGATAAACGCCACGGCCAACGCTGATACCAATATTTCCATGGATAGCAACGCCGCAACGCCGCGCGTTACATTATCAGTCCGTGTTTTTTCAGCCACTCCCCGGAATCGAAATTAGCGGCCAGATACTCGCAAAACTCCATCTCCCTTTGGGTGAGCTGTTTGCCGTCAACAAAGCCGCCCATGAGTTTCCTGAACGCGGCTTGCCTGGCTTCCCCCCTTTTTTTCTCTTTGGCGGGCGCGGACAGTTTTTCCGGGTCGTGCGAGCAGGTGTTGGGGAAATCCAGCCCCATCGTCTCGACCAGCGACCGCACCTTGAGCATCAGAACCATAAACGATTTGGAGCAGACCTCGTCCGTTTCCGTCAGGCGGCGTATCGCCTCCCGGACATCGCGCGACTTGGTTATGGCGTCCACTATTGCCCGGGTGAGAATCTCCATGTCCTTTTCGTTGTTCTTATCCTCATCCGGCATGGCGGAAAGCCTCCTGGGAAATTTGATTGATGCCTGATTCTACCACACAGGAAAGTTGTATGACAGCTCCACGCAAAACGCAGGTTGTGCCATAATTAAGCGAAAAAGGGATTGTCAAGCCATGCTGGACGGAAAAGCCACGCTCATCACCAACATACCCTTCACCATAGACCCCGTGCGTGTACTGCGCGAGATGAAGATACCCAAAGCCAAAAGCCTTGACGAGATAGAAGAAAAACCCCTGTCAGCCGCCATAAAAGGCGCCATCGCAAAAGCCTACACGCTCATCGAGGGCAAGGGGATTTACAGCACGTTCTCCCTGTCCGGCCTCGATGGCGATATCGTCAAAGGGCCGCAGACCGGCGACCTTTTCCACGGCGCGCATATGGTGAAGCTGTTGGCGGGATGTTCTCGCGCGACCTTGTTGGCCTGCACCATAGGGCCGAAGCTGGAGGCGGAGGTGGAGCGGTTGCAAAAAGCAGGCGAGATCACCGACGCTTTCGCGCTGGAGATGACCGGGGGATGGATGGCCGACTACATGGCTGACCGTGTTGACGAACGGGTGGAACACGAGATAAAACGGGAGGGTTATGGCAGGACGATGCGGTTCTCCCCTGGCTACGGCGATTGGACGCTCGACAACCAGCCACAGGTGTTGTTGCTGGCGGAAGCTACGCGGATAGGGATAACGTTGACCGAGACCAACATAATGATACCCCGCAAATCCGTGTCAGCGGTGATTGGGTGGAAGCCGATGTGAACCAAGGGGCGGACTCCCCCTCTGGCAGAGGGAGAAAAAGAGTACTCTAAGCGGCGCACCAAAAATCGAGGACGCCTCCATCTTCACATTCAAGTCTCGTTACCGTTCCCCACCCTCTATTTTTCCAGAATCATCCTGTTCGTCGTGGAGCGTGTCTCGCCGACGGACGTTACGCGGATCGCGGCAGTGTCCCTCACCGGGCATTTGTTCTCGCATATGCCGCATCCTATGCACAGCTTCGGGTCCAGATAGGGTATCTTCAGCTTTTTGACTGACCCGTCGCGGTTTTTAATCTCCTTCGTTTCAAACCATATCGCTTTTGGCGACGTGGGGCAGACTTCCTCGCACACGATGCACTCCACGTTCATCGCCCACGGCAGGCACCGCCCCCGGTCGTAAAAGGCTGTTCCCAGCTTTACCGCTTTTTTCTCCGGCGTTCCGACCTTGTCTTTGACGGTCATCGGCATGATGGCCCCGGTCGGGCATACATGGCCGCATAGCGTGCAATGATGTTCGCAGTAGCCTATCTTGTTGACGAGAATCGGCGTCCACAACCCTTCCACCCCAGCCTCCAGCAGGGCAGGTTGCAGGACGTTGGTGGGGCAGACCTTCATGCACATCGAGCATTTTATGCAACGCCGCAAAAAATCCGGTTCCGGCAATGAACCGGGCGGGCGTATCACCTCCGCAAGCGCGGTGTTGCCGGAGCCAAGCGAGCTTTTCAACATAGGATACAAAACAAGGCTGGCCAGCGCCGTCTCGATTATCCTGCGCCTGTTTGCGTCCACCGGTTTGTGGGCGGAACTGCGCGGGCCGGGAAGCCCGTATGCAAGCGCCGCTTCCGGGCAATCGTAAATGCAGTTCATGCAGGCAAGGCACTCGGAAGCGCGAAGCTCTGTGTGCGGGTCGCACGCGCCCTGACAGCCTTTAAGGCACTTGAAACAGTCGTTGCACTTGTCCACGTCACGCCGTATCCGCATGATGGAGACAGACGAGATAATCCCCAGCAAAGCCCCAAGGGGGCATAACGTCCGGCACCAGAACCGGTTCACATAACGGTTCGCCAGAATGAAACCGATGAACAAAAACCCTATCAACGCGCCACCCAGATAAACCGGCTGTTTGCGGTATATAACCCCCGCAAGCTGGTCGAACGCCGGAAACAGGGAAATGATGAGCGCCCTGCTGACTGTGGCGATGGGGTCGAACAGCCCTATCTGTGACGCGCCAAAGGCGGAAAGGACGATCAGCGCAGTGAGGATGTAATATTTTATGCGGTAGATCGGGCGGTACGCGTTTTCCTCGTGGTATTCAGCGGCGCTCCGTTTGAGCAGTATCTTCCCGGCCCAATGATGCAGTATCCCATAAGGGCATATCCACGAGCAGAAAAACCGGCCAAGAAAAAGCGTGGGGATGACAATCAGCAGGGCCAGCGCAAGCCCTTTGTAAACCGTCCACCCCGTCAGCAGGCCGGACAAATAGACCAGTGGGTCTATTTTCAGGAACAGCGACGCTTCGTATCCCTTCAGATGCCGGAAATCCGCCGTCCACAGGAGGAACAGGAACATGGCCACAAAAAATACCGACCACACCCTTCGGATGGTTTTGAGGGAAAACGGGCCGTTTAAATCCGCCTTCATCGCTCAGACCGTAAATTCGGCATGGTGGATATCTTTCCAGCGGGTAACACCCAACCCCCGCTTTTCGGCCATCTGCATGAACGTTTGCCCAGCGGGGTCAAGCCCCAATAGCCCCATCGAATAAGCGTCAATCGCCACCTCGTCCGTCCCGGCGATAATGGTGTCGAACACAGATACGTCGGAAAGCGACCCGCCGTTGGGCCCGTTGCGCATCAGTACCCGCGTCGCGTCCATGACGGTTAACGTGGGGCGGAACGCCTGCGCCAAATCTGCGATTGACGTGTGGATGTCCTGATGCAGTTGGTTGCGCCTGCCGCCAAGCATCCCGTACCAGTTCTTCTGCGAAAGAGTCGCGCCGGAGAGCGAATGGTGTTTGACAACCGGAGCGTTTATTATCTTGTCCGCTTCGAAGACTGCGCGGGTGACAGGCCATTGGGTCAACAGCTCGCCTTTGAGGTCCGCCGTCCGGAAGTCGCCGTCGCCGGGTATGAAAACCATTGCCCCAGCGTGTTTAGCGGCGGATTCTATCCCAGAGCGGGCGAAACAGCGGTATGGGTCGTTAAGCGAAACGTCGGTGACTGTGACTGATGCGGGCCGAGCGGGCATGATGGCTTTTATGATCGCCGCGACGACGTGCGGGTTTGTATTGGCCGCCTGTTCAGGGGCGCGGTCCCACGCCACGTTGGGTTTTATCAGTACGCGGTCGCCGGGTTTTATGAACTTTTCCACCCCGCCAAGTTTCTCCAGCGCGGCCTTGACCATCCTATCCGCGTCTTTTCCGTGTACTATCGCCATGCGTGGATAAACCGCGCCTGCGTCCACGCTGAATTTGGGGATGGTAAGAATTTTTTCGGGCCTGCGATAGACCGGCTCTCCGCTACGCGCCATATATGTGATGGCCGACACCCCCAGCGCCCCGGCGCACGCGTACGCCACGCGGTTGAGGAACTTGCGGCGGTCGTAAAGCTCCACGTTTTTGCTTTTGGAAGGCATCAGCTCACCGTTAAATGGGGGATCACTTTTGCACAATAGCCAAGGTTTCCATAAGGAATGCAACCCGCGCGTTCCCGTCGGCCAGTCCCTTGACCCCGATAACATCATGCACTGCGACGGTCAGCGTCATCGAACCTTCGTACTTGTCGGCGATATCCCAGCCTCTCATTTCCCCGGATTCCACCGCTACTGTTTTCGCGCCGGACTGCTTGTAAAAAGCGAGCGCCTTATTGACAAGGGTCTTGGCCCCCTCTTTGGGCGTCATGACGAATGCGGAGAATTCCTCGCCGCCCCGATTGTATTTTTTCTCGAACACCCCGGCGAAAAAGTCCATCCCAAGGTAATCCTTGCGGATGTAGTTTTTGCCCGTGGAACCTTTATCTGGAAGCCTGTCGAGCTGTGGCAGGGTGGCGGCGACGCCGGTCATGGCCTTGTCAACCGCGCGGGCGCAGGCCGACAGCTTGTCCGCGCCCTTTGCAAAAGCCGTCAACTTGACGTAATACGGCCCCTTGATGAACATCGCGGATTCGCCGGTCTTAACGCCCATGAAGCCCACGTCGAAAGCTTCAGCCTGCGCGCCTTCTTCGGCCATCACGCCAAACGCGTTTTCCGGAGCCCCCATGTCGTACACCTCTATGTTTATCACGGGCATTCCAGCCTCATCCCCGGCGACCCTGTAACCGGCCACGGCGGATTGTTTGAATCCGGCGGAAATGAAAAACTCCGCATGCCCGTCCACAAGCTCAAACAGGTTGTCTTTCGTGAAAACACGAGGATGGCCGTCTCGTGAAAGGCCGTCGAGGCTGGCTGGAAGAAACCCAGCCAGCGCCGGGGCATGCTGGCCTTTATATTCAAACAAGGACGGGCTATACCGATGACCGTGAATGTAGACCGCCAGCGCGAATACAGGCAGAAGGAGGTAAAGCCCCAATCGCGCGGTCACGCGGGAAAGCTCAACCCCTCATGCGCGCGCGAAAGCAGGTTCGCCACCGGCAGGCCGTAGGGGCATGCGCTCTGGCACGGGGCCGCATCGCAGGAGCCGCACACGTCAGCCCTGGGGTTCATCGCGCCGTACGCCGACATAGCGCGCTTTTCATCATGATAGTCGGCGAAATACATCCATTGCCTCAAAACGCCGGGGATGTCTACGCCCGCCGGACACTCTCCCGCGCAGTCGCCGCAACCTGTCCTGCAATACTCTTTGGTGTAAGCGGCCATGTACTGGTCGAGCGTCTGTTGAGATTTTTTTGTAAACGGCTCCCCCGACGCCCGCACATATTCCGCCAGGTCTTGCGCGGAGCTTATAGTGACAACAAGCCCGGCGACCTGCGCGTTCTTCAACACCCACTTGAACGCGGCGTGGGAAAAAAGCTCCGATCCCGGATCAAGGTTCATGTCTTTTGCGCCTGCCAGCGTCTTCATGGCGATCACGCCCACATTGTTCTGCGCCGCCTCTTTGAGAAGGTCGGGGATGCCGGGAAATTTCATGAAGTTGAACGCGGCCATGACGAAATCGTAATGCCCAGACTTTACGGCTTTGGACAAAAGCTCCTCCATCTTGTTTGGGCCGTGGGATGAGACCGCCAAAAACCGCGCTTTGCCCGCCTTCTTGAGCTTTTCATAAGCGTTGAGCATGTTGTGTGACAACAGGCGCTCTTCGAACTTGACGCCGTTTTCTCCCATCGCATGGACGAAAACAGCGTCAAGATAATCCGTATTGAGAGTCTTGAGGCTATCCTCCACGGCCTCGATGTATTCTTTCTCCGGCGCGTCCGCGTCCAGATGGCCGGGGTAGCCCACACGTTTGCAGAACTTGGAGACGATGACCATTTTGTCCCGGTTCCCGCTCTCTTTTACATACTTGCCGATGTTCGGCTCTGACTGCCCATAGTCCGGCGCCGTGTCGAAATAGTTGACGCCCATGTCCACCGCGCGCGCCACCAGCGACGGCGTGTTCAGTTTGCCGCCGCCAAAAGAAATGTCGCTTATCTTCAGGCCTGTCTTGCCGAGCGGGTTGTATTTTTTTATGCGAGGCGTTGTATCTTCGGCGTGTGCCGCAGGCTCGTTGATGGACGCGCCCAGCCCCACGGCGGCGGCCCCGGATGCAAGCAGGAAATCACGTCTGTTCATAATTCCGGCGCTTCTCCAAACATCATGTTGGCGACTTTCCTATTATACAAGAGCCGCTACAAATAAACCCGCCCCTCCCATACCAAGACCGCCTTTCCCGTAAGCGACACCCGGCTCTCCTTAACTTCCACTAAAACCGCCCCGCCACGTTTGGATACCTGCCGTGCGTAGAAAACCTGTTTACCCGTTTTCACTTTCCAGTATGGCCCAAGGGCGCAATGAGCGGAGCCGGTGACCGGGTCTTCGTCTATCCCCACAGCGGGCGCGAAAAAGCGCGACACAAAATCCACCTCCGCCCCGTCGCCGCCAGCAGTCACGATCACCCCACGCATGGCAATTCTCGCCAGCGCGGAAAAATCCGGCGCAAGAGCCCTCACATCGTCGGCGCAACAAAGCTCCACCAGGTAATCCGGCCCGGCTTTCATGAACGCTTGCGGCGCGGAGCCTCCCAATGCCGTGAATAATCCCGGCGGCTCGGCGCATGGCCCTGGAGTGACCAGGGGCAAATCCAGCGTCACCCCTTTTTCCGTCAACGTGGCCGCCAAGCGCCCACTGCGCGTGTCGAACACTATCGGCGCGTTTTTGTCCGCGTAACCTTTTTCCCACAGCGCATAAGCCGACGCAAGCGTGGCGTGGCCGCATAAATCCACCTCGACGGTCGGCGTGAACCAACGCAGGTTGAAGACGTTTTTGGACGATTCCATGACGAACGCGGTTTCCGACAGGTTCATTTCCGCCGCCAGCGACCTCATCCACTCCTCCGGCTGATCGTGGCCGAGGACGCAGACCGCCGCAGGGTTTCCGGTAAACGGTTTATCGGTGAAAGCGTCTATGCAGAAGATCGGGATTGAGGTCATTGGCTAATCTCACCTGTAATTCGTGAACTGCATAGCGATGTCCATCTCCTCCGCTTTCAACGCGGTCATCACATCCTGAAGGTCGTCTTTGCTTTTGGCGGTGACGCGGACCTGGTCGTCCTGTATCGAGGCCTGCACCTTGAGTTTCATGTTCTTAATGAACTTTACTACCTCTTTGGCCTTCTCGGACGGTATCCCCTGTTGCAGTTTCACCGTCTGCCTGGCCATATCGCCGGACGCGTTTTCCACCACGCCGTATTCGAGAGCCTTAAGCGAAATCCCGCGTTTGACAAGCTTTGATTGCAGAATGTCCAGCACGGTTTTCACCTGCGGCTCGCTGTCGGCCAGCAACTGGATGGCGCCCTCCTTCTGATCCAGCGTCACCTCCGCCTTCGACCCCTTAAAGTCGAATCTCTGTTTGATCTCCGCCATGGCCTGGTTAATGGCGTTTGTCACCTCCATCATGTCCACCTTGCAAACAATGTCGAACGAACTATCCTTGGCCATCCGAACTCTCCTCCATTCGTATCAGTTTCCGGTCCCACGCAACATTTTAACGCGATCTTGCGTCTTGAGCGAAAAAAGGTCGCCGGGCCGCGAATTGAAGAACCCTGATTTCTCTTAACTCTTCGATGGAATAAAGAGAATGGCAATATCCTTCGCGGAGTTTACCCTGAGCATCCGTAGCTTGCCGAAGGACGAAGGGCTCAGGACGACAAGATTGTGAATTCGATGACTTATGCAAAGCTCTCATTGCCGAGGAGAGCTTTGCATAACCAAGAATTCCTAGCGCCAAATAGGATGAACGCAATGCGTCGTCATCTTACCCTCTCACTTGATGGGAGAGGGCAGGGTGAGGGTGGTATAAATAATTGTATTCATATACCCCTCACCTGGCTCTTCGCGCCATCCTCTCCCCGCAAGCGGGGCGAGGGTGAAGACAGGCGCGGCCCAATCGTTGACTTACGCAAAGGTCTCATCGCCGAGGAGAGGAAAATTTATCAGCGTGAGAGGACGCTATTCCTGGGCCTCTTCCTTCTCCTCCATGCCCGGCCACAGTTCGTTGGAGCGTGTGGATTCCACGGCATGCAACCCCTGCAAAAAATCCTCCAGTGTCATCGCGCCGAGGTCTTGCCCCGATCGCAGGCGCACAGCCGCTTTGCCGGCCTCCGCCTCCCGGCCTCCGATGACTAGCATGTATGGTATCTTCTCCAACTGCGCGTTCCTGATTTTTTTCTGCACACGCTCACTGGCGTCGTCCATCTCTGCCCGCACACCGGCGGCGACCAAGCGCGAAAGGAGCGATTTGGCGTATTCGTTCTGCAAGTCGGTTATCGGCAGTATTTTCACCTGCACAGGCGCAAGCCACACAGGGAACGCGCCCATCGTATGCTCGATAAGTATCCCGATGAACCGCTCCAGCGACCCGAATATCGCGCGATGCACCATCGCGGGGCGGTGCGTGGCGCTGTCGGAGCCGATGTACTCCAGCCCGAAACGCTCCGGCAAAAAGAAGTCCACCTGCGCCGTGCCCAGTTGCCACTGCCTGCCGATGCAGTCTTTGACGTTAAACTCTATCTTGGGGCCGTAGAACGCGCCTTCGCCTTCCTTGATCTTGTAGACGATTCCCTGTTCATCCAGAGACTCCTTTAGCATCGCCGTGGAGCGTTCCCACGCTTCCGGGTCCCCGATGGCCTTCTCCGGCCGGGTGGAGACGTATATGACGTAATCGTTGAACCCGAAATCTTTATACACCTCCAGCGTGTAGGCGACGATATCCTTTATTTCCGCCTTGAGGTCGTCCATCGAGCAATAGACATGCGCGTCGTCCTGCGTGAAAGCGCGTACACGGAACAGCCCGTGCAAGACACCGGAAAGCTCGTGCCTGTGCACCAGCCCGAACTCCGCCACACGCAAAGGCAAGCCGCGGTACGAGCGCCGCTCCTCTTTAAAAAGAAGCATCGCGCCGGGGCAGTTCATCGGCTTTATCGCATACTGCCGCTCGTCCACTGTGGAGAAATACATGTTGTCGCGGTAATACTCCGTGTGGCCGGATATCTTCCACAAATCCTCAATGAGCATCTGCGGCGTAGCCACTTCCACATAACCACGCGCAGAGTTCTTCTTCCGGTTGTATTCCACCAGCAGGTTGAAAAGCGAGCGCCCCTTCGGGAGCATGAACGGGAAGCCCGGCCCCTCCTCCATCCATGTGAACAGCTTCAACTGTTTGGATATCAGCCGGTGGTCGCGTTTTTTCGCCTCTTCCAGCAGGCGCTCGTAGTTTACAAGCTCCTCCTTGGTGGAAAAGCATAGGCCGTACACCCTTTGAAGGCCCTCGTTCTGCGCGTCGCCCAGCCAGTAGCTTCCCGAAAGCTTGTGGAGCCGGAACGCCCGTATCTCCGACGTTTTCCCGACATGGGGGCCGCGGCAAAGGTCCACGAACTTTCCCTGCCGGTAAACGGTGACGGTCTTTTCGTCCTTCAACAGGTTTTCCAGAGTGAGGGCCTTGAACTTTTGATCGGCGAAAAGCTTCAACGCATCGTCGCGGGCCATCTCCTCGCAGGTGAAGGGATGGCCGCCTTTGGTGATCTCCTTCATCAACTTTTCGATTTTCGGCAAGTCCTCTTCCGTCAGCGAGTGGGAGGGTATCTTTACGTCGTAATAAAATCCGTCGTCGGTCTCCGGTCCGTATGCGAACTGCGCGTCGGGATAAAGGCTTTGAATGGCCTCCGCCATAACATGAGCCGCCGAGTGACGAGTCGCGTGGATGTCAGTCATTAACGTTTAACTCCATAACAGAGATAGTGTCTCCAATAGGCGATTTCCTTTGCCGCTCCAGGCTGTCGCCAAAACATTTTTCCCATCATAAA
>Ga0315281_10010004_pt1 | contig 13115 bp, 14 predicted proteins | sample YL17G07_0_MG_FD_204540 | JGI IMG/M metagenome (GOLD analysis project Ga0315281, IMG submission 204540) | Sediment microbial communities from Yellowstone Lake, YNP, Wyoming, USA - YL17G07_0 | ecosystem: Environmental > Aquatic > Freshwater > Lake > Sediment | place: USA: Wyoming | collected... | reverse complement strand
TCGGAGCGCACGTACTCGAAGGTGAGCGGGTAGACCGGGTTCCAGGCGCTCTGGTATCCCTCGATCAAGACCGCGAGCAGGCGCTGGATGATGCGCTGCTCGGTGAGGGTGAAATCGCGCCCCTCGACCCGGGTGTGGACGCGCCCGCTGCCGCCGAACAGGCTGTCGATGATGCTGAATATCAGGTTCGGCTCGATCACGAACAGCGCGCTGCCGCGCAGGGGCTTCAACTGGACGATGTTCAGGTTGGTCGGCACCACCAAGTTGCGCACGAACTCGCCGAACTTGATCACGCGCACCCCGCTGACGGAGATTTCCGGGTTGCGGCGCATGAAATTGAAAATGGCGATGCGCATCAGGCGCACGAAGCGGTCGTTGATGACGTCGAGCGTGGGCATGCGCCCGCGCACGATGCGCTCCTGGCGCGCGATGTCGTAGGACTGGACGCCGCCGGCCGGCGCTTCCGCCGGTGCGGCGTCGGGCTCGCCGTTGACGCCCTTGAGCAGCGCGTCGACTTCGTCCTGCGAGAGGAATTCCTGGGCCATCGGGCGGCGCCTATTGGATGAGGAACTGCGAGAAGTGCGCCTTCTCGACGCCCTTGTCGGCAGCCTCCGACTCGATCTGCGCGCGCGTGCGGGCGACGATGTCCATCGCGAGCTTCTCCTTGGCGTTCATTCCAAGCAGGTCCGCCATGCGCTTGTTCGCGAGCTGCATCAGGACCTGGCTGCGGATGATCGGCATCTTCTGCTTCACGGTGTCCAGCACCCGCGCGTCGTTTAGTTCGATGATGATGCCGATCTGCAGATAGCGTTCGCGGTCGGTGTCCAGCAGGTTGACGGTGAGCAGCTCCAGCGCGAGGAAGGTCGGCGCACTGGCCTTTTTCTCCGCCGCGGTCTTCGGTTTTGATTCGAGCGCGGCCATGGCGTGCTGGCGCAGACCGCCGAACCAGGCGCCGGCGCCGGCGCCGCTGAGCAGCAGCACCACGAGCAGCGATTTGAGCAGCGAGGAACTTTTCTTTCCCGATGCGCCGCCGGCCGGGGCCTCGGGCGCGCCGCCTTTCGCGGGCGCGGCGCTTTTCACGGCCGCCGCGGGGGGCGCGCTCTTGGCGGGCGGGGAGGCGCTCCTTGCGGGCGCGGGGCTCGTTGCCACGACGGAGATCCTTGCTCAGGGTGTGATCAAGACAGCGCGATTATGGCGAGCCGGCGTGCGGCGCCAAGCGATGAACAGCACGGGAAAGGCGCGCATGCTCGCAGCTCAGGCGTACAGGTCCACCAGGCCGTCGAGGCGCAGGCGGCGGGCGGTTTGGTCTGGAAGCTGCGCTTCGGGAGCGCTCCCGGTGCCCGGCGCATCGTGCTGCGCGTGATCCTCGAATCGTCCTGCGCGATTCTCGAATTGCTGCGCGCGCCCGCCCGATACGTTGGCGTCGCCCAGCGCCAGCCCGCTCTCGGCGAGCCGCTCGCGCAGTGTCGCGAGGGCGGCTTCGAGCGCGTCGCGGGTTTCGGGCGCCGGCGCGCTGAGGGTGACCGAGGCGATGCCGTTGTCGACGGAGATGTGCGCATGGATCGGGCCCAGTTCTGGCGGCGTGACGCGGATTTCGGCTTCCGACGCCGCATGGCGAACCAGCACGCTGATGTGTCCGGCGAGGTCTTCGCGCCAGCGCGCCGAGCCGAGCGGCGCATCGATGAGCGGCGCATGCGCCGCGGGCGCCGGGGGCATTTTCTCCGCGGCGTGCGGTGCCGACTGCAGCGCCGTAAGTTCGGGCTGGGGCGCGGCTGGCGCGGCATCGGGCGCCTGCGGCGGCAAGTCGAACGCGCGCATGAAGCCGGACGCAGAATTATCGGTTTGCGGCGCCGCGGCTCTGGGCTCTGGCGCGCCGGCGGGGTCGGCGGCGCGCTGCGGGGATTGGAATTCGGTGATCGGATGGCGCGCGCGCGGTGCTCCGGCATCGGTACGGGCGGGTGCGCCGCTCGAGCGCGGCAGCTCGATCGGGTTCGCGGGACCCTGGCCCCGGATCGGCGCGGCAGCGGCTGCCGGCGCGGCGCCATTTGCCGGGGCCACGAAGGGCAATGCGATCGCGATCGCGTTTTCGATCGCGGCGGCCCCGTTCGCGGTGTCCGTTGCCTGTTCCTGTTCGCCGCGCTGCGCTTTGCCATCCGTGCCGTCCCCGCCGGTTGGCGGCGGGGCGCCGGGATTCGAGCAGACCGGGAGCATGCCGGCCATCAGTGAGGCGAAGTCCGGGCCGGGCGCCGTTTCGGCGCCGCCCGCCGGTTCGGCGTCGTTCACATCGCCGCGCGCGGCGACGGCGGCGGGTATCGCAGAGATCAGTGTTTGCAGCGTGATCACGGCGTTCGGCCGTTGCCGGTCGATTACCCGTCTTTGGCCGCGCGTGCGGTAACACCGCGCGCGTGTTCGTCGCTGCCTTGCTGCTCGGCGCGGCGCGACTTCACCTCGCCCACCGCGCGCCGGCGATCGCGCAGGGTGGCATAGCCCTGCAGCCTCGACTCCCTTTGCGTCCAATCGGCGCGGTGCTGCAGGTGCCGTTCGGATTGCGAGCAGATCGCCTGTTCCTGCTGCACGATCGCGCGGTCGAGTTTTTCGAGGAACAGCCGGAAGCCGCGCAACCGGTCGAGCGTCAGGCCGGTGCGCACGCTGGCGGCGAGTTGCGCGGCGTACTCGTCGCGGTAATTGACGAGCAGCGCGAGCCGCTCCTCGAGGGCGCGCGAGGCCGACAGCGAGGCGGCGAAGTGCGAGAGAGCGTCGTCGCGCTGGCCGCGCGCGAATTCGATCAGGCTGTCCAATGCGGTCGCTTGTGCCATCTTCGGGCTCCTTGGATTTACGGGCCGGTGCGGCCGGCGAGCAGCGCATCGAGCCGCTCGAGGCTCTGGGCGAGCGGCGCGCGGTCGTGGATATCCTGTTGCAGGAATGCCTCCATCGCCGGATACAGGTTCACGGCCTCGTCGAGCACCGGGTCGTTGCCCGACGTGTAGGCGCCGACGACGATCAGATCGCGGTTGCGCTGGTAGCGTGCATACAGCGACTTGAAACGCCGCGCGCGCGCCTGCGCCTCGGGCGAGGCGAGCGATGGCATCGCGCGCGAGATCGATGCTTCCACGTCGATCGCCGGATAGTGGCCCTGGTCGGCGAGCGTGCGCGACAGGACGATGTGGCCGTCGAGGATGGCGCGCGCCGCGTCGCCGATCGGGTCCTGCGGATCGTCGCCCTCGGTGAGCACGGTGTAGAACGCGGTGATCGAGCCGCCGCCCGCCTCGGCGTTGCCGGCGCGCTCGACCAGCAGCGGCAGCTTGGCGAATACCGACGGCGGATAACCCTTGGTGGCCGGCGGCTCACCGATCGCGAGGGCGATCTCGCGCTGCGCCATGGCGTAGCGCGTGAGCGAATCCATCAGCAGCAGCACGTGCCGGCCGGCGGCGCGGAAATGCTCCGCGAGAGTGGCGGCATAGGCGGCGCCCTGCAGGCGCAGCAAGGCGGGCGAGTCGGCAGGGGCGGCGACCACCACTGCGCGCGCGAGGCCCGCCGGGCCGAGTATTTCCTCGATGAATTCCTTGACTTCTCGGCCGCGCTCGCCGATCAGCCCGACCACGATCACGTCGGCGCTGGTATAGCGCGCCATCATGCCGAGCAGCAGGCTCTTGCCCAGGCCGGAACCGGCAAAGAGGCCCATGCGCTGGCCGCGGCCGACCGTCACGAGGGCGTTGATCGCGCGCACGCCGACATCGAGCGTGTGCCGGATCGGCGCGCGATCGATCGGGTTGATCGGCCGGCTGGTGAGCGGCGCGGTGTGCTCGCAGACCACGGCGCCCAGCTTGTCGAGCGGCCGGCCGGCGGCATCGAGCACCCGGCCGAGCAGGGCGTCGCCCACCGGCAGGTGGCGGGCGCGGTCTTCGGCGCGGCGCCACGGGTGCACGCCGGGATTCATCGAGGGCAGGGCGCTCGCCGAGGGCTGAAAGCGCACCGTCGCGCCCGGACGCAGGCCGGTGACTTCGCTGATCGGCATCAGGTACAGCCGGTCGCCGGAAAAGCCGACGACCTCGGCTTCGACGCGCGAGGCGTCCTCGCCCGATACGACGCAACTGCTGCCGACGGGCAGGCGCATGCCGACCGCTTCCATCACCAGCCCCGCCACGCGCGTCAGGCGTCCGGTGACATCGAAGGGCTCTATGCCGTCCACGTGCTGGCGGCAATTGCCCAGATAGCGCGCGAAGCGTGCATTGCCCGCATTGCCCGGGGCGGCGGTTTCAGCCATCGGCCCAGGCCAGGTCCCTGCCCAGCGCGGCGAGCACCCGGCGCCAGCGCGCGGGCAGCGTCGCGTCGACCTCGCAGTTGGGCGCCGAGATGCGGCAGCCGCCCGGTTCCACGCGATGGTCCTCGACGATTGTGAAGCCCGTCATCTGCAGCTCGTCGCCGATGCGCGCGCGAATCAGCTCGACATCGGCCGGATTGAGCTGCAGTTGCGGGCGCTGCACCTGGTCGGGCAGGCAGGCGATCGCCTCGCGCACCACCGGCAGGAGCGCTTCGCGGCGCGCCTTGACGTCCGAGCGCAGCATGTGGCGCGCGATGTCGAGCGCGAGATCCAGCAGGTGTTCGGCCAGATCCTGCTCCAGCATTTCGCAGGACTGGACAAATTGCGCGGCCACGGCGCGGATGCGCGCGGCCTCCGCTGCCGCCTGCGCCTGGCCGGCCTGGTAGCCCTGGCCGAAGCCCTCCTGCCGCGCCCTCGCGCGCGCGCTGCCGTCGGCCTCCGCGGCGCGGCGCTCGCCCGCGCGCCGTTCGCCCGCGCCGTCGTCCAGCGCGTTCATCTTGAAGCGCTGCCAGCCGGCGCTCTGCTCGCGCGGGATGTAACGCTCGTTCATGGGCGTGCGCCGTGTTCAGACATAGGCCTCTTCTCCCTTGGCGCCGAGCGCGATCTGGCCTTCCTCGGCGAGGCGCCGCACGATCTTGAGGATCTCGCGCTGCTCGGCCTCCACGTCGGAGACCTTCACCGGGCCCTTGGATTCCAGGTCGTCGCGCAGCATGTCGCCGGCGCGCTGCGACATGTTGCTGAAGACCTTCTCGCGGACCTCGACGGTGGCGCCCTTCAACGCCACCACCAGCGACTCGGACTGGACTTCGCGCAGCACCAGCTGGACCGCGCTGTCCTCGAGCTCGAGCAGGTCGTCGAACACGAACATCTCGTCGAGGATCTTCTGCGCCAGCTCGGCGTCGAACTCGCGCACCGATTCGATCACCGCGGTTTCATTGGTGGTGCCGAGGAAGTTGAGGATCTCGGCCGCGGCGCGCACCCCGCCCAGGGTGGATTTCTTGATGTTGTCGTTTCCGGAGAGCACCTTGGCGAGGGTGTCGTTCAGTTCCTTCAGCGCGTTGGGCTGGATGCCGTCGAGCATCGCGATGCGCAACAGGGTGTCGTTGCGCAGCCGGTCGTTGAGCTGGTCGAGGATCGCTGCGGCCTGGTCGTGGTCGAGGTGCACCAGGATCGAGGCGATGATCTGCGGGTGTTCGTTGCGGATCAGTTCCGCGACCATCGCCGGATCCATCCATTTCAGGCTCTCGATGCCGCTGGTGTCGCTGCCCTGCAGGATGCGGTCGAGGATGTACTTGGCCTTGTCGTCGCCCAGCGCCTTGGTGAGCACGCCGCGGATGTAATCGGGGGAATCGCCGCTGAGGGAGGTCTGCTGCGCGGCCTCGGCGCTGAACCTGGTGAGCACCTCCTCGATGCTGGTGCGGCTGACCTTGTCGATCTTGGTCATCGCCTCGCCGAGTTTCTGCACCTCCTTCGGCGCGAGATGCTTGAAGACCTCGGCGGCCTCTTCCTCGCCGAGCGAGCGCAGCAGCACCGCGGCGCGGCCGATCCCCTCTTCATTCATCGCCGGAGACCCACGACTTCACGACATTGGCCACGACCTTGGGATCACGGCGCGCGAGCTGGCGCGCGGACTCCAGGCGCCCGACCTGCCCCGTCTCGATCGGCTCGAAGGACTCGATCGCCGCCGGTTCCGGCGCCGGCGGCAGTTCGGCGAGCTGCCGCAGCATCGGCCGCAGCACGCCGAACACCACGTACAGGGCGAGGCTGAGGGCGAGCAGGTGCTTGCCGATTTCCTTGGCGAAGGCGACCGTATCGGGCTGCTGCCAGAAGGCGGACTCGGGGATCGCTTCGACCGGCTCGACGTTGAACGCGGCGTTCACCACGTTCAGGGTGTCGCCGCGCTGCTGCGAGAAGCCGATCGCCTCCTTGGCGAGCGCGGTGATCTGCTTGATTTCCTCTTCGGACAGCGGCGCGGTGGCGGCGTTGCCGGCCTTGGCGTCCGCGCCTTCCTTCGCCGCGGCGGCGGCCTTGCGGTGGTTGACCACCACCGCCACCGACAGGCGCTTGACGGTGCCGACCTGCGCCCGCGTATGGCGCACCGTGCGGTCAAGCTCGTACTGCAGGGTCTGGTCTTTGCGCTGCGGGACGCCGGCTGCCGCTGCGGCTCCCGCTCCGCCCGCGGCGGCCGGTGTCGCCGGGGTCTGGGCGCTCGCGGGCTGGTTCGATACCGCGCCCGGCACGCCGAGTCCGCCGCCGCCGCCCGGCTGGTTCGATTCGCTGATCTGCTGGCTGCGGATCGCGGTCTCCGGGACGTCCTTGTTCGGCCGGTAGGTCTCGGCGGTGCTCTCGGAAGAGCTGAAATCGATTTCCGCGGTCACCTGGGCGCGCACGTTGGCGCGTCCGACCAGGGGTTCGAGCAGATCGACGATGCGCCGCGCGTAGTTGCCCTCGATCTGCTGCGCGTGGGCGAGCTGGCCCGGATCGAGGTTCGGGGTCGAGCCGTCGTTGGGAATGCTGAGCAGCGCGCCGCTCTGGTCGATCACGCTCACGTTGCGCGGCGAGAGTTCCGGCACGCTGGCCGCCACCAGGTGCACGATGCCCGCGACCTGGCCGCGCTCAAGCTGCTTGCCCGGATACAGGTTGACCAGCACCGAGGCCGAGGCCTTCGCCTGCTCGCGCAGGAAGGCGCTCGCCTTGGGCAGCGCGAGGTGCACCCGCGCCGATTGGACCGCGGCGAGCGATTGCACCGAACGCGCGAGTTCGCCCTCCAGCGCGCGCTGGTAGGTGACCTGCTCCTGGAACTGCGTCGCGCCGAGCTTCTGGTTCTCCATCAGCTCGAAGCCGACATTGCCGCCCTTGGGCAGTCCCTGCGAAGCGAGCTTCAGGCGCACGTCGTGCACCGATTCGGCTGGAATCAGGATCGCGTTGCCGCCCTCGTTGAAACGGTAGGGGACGTTCATCTGGCCCAGTGCCGCCACGATCGCGCCGCCGTCGCGTTCCTGGATGTTCGCGAACAGGATGCGGTAATCGGGCGAGCGGCTCCACATCCAGGATGCGACCAGTATCGCGAACAGCGCTGCCACCACCATCATCAGTGAAATGCGATTCTGGAGCGGCAAGCGAGAGTAGCCCTGCAGGATGCGGGCTACGGGAAGGTTTGCGATGGCCATGTTGCGTGCGAGCGTTCCTTGCTGACTCGAGTGCGGCGATTATCCCGGCGCCGGGGGGCCGCCAAAGCCGAAATCAGCCGTGCTTTCGGGGCGCATTTCACCGGAACGCGGCGGCGCGGCGCTGCTAGGCTGTGCGCATGGACATTTCCGCGATCAGCGCCATTGCACGGGCCGGAGGCGTCGCGCCGCTGGATGCGGCGCGCGGCGCCGGCGCGGCGGGCGCAAGCGGCTTCGCCGAGGCGCTGGGCAAGGCGCTGTCCTCGGTCAACGAGGCGCAGCAGCGCGCGGAGGCCATGGCGCGTCAGTTCCAGCTGAACGATCCGAACGTCACCCTCGAGGAGACGATGATCGCGATGCAGACCGCCAACATCTCCTTCCAGTCGCTGGTGCAGGTGCGCAATCGCCTGCTCTCGGCGTACCACGAGATCATGAACCTGCAAGTGTGATCACCGACGCTGGGCGCGCTCGCGCTCGGTCTTGGTGATGTAACGCTGAAGGGCGTTCGTCATGGCGGGCGGCAGGTCGGCGAACCGGCAGCCGTAGCGCCGCAGGTTCTTGCGCGCGCCTTCCTCGTACTTGGCAGCGCTGCGCACTTCGAGCGCGGCGGTGAGTTCGCCGACCTCCGGCAGGTCGATGCGGCAGTCCTGCAGGATCATTCCGGGCGCGAGTGGCGCGTCGCTTTCGCCCGCCACCAGCGAAACGCCGCCGCAGGAGAGGTCGGCGACACGCAGGCTCAAGCGCCGGCCCGGAGCCGACGGATCGGGAAGGCTGGCGAGCGCCGGCCGCGCCATTGGCGTGCGGATACGGTAGAAGTCGCGCCGCTGCAGGCGCAGCAGCGCCTCGGGCAGGCGGATGCGCAAGGCCGGCAGCTGCTCGTGGACCGTCTGCTCAGCGCGCTCGGCCTGGAACTGCAGCTTGATGCGGTCCAGGAACGCGACCACGGTCACGGTTCCCGTCTTGAGCAGCCGCCGGTTGGCGGCGTCGTCCGCGCCGAGATCCAGGATCAGTTCCTCGAAATCCGGATTGACGCCGAGCACGTTGCTGACGATGAACTCCGTGCCCTGGTTGAAATAGACCGTGACCGGAATGCGCGCATCGGCGAGCGCGCGCAGCAGCGACACGATCTCGAAGCGCGAGTAGACCTGGTAGCGCTCCAGGTCCAGCGCGTCCGGTTCCGCGGCAAGGCCAGGTTGCGCGCTCACTGTCAGGCACTCCAGGACGCATCGCGCGCATCGCCGCCGCGCTCGATGCGGTACAGCCACGCGAGCAGTTCGGCCACGGCGCGGTACAGCTCCGGCGGTATGTGGCGGTCGAGATCGACCTGCATCAGCAGGGAGACCAGTTCGCGCGATGCATGCACCGGAATGCCGGCCGCCTGAGCGCGCCGCAGGATTTCCTCGGCCAGCAGGCCGCGGCCCTTCGCCACCACGCGCGGCGCGCTGTCGCCGGCCGCATAAGCGAGCGCCACCGCGCTCGCCCTGGGATCGAGCGCTACTGCGCTCGCCCCGGGTGCGTTATGCGTTCGGCTCATGGCTCACCTCGATGCTGCCGACGCGCAAGCTCGCCGCGGTGAGGGCCTGCGCGAGCCAGTCCCGGCCTGCGCCGAGCGCCGCCGCGGTCGCGGGGGTGGCGGCACGCAGGTCGATGTCGATGCCGCGGGGGTTCAGGTTCAGCACTGCCTGCACCGAGCCGAGTTCGGGCAGCTCCATTTCCAGACGCGCGAAAAACGTTCTGCCGGGTGGCGCGTCTGGCGGCGCCTGCTCGGGTTCCTTGCCGATGACCAGCGCCGCGTTCTGCCCCGGCCATGCCGGGAACTGAAACGCCAGTTCGCCGGTCACGAGCGCGGAGAGCTGCTGCCGGAACGCGGCCTCGCCGGTGGCATCGGGTGTGGACGCAAGCGTTGCCGCGCGGGCTTGCGCCTCCGCGAGCAGCGGCGCGGTGTCGCGCCCGCCGCGCACCCAATCGGCCAGATGCGATTCGAAAAACACGCCGCTGCCGGAGACCGCCTCGGCGAGCGCGGCCGCGAGGCGTTGCGGTGCGGCGGCGCTGATCGGCGCCTCGAAGGACGATGTCTCCATGCGCAGCGCGAGCGGCGCGGGCGGATCGCGCAACGCGCCATCGAGCAGGCGCGCGAGTGCGGGGATCGTTTCGCCCACCAGCGCCGAACCGGCAGGCGCGGCCGCCGGCAGTTCGGGAAGCGCCGCGCGCACCAGGTGCAGCGCGGTTCCGACTGCCAGGGGTTGCCGCCAGGTGAAACTGGCGACACGGCCGGCATATTCGATGTGGTAGGTGTCGCCGGGGGCGCGCGCGACCACCGTGGCCGTTCCCGGCAGCGAAGTTTCCGATGGATCGACGAGGAGCGCCGAGAGCAGCGCGGACCATGCCGCGGGCGGCAGCCGCAGCGCCGGAATCTGCGCGCTCGCGCCGTCGGCGCCGCGCGGCGCGACCAATTCAAGCGCGAGGGGCATCTGCATACTCGTCGATCCGCGGCGCGTCGGCGGGCGAGGGGGAGGGGCGGTGCGCCGTGGGCACGCGCGGCTTGCGCGGCGCGGGCACGCGCGGGCGGCGCTCGCGCGAGGCGGGCGTCGCCGGCGGCGGCGCGATGACCGGATTGGGACCTACGCGGGTGTCATCCGGCGGCATGTGCGCCTAGCGGTAGGTATCGCCGAGCCGCAACTGGTTGGACGAGGCGCGCAGCAACTCTTCGATGCCCCGCAGCCAGGGCTGGGTCAGGCGCCGGATTTCCGCGTCTTCGGCGAGCACCTGCCGGATGATCGCGCCCTTGCGCACCATCGCCTCACCGCTCAATTTTCGCTCCGCATCGGCGGCGCGCAACGCCTCGATCAGCCCGGCGCAGACTTTTTCCTGCTCGATCAGGCGATCCCAGTCGGCATCCTGCGCGGCGCGCAGCATGCGGCCGCTGGCCGCCGCCACCGCCTCGTAGTACGACAGCGCGTCCCGCTCCATGCGTCTCGTTCCTTCGGCGGCGGTATCCGCCGCCCTGCAAGTTCCGGCGGCAGGAATTGCCGTGCGGAGGTCTTCGACGGCGCGTCGCGCCATCGGACTACGGAATTATCGGATGTCCGGGGTCAGTCCTTAACCGGAAATAGCGGCCCTGGAACCCGGCATTTCCCGGGTCTCAGGCCGTCTGGTTGATCAACAGCCCCTGCAGACGGTCGATCGCGTGCGCGATCGACAACATTTCTTCCGTCGGAAACTGGCGGATCACCTGCCCGGTCTCCTTGTTCACCACGCGCACCACTGACTTGCCCGATTCCTGGTCGATGCTGAATTCGAGGCTGTGCGCCAACCCGCCCATCGCCCTGTTGGCAGTCTCGACCGCGGCGTCCAGAGCCGCGGGAGCGTACACACGCGGGGCGGCGACGGGCACGGCCGGCGCGATGGACGCAACGGGCGCCGGGGGCGAACTTCTGATGCCTTCGATGGACATATGGGTCGGGTGTCGAACTCGTCTTGCTAACCCGCAGAAGGGTTAGCGAGAAAAGCGCCGGGGAAAAACCCCGGCCGACGTGCGGTCGGCCGGGGAGTGTCCTGCAACCTGCTTACTTCAACAGCTGGAGCACCGTCTGGGGCAGCGCGTTCGCCTGCGCCAGCATTGCCACGCCCGCCTGTTGCAGAATCTGCGTACGGGTCAGGTTCGCCGTTTCCTGCGCGAAGTCCGTGTCCACGATCCGGCTGCGAGCGGCCGTCAGGTTCTCCGCCGTTCCCATCAGGTTGGCCATGGTCGACTCGAAGCGGTTCTGCACCGCGCCGAAGGTGCTGCGCAGCGTGCTCACCGTGGCGAGCGAAGAATCAACCCGCTGGATGAGATCCTCCGCGCCCGCCACCGTCAGCGTGTTGCCGGTGCTGATATTGCCGGCAGCAGCGTTGACCAGGCTTGCATACTGAAGATTGCCGCCGCCCGCGCCCGCTTTGGTCCCCGCCAGCGTGATGTCCTGCGACGAGGTCAAGTCCAGCTTTCCGTTCGTGGCGTTGACCGACGCAAAGACGCCTTGAACGGTGGAATTGATCGCGTTGACCAGTTGCGCGCTGGTGGTGAACGTGCCGGTGATGGCGATCGCCGAGCCGCTGCCGACCTTGATGCTCAGATCGGCGGTAGCGAGGGTCAGGCTGGCGCCGGCCACGGCATTGCTGCCGGCGACCGAAACCGCTGCTGTCCCGCTGGTCGAGAAATTGACCAGGCCCTGGCCGGTGAAAGAGCTCACCGCGACCGGGTTGGTCGCGCCCGCGACCTTGCTGGTGATGCTGAAGCCGGAAGCGCCCGCGGCTGCGACATTGTAGTTGCCGCCTGCGCCTCCTACGGCCGCCAGTACCGCCGCCACGAGGCCCGCCTGATTGGTAACGTTGGTGGTCAGGGCAACCACGTTGCCGTCAACCGTAAAGCCCGCCCGCTGATCGTTGGCCGCCGTGCCGGTCGTCGCCAGCGAACCGCCGCCGGTGAAGAGCGCGGCATTCGCGCCGCCGATCGTCACGTTGCCCGTGCCCAAGGCGGTCGAAGTGAAGATGAGCTTGCCCGCGTCCGCGCCGGCACCAAGTGATGTGGTTACACCGCTTGCACCGAGTTGCGGGTCGATGGCCGCTTTCATCGACGCGGCATCGGTGATCACCGAGCTCAACGTGATGGTCGTCTGCGTGCCTGCCGTGCCCTGCACCGTGAACACCTTGTTGGCCGAGGTGTCGATGTTGGCGCCGTTGTAGACCGCGGCACCGCCTGTAATATAGGCCGCATTCGCGCCACCGACGGTCACGCCGCCCAGACCCGCCACCGTGGAGGTGATGACGAGCTTGCCGGCGTCCGCGCCGGTTCCGACCGCGGTGGTCACGCCGCTCGCGCCGAGTTGCCCGTCAATTGCCGTCTTCAGATCCGCGGCGCTGGTGATGTTCGCGTTCAAGGTGAAGGTGGTCGTCGTGCCGCCCGTGCCCTGAAGCGTGAACACCTTGTTGGCCGAGGTGTTGATGGCTGTGCCCGCTGTGTTGCCTACGCCGCCAGTGACAAATGCAGCGTTAGGACCACCAATTGTGACGTTGCCAACGCCAACTACCTTGGAAGTAAAGACAACCGTTCCTGCCGCAGCGCCTGTGCCAAGCGCGGCGGTGACACCACTTGCTGCGTACGAGCCGGAACCTACAATTTCGGCCAGCAGGTCGGTCGCATTATTGCCACCCACCGTGGTAACGCTTAGCGCCGGACCCGTAGTCCCCGTAACCGTGAACGTTCCCACACCGTAGACCCCGGTAACGTTCGATTGATACGTGGAAGCCGTGGCGGCCACCGTTCTGGTGTCGATGGGCGCGACGACGGCTGTCGTCAGGGTGGCGGCCTGGGCGGCAACGGTGGAATAATTTCCGGGAGAGACCGCGCTGGTCTTGTAGGTGGAAGCGCCGGCCGCGATATTTGTGAAATCGAAACCGGGGACCGTGGCTTTGGTGTAGGACCCCGCCACCGCATCCGATCCTGCCGTGATGAGGCTGCTCAGGGCCACGCCGCTGCTGGCCGAGGCTGACGCGCCCATGGAAGTGATCCGGGTGCTGGTGGTGAAGCCGATGCTGATGGTTTCGCCGACGTTGGCGCCGACCTGGAAGGTGGCGTTGCCGATTTCGCC
>Ga0315281_10010003_pt1 | contig 13116 bp, 9 predicted proteins | sample YL17G07_0_MG_FD_204540 | JGI IMG/M metagenome (GOLD analysis project Ga0315281, IMG submission 204540) | Sediment microbial communities from Yellowstone Lake, YNP, Wyoming, USA - YL17G07_0 | ecosystem: Environmental > Aquatic > Freshwater > Lake > Sediment | place: USA: Wyoming | collected... | reverse complement strand
GGAGAAGATCTTCGCCTCAGGCACGTTCTCGGGAAATCCCATAAGCATGGCGGCAGGGCTGGCGATGATAGATGAGCTGGAGAAGACCGACATCTACGAATACATCGCCGGGCTCGGAAACAAGGTAAGGGAAGGGCTGCGAAACGCGGCACGGAGTGCCGGGTTCAAGTTTCAGGCTACCGGCGTCGGGTCGATCTTTCACGTCCATTTCACTGACGAGCCGATACGCGACAAGCGCTCCGCGATGCGGGCGGATCACGCCAAACAATACGAGTTCAGCATGGGCATGATTTCCAAGGGAGTGCTGTTACCTCCCGCCCATCCGGGGTTCGTATCCGCCGCGCACACGGACGCCGATATCGACGAAGTCTTGCGGGTGGCGCGCGAAGTGTTAAAAGAGATGGCTTCTTAAGGGAAGGTGCGCCCCTGCATGGAGACCCGTTACGACTTCGGCGGCGACGAATATATTTTCGTCGATTTTGATATCGAGATGAGCCTGGAGGTAAACTTCAGGATTCTTTCCATATGCCAGGAAATTGAGCGCCAGCGGATCGAAGGGGTGATCGAGGTCTGTCCGGCCAATACCTCATACCTGGTTCACTACAAGCCGGAGCAGATCGAGCCGCAAAGGCTGGTGCGACACCTGCGCGAGCTCGAACACAAGGCCGAGCATATCCAGTCGTTGAGCTCACGGCTCGTGGATATTCCCGTGCTCTACGACGACCCGTGGAGTAAGGAGTGCGCCAAGCGCTTCGGCGATCGCCATCAGGACCCGTCGGTGACCAACCTCGAGTTCCTGATGAGGATCAACGGTTACTCGAACAAGGAAGAATTCATCGCCGCCCATTCCGGCACTCCGTACTGGATTTCGATGATCGGTTTCGTTCCGGGTACGGCATGGGGCTTTCAGATGGTAAGCCGCGAGCGCTCCATCCAGGCGCCCAAGTATGTCCGGCCGCGTACCGACACTCCCGAGCGAACCGTATCTCACGGTGGCGTCTTCATGGCGATTTATCCGGTGCGCGGTCCTGGCGGCTACCAGTTGATGGGGATGACGCCGGTGCCGATTTACGATCCCACCGGCGGCTTGGTCGACCTGCGCGAACGATACATACTCGCTCTGGCCGGCGATCGCTGGAAGCTCAGGCCGATAGACATGGATGAGTTCGAGTCGATTCGCGCCGAGGTCGAGGCCGGCACCTATCGCTACAAGACCGTCGATCAGGAGTTCAAGCCTGCGGATTACTTTCGTGACCCCGAGCGCTACCTCGAGCGCCTGCAGGTTGAAGCGGAACGATGCTGAAGATTATCGACGGCGGTCTCCAAACCACGGTCCAGGATGCGGGCCGATTCGGCTGGTACCATATTGGGATGCCGCCGGCCGGAGCGATGGACCAGTTCTCGTTTCGAGCCGGCAACCTGTTGGTCGGCAATCCCGAAGATGCTGCCGCTTTGGAGATTACCTTTGCCGGCCCAGTGATCCAGACCACGGAGGATGCCGTGATCGTGGTCACCGGTGCGGAACTGCCGGTCCGCGTTAACGATACTCCAGTGCCGCAATGGGTCGCGCGTCACGTGCACAAGGGCGACAGAATTTTCTGCGGCCAGGTGAATCGAGGGGTGCGCGCCTATATCTGCATCGCGGGCGGAATCCAAATTCCTCCGCTGCTTGGCAGCCGTTCGACCTACCTTCTCGCTCGCTTTGGCGGCGTTGAGGGCCGGAAGCTTCAAGCCGACGACCTCCTTCCGGTTGGTCCGCAACGCCCGGAGGCTGAGGCTTCGGTCGGACGGAAACTGGATCCCCGTCTAATCCCGAAGCTGGAGCGCGAAGCCGAGCTCCGGATCATCATGGGGCTTTGTTCGTATCGGCTAAAAGAAGAAAGCGTCGCGGAGTTCCTTGCTTCGAAGTGGCAGGTCTCGACCGAGGCCGATCGCGTGGGCTACCGGCTGCGCGGGCCGATATTCAAATTCAAGGATCGCGAGCCGCCATTCGGCGCCGGTTCCGATCCATCCAACGTTGTCGACATCGGTTACCCGGTGGGTTCGATCCAGGTGCCGGGCGGCCAGGAGGCGATTCTGTTGATGCGCGACGCCGTCACCGGCGGAGGCTACGCGACGATCGGCACGGTTATTCAATGCGATCTCGACCTGGTGGCGCAGGCGGAGCCGGGCTCGAAGGTGCGCTTTCGCGCAATCGATATCGACGAAGCGCTTCGCGCGCGCAACGAGTATCAGACCAGGCTCGCGAGAATCGCGGAATCGCTCTCGCTGTTCGACCAGGCTGGCCTTCTCGGCCAATAGCTCGCGTGTTAGATCCGCACGGTCGCCGAGCGGCTAATCACATCAGGAGATTCGGGCAGGTTTTATGTGGAGAATAGGGATAGACGTAGGCGGAACTTTCACCGACCTTTTTGCCATCAATGAAGCGACCGGCGAAACCCGCACCGCCAAGGTTCTAACCACCAAGCGCCGATTGGTCGACGGCGTCATGGCCGCGCTGGCCCATCCAAAGATCCCGCCCGCCGAGATCGCCGAGATCGTGCACGGCAGCACCACGGCGACAAACGCGCTGATCGAGCGCACCTTTCCGCCTGCGGCGATGATCGTGACCGAAGGATTTCGCGACACGATCGAAATCGGCCGCCAGCGCAGGGAGCGGCTGTACGATCCGTACCAGGTGAAGGAACGCCCGGTCATCCCGCGCCGCCTGCGATTCACGCTGAACGAGCGGATGTCGGCCAAGGGCGAAGTGGTGCGGCCACTCGATGAGGCGCAGGCGCGAGAGGTTATCGCGCGGGTGCTGGCGCTCGGCGTCGAGACCATCGCGGTCTGCTTCATCAACGCCTATGTCGACGGGAGCCATGAGCGGCGGATGCGGGAATTGATCGCCGAGGCCGCGCCCAAGGTGCGGGTCGCGCTCTCGAGCGAGACGCGCCCGCAGTTCCGTGAGCTCGGCCGGTTTATGACGACCGTCGTGCGCGCGGTGCTGCTGCCGGTGATGGCGAATTACCTGCAGGAGCTGGAACGCGACCTTGCGGCATGGGGTTTCAAAGGCTCGCTGCTGATCATCAAGTCCAATGGCGGAGTGATGGGGGGAGCTTCGGCGATGGAGCGGCCCGAGGAGCTGATCGAATCGGGGCCCGCGGGCGGCGTCGCTTATGCCAGCGCGCTTTCGCGTGACTTGCCGGATCACCCGAAGATCATCCACACCGACATGGGCGGCACGTCGTTCGACGTTTCAATCGTCGAGGACGGCGAGGGGCTGATCACTAATTCCTACGAGCTCCGCTGGGAGATGCCGATCATCACGCCGATGCTGGACATTCGCAGCATCGGCGCCGGCGGCGGCTCGCTGGCCTGGGTGGACGAGGGCGGCTCGTTGCGGGTCGGACCGCGGAGCGCCGGATCGGAGCCGGGACCGGCCTGTTACGGACGCGGCGGCAAGGAGGCGACGGTCACCGACGCGAATCTTCTGCTCGGCCGCCTTGAGCCGACGCTGGGCGGGAAATTTGCGCTCGATACTGCGGCCGCACGCAGCGCGGTGGCCCGGATCGGAGAGCGCGTCGGACTTGAGCCGATAGCGGCGGCGGAGGGAATCGTCGCGATCTGCACCGAAAACATGGCCCAGGCTATCCGGCTTGCGCTCGCCGACCGGGGCCGCGACCCGCGTGATTTCGCGCTGGCCAGCTTCGGCGGTGCGGGCGCGATGCATGCGTGCTGGATCGCGCGCTCGCTTGGCGTTCCGAGCGTGATCGTTCCGGCGTACGCCGGAGTCGCGTCGGCCAATGGGGCCACCCAGATGGACCTCCGCTACGACATCGAGCGTTTCTTTTACGCTCCGCTGGCGGAGACCGATCCGGAGGAGGTCGAGCGCCGTTATCGAAAGCTTGAAGAAGATGGACGCGCGTTGCTGGCGCGGGAGCGCGTCACGCTGACGGGCGTGCGGACCAAGCGCAGCGCCCAGATGCGCTACGTAGGTCAAAGCTATGAGGTGCTCACGCCGATTTCGGAACCGATCGGAAATTCGCTCGACGCGGTCAGGGCTAGCTTTCACAAGGCGCATCTGCGCGAATACGGCGTGGCCTCTGAAGAGTTCGAGCCGGCGTTTGTCAGCCTGGGAATAACCGTAATCGGTGCGGTCGCCCGCTCAGCGACGCTTGCCGCCGGGAAGGTTGCGGCGTCCAGCTCGAAGCGCGCCGGCGCGAATAATTCGCTCAAAGGCGAACGCGACGTAATCTTCGACGGCAAGCCGCTTAAGACCCGTGTTTACGATGCGGGCCGTCTGCAGGCCGGAAACACAATCGAGGGACCGGCGATAGTGGAGCATGAGCACTCTTGTACGGTGCTTCCGCCCGGCAGCCAGGCGTCGATTGACGCAGCGCTTAATTTGATCATTAAGGTGTAAGTGAGCCCGGAATAGTCATTCAGGGAGGAATATTTATGAGCGACGCGGCGACAGGTAACGGCAAACGGCTCGATCCCGTGACCTTTGAAGTCCTGCGCAGCTTTTTCGAATACGTCTGCGGCCGGATGAGCACCGTGCTTCAGAAGGCCGCCTTCTCGCCGATCATTTACGACATGGTCGACTTCTCCAATGCGATCTACAACGAGCGGCTCGAACTGCTCGGACAGACCGCGAACTGCCCGGTTCACATTGCCGCGATGCACTTCTCGGCGCGCGCTTCGGTGGCGCGCTTCGGATTCGAGAGCCTGCGGCCGGGCGACATCTTCGTGCTCAACGATCCCTACGAAGGCGGCACGCATCTGAACGATATGACGTTCACGATGCCGATCTTTCACGAGGGCGACATCCTGGGCTTCGCCGTTTCGCGCGGGCACTGGACCGACGTCGGCGGCGGCGCGGCCGGCGGCCAGGCCTTCGGCACGCATATCGCCGGCGAGGGACTGCGGCTGCCGCCGCTCAGGCTGTACGAGAACTACCAAATCAACGATGACCTGCTGCGAATCATCCTCAACAACACGCGCACCCCGCAGTACATCAAGGGCGACCTGCAAGCCCATCTCGGGGCGCTGCGGGCGGCGGAGATGGAACTTCAGCGGATCGCGACCCGCTACGGAGCGGCGACCGTTCGTCAGGCGATGCAGGAGGTGATCGACTACACCGAGCGCCTGACGCGCAACGCGATTAAGGAGATTCCCGACGGCACCTACCACGCGGTTGATTACGCCGATACCGACGGCATCACCGACGATCCGGTCCGGGTCGAGGTGACGCTCACTGTGGACGACGACCGTATCATCGTCGACTTCGAGGGAAGCGACCCTCCGGTGGCGGGCGGAATCAACTCGCCGATGGCCAACACATATTCCGCCGTCTATTACTCGCTCAAGTTTTTCCTCTGCCCCGACGCGCCGGCCAACGCCGGGAGCTTCCGCCCGATCGAGGTTCGACTGCCGGATAAATCCTGGCTCAACGCCAAATGGCCTTCGCCCACTATCGGATGCACCACGCTTACGTCTTCCAAAATCACGGCAGCGATCTGGAAAGCGCTTGCAGCGGCTATCCCGGCGCGCATCGTCGCGCCGACCTTTTCCGAGTGCAACTGGTTCGTATGCTCGGTGAGGGAGCCTAAAACGGGCGAGAACTTCGTCTTCTCGGACCTGCCGGCAGGAGGATGGGGCGGTGGCCCGTGGCACGACGGGATGAGCGTGACTCAGGACCCGCTCGGCAATTGCGCCAATCTCTCGGCCGAAGTCGCGGAACTGCTGTTTCCGGTTCGCTACGAAGCCTTCGAGCTGCGCGGCGGCTCGGCAGGCGCCGGACGCAACCGCGGCGGGCTCGGCTCGCGCACTGTGATCACGCTGCTCGGCCCCGCCGAATTCTCGATGGAAACTTCGCGCACCCGCGCCGGCGCCTCGGGGGTATCGGGCGGCGGCGAGAGCGTACCGCAGCGGGTCAGCCGAATCACGGCCGACGGCAAGCTCGATGTCTTCGGTGGCTATACGCCGGATGGAGAGTGGCGCAATCCTTTGCGCGGCCAGCGCCTGGTAGCGGGAGACAGCCTAGAGATTCTCGCAACCGGCGGAGGAGGGTGGGGCGATCCGCTGCTGCGCGAGCCAGAGCGCGTACTCGAGGACTTTCTCGACGAGTACATAACGCTCGACCATGCGCGCGAGAGCTACGGCGTGATCATCGATTCGCGGTCACTGAAGGTCGACGGACCGGCGACCGAGCGCGAGCGCGCCAAGCCACGTTCCGCGAACGGGAGCGTGAAAGCGGCGGCCGCCGCCGGCCGCTAAGTCGAGCTGAACAGCAGCGCAGCGCCGGAATCGCTCGCGTTGCGCCCCTGCTCGCTCATAGCGCGTCCAGCAGCCGATACCAGGAGCCGACGATCGGCAGAAACCAGGGCGTGCCCCGATAGAAGAATCGCGACGGAAACGGGAGCGACGCAAACGGCGGCGCCGGAGCCTCGTCGCTCGCGATCATCGCGCCGATTTTAGCCCCCAGGTAACTGCCCATCGCTACGCCGTGGCCGCAGAAGCCAATCGCGTAGTGCATCCCGTTTTCATGCCGCCCCAGATGCGGCAGCAGATCGAACGTGAAGGCGACGTTGCCCTTCCAGGCGTAATCGATACGAACGTTCGCCAGCTCGGGGTAGACCTTGGCAATCGCCCCGCGCAGGATTTCGCGGCTGCGCTCGACGGTGGTCGGAGCGAAGCTTGCCCGGCCGCCGAACAGGAGCCGATCGTCCGCGGTGCGGCGGAAATAGTAGAGGACGTGCTTGGTATCGATGACCATCCGGTTTTTTGGGATGATCCGCTGAGCCACAGCCGGATCGAGCCGTTCGGTGGTCACGATATAGCTGCCCATCGGGATTACGCGGCGCTGGAATTCCGGGAAAGCGCTACCGGTATAACCGTTGGTTGCGATGAGAATCTCTCTCGCGCGGATCTCGCCGCGACCGGTGCGAACCACAAAGCCGTTGCCGTCGCGTTCTACGGCGGTGACGGGCGTGTTCGGATGCAGTCCCGCGCCGGCACGAGCGGCCAGCTTTGCCAGCCCGGCGAAATATTTCGCCGGATGAAGCCCGGCGCTGGAGTTGTCGATAATCCCGCCGTGATAAAGAGGACTGCCAAGCTCCTCGGCCATCGCGGCGCGCGAAACCAGCTTGGTCTGATGACCGAAGCGGCGATCGAGGAACTCGGCTTCATGCTCGAGTGAATCGTAATCCTTTGCCTTGAACGCCGCGGTAAGATGGCCGACGCGGCCGTACTCGCAATCTATCTGTTCGCGGTTGATCAGTTCATCGACGTGGCGATTGGCTTCGAGCGAGGTCTCGAATAGCCGGCGCCCCATTTCCGCACCATGCATTTTGACCAGCAGCTCGGGGCCGTGCTTGAGCCCGACGATCATCATGCCGCCGTTGCGGGAGGATGCGCCCCAGCCGAGTTTGTTGGCTTCCAAAACGGCGACTGAAGCTCCGCGCTCGGCGAGCGCGCGAGCCGCCGAGACGCCGGTGTATCCGCCGCCAACTACGACGACGTCGGTCTTGGCGGGGAGTTCACTGGGCGGAGGCTCGAACGCCTGGGCAGTGGCCGACCAATACGATTGTGCTTCGGCTTCCATCATCAGCTACCTCACATCTGGATTTCGCTCAGCCGCCGATCTTACGCTGATAGGCGTCGGCGGCGCGCAGCACGGTCGCATCGTCGCCGGTGCGGCCGACAATCATCATGCCGACCGGTAGTCCGTTCGACATCCCGCAGGGCACGTTCATCGCCGGATGCCCCGTCACATCGAACGGCGAAGTGTTTGGAATCATCTCTATTGCGCGCGCGACGTACTCCTCCCGGCTGCAGTCGGGGGCTGGGATAACCGTAGCCTTCATCGGCAGCGTCGGCATCACCAACAGATCGTTGTCGCCAAGCGCTTCGTCGTATGCCGAGGCCAATGATCGGCCGAGGTTCTGAGCCTTGGCGTAATAGCGGCCGTGATAGCGGTCGTGCATGTACTGCCCCAGCATCACGACCATCTTGGTCGTTTCCGAGAGATCGTCGGCGCGCGACAGTCGCCCCCTCGCGAAGACATCGAGCAGGCTGGTGGTGTAATGGCCCTTCCAGTTGGTGCCCATCGCGTTGCCGCCGACCATCATCATGGTCGCGCCCTCCATCGCAATCGCGCTCCAGATGTGGATTCCCTCGCGATGCCATGGAATCGATATTGTTTTGACCTGTGCGCCGAGCTTCTTGAAGGAATTGGCGGCTTCCTTCACGCACTCGTCGACGTCTTTTTCAGAAAGCCCTTCCCATCCGAAGCCCTCCCGAACTATCGCCAGGCGCAGGCCCTTGACGTTGCCGGTCAGTGCCTTGGTGTAGCTTTGCCCGGTCAGATTTGCGCGCTGGCGCGGATCGAACCCGTCCGGCCCCGCGATCGCTTCAAGCAGCAGCGCGCAGTCGGCGGCAGTGCGCGCCATCGGGCCGAGATGGTCGAGCGTCAATTCGATCGGAAACGCGCCGGTGTACGGCACCAGTCCCCAGGTCGGTTTGATTCCGTAGATGCCGCACCATGAACTTGGGATTCGGACCGAGCCGCCCTGGTCGCCGCCGATCGCCATATCCACCTGACGGGAGGCGACGAGCGCGCCGCTGCCGCTTGAAGAGCCACCCGTCGTGCGCTTGGGATCATGTGGATTTCGAACCGGCCCGGTATCGGAGGTGTGGCTTGCGCCGGAAAAACATAGGCTCTCGCAGACCGACTTGCCGAGGATCGTGCCGCCCGCATCGAGGATTCGCGTGACGACGGTGGCGTCGATGTTCGGTACGTAGCCTTCAAGCACGGCGGTGCCGTTCATCATCGGAATTCCGGCGACGCAAACATTGTCCTTGATAGCCAGCGTTTTGCCCGCCAGGAGTCCCTTGGCCGCGCCCTTGATCTCACATCGCCAGTACCAGGCGCCGAGTGGATTGTCTTCGGGTTGCGGTCGATAGCCGGCGCCGCGAGGATATTTTATCGCCGGCAGCGTCGGTTCGGTGAGTTGGTCGAGACGCGCGTATGAGGCGATCGTCGGCGCCATCAGTCGGCGGAATGATTCGAGGTCCTGCGCCGTGAGGTTCAGATGGTAGGATCGGGCGATCCGTTCGAGTTCCTCCAGCGTTGGATTCTTTACCGGCATCGTTGTTCCTTTCGGAGGGCGGGCCAACTTCGGGTTAAGCGTAGTCCGCTTTTAGCCTTCTTGTTATCGCGAATGCCGCCTCTGCGTCCACAGAACCCAGCCGTGTCTGAGATGTCTGCAAGGCTCGTGGTCCGTGGCGCAAACGCGACATCGGTGGCGCCACCGCCAGCGAACGTCGCAAAAGCGGGTCTCGTGCGTCTCATCTGGCGCGATTATTGGACCAACCGATGTGTCACATCTGCGCCCAATAGCCAACTTTGGCTCCAAGTCCCCAACTTCGCGATTAAAACTTACAGGGTGCTCCCTTGTTTGCGTGCGAAGTTCTTTGGCGAATTCCCAAGCCTCGTACACCCTCAGCACCGTGGCGCGCTACCGGGCTATCAAGTCCTTGTAAGATCGGAAGGCTGGTCTATGAACCCAAGGGTCGTAGTGGTCGATGACGACGACGATATGGCGCGTCAGGCTGTGACCGCTTTGACCGAGGCCGGCTACCAGTGCGAGGCCTGCGGCAGCGCCAAGGCAGCTCTTGCGGCGCTCGAGGAACGCGGAGCCGACGTGCTGGTGACAGATTGGGATCTGCCGCAGATGGGTGGCGTCGAACTGCTTCGTACCGTCCGCATGGGGCGCCCGTCGCTACCGGTGATTGTGTTCACCGGCGCGGCTACGGTTTCGCTGGCGGTGACTGCTATGCGTGAGGGAGCTTCCGATTGTATCGCCAAGCCGTACGATGGCGCGGATTTGTGCGCTGCCGTCGGTAGAGCCCTCGATAAGGTCCGATCGGTGCGTGAGGATCATCATCCGCGCCAGCGGGAGACGGGCCGCTACGGTTCGGTAATCGCCGAGAGTGCCAAGAGCCGTGCGCTGCTCGCGCTCGTCCGCAGGGTAGCGCCCAGCCGTTCGACGGTCCTGATTCAGGGCGAGAGCGGCACCGGCAAAGAGGTGATTGCCCGATTGCTTCATTATTGCAGCGATCGATCGAGTCGCCCCTTCGTCGCCGTAAACTGCAAGGCGTTCGCCGACGGCGTGCTCGAGAGCGAACTCTTCGGTCACGAGAAGGGATCGTTCACCAGCGCCGCCGCGTCGCGGGCCGGATGCTTCGAGCGGGCGGCGACAGGCACGCTGTTTCTCGACGAGATCGGCGAGATCAGCGTGGACTTCCAGGCCAAGCTCCTGCGCGTGCTACAGGAGGGTGAAGTGCTGCGGGTGGGCGGCGCACAGCCCCATAAGGTGGACGTCCGGGTAGTGGCGGCCACGAGCCGCATCCTGCGCGGCGAGGTCGCCGCGGGCCACTTTCGCGAGGCGCTGTTTTTCCGGCTCAACGTGATTCCGGTTTATACTCTGCCGCTACGTGAGCGGCGCGAAGACATCCTGCCGCTTGCCCGTCACTTTCTGGCCGGTCACGGTGCGCAAAGCGGCCGGCAGCTGGCATTCGCTCCGGAAGCGGAGCAGGCGCTCCTCGCTTACCCGTGGCCGGGCAATATTCGCGAACTTCAAAATGTGGTCGAACGGGCGGTGGTGCTGGCCAACGGCGAAACCATCGTGGCCGAAGACCTGCTGCTGGAGCATAGCGGCGGCCCGCCGCGCGAAGCGGCTCCGGGCACGCTGCAGCAGGATATCGATCGCGCGACGGCGGAGCGCATCAGCGCGGCGCTCGCGAGCACCAACGGCCGTCGTGCCGAGGCCGCCCGCGCTCTGGGTATCGATCGCACCACGCTCTATCGCTTGATGAAGCGGTTTGGGCTCTGACTTCGATCTGAAAAAGGCCTGTCCGGAGCCGCGGCTCCCGGAATCGGGCTCCCTTACTTAACAAAATTCCGAATCGGTTGGCCGTCCGGGCGGATCAAGGTTCGTCGAACAGAGGGGATGCGCTATGCTCTGGGTTCAAATTTTTGTCGCGTGGTATGGAATACCGCGTAGCACGGCACTAGAATCACCCAGCTTTACCAGGATGTGACGATGGACCAACAAATCGCGGCGAAACTTAAGAAACTTGAAGAGGCGCTGAACCAGCACGTGCGCCCCGACAGCTTTCCTTTGGCGATACGGATGCTGAAACCTGGCGAACCGATACCGGAGGGGGTGCGGGTTCCGAGCCAGAGCCTCAACGAGCATTGGATCGTGTGTCAATCGATGGGAATCGCGCGGCGCTACGGCTGGGCGGTCGCGGTCGGCAAAGAAGATGTCATCTGCCCGCTTGCCGCGATCTCGTTCGGCTTTCGCAAGCCCAATGACGAGTACCTCAAGGGCTATGCCGCAGTTGGGATGTACTGCGAGAACGAGGAAGCGGCGTCGAGTCTTGAGGCGAACACGTGGAAGTTCGAGCCCGGCGCTTACTCTCACGTCTGCATGGCTCCGCTGAGCCGCGCCACCTTCGAGCCTCACGTGGTCGCGATTTACGCCAACAGCGCACAGGTGATGAGGCTGGTGAACGCGGCGCTATACAAGCACGGCGGACGAATCGAGAGCACGACGGGCGGGCGCCTGGACTGCGCGGACATCGTGATCCAGACGATGGTCGCCAACGCCCCGAAAGTGATTCTTCCCTGCAACGGCGACCGGGTGTTCGGGATGACGCAGGATACCGAGATGGTGTTCGCGCTGCCCTGGGCTCAGGTCGACGATCTGCTGAGCGGGTTCGAAGGCACGCACAAAGGCGGCGTGCGCTATCCGGTTCCGGTTGCGATGAGAGGCACGGTTACGATGCCCAAGCACTATCAGGAACTGCTGGCCATGCTCGCCGCTCGCGAGAAAGCCGGGAGCTGATCGATACAACCCCGAATTCATCGAAGAGGTAGCAAGATGCGAGAGCTGAAGCTGAGTGAAGTGCGAAAAATGCTTGAAGCCGGCAACCGAAAGACCCAGGAGTTAGGCAAGCCCAGCACCGTGGCGATCGTCGATTTCGGCGGCCATCTCAGAGGCCTGGAGCGGCCCGAGGGCGGGCGTATCGCCAACGTCGATATCGCGATCAAGAAGGCTTGGACCGCAATCGCTTTCAAGCGCCCGACCGAGATGGTCCGTCAGATTATGATGCCTGACGCAGTCGGCTTCGGCCTTCAGAATACCGATTCCCGGATATGCATGGTCAGCGGCGGCTTGCCGATCGTCGAGGGCGGTGAGTTCCTGGGCGGAATCGGAGTGAGCGGCGGTCTTATCGAAGAGGATGTGGCGGTTTGCGTCGAAGCGCTCAAGGCGTGCGGCTTCACCTGCGAGTTCGCCGATCCGATGAAGGCGAAACCGCGCTGAAAAACCCGAGTTCCTCCAGATAGCACGTCGGCTCCTGGGCCGGACCGGAGTCCGGCCGCGAGGGATTTGTGCGGGCGACGGTCGTGGTCTGGATGCTGGTGGCTGGGCCTCGGCCGCCGGTCTGGACTGGACAGGAGGGAATCCGGTCTGGCAAAACATCAGGGTCCTGGAGTCTGTAACGGCCGTTCCAGGTGTGCGGCTGCGCCGGAGCCTTGAGCCACTGCCGCTGCTGTTTGGACGTTAGGAAGTTTTGCCCGGCAATCTCTTTGGAGGGACACGTGCTTAGAAGTCCGATAGCAACGCGACGGATGAATGTTTGTTCGCGATACGCGATTGCGATTGCGGTTGTCGCAGCCTGCTTGTGCGTTCCGTTCACGGCAGGTGCGCAGGATATCAAGACGTACACCCAGGCCAACCTGAATGAATGGTTGCGCAAGTACGCCGACGCCAAACCCGACTTCAAACCCGGCGACGTGCTGGGCCAGAAGGATCTCGAGAAGATGCGGCCGTTCGTGCCGCCGGGTTATCTCGAGCAGCTGAATTTCCCCGAGTTCAAGATGCCGATCATCGCGCCGCGCGACCATACGCCGCGCAGGAATTTCATGAACTGCACGGAGAAATATCAGGCACAGGTAAAGCTCGGCGGCGACGGCACGCTCCAGAACTATCTTTGCGGGCAGCCGTTCGCGAATGCTTCGCTCGACCCGAAAGACCCGCAAGCGGGGATCAAGGCCGCATA
>Ga0315281_10010002_pt1 | contig 13117 bp, 18 predicted proteins | sample YL17G07_0_MG_FD_204540 | JGI IMG/M metagenome (GOLD analysis project Ga0315281, IMG submission 204540) | Sediment microbial communities from Yellowstone Lake, YNP, Wyoming, USA - YL17G07_0 | ecosystem: Environmental > Aquatic > Freshwater > Lake > Sediment | place: USA: Wyoming | collected... | reverse complement strand
CGCACCTCGCAGGAAAGGGAACCTACGAGACGCAGCAGAGCATCACGAGCGGCGACAGAAAAACGAAAGTTGCATGCATCGGACCCGCAGGAGAGAACCTCGTGAAGTACGCCGCGATAATGAACGACGATGGCAGGGCAGCAGGAAGGTGCGGTCTCGGCACTGTGATGGGCTCCAAAAATCTCAAGGCGATTGCCGTGCGTGGAGAACGGGATATAGAACTCGCAGAGCAGGAGAAATTTGACGAAGCAGCGAAGAACGCTCACAAGTCCGTCAAGAAGAGTGGTATGACTGGGATGTATGCCAAGTTAGGCACGAGCGGATACGTTGAACTGGCAGAGAACAACGGCGACCTATCTATCAAATACTATACGCAGGGAAAGTTTCCAGGCGCAGCGAAGATAAGCGGTACTGCGATGCTAAAAATTTTAACGAGGAATTCAAGGTGCTACGGTTGCCCCATAGGCTGCGGTAGGAAAATAAAAGTAAGCGGTTGGGGCCCACCCAAAGGAGCGAGCGAAACAGACGGCCCAGAGTACGAGACGATAGGCACGTTCGGCTCTCTCTGTCTGAATGACAAATTAGATTCGATATGCCACGCAAACTATCTATGCAATGATTACGGGCTCGACACCATATCCTGCGGCATATCGGTGGCATTTGCATTTTTCCTGCACGAGAAAGGGAAAATAACGAAAGAAGAAGCGGGTATGGAGTTGAGATGGGGGGATGCAGACGCTGTAATAAAACTCGTCGAGATGATAGCACATCGCAAAGGGCTCGGAAATGTGCTCGCAGAGGGAACAAGAGCAATGGAGCAAAAGTATGGGGCGGAAGGCTGCGGCGCGCACGTCAAGGGCCTTGAAATCCCTATGCACGACCCGAGGGCGTTTTTTTCAATGGCGTGCGAGTATGCAACCTCGCCAAGGGGAGCGTGCCACCTGCAGGGCTCGCCTTTCATGGTTGAGATGGGTTCTGCGATAAAGGAATACGACATGATGCCATCGAACAGATTTGCGGACAAAGGAAAGGGCATTCTGACTGCACGAAATCAGGATTTTATGGCGATATATCACTCAGCCACAATATGCGTTTTTGCGTTTATGAGACCGCAGACTGTTGCGGATCTGCTCACTTATGCAACAGGCAACAAGCACTCGATAAACGACCTGCTTGTTGCAGGGGAGAAGATAAACAACCTGAAGCGTGCGTTCAACGTAAGGTGCGGAGTTACGAGGGCTGATGATAAACTGCCGCAGATTCTTTTGCAGCCCCTGCCCGATGGCGGAACAAAGGGCAAGGTGCCTGATGTGGAGGCGCAACTTAAGGAGTACTACGAGTACAGGAAATGGGATGCTGCGACCGGGAAGCCGAAAAGAGAGAAACTGGTTGAACTTGGATTGGAGAGCGTTGCAAGGGACTTGTGGGGTTAGATTTAAATACCCATCAAAAAATATGCCAATTGAGGTGAAATAAATGGGAAAGTTAGACGGTAAAGTAGCCGTGATAACTGGTTCTGGAAGGGGAATCGGCAAGTCGACAGCAGCTATTTTGCTAAAAGAAGGCGCAAAAGTGATGATAAACGACATAGACCAGAGTGCGATAGACGAAGCAATCAAAGAACTGGACGCAATATCCAAGGGGAACGTTGCGGGGGTGGTCGGCGACATAACAAAGATGGCAGATGCGCAGAAGTTGATGGATGAGACCGTGGCGAAGTTCGGCAAGATAGACATACTGGTGAACAACGCAGGCATAACAAGAGATGCGATGGTAAACAAGATGACCGACGCGCAGTGGGAACTGGTCCACGCCATTACGCTCCGTGCGACTTTCAACTGCACGAAGGCGGTAGCGAAGTATATGCTCAAAGAAGAGAACAAGAAAGTACCGCCTACTACAGGAAGTCTTGGGAAAGTCGTAAACGTTTCGTCGCTGAGCGGCGTGCTCGGAAACGTCGGGCAGTTCAACTACAGCACAGCCAAGGCAGGTCTGATAGGGTTCACAAAGGCACTTGCAAGGGAATGGGCTCCATACAGAATAAACGTCAATGCAGTCGCATACGGTGTGATAGACACAAGGCTGACAGCGGTTAAAAAGGAAGGAGAGGAGATAGGACTTCCGAAGGCGATGAGAGACATGATGGTGGCGGTGCACCCGTGGAAGCGTGTTGCCACACCAGAGGAAGCTGCCAGGGCGATAGTGTTCCTTGCGTCATCGGACTCGGACGTGGTGAATGGTTATTTCATTGCGTGCGCAGGCGGAGGCAACGTATATTAGGAGGTAAAAATGACAAAACTAAATGGAAAAGCGGCTGTGATTATTGGTGCTGACGACCTCGGAAAGGCAATAGGGGTTCTGTTTGCGAAGGAAGGGGCAAGCGTCGTTTTTGGGGACATCGATGAAAATGCTGCAAAAGCGGCTGCAGATGAAGTGAACAAGGTTGCAGGCGGAAAGGGTCTTGGACTTGCGGTTGACGTCACAAAGAGAGACGACACGCAGAAATTCGCGGACGCTGCTGCGCAGAAATTTGGCGGTATAAACATACTCGTGAACAACGAGAGAGCGGTTGCAGATGCGAATCTCAAGGATATGACGGAGGAGCAGTGGGACACTGTGATGAATGTCAGGCACAGGGGGCTGTTCCACGTGATACAGTCGGTCGATAGGTACATGAGAAGAGAAGAACTGAAAGGCGCAACCAAGACGAGCACGGGTAAAATTATAAACATAATGTCGATTTCCGGAATACTCGGCTCGCAGGGAAGAGTAAATTTCTCGACCTCGGAAGCGGCGATGGTAGGACTGACTAGGCAACTTGCGAAGGAGTGGTGCAGGTACAAGATAAACGTGAACGCAGTGGTTCATGGTTTCGTTGATGGAAAACTTTCAAGAACGAAACTGTCTGGAAGTGACATTGCTGCATCAAAGGCCGCACAGGGTCTGCTCAAGGTTCCGATACTGAACCTCTGGGACAGGAATGCGACCCTCGATGAGGTAGCGAAGCCAGTATTGTTCCTTGCCTCGGACGATGCGGAGTTCATCACAGGCGAGATATTGAACGTGACAGGCGGGTTGAGCGCCGGATATTAAACGCAAACAGGAAAGCATGCTTTGCATGCTTTCTTTCTATTTTTTTTGTTATAGAAAATTTTTAACGATGCGACTTTTTTGGAAGAAAGACTTATATACTGCTCTTTCATACTCCCCTCTTGGTGATACCGATGCCTGCATTTGTTAATAAAGACGAATGTGTTGGATGCGAGGTTTGCGTGGACGAGTGCGAGAGTGGAGCGCTTACGATGAAAGACGGTGTTGCGGTTGTTGATACAGAGAAGTGCGACGAGTGCGAATCGTGCATCGAGGCCTGTCCTACAGAGTGCATCTCGATGAAATAGTTTGTTTTGCGCATCGCTAAGCAGGGATGATAATTCTCTCAGGTGGAACCGGCACCCCAAAACTTCTAAGAGGGCTCCGCCACGTTGTGCCTGAGGAGGATATAAACGTAATTGCAAACACAGCAGAAGACATCTGGGTTTCCGGGCATCTTGTATGCCCGGACATAGACTCGGTTATATATGCACTGTCGGGTGTAATTGACGATGAAAAGTGGTGGGGCATAAAAGGGGACACCTTCATAACGAGCACGTATCTCAGAAGGTCGGGTTTTGCCGAGAAAATGCAAATAGGCGACAGGGACCGTGCCACCCACATAATGCGTTCTGAACTGCTCGGAAGCGGAAAAACGCTCACGCAGGCAACGCTGGAGTTAACAAAAAAATTCGGGGTTCGCGCAAAAGTGCTCCCAATGACGGACGACGCCGTTAGCACTATCATAACGACTCCGCAGGGAAAAATGCATTTTCAGGATTTCTGGATTTTGAATAAGGGTAAGCCCGGAGTTCTGGACGTGAAGTTCGAGGGAATAGAAAAAGCAAGAATTTCAAAAGAACTTTTGAATGTATTGAAAACAGAGAAAACAGTGATAATCGGACCGAGTAACCCGATAACCAGCATAGAACCCATTTTGCATCTCATAAGAAAATATCTCGATAAAAAATTTGTGATTGCAGTCTCGCCGATAGTCGGAAGGAGACCTGTATCCGGACCTGCTGCAAAGTTCATGAAAGCGCGGGGGTACGAAGTCTCGTCTCGCGGGGTATATGACTGCTATAAGGATTTTCTTGACCTGTTCATTGTTGATAGGAAAGACGGGTTCTCTGGCGCAACTGTCATAAAAGCAGATACGATGATGGTTGACGAGCGCAGAAGCGGGGCTCTTGCAAGGTTTATTGTGGATATATTAAAGTCTCACGTTGCGTAATTATATCCGATGGACTCAACATATGTAGCAAGATGCGTCCAGCTCGCGATGCTCCTGGAGGTCTCCGCAACCCCGAAGCCGGGAAACGTTGACAGAGAGCATGACTACGCGGATATGAAGTATGAGCACTTCCTTGCTTCTGCCGCCGCTGTATATCCGATTTTTGAAAACGCAGCCAAGGCGGGAAAAAACGTCGGAAAACATATAAAAGACGCGGTCGCAGAGACACAGAAATGGCAGCACGGCGGGAATACACATTTTGGCACGTTTCTTCTGATGATGCCGCTCGCGATGGCTTCCGGGGCATCCGATGAATATAAAGACATAAGGAAAAATGCAGTTCTGGTTGTAAAAAACACAACAGTCGCTGATGCAATAAATCTTTACAAGGCGCTTCGTATCGCAAAAGTGAAAGTCCGACCTGTTAAAGAATTCGACGTTTACAGCGGTTCCTCTCTCGATGAGATAAGAAGGAAAAAAACGACTCTCTACGACCTGATGAAGATTTCCTCTGGCAGGGATTTGATAGCAAGAGACTGGGTAAACAGCTTCGAGCAAACCTTCAGATTTGCATCCGAGATAAAAAAGAGAGCGAAAATAACAGGCATAAACGAAGCCATAGTCCGTTCTTATCTTGCGCTTCTTTCCGAGCAGATTGATACATTCGTTGAAACCAAGTTCGGGGTTGATGTCGCAAAAGACGTTAAGAGCGCCGCTACTGCACTGCGCAATGCAGACTTAGCGGATGTAAAAAAATGGGGCACGGAGCTCATATCCAGAAAAATAAATCCCGGCTCTTCTGCGGATATAATGGCAGGCGCAATATTCTTGGCGCTGATAGGGGGGTTGAGGTTTTAAAGCATGAAAGTTAAAATTTCAGACCTGAAAAATTTCGGCATCGGCGACGGCATCTCGGAGATTATAGCCACAACAAAATCCGCGGATGGCACGTTAAACGCTGCGCCGATAGGAATAAGAAGGAAGGGGTCGGGGTCCGCCCCGTGGGCTGAATTTTTTACCGAATCAAGGACATATGAAAATGCCAGAGAAACCGGAAAACTCGCTGCAAACATAACGGATGATGCTCTCGTTTTTGTGCTGAGCGCATTCAGCAACCTCGACAGAAAATACTACGATACCGCAGATGGTATGCCCGTCCTGAAATGTGCAAAAGCGTGGATTATTTTCTCCTGCAACCTGAAACGGATTAACAATGTAAAAGTGAAGGGCGAACTGCTGCCGTTGAATGGAAAGATAAACTTCAGCGATATAAAACCGGTAAACAGGGGCTTTAACTGCGTCATTGAAGCCACTGTAGCGGCAACGAGATACGTGATATGGAAGGATAAACAGCTCAGAGAATTGATAGACTACTACGATAAAATAGTTGCCAAGTGTGGCGGAAAGAATGAAAAAGAAGCGATGAAACGGTTGTATGCGTTTATATCGGGGTGATTACGTTGCGTAAGAAAGACTGTATAGCCCCCATTTTCAGAAAATTCATCAAAAAGTATCACCGCCTTGAAGTAAAGGGTACAGAAAACATACCAGATGGCAGCGCAATCATTGCACCCAACCACTCAGGTGCCATGGACTGGGATACAGTCTGCCTGAGTTGTGCTCTCGACCGCTGGATTCACATACTATACTGGGACAGGTATTATAACGCACCGATCTGGGGCGATTTCATAAGAAATTTCAATGTCATCCCGCTGAGTCTGGAGAGGGGGCTCGATGAAGAGATGAGGGGTCTCCTGCTCGAGGAATACTTCAGGAAGGGCAAACTGGTCGGTATTTTTCCAGAGGGCACATCTGCCACGCTTTTTGAGGGCTACAGGATTGGGAAATTCTACCCGGGCGTGATTCGGCTGGCGGAATTCAGCGGCGCTCCGATAATCCCGACTGCTATCGTAGGCATCGCAGAGGCGGCACCAATCCTGTTTTATACCGCAGTGGATGAAAAAGGGATAAGAGACCCGCCCTTTGCCCCTCCCGTGCTTTTTCCTGTGAAAATAAAAATCCGCTTTGGCGAGCCGATCTTCTGGCGCAGCGAGAAGAAGATGGACAGGAATGAATACTACAAAGCGGCAGAAGAAATAAGGAGAGAGGTGGTTAAACTGGTGCAGAAGACCCGCAAATAGAGAATTCTATGAGTGTTTTTCTTTCTTTTCGATGGCGACTGGCTACTCCAGCACCGCATGCATCTCCTTCATGTCGATCTCGCTCTTGCCGGTCAGAGCCATCAGTTGCGCGATGACCGCATCCAGCAGGATGAGTGAAGTTATCTCAAAGAGCGTACCAAGCGGCGCAAGCGATTTGTATTCCCCCCGCATCCTGCGCTCCATGTAGTCCTCTATCGTTACCTTCTTTCTTCCCTTCACGACAAGCATCACGTCTGACAGTTTTCCGAGGGTAGAGTCCGGTTCCGAGGTTATTGCAATGATTGTAGCGCCGAGTTCTTTCGCAATCTTTGCAAGATTCGTTATGGAAAGCGTCTCTCCTGAGCCTGAAATGGCAACAACCGCATCATTTTTCTTGACGGACGGTGTTGTAGTTTCTCCGACAAAGTATACATTGAAGCCGAGGTGCATCAGGCGCATTGCAAAAGCCCTTGCAACGAGTCCAGAGCGCCCTGCGCCCATCAGAAATATTCTATTCACTTTAAAGAGAACTTTTATCATTTTCTCGATATTTTTTTTATCGAGTTGCGACGCGGTGTCCTCTATGTGGCTCACTATTGCTTTTATACAGGGCACTACCTTATCGCTTGCCACTTCTGATGGTTTTTTTGTCATCTTTTTTCTTCCTCTCTTTTTTTCTGAATTTGCATCCGTCCACATCCTTCACTTCTTTCAGCAGACGTTTAATCTTTGCGTCGTTGCCGCTCCAGAGCAGGTTGTATGTCGCAGACTTGCTTTCCAGACTTCCTGATATGTCCTCGACCAGGCATTCGAGGGCTTTTGTCTTGGAAAACGGGATGCTGAACATCGCCTTGTATTTTTTTCCTGAGCGCGCATAGGACGTGAGAACAAAGCCGTTGTTTTCATATGTATGAATTGAATCGTAATCGCAATTTGTTACGAACTCGTACTTAATTTTGGGGTCTGCTTTGGAAAGAGCAGATATTATCGTTCTGACCAGTTCTCCGTCTGCCTTTCTTCCAAACCAGAGGCCTATTTTTCCGTGGGTGCACGTGATGGAAAAGTTTTCACCCTCTGCAGTGATTTCCTCTGCGTCCTCGAGCGATATGAGTTCTTCCGACGTTATTCCACCTCCGGTAGAAAAATTATTCCCGGTTCTGTTTAAATTAACTTTTCGCCATATATTTCCCGATGAGAAGGTCGAGTCTCTTTCTCGTGCCTCTTGTGATGAAGTCCTTTGAGGTTACAATGGCGTCGTCGAGCGCATTTTTGCATTCACAGGAGCGTTCATCCTGTATCTCCGGCACTGCGTCCATAATGATATTGCGGACGGCTGCCATGTTCTTTCGCATATTTTCAATGACAATCTGTATGTCCACCTCGTTTTCTTTCCACACGTCATAATCTGTGACAGTCGCTATGGTTGCATAGCATATCTCGGCCTCCCTTGCGAGTTTTGCCTCCGGGATGGCGGTCATTCCTATTATATCGAATCCTGCACGCCTGTACTCGTTGGACTCGGCTTTAGTGGAGAACTGTGGGCCCTCCATGCATACATATGTTCCCTTTGGATGATACGAATAACCTTTTTTGGATATCACCCTGCCCAGCAGGGACGAAAGTTGCGGACAGAATGGCAATGAAAATTTTATATGCGCTACGATGCCCCTCTCAAAAAACGTTGCCTGGCGCTGCCTTGTCCTGTCGAAGAGCTGGTCCAGGATAACGATATCCATCGGCTTTATTTCCTCTTTGAGACTTCCGACAGTGCACGAAGAGATGATATGCGTAACGCCAAGTTTCTTCAGAGCGTATATGTTTGCGCGGACATTTATCTCGCTCGGAGAAATTTTGTGCCCTGCGCCGTGTCTCTGCAGGAAAGCGACCTCTTTGTCACCTAGGGTTCCAACTATTATCTTCCCTGACGGTTGACCGAACGGGGTGCTCACTTCTATCTCCTTTGCACCAGAAACTATATCAGGGTCGTGTAACCCGCTTCCACCGATTATTCCTATTTTCGCTTTCATACTGGTACCAGAAACTTGCCCTCCCTTTTAATCTTCCGATGGAATTCCATATTGTCAATGACTTCTCTTAATCTTTTCGAAGTAATGGAGATTCCCAGATCCTTCTCCAGAGCCTTTTTTATCTCTTCCTGGCGCATCTTCCCCTTCTCTGCCAGCACCTTCCCTGTTATATTCGACACATCCTCATGGAAGTTCCAGGGAAACACGACCCACTTCCACTGCTCCAGCGTCTCTTCATAGTAATCAGGCACGAAAGAGCTCGTTGTTATGTACTGGAGCGTTGCAGTCTTAACCTCCTTTGCTCCGAGCGTTTTTATGTGCCCGAGGGCAATCTTCACGCTCTCCCCTGTGTCCGCTATGTCGTCAACTATCAGAACTCTCTTGCCGCTCAGGTCGATATGGAGCGGATTCGTTATTTTCGCCTCGCCGGTGATGGAAGCGGTTATGCCCCAGTGCTCAATGTTTATGCTGTACAGGTTTTTTTGCAGCAAAAAGTCGCACAGAATGCGCGCAGGGCACCATCCGCCGCGTGCAATGGCAACCACGACGTCAGGCATGAAACCCGAGTCCCTTATCTTTTGCGAGACCCCTCTTGCTAAATTATATACGTAATCCCAGTCAATGAGCATGTACTCTTTCTTTGGCATGGTTATGAGATGTGCAACGGGATATTTCAATTTTTCCGTCTCGAAAGAAAGAAAACTACATGCAAAAATCACACAACAATAACGGCTAACATAAATATCAAATACACAATGGTACTGAGTGCCGCAACTATTAATGCTAGAGCATCCCGTACACCCACTGATCTCTCTTGCCGCACGACATAAAACATTGCAGAGAGTCCCAGAAATCCAATTGCAATAAGAGGCTTAAAAAACAACCCCAAGAAAGAACTTAAAAGTATTAATACGAATCCGCCAAAGAAGAGGACATCTCTTTTTGTCACACGCTTCAACTCCCAGATTAGCCAGATTATAACTACAATAGCAAAGCCGAAATTAACGACTTCCACAATATTGGCAAGGACGTCTGTCATCTCTCTCCTTTTTTACTTAGGTTTTCCATCCGCCGTGCTTTCGGAGATATGGCATCAGACCACCCTCTTCAAGAAGCCCAAGCATAAAATCCGGAATTTTCTGAAAAGGAATTTCATCACCCCGGGTCCTGTTTCGAATTCTGCAGGATGCAAAGTCCACTTCTAGTTCGTCCCCCGGTTTTGCGTGCGCCGTTATGTCTCTGCACCCGACAAGCGGAAGTCCGATGTTAAAACTGTTCCTGTAAAATATTCTCGCGAATGATGGGGCGATAACACATCGTATACCGCAAGCCCTGAGGACGTGCGGCGCCTGCTCCCTTGATGAGCCGCATCCGAAGTTCTTTTCAGCAACTATGATTGGAGAAGCGAACGCCTTTGCATCCGCATAAAAATTTGGAACAAGCGTCTCGAATGTATGCACCGCAAGTTTCTCCATGTCCACTTCGTCGTACTTGTACTTTCCTGAGATTACCTCGTCCGTGTTCGTATCCGCAGGGAAAACGTGGAATACTGTACCTTCTATTTTATCCATGGCTAACCAAAGGTAGTTTAATTAGTTGATATTAATAATATTGCTTCGATGAGAGCCGGGAAAATCCAGCACGCTGAAATTAAATCAGGTATGACCGTGAACGAGCTTGCCCTGTCTTTCAAGAACTGCGGTCTTGGCGCAGGGAAACTTGCTCTCGCCGTTGATATATACGAAGAGATGATGCTCGCGGATACGACAAAGTTTCTCGGTCTGAGCGGTGCAGTTGTACCCTGCGGCATGAGGCAGTTGATAGCGGATATGATAAAGGGCGGTTACGTCGATGTCGTGGTCACGAACGGTGCATCGCTGGTCCATGATATGATAGAAGCCCTCGGCGGGCATCACTATAAGGGAAGCGAGCACTCGGATGATGCGCTGCTGAGGAGACAAAAAATCAACAGAATTTTTGATGTTTATCTCAGGGAGGAGGATTTTTCGTTAGTCGAAAAACACATGCAGAAGGTTCTCCATGAGATAGAGGGCAAAAAAATGAGCATAAGGGAATTCCTCAGCTTTCTCGGCGGTACGCTCCCCGGAGACTCCATACTTGGCTGCGCAGCCAGAAAAGGCGTCCCGGTTTTTTGCCCTGCTATTGCGGATTCCGCAATCGGGCTCCAGGCATGGCTATACAAGCAGACGAGTAAGTTAAACGTTGATACGTTTGAGGATATGCGTGAGTTCATGGACATCTGCTACGGAGCGAAGAAGACAGGCGCGATTCTCCTCGGTGGTGGCGTGCCAAAAAACTTCATCTTGCAGTCCATGCTCGTAACGCCGCGCGGCGGGTTTGATTATTTCATTCAGATAACGCTCGACAGACCTGAGACTGGCGGGCTTAGCGGTGCGACGCCTGAAGAGGCAAAATCATGGGGAAAAGTCCGCCCGAAGGCGAAATATGTGGTGGTGTACAGCGATATAACAATAGCGCTCCCAGTAATCGTTGCTGCCGTGAAGGAGAGGCTTGAGAAATGAGAAAGAAAAGCGGTCTGATACTGGCGCTGGACGTAACAAGCCGCGAGAGGGCATTGAGAATCGCTGATAAGGTCGGAGATGCGGTAGATGCCGTCAAAGTCGGCTATCCTCTGGTTTTGTCCGCAGGTATGGATATAATCAAAAAATTACGAAAAAATGCACCTGTGATTGCGGATTTCAAAGTTGCTGACATTCCGAACACCTCCAGATTAATCTGCGAGCGTGCCTTTGAGAGCGGCGCAAGCGGAATAATAGCCCAGGGTTTTGCCGGCAGAGACAGTCTGGAAGCGTGTGTAGCAGTCGCGAAGAAATACGGTGGGGAGGTTTACGTTGTGGTTGAGATGTCTCATCCCGGAGCGGTGTCCTTCTTTCAGCCTGTCGCGGAAAAGATGGCGGTAATGGCAAAAACCTGCAGGGCTGACGGCATAATTGCACCTGCCACGAGACCTGAGAGGGTGAAAAACCTGAAAAAACTCGCTGCACCGCTGAAGGTGCTATGCCCGGGAGTTGGCGCACAGGGAGGGAATGCAGGAGAGGTTATAAGGGCAGGCGCAGACTGGATAATAGTCGGAAGGGCAATCTACGATGCAAGAAATCCGAGAAAGTCTGCCGGGGAGATAGCAGAGGAAATAAAAAACGCACTGGAGGTGAAACGATGAAAAAAATAAAAGGCATAGCAAAAGATACGCTGGAGTTCATACTTGAGGTATCAAAGTCATCGCATCCGAAGGAGTTTGCAGGTCTGCTGACTGCGGAGAAAGGCATTATATCGAATGTCATGTTTCTGCCTGGAACGCAGAGTTCTTACAGGTCAGCGATGATAAGACTTGATATGCTCCCGCTTGGAGTTTCTATCGCAGGAACCGCCCATAGCCATCCGACGCCCAACAAAAAACCGTCGGAGGAGGACCTTGCCATGTTCTCGAATAAAGGCGAGGTGCACATAATAGCCTGCCATCCTTACGATAAAAAAAGTTGGGTTTGTTATGATTCTCACGGTACCCAGATACAGCTTCCAGTGCTTGATGTAGAATTTGATGATGAGATTGATGAGCCATGACAAGAGTTCTTGCTACGGGTACGTTTGACATCCTACATCCGGGGCACCTTCGCTATCTTGAGGAGGCGAAGAAACTTGGAGACGAACTGTGGGTGATTGTCGCCAGAGAGTCGAACATAAAGCACAAGCCCAAGCCGATAATGCCGGAGAAGCACAGGCTGAAGATGATTTCAGCGCTGAAGATTGTCGACAGGGCAATTCTTGGAAGCAAAAAAGACATGTTCGAGCCGCTGAGGAAGATAAAACCTGATATTATTACGGTAGGCGCAGACCAGCATTTTGATGTGGGAGAACTGGAGGCGGAACTTAAAAAAAGAGGGATAAATGCAAAAGTTGTGAGAATCAAGGGATACGACCCTGACCCGCTTTGCAGCAGCGGTAAAATTATTAAGAGAGTTGCCGAAAGATACGATACGAAATTCAAGGAGACAAAAAAGAGGTGGAGATTATGGAACTTAAAACCATAAAAATAGAAACGCCAAAAGATGTGAATATCATTCTCGGGCAGTCACACTTCATAAAGACGATAGAGGACATTCACGAGGCGATAGTAAACGCAAATTCAAATGCAAAATTCGGCGTTGCGTTCTGCGAATCCTCAGGGAAATGTCTCGTGCGGCACAGCGGAAACGACGATGAACTGCGAAAGGCGGCTGCGAAGAATGCGCTCTCGCTCAGTTGCGGGCACAGTTTTATAGTTTTCATGAGAAACGCATTTCCTGTAAATTTCCTGAACGCTATAAAAAGCGTCACGGAAGTCTGCAACGTTTACTGCGCAAGTGCAAATCCCGTGGAAGTCGTAGTTGCGGAAACGGAACAGGGGAGAGGTATAATGGGTGTGATAGATGGGGAGAGAAGCAAGGGAATCGAGGGCGAGGCGGATATAAAAGAGAGGCAGGAGTTTTTGAGGAAGATCGGGTACAAATTTTGAGCCATGAATTACATAGACGCCCACATCCACTTTTTCGTACCGTCGCAAAGCATATATCAGGTCTACCTCGACATACTCGGCGACAAAAATC
>Ga0315281_10010000_pt1 | contig 13118 bp, 14 predicted proteins | sample YL17G07_0_MG_FD_204540 | JGI IMG/M metagenome (GOLD analysis project Ga0315281, IMG submission 204540) | Sediment microbial communities from Yellowstone Lake, YNP, Wyoming, USA - YL17G07_0 | ecosystem: Environmental > Aquatic > Freshwater > Lake > Sediment | place: USA: Wyoming | collected... | reverse complement strand
TGGCCCCTATCTCCCGGCCTCTTTCCCCCTGCGGGGAAAGAGGGGCGGCAACGCCAGCATCGTAGCGTGCGGAACTGTCTACCCTTTCTCCGGAGGGGAAAGGTGTCGTGCCGCTAGGCACGACGGATAGGGGCCACCCCGGCGCGCCAACTCCACCGGGCGGCGGCGAAAGGGCTGGATGCGTGGCGGCTTGGCGAACGTGTTAGTGCCGCAAGAGGATCGTGATGATGGCACCTCCCACTGCGAGGCCGACGGTGGCGGCAAGTCCGACGGCGGATAGAATGACGGTTTGCAAGCTGCGCAGCGAACGATCGAAATCGGCACGCTGGGACGCCAATTCGACGCGGATGGTAGCTAGGTCGGAGCGGATCTCGGAACGAAACTGGGTCAACTCCACACGTAAGCGGTCCTGGGCGGTTTCGGCTATGGCCAGCGCCGACTCCTCCCGTTTTTCGGCAATAAGCACCGCGGCGATCTTGGGGAGGCCAGCCTGTTCGAGGGCGGTGGCAGTGTGCAAGGCGTCTGTGATGGGCATGGGCGATCTCCTCGCGACAGCTTAACAGAAACTTCAAGCGAGTGCAGCGGCGCTGAAATCAGACGGCAAACAGTGGCCAACTGGGCATCGGCAACACCACCCAGCAGAGCAGCCCGGTGCGGGTGCCATGGGAACTGCGTCCCCACCCCTTCCCGTTGGGGCACCCGTGCCGGAATGCGGGTCATACTGCCAACACGAACCTACACTTCGGGCGCGGCCGCCTACAGAACAGCCTGATCCGCCCATTGCAATCTACCCACCCGGGCCGTGAATTCCGCGCCGTGCTGCGTGCGTTTCTCGCTCATCGGCTTACTCCTTCCAGGTGGCACGTAGCCTATCCCAGGGTCCGAATTTTGGGTACCTTCAGTCCCCTTGACACCACACACCAATCCGTGCTATACATATGTAATGTACCCACACACCTCCATCCCCCACCGGTTCCCCACCCCGGGCCGCCCCGCGCCCTGGCCCGTCCTCGTCGCGCGTTGCCTTCTCACGGCCTTCCGACTTTTCGCGACACTCGTCGCGGTCCAGAAAAAAAATTCGCCATGCGAACCCAATTTTGAAATCACGCAACCCTTTGATCTGAAAGGAGCGCGGAACGAAACCGGAGAAAATTCCGGATACCAGGTTGCTCAAGCTGACGGAATCACGACCCGCACCCTTCGCGCCAGTGCGCTTTCGCGTGAGCCTTCTTGTCCCCCATGCCAACCGCGCCCTTTCCCCACCGCAATTTCGCGACACTCGACGCGCCAGAAAAAAAACGGTCCCGAACGAACCCAATTCGCTAAGCGGATGAGATAAAAGGAGGAACAATCAAAATCGGGCAATTCAGCCACAGGCGTGGTTCCGATTTATGATGGAAGTTGAAATGGCGACACTGGGCGGGCGCGAGGTGGCCGGGGCGGAGCGCGCCGTGCGGAACTCTACCTCGATGGCGCGGGCGGGGGTGGCGACGCGCCGCGGGTCGTCGGGGGAGCCGCCAGCGGTGGGCGCGTCAGCGGAGGGCAGGCCCGGGCGCCAAGGGGAGACCTGTATGCGCGGGTTGGCGGGCCGGGTGCGAGGAACGGCGCTGGGGCGCGCCTGGAATGCAAGGGCGAGCGATGGGGCACGATCCCACAACCCCCAGATCCACAATCTGGTGCTCTACCAATTGAGCTACGCTCGCCATGGGACGCAGTCTGCAAAGGTATCCCCCCGGCGTGGACATGTCAAAGACAATGCGAGGGCGCAGCCGCGCGTGTTGACAGCCGGCCATGCGCGGGCCATGATCAAGTTCACCGTCGCCTTCCGCACAACGCACCCGGCTTGCATGGCTCGTTACCGCGTCGAATTCTCCCGGGACTGGCTGACCGGCCGCTGGGGCTTTACCGATCGCCTGTTCAATCGGCTGGGCGGGCGGGAGACCGAGCCGTCTCACCTGGAGGACGCGTGGCTGGTGGAGTTTCACGGTACGCCGCGCAACCTGGGCAAGATTCTCAGCAAGGCCCTCAATATCCAGGCGGAGGACTACCGGCGCTTCGGGACGATCTTCGAAGTGCAGGAGGTGGACGCCCCACCGCCGCGCGTGGCCGACCCCGGGCAGGGCATGGAGAACCGGTGAGCGGCCCGGATTCCACGCGCGCCGCGCCGCCCATCCCGCGCGGCCCGCTCCGGCCGGGACGGAGCCTCTCCGCCAGGCCGGGCGCGGCGCGGGGGGCGGTGGTGCTGGGGGCGCTCCTGGCCGCCGCGCTGCTCGCCGGCCGGGGAGCGGCCGCGGCGGGGGAGCCGCCCGTGAAGTTCGCCGGGACCTATCGCATCGAGCACTGGCGCGACCTGGAAGCCCGGCACCTCTACCACTTCTTCTATCTCCACCCGAGCGGGCGCTTCTACCTCGCCGGCGAATGGCCCGGCAGCGAATCCTCCCGCTTCGCGGGCACCTGGGCCGTCGCCGGCGAGCAGCTGGATCTCTCCGGCGTCGCCGACGTGAAGACCAGCCAGGGAAGCTGGAAGATCCCCTTTCACCGCTCGTTCCGGGTGGAGGCCGGGCGCGCGGGGCTGCGCCTGGTGCCGCTGCCGGAGAAGAACCGCTACGGGCTGATGGGCTGGCCGGATGCCTTTGTGTTCCTGCGGGCCGCCCCCGCGCCCAATCTGCCGGAGGCCGCCGTGCCGGAAGATGAGGGCAAGCTGCTGGCGCTCAGCGCAGCCCTCGCTCCGCCCGGGTCGAACTGACGGGGCGGAACCGGAGCGCGCCCGGCCTTGCATGGCGGCGGGGCCAGGGGCATACTGCGCCGCTCCCAGCGCCGGTCCCAGCGCCGTTCACCCACAGTCGGGCAGTCAAGGAACAGCGGCAGCCGATGAACAAGGAACAGAGCACCCCGGCCTCCGAAGCACAGCCGCCCGCCCCAGCACCCCGCCCTGATCGCCCTTGGATCCTGGCGGCGGTCATGCTCGCGATGTTCATGATCGCGGTCGAAGGCACGATCGTGGCGACGGCGATGCCGACCATCGTCGCCGACCTGGGCGGCTTTCAGCTCTACAGTTGGGTCTTCGCCATCTATCTGCTGACCCAGGCCGTCACCATCCCCATCTACGGCAAGCTGGCGGACATGGCCGGCCGCAAGCCGGTGCTCTTCGCTGGCGTCGCGGTGTTCCTGCTGGGCTCGGTGCTGGCCGGGTTCTCCCGGGACATGATGCAATTGATCGGCTTCCGGGCGCTGCAGGGATTCGGCGCCGGGGCGGTGCAGCCGATCGCGCTGACGATCGTCGGGGACATCTACACGGCCAAGGAGCGGGCGCGCATCCAGGGCTACCTGTCCAGCGTCTGGGGCATCTCCGCGGTCATCGGACCGATGCTGGGCGCCTTCCTGGTGGAACAGGCCCACTGGTCCTTCGTGTTCTGGGTCAACGTGCCCATCGGTGTGGCGTGCGTGGCGCTGCTGGCGGTGTTCCTGAATGAGCAGGTGGGGCACAAGAAGCACAAGGTGGACTATGCCGGCTCCGCGCTGCTGATGACCGGCACGACGGCCCTGATGCTGGCGCTGATCCAGGGGCAGTCTCTGTCGGGCGGCACCGAGGCGGGGTTGCTCCTGGCCGCGGGGCTCTGTCTGGCGGGCTTTCTGGCCCAGGAGCGGCGCGCCGCGGAGCCGATGATGCCGCTGGGCCTGTGGGCCCGCCCCATGATCGCCATCGGCAACAGCGGGGCGCTGGTCACCGGCGCGTTGATGATCGGCGTCGTGTCGTTCCTGCCGGCGTATGTGCAGGGGGTGATGGGCCGCTCCGCCGCCGTCTCCGGGTCCGCCGTTGCCGCCGTCGCCATCGGCTGGCCGCTGGCCGGCACCATCGGCGGCCGGCTGATGGGCCGTACCTCCTATCGCTTCACGGCCGTGCTGGGCGCCGGTTTCCTGATCCTGGGAAGCGTCTTCCTGATTGCGCTCACGCCGCGGCTGGGGCCGCTCTGGGCCGGCGCGGGGGCCTTCCTCATCGGCGCGGGCATGGGGTTCTCCACGACGACGTACCTGGTATCCATCCAGACCAGTGTGGGCTGGGATGAGCGCGGGGTCGCCACCTCGTCCAATATGTTCATGCGCATGGTTGGCCAGGCGGTGGGCGCCGCCGTCTTCGGGGCGGTGCTCAATCTCGGGCTCTCGCGCGCCGCCGCCGGATCCAACGATCTCAACCGCATGATGCAGCCCGCGACCCGTAGCCTCGTCGCTCCCGCGCAGTTGGCCTCCCTGGCCGATTCCATGGCGGGCGCGCTCCACGGCGTGTTTCTGATCGGCGGCGGGCTGGCCCTGGTCTCCCTGGCGCTTGCGTTGTACACTCCCAGAAACATCAAGCCGTGAAGGCCGGCGTGCCCAGGGGCACTGGCCGCCACGCGATGGGGAGGGCGCACGGATCGGGTGCCGCGCTTCGCGTTCAGCGAGCGGCGGATCGTTTCCAACTGGCCCCAGCCGGGGCCCTGCAGCGGGTAGGAGTCGCGATATGAACATCGTCCTGTGGGTCATTCAGGCGTTGCTGGCCGCCGCCTTTCTCATGGCCGGTATCATGAAGACGCTGCGCCCGAAGGAGCAGCTTGCCCCCAAGATGCCGTGGACGGAGGACTTCTCGCCCCTCAGCATCAAGTGCATCGGGCTGGCGGAATTCCTGGCGGCGCTGGGGCTGGTGCTGCCGCCGCTCACCGGCATTCTGCCCGTCTTGACCGCCTGGGCGGCGCTGGGGCTGACGCTGGTGATGCTGGGGGCCGTGGGCACCCACATCCGCCGCAAGGAACCCTCCGCCATCGCCTTCACGGCCGTGCTGGCGGCGAGCGTGGCCTATGGGCGGTTCGTGCTCGTCCCCTTCGGGATGTAGCAGTGGGCGCCCTGGCCGGGGTGCGCCATGGATGGGGTCAAGCCGTTTTCCACACCTCCTTTGCGGTGCCCCGCGATGCGGTTTTGGCTGATGAAGACGGAACCCGGCGAGTTCTCCCTGGCGCACCTCAAGGCGCTCCCCGGCCAGACCTCCGGCTGGGACGGGGTGCGCAATTATCAGGCGCGCAACTTCATGCGGGACGACATGCGGGTGGGCGACCGCGTGCTCTTCTACCACAGCTCCACCAAGTCCCCGGCCGTGGCCGGCACCGCCAGGATCGTCCGCGCGGCGTATCCCGATGCCGGCGCCTGGGACCCCCACGGCCCGCGGTACGACCCCCGCAGCACGCCGCAACGGCCCGTCTGGGTGATGGTGGATGTGCAGTTCGAGGCGGAGTTTGCCGCCCCGGTGACGCTGGCGGAACTGCGCGGCGATCCCCGGCTGCGGGACATGCCCCTGCTGCGCCGGGGGATGCGCCTGTCCATCCAGCCCGTGACGCCGGAGGAGTTCGCCGCCGTGGTGGAGCGGGGCCGCCGTAAGGGGCCGCCATGAAGCGCGCAGCGGGAGCCGCGCCGCCGGGCGCCGCACCGGGCCGCACGGCCGGATTGATTCTTTGCGGCGGACGGTCCAGCCGCATGGGCGTTGACAAGGCATTGCTGCGGATCGGCCCGCGCACCCTGCTGGATCTGGCGCTGGAGCACATGGGCCAGGTTGCCGCGCCGGTGGTCCTGTCCATCACGGCGCGGCAGGACCCGCCCCGGGGCTATGAACGGCTGGAGTGGGTGCGCGACGAGCAGGCGGACCAAGGGCCCCTGTTTGGCATGGCGCGGGGCTTCCGGGCCTTGACGGGCCGCGCGGAGCGGGTGGTGGTCATGCCCGTGGACATGCCGTTCCTGACCGGGCCTTGGCTGGCGCGTCTCGTGGCGGGCTTGGCCGGACACCAAGCCTGCCTGTTCCGCTGGCAGGGCTTCACCAACGCCCTGACGGCCGCCTATGCGCTGGCCCTGTTGCCCCGCCTGGAGGCCCTGATCCAGGAGGGACGGCGGCGCCCCATCGCGCTGATCGAAGGCGTCCCCACCCGCGTCCTGGAGATCGAAGGGGATGCGGAGCGGCAGTCCGGTCCTCCATCCATGATGGACACCGATACGCCGGCGGACTATCGTGAGGCGCTGCGATTGGCCGGCTTCGGCAGCGCTGGGGGCGTCCCGGTGTGGGTCAGCCTGCCAACGGAAGGCGGTTTGGTCCAGCTCCCGCTGTTCGCGGCCACCGCCGGCGAGGCGCTGGACTATATCGGCGCGGTGTATCCGGAGCACGGGGCGGCCGACGGTCACCCCGCGCCGCGCCTGTGGCGGGGCAGCGGAGGTGCGCGCGCCCCGTTGCGCCCCGCCGATTCCCTGGTGGCGGAGGAGCGGCTGGACTGTGCCCTGTCCTGAACCATTGGCCTTGGAGGGAGCATGACGCTGCGGCGCCCAGTGCGCGACGGAAAGGTCCTGGGTTCCGGCCCGGGCGGGTGCCCGCCGTCCCGCCGCGCGACCCTCGCGGCGGCGCTTGCCGCGCTGGCGATGCTGGCGGGCTGCGCCGGCAGCGGGCTTCCGGCCGGACCCAGCGGTCTCCCCAAGGCCGACAGCGAACGGCTCGCCCAGGCGGTTGACCAGGCCCGCGCGCAGCACCCCAAGTTTTCCGCGCTGGGACTGACCCGTCCCCGGGAACCGGCGGCGCGGGCGGGCGGGCCGCTGGAGCCGGTGCTGACGGGCACGGGCATCGGGTTTGTCCGCGGGCTCCAGATTCAGGAGCCGGTGAAGGCCCAGGCGCGCCTGTTCCTGGACACGACCAGCTATGCGCGCGGGCAGCTGGTGCTGGTGGAAGGCGGGCGGGAAGAAACCTGGCCCATCGTCGCGTATGAGCTGAAGGGAACGGCGGATGGGGTCTTCCGCTTCACCTACCTGCTTTCCGACCCCGCGCGGAGTCTCCGCTATCTGGTGCTGGTGGGCGGCGAGTACGCGGAGGGCGCGGCCAAGTTCTGGGGCGTGGAAGGGATCGTGATCGTGCCGGGCGCGGGGCCGTCGCTGGAGAAATGGGAGAAAGCCTACAAGTTCGACTTCGGCTTCCGCTACCCCGCGCAGCCCGCCTACCAGAACCTGGTGGAGGAGGCCGAGGGGCTGTTCCGCTCCCTGGCGCGCGACGTCCCCGCGCTGGAAACCCTGGACGGGCGCATCAAGGCCGTGGAAGGCGAGCTAGCGGCCCTGCGCCTGGGCGCCCCGGAGGGGGATGCAGCGGCGTCCCGTCAGGCCGGCCGGGTCGCCACCCTGGAGGAACGCCTGGCGGAAATGAAGGACCAGCGCGCGGAGCGGGCGGAAGACGCGGGCAACCGGGCCGCCCGCTATTACGACGTGCGCATGCGCCTGGACCAAGCCTATGCCGAGTTCGTCACGACCAATCCCTATACGTGGCGGAACCTGGAGGGACGGCAGGCGTTCTACGACCGCTGGCAGACGGTGGAGTTCCACCATCCCCGCATAGACGAACTGTTGGCGCGCCTGCTGCCGCTGGCGCCGAACCGTGCCAAGTTGGAGCCGCTGCGCGCGGAAGCGATGGCGCTTTTCGCCCGCAACAACAACTGGGACAAGAATCCCAGCCGCAAGGCCCCGGCGGAAAAGGCGAAATAATGGCCGCCGCGCGGATTAACCCGCCCGCGCGCCGGGCGCCTGCCACAGCCTGAAGAACTCCTCCCGCAAGACGGGATCATCCCGCAGGCTGCCCTGTAGGCTGCTGGTGGTCATCAGCCCCGAGTGGTTGACCCCACGGAATTCCATGCAGTAGTGGGTCGCCTGAATGGCCACCCCCAGCCCCGCGGGCTGAAGACGCTTGTCGAGGAACTCGGCCACCTGATGGGTCAGGTGCTCTTGCATCTGCGGCCGCCTGGCGAAGTGGTTCACGGCGCGGGAAAGCTTGGAGAGTCCGCAGAACACCCCGTTGGGCACATAGGCCACCACGGCAAGACCCACGAACGGCAGAAGGTGGTGGGCGCAGAGGGACTTCACCGGAATCCGGTCCAACGAGATCAGGCCGGCCCGGTAGCCTTCCTCCACCGGGAACAGCTCGAACTCCAGCGGCTCATCCCCCAGGCCGGCGCACAGTTCTTCGGTCCAGGCGAGCGCGGTCCGGCGCGGGGTGTCCTTCAGGCGCGGGGAGTTCGGATCCAGCCCCAGTCCTTCCAGTACGAGCCTGAAGCCCGCTTCGATCTTGTCTACATTCATGGCCGTCCTTTCGGGAATTCGGCGCTGGCAGGCCGCGGCGTGCGCTGCGCCGCGGCAAAGCGGCGGTGGCGACGATGGGAAAGGGAGCCCCAGGATACCGCCGGGAGCGGCGATGTCAAACCCGACGGCGGGCGCGGAGCCGTGGCCCGGGCAGTCTTTACGACTGGACCCGCGCCGCGTCCAGCGGCTTGCCGGAAAAGAAGTTCACGAGGTGGTCGTGGGAGCGCCTGGCGTCCTCGAAGCCCAAGTCAATCAGGGCGTTCAGGTAGTCGGGCTCGAACAGCAGATAGCTGATGAAGTCGTTATGACCCGCCGGGGTGCCCTCCACCACCCGGGCGAAGAACTTCTGCACCGGAGAGAGCGTCTCCTTGCGCCGCAACAGGCGCTCGAACTGCTCGAAGGCGATCACCCCGATGTCCAGGCTGGGGCGGATCACGAATGGCACCACTTTGCGCACCGGGTTGATCTCCTTGCCCCGCACCCTGCGTTCCCTGCGTTCGGCGTTGATCACCTCCACGGCATTCGCGCCGAAGGACGCTTCGATGTCCCGGATCAGGAAGTTGATGCGTTTCATCTGGGAGAGGTCGTAGTCCAGCTTGTCCAGGAAGATGGTGTTCAGGAGCCGCCCCAGGATGTCGCTGATCTTGGGTTCCCCCTCCGCCTCCGTGGGCGCGATGATCGGGATGGGGCGGTTGAACTCCTCGGTGTGGAGCGAGATCACCAGCAGATGATCCGCGCCCAGGTGAATGGCCGGACTCATGGGCGTATTCTGCCGCAAGCTGCCGTCGCCGTAATACTGGCGGTTGATGCGAATGATGGGGAAAATGAGCGGAATGGCCGCGGAGGCCAGAATGTGCTTGGGCGAAAGCATGCACGCGATCGGGAAATGCCCCCCGGAGCGATAGACGACGTCCGCGTGCTTCTCCAGGAACAGAGCCAGTTGCCCCGTCAGGACATGCGTCGCCGAGACGGTAATCCCGTCGATGATCCGGTGCTGGATGTTGCGGTGCATCTGCACCCAGTTGACGTTGTGGCGCAGGAACGAGATGAACGGCGTGGTGTCCAGCACGCTGCGAAACGGGAAGGCGGCGGCGCCTCCGGGCGCGGCCTTGGCCACCATGCTGTTCAGGCCGAAGAAGTTGGTGGCGGTGAACAGGCCGGTCTTGATGAGGAAGCCGGCCAGGGCGCGCACGTCCGTGTGGTAGATGTCGGTAGAGGTCAGATTCTGCCACAGGGCACGCAGCCGCTGACCCTGGTAGAGCGGATCGTGGGCAGAGGCGGCGAGGAAGGCGCAGTTGATCGCCCCGACGGATGTGCCGCTGTAGATCCTGAACAGGGGACCGCCGGCGATCTCCGGTGGCATATGCGTGCGCAGGTAGTAGATCACCCCGGCCTCATAGGCGCCCCGGGCGCCGCCGCCGGAGAGCACCAGCGCGAAGCTGCGCTGCCGTTCGTCGCTCATGGCCACCGCTCCCGTCTCCGGGTTGAAAGGTGACGCGCGTCGCGGGGAAACCGGGAGCGCGGGGGCCGGGCGTCGCCGCGTTGCAAGGCACCCGCACGTGCGCCGGCCACCCAGGCCGCGGGCCGCGCGGCCGGTCGTTCCGCACGGGCCTGGGGACGTGTCATTCGAAGCGCTGCAATTGGTACAGGAGATCGCGACCCCCAAGGTCGGTGCGGAGCACGAATGTGGGGCCCGGCTCCGCGGCGATCACATCCCGTAATTCTTGCACGACAAGGGTGATTTGGGAACTCGCCGTGCTCACCCGGGCCACGGGATACCGGAAGAGGCGCAGGTACACGCGTTGCGCTACCGGGTCGCCCAGCAGCCAGAGCAACCGGGGTTGGTCGTTCCAGGCGGCAATGGGCTCAACCGTCCGGCATGAACCGTTCAGTCCGGCCAAGACCGCACGGTAACCCTCGTCCGCGCTCCGCACCAGCAGCCAGGGCGTCGGCCAGGGCGCGGTAGGCTCGATTTCCACTCGGGAGGCCAGGCCCGCTCCGTCCGTGGCGGGAGCACAGGCGGCGGCGGCCCAGAACCTGCCGCCCAGCACCAGCAGCAGATACAACGTCAGGGCGCTCCCGCCCAGGATGCCCAGCAGGCGCGTCCGCGCCGGCCAAAGCTCCATGACCATCAGCAGCGCCGCCGTCAGCAGCGCCAAGGGCCAGTTCGCGGAGGGGAAAAGCGGCCAGGCCCAGCGCCCGGCGGAGAGCGGGGACAACCAGGCGACGCCGGAAGGCGTCAACGCCGCCAGCGCCAGGTGCAGCGCCAATCCCGTCCCCAGGCTCAACGCCTGCTCGCGGGCCGCCCGCCATCCGCTCCAGAGGCCGATGGCTCCGGCCCACGCCAGGATCGCGCCCAGGGCGGGCAGCGGGGCCGAGAGCAGGGGGTCCAGGGTCAGGAATTCGATCCGATCCTGCGCCCGGAAATAGAAGAGCGGAAGATCGAGCAGCGGAAGAAGCGCGCCCAAGCCCGCCATCAGCCACGCGCGGCGCCCGAACCGAGCCGCGAGGCGGGGCACGTGCGAAGCCACGCACAGCAGCAGCAGCGCGGTGGCGGCGGTCAACAGGCGCTGGCTTTCGGTCATGGAGAGCGTTGCCGGTCGGATGTGCGGGGCAGGGCGCCAGGAAAGACCTTGCCTGGGCCGGCGCGGCTCGCGGACACCCTAGAACAATCCCAAGAGATAGCCGGCGATGCCGGCCGCGCAAACCCCCTGGTAGGCCATGCAGCGCGCCTGTCCGACCTTTTTCAGCTTCTCGTCGTAGACGTAGCTCCACAGGGGCGTCCAGGCATAGTACCCCACCAGCTTGTTATTCGCATCGTACAGACGGTGGTCCTCGGCCCAGCCGATCAGCCTGCGTTCGGAATCGGCCTGCACCAGGAACAGACTGGTGCGCCCCTCGACCGAGACCACGCCAATGGCACCCTTTGGGGCGCCCCCAAGATCCGTCAGCTCCACATAGTTCAAATAGACCTGGGCGGTCCCCAGCCGCTTTTGCCCGGCGTCCAGGATCTCCACCGAGAGTGCCGGCAACTCGGCCCGGAGCACTCCGGCCACGAGCAGCAACGCGAGCACGATCGAGGGTTTGGCGAAGCGCACGAAGCCGTCCTCTTCAAAGGGACCGCGGCGCCGCAGGGGCCAGGCCGTCGCGGGCATCCGCCGACCGTTGGCGTCAGGGAGCGGGAATTTCTTTTGCAACCGGCGGCGATATGGTACACCAGTCACAGGCGCTTTCGATCGTCGAGGGCGCCCCTGGTCGCCTCCCATGCAACTTCCGCGCTACAGGGTGCTTGCCATTGCCCGCAATGGAAATTAGCCGACTGCTGGACGAAATCAAGCCGCAATTGGCTCAGGTCGAGGCGGAAATCATCTCCCACCTCAGCACGGAAATCCCGTTGCTGAATGAAGTGGGCCGGTACATTCTGAGTTCCGGCGGCAAGCGGCTCCGTCCCGCCATTGCCATCTTCGCTTCGCGCATGTTCCTCCCCTCCAACGGGGATGTCCACAAGGCCGCGGCCGCCCTGGAGTATCTGCACACGGCGACCCTGCTGCACGACGACGTGGTGGATCAGGCCGATGTGCGGCGCTCCCGCAAGGCGGCGCGGGTGCTGTGGGGCAACCAGGCCAGCGTGCTGGTGGGCGACTACCTGCTGGCGACGGCCTTCCGCTCCCTCACGCTGATCGGCAACCTGCAGGTGCTCGATACCGTGTCCCACGCCACCACGCTGATGGCCAAGGGAGAAATCCTGCAATTGATCCGCAAGTTCGATACCGCCACGGAAGAGGACTACCTGACGATCATCATCCACAAGACCGCCTGCCTCTTCGGGGCTGCCGCCCAGATCGGTGGTGCGCTCAGCGGCGCGGACGAGGCCCACCAACAGGCTCTGTATGCCTACGGCAACGATCTCGGCATCGCCTTTCAGATTGTGGACGACGCCCTGGACTACGTGGAGGACCGCAGCAAGGTGGGCAAGCCCCTGGGCGTGGATCTGAAGGAGCGCAAGGTGACGCTGCCGCTCAGCCGCCTGCTGCAAGTGGCCACGCCCGCGGAAAAGACAGCCCTGATGGAAATTCTGCGCAAGGACGCCATTGACGACGACGACGTGCTGGAGGTGGTCGGCCTGATGGGCCAGCATGACGTGCTGCCCTACACGCTGGACGAAGCGCGCAAGTATGCCGAGCGAGGCAAGCGCCGGCTGGACGGATTGCACGGCACGGGCGATGCCCTGCCCCTGGCGCTGCTGGCCGATTTTGTCGTGGAGCGGGACTTGTGAACCCAGGGCGCCCCCTGTCGCCGCATCCCTTGCTGTTGTTGGCCCGGCGGGCCATCGAGGCCCAGGTGCGCGGCCTGAAGTTTTCCGCGCTGAGCGGGCCGCAAGCGCCCAGCCCGCCCCGCGCCTGCTTCGTGTCCCTCAAGGCCGCCGGCCGCCTGCGGGGGTGCATCGGCACCCTGTCGCCGGTGCGGGCCAGCCTGGAGTTGGAGGTGGCGGAGAATGCCATGGCGGCGGCAACCCGCGACCCCCGCTTTCCGCCGGTGCGGCCGGACGAATTGGCCCGGCTGCGCCTTTCCATTGATGTCCTGAACCCGCCGGAAGCGGTATCCTCGGAGCAGGAGTTGGACCCTCTGCGGTACGGGTTGGTCCTGAGACAAGGGAACCGGTGCGGCGTGCTGCTGCCGGACATTCCCGGGGTTGGCAGCGTAAGGCGGCAGATCGAGATTTGCCGGGAAAAAGCCGGCGTGGCGCCCGACGCTCCCGTTGCGCTGGAGCGCTTCACGGTGGAAAGAATAGGGGAGTAGCGCCCAGGGCGCTCAGTCGAGAAAGCATCCGGCCGCGGCTTGCGAGCGCGGCGCGATGGAACCGTCGGGCAAGGGGTACGGCCCAGGGAGAGGGCCGAGTTCCCGTTGATGAAGGCCATTCATCACAGAAGAGAGCATGGACGCTATGAGAGGTTCCGCCCACCTGGGCCTATCCTTCCTGTTGGCTTGCGGCT
>Ga0315281_10009999_pt1 | contig 13119 bp, 9 predicted proteins | sample YL17G07_0_MG_FD_204540 | JGI IMG/M metagenome (GOLD analysis project Ga0315281, IMG submission 204540) | Sediment microbial communities from Yellowstone Lake, YNP, Wyoming, USA - YL17G07_0 | ecosystem: Environmental > Aquatic > Freshwater > Lake > Sediment | place: USA: Wyoming | collected... | reverse complement strand
CGGATCGGTTCCATGCCAGCGAAATCCGGTAAGCCGAGCGCCAAAGCCTTCGCCTTCCGCCACGGGGATGCCTGTCCAGGCTCCATCCGAAACGCGCAGCGCCCAGGCGTCGTTGAAATAGTCTTCGGTCCCCGTGCCTTCGATGCGCGGCGTGGGCTCGTCGTCCACATAGAACATGTCATCGCCTTCGCCGAACCAGCCCACCTGCGTCTGGATGATGTTCAGCACCGAGCCAACGTAATGACCGGCACCCCGTATGTTCAGGAGCGTGTAGAGCTTCCCCGCCGGCGGCGGTGACGCCTGACGGTAGTAAGCGTGGAAGTAACCAATATCCTCGGGCAGCGAATCATGTTTCTGCCAGTCCACGTGGTAGTAGAGGCTGGTGACGCGGCGCTGTCCCTCATTGGTCAAGGTGATCTTGCAGGACTTGCGGAAAGGCATCGGCCAATAGGAATTGCGCGCGCGGCCAAAGGAGGCGTTGCGGACCATCATCGAGCTGAGGTTTCGCTCGTAGCCGTGACCGACACCGAAGAAATCTCCCAGCGGTACATCCACGCTCGGCGTTTTGTGCCCGTCGTAGTACACGCGCACACGCAGCAAGCGCGGCCAGGCGTATTCGCTATCGGCGATGGTGGTCCAGATGTGGTTTACGATGCCGGGGCCTTCGAGGTCCGCCAACACCACGGTCTCGCCGGGGATGGGGTGTTTGCAGTCGTCGTTGCTGTCCACGTAAAGGTTGTTGCTCGACGAACGGTAAGCTGAAAAGTTCTTCAAGCGTGCGAAGTTGACCGGATCAAGGGGCCCGGTCGCCGCAATCTGTGCCGACGCCTCTATGGGAAGCAGCAAAAGCCAGATGGTGACGATGAAACGCATATTGGACCTCCCAGGGAAATTGATCTCGGCAATACTGCGCACCGCATTGACCTGCCCGCGTGTGGAGCCCAATCATAATGTGAGTTCGCGGATTTTGTTCAACTCGTTTAGGAGGAGGGCGCCGATCCCGTCCTCCCCAACAGATTAAGCAAGACGAGAGATTGGTGACGCGGGGGCTTGTCGAAAGATTAAGCGTGCAGGCGCGACTTGCCTTGTAGAATCACCTCTTAAGACATCCCCAGGACTCCTTCGCCGCAAGTCCCATGGAAGCTTCGCCGACTGCGAGGCAAAGGAGAGAATCCGGGTCAGGCCGTGGTCTTTTCCGTCGAAGTGATGAGAATCGTTCCGAAAAGTGTGACGAGGCCGCCTACGATCATGGCGGTGGTAATCTTCTCCTTCAGAGTCAGGGCGGAGATGAGTACGCCGAGGAAAGGCAGCAGGTAAATCGATACGGAGGCCTGGCTCACGTCCAGTCGCGTCAGGAGGTACATCCACAACACCATCGCCAGCCCCCAACTGAGAACACTCAGAACAACTAAAGAAAGCCACGTCGCTCGCGTATATCCTTGCAGCGCGGAGAGCGATAAGGGCTCCACCCACATCAGCAGCGGGAGGCTGAGAACCACGGCCATCAGGTAGCCGTAAACAAGTACTTGCAGCGGAGTGAAGCGCCTCAGCAACTCTTTGGCGTAAACGTTGTAGAACGCGCTGCTCAGGCACGCCAGCAGGATCAGGACATTCCCAAGCAGGAACTTACTGCTGGCCACGCCCAACTGTCGCCAGTCAAGGTCCGACAGCAGCAGGACGCCACCGAGGGAAACAAAGAGGCTTATCCAGCGCGTGCGCGTCATTTTTTCGCCCAGAATCGTCGCAGCGAGCACGGCGGTGATGATGGGGATGGTAAGGTAGATCAGTGCCGCGTTAGAAGCGGTGGAGCGCATCGTTCCCCATGCCAGGAAGCAAGACGAAGGGACCAGCCCGAAAACGCCGACCATCAAAAATCCCAAAGCATTTCGCCGCGTCCAGAAGGAACGGGAATTCAAAGCAGCCGCGAGCCCTTCCGGTGAGGGCAGGGGATCGGCTGAGCTGGCCCGACGCCGCTCCCGAAGTATGAACGGCGTCAAGACACTCGCCGCCAACAGAAATGTCCAGGCGCTTACGGTGATGGGTCCCATTTGCTCGGTGGCGGTCTTGTACGCAGCATATTGTCCCGCCCACATGGCGTTCACGAGAACGAGCAAGCCCACATCAGCCATCGTCCGCGCGGAAACGGTCAAGTAGAATTCCTCCTTGCCAGCCCCGGACCGCAAGGTCCGGGCGCGTCGGCGCGGTCAGTATTCCGCCACGATTTCGGTCCGAGTCCGAGTGCTGCCCGGGAGATGGATGTCTCCCTTCGCAGCGTCGTAGTCCCGCCAGGCGGCTCCGTTGACGGTCACTCGCCGGATCGGCTTAGACTCCGGATGACGGAACCGGACAATAATCTCGCGCGGCGCGTTGCGCCCAGGCGGATCAAGGGACATCTCAATTCTGCCTTCGGAGAGTCTGGATCGCACCTCGTAGCTGGTCGTCCCAAAATAGGTGGAGGCATTCTTGATGCCAATGGTCTCGCCATCGCGCAGCCAGGTGCGGGGCAGGCCGCGCCCGAGGTGCAGCACGCCATCAAGCTCCGCCACGAACATCAGCCGCAGCCAGTAAGCGGATTGCGCTTCGTCGGAAGATTTGTAGAGGTCTCCGAGGAAGTAACCCAGTTCCGGAAGCGGATGCTCGCATAACATGCGGAGCGTAGGGTCAAAAGCAGCGGCAAAGCCGTTGAAGTACGCGCGCAGGAAGGGCTCGATCTGGTCGCGATAGAAATAGGGTAGCGGTCCGTGCAGGAGGTTCGGCTGCATCGAAAATCCGCCGCGCGAGAACCAGAAGCGGTCGAAAGCGGGAATGCTGTACCCGAACCGGTCGGAGATGTAACGGTTGTCCTCGAAGTCCTTCAAGATCCATTCCGCTTCGCGGCTGTTCGGCTCCATGAGCCGGGTGATGGGCAACATGATGGAACCCTCCAGCGTCTCGCGCAGCCAGCCGTGGGAGCGGCCGCGCGTGTACACGTTGGAAGGAATGCTCGGCACGTAGGTGCCGTCCCGCAGGCGGACGACGGGCGACCGCACAGCCGCTGCGCGGTAAGCCCGCAGAATGTCTTGGCGATATCGCTCCGCCTCCTCCACCAGCGCTCCGCCTTGCAGATGGCCGAAATCCTGCAGCGCGGCGGCGGCATTGGACAATCCCCACCAGGAGAAGGCGTTCGTGGAAAGCCAGTACCAGAAATCCGTCACGTCTTCGAGCGACCCAGCGGGAAGCAATCCGTATTCCGCCACGCGCTGGCCCTGTGCGTCGAGCTTCATCGTGCCCTGGCGCTCATTCACAATCCAGCGGCAGGCGTCGATCAGATGCGGTGCCGCGCGTTCCATCCAGGCCCGATCCCGCGTGTGCCAATAGTGTTCCGCCAAGCCCCAAAGTATCCAGCCGTGGTGCTGGTTGTAGTCGCCGTGCTCGTAGCCGCCGGCGCCGTAGAGAATGCCGCGCTGGGTGGTGAAGTTTCCGGGAAGGCGCACCGTGCCCTGGTAGTGGAGAAATAGCTCCAGCGAGCGTTCCGCTTCCTTCCAGTATCCGCGACGGTCGAGGTCGGAGATCATCATGATGGATTCGTTGCCGAATGCGCCGTAGTAGAAAGACCCGACGCGGGCAACGTAGCGGTCGGCGCCCACCTCGCGCTCGTCGTTGATCAACAGGTGGGTCAAATGCGCCCTATAGAAGTCGTTCAGCCAGGGCTCCGGCGTTCGGATCTGGGAACCGGAGGCAACTCGACGGCGCCAAAAGTCCGCCACGTCTTCGCGCTCACGCTCGGGACGGAGCGAGCGGAGATGGCCGATGTCTTTTGCTTCCGTCAGCGTGACGAAGGGAACCTTGATGTAAAGCGTTTGTTCGTGATGCGACGCTAAAGCGAGCTCATAATGGACACCGGCGGCTGATTCACCCAACCGGCCTGCCCCGCGTGTATCGACGAGGAACCGCAGAACACTTCTACCTTCAGACCAACCCATCACTTTGTCGCCATCAAGCCGCAGCGTCTCAAACTGCTTGCTCGCTTCTTCGTCTCGCGTGCGTGCAGAGGTCGAAAAATTAAGGCGCGCCGTGCGGGTTTCGGCTGAAGTGTTTACCATGCGAATCTTGGCGAGGGCTACGACCGCGTCGTCGGCCTGCATCGGAGGCGCAGCGTTGAGGTTGCCCGCCAGGACGTCGGCAAAGGCCTCCTGCTCAAAGATCAGGTCCCCTTCCACCCAGCGAGTGGTCACGATCGGCAGGTAGCCTTCCGCCAGCGTGCGATCGGCAAAGTCCGAAGGGGGCAACCCAAAGTGGTAACTCATGCCATTGGGCCACAGGAATTGCGCATTGTCCTTACCCGGCCGCTTCTCGGCGAAGAGCGGATGCTTAAGCCATAGATTGCCGTGGGGATCAATTCTGAAACGCTGCCGTCCGCCTTCCATGCCCAACACGAAGTAGAGCGGCCGTTTGAGCGGCATGTCGTTCCAAGCCCCGGAGAGCGTCTGTTCGGCGTGGTCCAAGACGCGGTCATAGACCGACTGGGCTCCGGACTCCTCCAAGCTCCGCCGATGCTGAGCCAGGGTGACGAGGTCCTGAGTGCGCCGGACGAACACGCCGAAGGCTTTCACATAGATTCGGTCGCCGCGCTCGACTTCATCCACAGCGAAAGAAAACGGATTCAAGGGTGACCGAACGGTGACGATCGTGCGATCGGCTTCGGCATCTTCGGGGTTCTGGGCATAAGCCAGGGTCAAATTGAGGGCGCAGTTCTGGTTCACGTCGGAAACCACTTGTTCATTCAACCATCCGTTGTAGACCTCGACCGGGTCGTCACAGGTTTTTCTCTCGTCGAACTCTATGGTCACGTGCGCGTCGCGCTGCACCGAGTCCGTCATTGCCCGCAGGGAGGCGATCGGGGGATAAGGTCCGGAAAACCTCACGCGGATCTTGAGGGTGGGCCGGTAGGTGACCCCTTTGGTCTTCAGATCCGGGAACTCTTTCCGCTCGGAGGAAGCGAAGCGGAACGTGACTCGCCGCTGCTCGCGATCGATATCCGCGGCGGTGTCAGCCACTTTCCAACTGCCGTTGAACCAATCATCGTTGGCCGCCCAGCCGGTGCTACCGGCGTTCTGCTCACTGTAGCGGCGAATCGCGGCGCCATTCCAGACGCGTCTCCAGTACTCCACTTTCATCGCTTCGGCCGGCGGGAGCGGGGCGCTATCAGGGGCGAAATCTACTTCAAGAAGAACGATGCGCCGCGTCTCCGGCCACTCAAAACCGGCTGAGTCTCTTTCGATCAGCAGCCGTCCAAAAGGCGCGACGTCCACTTGCAGATTCCTCGATACCCCGCTGCCTGCCGTTAGCCAGCAAGCGAGGATGAGAAGAGCGGGGATACGGAATCGGTGCGCCATAACCTTGCACCTCCAGTGGGGTGGGACTTCCCCTATCACAGCGGTCACATGCGGGACCAACGTTCAATCGTCGGAACCAGATCCGGCGAGAAACACGATGCCCCGCGTAAACCAACTCTACACCGAGACATCCCCCGCATGGCGTAAACAAACACGAGATATTGGAAAGAGTCACCCCTGCCCTCGAGCGCGTTTATGGTCGAGCTCTAATCCGCCATTTGTTCCATGTTGCGGGGTCAGTCAGCATCTTGGCCGGGAGGTCGCCCACCACCGCTCGCGCCTGCATTTCGACGTGGGTTCCGTCCGTCGTCCAATACCAGTCGCCCAGCGCCAGGGTTGCTTTGAGAGAGAGATTCGTATGGTTTGCCAGATGCCCGCCAAAGTCGTCGGTAGAGAGCTGGTTTTCCGGATCAAGTCCGTTGACTTTGAGATGTGACGCGCACTTTGACAATAGCGGCCAATGGCGCGCCGACGGCAGCTTTCTGGTAGGGCTCGAGGACAAAGCCGAACAGGCGCGGAAGACCGTCCCCGATTACTCCTGCCCCGCTTGGGATATCGGTCTGACGGGTGTGAAGTGGGATGCCGTTCGTCGCTCTCGGATTGTTTTGCGTCACAAAAGTCCCCACACTGCGAGGCCAGTTCAGTTGAGGAATATCCGTAAGTCGTTGAGAAGTTTGGTAGCGGGGGGGAGGATCGAACTCCCGACCTAGGGATTATGAGACCCTCGCTCTACCACTGAGCTACCCCGCCACGGATGCCCTCCAACCATTCGAAGAGCTTGAAGCGCAGGGTCTATAACGATAGTAGGGCATCCTGACTTGTGCCGTCAAGGAACGTGCGCAAAGGCATTGGCGGCGCCATGTCTATGTTTGTGCAAGCCGATAGAACGTCAGTTGTGCGTCGCCGTGGCGAATCAGGCGGGTGCGATGCAGGTCACCATACTTTTCTTCGAGCCTGACGTGGCGGGAGTGCTCGGCGACGACGAGGGACCCGGGGAGAAGCGAATTGCCGCGGCCAAAGTCGCGCAGCGTTTGATGGTACTCACGGATGGCGTCGTAGGGCGGGTCGAGAAAAACGAAATCGAATCGCTCGCCCTGTTCTGCCAGACGTTCGAGCCCCGTGAGCACGGCGCAGGTCAGGAGGCGGAAGCCGGAATCGATTTTGAGCGCGGTGAGATTCTGGCGGATCAATTCCGCCGCGGGGCGATGGTGCTCGATAAACACAACTTCGCTGGCGCCGCGGCTCAGCGCCTCCAGGCCTACAGCCCCCGAGCCCGCGTAGGCGTCGAGAAAGCGCGCGCCCTCGACGCTCGGCCCCAGCACGTCAAAGAGCGTCTCGCGCAGCTGCTCGGAGGTCGGCCGCAGCTTTCCGCCTTTCAGCGTCTTGATGGTCAGGCCGCGGTATTGTCCTGAGATTATTCTCATGGTTGGAATCGGATCATCGGTTCATCGGGCCATAGGGAAAATGAAAGTCGAAAATCGAAATTCGAAACTCGTCGGTGGGCAATTCTCATTTTTCGTGTTTCCGGCTCAGTTGTCGATCAGCCGATGACCCGATCCCCCGATGGTCCGATCAAGCGACGCTTGCCAGCCCGTACCGCCGCGGCCATTCTTTGCGCAAGTAGGTCACCAGCGCATCGAATTCCTCCCGCGAGGGCGGATGCTCGACGAAGTCACTGGCCTCGCGCTTCGCCCACTCCAATATTTCCTGGTCGCGCAACAGGTTGGCGATTCGAAACGCCGGAATCCCCCACTGCCGCGTGCCGAAGAACTCACCCGGTCCGCGCAATTTCAAGTCGATCTCAGCGATCTTGAACCCGTCGGTCGTTTCGGTCATGGTGCGCAGCCGCTCGGCAGCGACTTCGCTGTAAGGCTCGTCGGCCAGCAGCAGGCAGAACGATTTGGCCCTTCCCCGCCCGATCCGCCCGCGGAGTTGATGGAGTTGGGAGAGGCCGAAGCGCTCGGCGTGTTCGACGAGCATCACACTGGCGTTGGGCACATCGACGCCGACTTCAACGACGGTCGTTGAAACCAATATCTGCACCTCGCCGCGCTTGAAGCGCTGCATCACTCCTTCTTTTTCTTCGCTGGGTAGGCGGCCGTGCAGCAGCCCCACGCGGAGTTCCGGATAAACGTTCCGCGAAAGATGCTCGAACATCCTCACGGCGGGCTTCAATTCGAGCTTGCCGCCTTCCTCGATCACGGGATAGACGACGTAGGCTTGCTGGCCGCTCTTCACCTTCGCCCGGATGAATTCAAACGCCCGGTCGCGGTCCTGCTCGGTGACGAGGCGGGTTTCAATGGGCGTGCGGTTGGGTGGCAGCTCATCGATGACGGAGAAATCCAGGTCGCCGTACAGCGTCAACGCCAGCGTGCGCGGGATGGGCGTTGCGGTCATGACCAAGACGTCGGGTGTCGGGCCTTTGCGAATCAGTTTGAACCGCTGCATCACACCGAAACGGTGCTGCTCGTCGATGACCACCAGACCCAGCTTTGCGAATTCCACGTCTTCTTCGATCAGGGCGTGCGTGCCGACGACAAGGTTAACGGCGCCGGAGGTGATTTGCCGCTTCAGCCCGGCTTTTTCATTCGCCTTGCGCGCGCTGATTAGCAGATCAACTTTGTAGGGCAGCGACTCAAGCAGATTCTTGATGTAAAGGTAGTGCTGCGTGGCAAGGATTTCCGTGGGGGCCATCAGCGCCACCTGATAGCCGTTCTCCATGGCCAGGATCGCGGCTTGCACGGCAACGATCGTCTTGCCGGAGCCGACATCGCCCTGGAGCAGTCGGTTCATCGGCCGCGGCGAGCACATGTCGTCGGCGATTTCCTTCAACACGCGCTTTTGCGCCGCCGTGGGATGAAACGGCAAGATCTTCTTGATGGCCTGCCGGACGTTCTCCGTAACCTTGAATTCAATTCCCGGGGCCGATTTGGCGTGGCGACGTTTCAGCGCCAGGCCCGCCCCGACGCTGAAGAATTCTTCGAAGATGAGCCGGATCTGCGCGGGCATCCGGAAGTTCGAGAGTTCTTCGATTGGCGCGCTTGGGTCGGGGAAATGCGTCTCGCGGATTGCCCGCGCCCGATCCACGAGGCGATTCTTCATTCGCACCGCCGCGGGCAGGTGGTCCGGAATCTCCTCCCCCACCGCCGGCAGCGCGGCAGCGACAAGGCGCCGCAACAGGCGCGAGCCGAGTGAACCAATTGCTTCATAAATCGGGACCACGCGGCCCACTTCGAGGGACTCCCCACCCTCGGTTGCCGTCTCGGGCAGTATCTCGAATTGCGGCTGGATCATCTGCAGGTTGCCCGTGCCATACGGATCGCGCTCGACCCTTCCATGGAAGAAAACCTGCTGGCCCGGCCGGAAGACTTTGTTTTTCTCCAGATAGACGGCGTTGAACCACTTGCAACGCAGCATGCCGCCCGCATCCCGGGCCGCCAGGTCGTAAATATACAGCCCCCTTTTGCGGGTGCGTGTCAGGCCGGAGGTCAGCACCTGAGCGAGCACCGTTGTCGTCTGCCCGGGCATGAGGTCCCGGATGCTGGTAACGCGCGTGCGGTCTTCGTAGCGGAATGGAGTATAGTAGAGGAGGTCTTCGACGGTGTTGATCCCCCGCGAAGTGAAGAGTTCCGCCCGTGCGGGGCCCACACCCTTCAGGTATTTCACCTCCGAAGAAAGTTTCACCGGGAGAGTTGGCATCGGACTCTCATTATATCCAGTTGGAACGACGAAGACATGAGCGCCACCGCCACGCGCTGGCTAAAATCCCTGATCGCGGTGCTGTTAGGGAACGGCCTGTATTTTTCATTGGTCCCCCACCTTCCCCCCGCCGCCCGTCATCAGCCTCTGCGACTCGACCTGGGCATACTGGTCGATCTGTGGTTCTGCCTGGTGGTCTACGGAGTTCTGGACCTGGCAATCCTGTTACGCAAACGTCGGCCATAGCGCCATAGCGACCGCAGGCTCCCACACGGTGAGGTCGCCCGCAACCCTGTACTGAACCGCGAACGGCGGCAGTGCAGTGATTCCGAATGTGACTTATCCCACGCATAAGAATTTCTTCCTTCCCAAATCATACTGCTTGGGCTAAGCTGAAAAGCGAGGATGAGTCTCGGTGTAAGACCCTCGCACTGATCGGTAAGTTCTTCAGGTGGTCCCCGAAGTCAACCGCGCGCGGAGCATGTAACTCTAGATCGGGATCACATCAAAGATTGACCCTGAATGTTCGGTGAGGGCAGTCAGAAGCCCTAAGGACACAGGAGTCGTTTCCAAAAGATGCCGCCGAAGTCCCTAAAGTATCGGTGGCACTCGGACGATTACAAAAGGAGATCTCTTTTTATGTCAATAATGGCACAGGTAGGGGAAACTGCCGGGCAAGTCTGGAGACTACTATCCAGCGAAGGGCCTCAAACCATGGCCCAGCTGAAAAAGAAGCTTGACCCCAAGGGTGAAATGCTAGGGATGGCCCTAGGTTGGCTGGCCCGGGAGGACAAGATCGAGTTCTTAACCGAAAAGAAGACTGTCCTCGTCCAATTGAAATAGTGGCCCGTCCGCTCCGCCAGCCTCGAATGCGGTCCATCGGGCTGCGGCCCAGGTGTGGCGTGGCAATGCGAGAAAGCCATGATGACCGAAATCTCGGCTCTTGTTCTCTACTCTCAACCTGATCCCCTGCGCATCTTGAGGGCTGCTCTTCAGGTCCCTGGGATGAATGTCTGGGAGGCACAAACCTGTGCGGAGGCCCGGCGCTTGCTTGCGGGTCCAAAGCCGCCGGAACTGGTCTTTACCGACACCCAACTCCCCGACGGCACTTGGTCGGACGTAGTCCGGCTGGCGGAGGGAGCGCGCGCGCCTGTCAACGTTATCGTTGTGTCGTGCTTGGTAGACATCCCGCTTTACGTCAGCGCCATCGAACAGGGGGCCTTCGACTTCATCACGCCCCCCTTTGAACCGAGCGATCTTGCTTACATCATTCGTTGCGCGGCAGGCAACGTCCTGCACCGCAAGGAGATCGAAGCTCGTGCGCAACGGTCTGCTCAGAAGACTCTGGCACCGCTTGCCCTCCAGGTAATCTTCTAGGCCGGAGCCGGACCCAGCCTCAGCCAAGACTGCACTGGACCAAGCTGTTTGTGCTGATCAGCCGGCGAGGTCCCCCTTTCTCCACCTGCCTTGTGCCAAAGCTGGAATAATTGGTTGTGTCAGGCCACAGTCCCAACTCCCCTCAATGCCCTCCTACCTCCCGCCAGCCGAAAGCTCAGGGGGTCGAACGCGCAGGCTCGATTGAGAGCACTGGCGGCAGACCATGCCTTGTGGCCGCGGGTTACAAATACCGTTGTTTCAATGGATTGGAACATGCTGTGGCGGAGAAGCCACACGGTGGACAGGCTGAGCTTTGTGACCGTCCAAAATAAGAGTCGCCTCCCGCAACGAGCGCAATGATTCGGACCGGTGGGCGAAGCGAACGTCTCAACGATGAAAGTGCGCATGAAGACTTCGGGCAGGTTGTTATGTCCGCCATCAATTCCGAGATTTGACTTTTGTCCATTGGGTTTGCTATAAGAAAGCTATAGTTAGCAAGGATTTGATGGTGTGAAGGGGGCGCTCGTTTCGCGTAAGTTAATGAAACTGAATAGGGTTAGAACAAAGCGACGGACCAGGACTGGCACTTCGCGGCGCACCCGACGGTTGCGGCGCCGGCGAACTATTGTGGTCTCGCATAGCGGCTCACGTCGGCGCGCGAAAGCAAGGCTGCGCCTTTCCAGCCGAACGACCACCCGGCACACTTCAGTTGTGTCAAGACCCTCTCCCATGAATCCTCCGGACTCGAACGAAAAACGCCGCACAGAAGCGCAGTACCAATCCGCCGTGAAGAACTTTGAAGCGGCGGTTTGTGCCTTCCAAAAGCAGAACTACGAAAAGGCCAGAGAGATCTTCGAGAAGCTCACCGCCAGTCCCACTGGCGAAGTTGCGGTACGGGCAGAGGCCTACCTGCGCATTTGCGAGCGGAAGCTCAATCGGCCGCAACCAATCGCGAAGACCGCCGCGGACCTTTACAACCTGGGTATCGCTCAGCTCAACTTGCGCCAACTGGAAGGTGCCGTCGAATCCCTGAAGAAAGCTTATGCGCTCAGCCCCAACCTGGATTACGTCCGTTACGCCCTGGCGGCGGCGCAGGCGCTTCAAGGCAACGTCGACGCCGCGCTCGAGCACCTGAAGGCCGCCGTAGAACTCCGCCCGGCGAACCGTTTTCTGGCCAGCAAGGACGAGGACTTTCAATCCCTCGCGGCCGACCCGCGGTTTGGGCGGCTGCTCCGGTCGGCGAGCGCGTAGGACTCTCGAACGGCCTGCCATCGGGCCATCCACAGCCGATACGAGAAAGAGAGTGGGGGGCGAGATTCGGGCGATGAGGGTTGTAGCCATCGGCGGTGGCACGGGCCTGGCGGCTCTCCTGCGCGGGCTCAAGCTCCACGTGAATGAGGTGGCGCGCCCGGCCGAGCTCCAGCCGATAATCTCCCGCCTCACGGCCGTGGTCACCGTCACCGATGAAGGTGGCAGCTCCGGGCGCCTGCGACGCGACCTGCGCATCCTCCCCCCCGGCGACATTCGTAACTGCCTGGTGGCCCTCGCCGAAGACGAAACGCTCTTTGCCCAACTGTTCCGCTACCGCTTTGCTTTTGGCCACGGATTGAAGGGCCACAGCCTGGGCAACCTCTTTCTTGCGGCGCTGACTCACATCACGCGCGACTTCGCCCAAGCCGTGCGCCTCTCGAGCGAAGTGCTGGCCATCCGCGGTGAGATCTTCCCTTCCACGCTTTCTGACGTTCGCCTGAAAGCGCGCCTGTGCGGCGGCCGCATCATCTATGGCGAATCGAGCATCACTAAAACACGCGTTCCGATCCGCCGCTTGGAGATCGTGCCCAGGCGCTGTCAGCCGCTGCCCGAAACCCTCGCGGCCCTTGAAGCTGCGGACATCATCACGCTGGGCCCCGGCTCGCTCTACACGTCGCTGATCCCGAACCTGCTCGTGCACGGCATCCCCGAGGCGATCGCGCGTTCCAAGGCGCTGAAGGTTTACATCGGCAACCTGATGACGCAGCCCGGCGAGACGCGCGACTATACGGCCGCCGACCATTTGCGCGCGCTCGAGCATCATGCTGGCGCCCGACTCTTCGATCGTGTGATCCTCAACACGCGCGAGCTCTCCGCCGCCTTGCGCAAGCGCTACGCGGCGGACCGCGCCGAGCCGGTCACCAACGATCTCGAGGAAGTCCGCGCGCTGGGCGTCGAACCCGTGATGGCCGAACTGCTGCTCGAAGACCACCTGGCCCGCCACGACTCGCGCCACCTTGCCCAGCTTCTGCTCGACCTCGCGCAGCAGGGAAGTCGGAAGTGGGAAGTAGGAAGTAGGAAGTAGGAAGTGCCGGACCTTCACCCTGTGCCGACTGCAAAGCAACCGTTCCAACAGATGGGGCGGGAAACCCCACAAAGGCCGCAAATCACCATCGCCAAGTTTGGCTAAACCTCTGAACTTAAAAGGGTTACAAAATCTTTCTCATTCGTCTCACGGGTCTCATTGTATAGCCCAGGGCGGATGCGGGGGCGGGGTCAGCGACCTATCGTAGCCTACATTAATAGGTCTACACGCAACCCTGCGAGGCCCGGGAGGGGGGGGCTTCTGGCTTCTGCCTGATCCGTTCCCCGTCTACCATCTACCGTCTACCGTATTCCGCCTTCTGCCTTCTGATTT
>Ga0315281_10009998_pt1 | contig 13120 bp, 8 predicted proteins | sample YL17G07_0_MG_FD_204540 | JGI IMG/M metagenome (GOLD analysis project Ga0315281, IMG submission 204540) | Sediment microbial communities from Yellowstone Lake, YNP, Wyoming, USA - YL17G07_0 | ecosystem: Environmental > Aquatic > Freshwater > Lake > Sediment | place: USA: Wyoming | collected... | reverse complement strand
CAGGGTTGTCAGGGTCGAAGTAATCAATCCGCCGATGACCACTGTAGCCAAAGGCCGCTGGACTTCCGATCCCGGCCCGGTGGCGAAGATCATGGGAATGAGACTGAAAATGGTAATGGAAGCGGTCATCATAATCGGCCGTAATCGGGCACTGCACCCTTGGCGCAACGCCTCTTTCTGGGGCACGCCTTCTTTGCGAATCTGGGAGACGTAGGAAATCAGCACCACCCCGTTCAGTACCGCTACGCCGAACAGAACAATGAAGCCGACAGAAGCCGGTACTGACAGGTAGAGACCGGAAATCAGCAAGGCAAAAATACCTCCGACCAGGGCAAAGGGCAGGTTGCAGATGACCAGAAAGGCCAGTTTGATGGAATTAAAGGTGACAAATAGAAGAAACAGGATCAGCCCGATCACCAAGGGGGTAATGATCGTGAGTCGTCTCATCGCCTGCTGCTGGTTTTCAAACTGGCCGCCCCAAGTGAGGTAGTATCCGCTGGGCAAGTTCACCTTCTCCTTGATCCGGGCCTGGGCCTCCTGAACAAAACTTCCGATATCCCGACCCTTGACGTTCATTTCGATTCCGATGCGCCGTTGTCCGTTCTCCCTGCTGATCTGGACTGGGCCATCCTCCACGGCAATGTCGGCCAGTTGATTCAATGGAACACTGACACCGCTCGCCGAGTCGATGAGAATATTGCCGATGGCCTCCACGGAATCCCGCTTTTCGCGTGGAAATTGAACGATCAGATCAAAGACGCGATTCTCTTCGTAAATCTGAGAGGCGGGTTTGCCGCCGACGGCGATTTCAATGATCTTCAGCACGTCGTTGACGTTCACCCCGTAGCGGGCAATCTTGTTGCGGTCGACCTTGATGGAGATGTACGGCTGTCCGGACACTCGCTCCACCACCAGATCGGTTCCGCCCCTTACCTTGGATAATACCTCGGAAATTTCCACGGCCTTGACCTTCAGGACATCCACGTCGTCCCCGAACAGCTTGACGATCACCTGGGCACGAGTTCCCGCCACCAGTTCATCAATGCGGCACTGAATCGGTTGACTGAAACTAAACGCCATGCCGGGAATATCCGTCAGGGACGCCCTCATCTTGTTGATCAAGTCCTCCCGCGATGAGGCCGTGGTCCATTCAGATCGAGGCTTAAGGGTGCCCAGGAAGCCGGTCTTATCGACCCCCCGCGCCTCAATCGCAATACCCGTCTGGCCGGTCTTGGAGACGATCGTCTTGAGTTCGGGAAATTTCATCAGCCGTTTTTCCACTGTATCCGTAATCTCGATGGCTTTGCCTAGGGCAATTCCGGGCAGAAGCTGAATGTCCATGTCAAACGCCCCCTCGTCCATCGTTGGAATGAATTCCGTTCCCAATCGTGGAATCACCAAGACGGCGCAGACAATTAAGACGGCGGAAATACCTAGGAAAGGAATTTTGGTCTTTAATCCCAATTCCAGCAGGGGAAAGTAAACTCTTTTCGCCGCCCGCATCAGGATATTGTCCTTTTCGGAGCCGTGTTTGAGGAAGATCGAGCACAGAACAGGGACCACGAAAATCCCCAGAAACAGGGAGGAAAACAGGGCAATCGCCACCGTATACGCCAGCGGGGCGAACATCTTGCCTTCCATGCCCTGCAGGGTGATGATGGGGAGAAACGTCAGGGCGATAATCAGCTCGCCGAAGATGCTGGGCTTTCGAACCTCTATGACGGCTTTAAGCACGGTCGAGAGTTTGCTGTGGTGGTCGGCGTGCTGCTGCTGGGCCAGGTGCCGCTGGACGTTTTCCACCTGAATGATGGTGGCGTCGATGATCATGCCGATGGAGATGGCCAGTCCGCCCAGCGACAATAAGTTGGCGGTCAGGCCGGCAGTTTTCATGACGATAAACGTCAACAGGATGGATAGAGGCAAGGCCAGAAGGATCGTTAGTGCCCCCCGCAAATTTCCCAGCAGCAGATACAACACGATCACCACCAGGATCGATCCTTCGGCCAGCGTCCTGACCACCGTATAAATACTTTTGCCGACGATCTCCGACCGTTCATAATAAGGTTTGATCTTCAGGTGCGGGGGAAGGATTGTGCCGGTGTTGATTTCCCTGGCCTTTTGCTGAACCCGTTTGACCACCTCCAGGCTGTTTTCCCCCTTGAGCATCATGATGATTCCGCCGACGGCCTCTCCCTTGCCGTCCTTTAGGGCTACCCCTTGACGCACGGCATACCCCATTTCCACGTTGGCCAGGTCCCGGACAAAAATGGGTACTCCGTCATTGGCCTTGACCACGATATTGTTGATGTCCGATTCGGTGCGGATCAACCCGATGCCGCGAATGATGTACTGCTCGGACGCGCGGTCGATAATGTTGCCCCCGACGTTCTGGTTGTTGTTCTGGATGGCCTCAAAGATGTCGTTGACAGTCAGTTTGTACTTCATTAATTTCTCGGGATCCACGATGACCTGAAACTGCTTTAAATAGCCCCCGAAGGAGTTCATTTCATTGACCCCTGGGATACTCTTAAAGATCGGGCTGATGACCCAATCCTGAATCGTTCGAAGTTCCGTGAAATATTTGACCTTCTCCGCCTCGCCTTTCGGCTCAGGACCCTCCAGGGTGTACTGGTAGATTTCCCCCATCGCGGTGGCCACCGGTCCCATTTCCGGCTCGACCCCCTCGGGCAGTTTCCCCGACACCGAGGCCAATCGCTCAAAAACCAGTTGCCGGGCAAAGTAGGTATCGACATTGTCCCGAAACACCAGCGTGACCACGGATAACCCATACTTGGTAATGGACCGCATGGTCTCCAGGCCGGGCAATCCCCGCATGGACATTTCAATGGGATAGGTCACGAATTTTTCGATCTCCAGGGGGGAAAGCCCTGGCGCGTTGCTGACCACCTCGACCTGAATGTTGGTTACGTCGGGAAAGGCGTCGATGGGCATGGTCTTAAAGGCCATGAACCCCAGGCCGACAATTAATACGATCAACAACATGACTAAAATCCGATTGCGAAGGGTCGCGCCCATTATTCGTTCGATCATGGATAGTATCCTTAATTTTTACCGGGATTTTCTGGTCCTGCTGCCTATTCTTCTTCCGTGGATTTGCCCAGTTCCGACTTTAGCGTAAACGCCCCCCTGGTCACATACGGCTCGCCGTAGGTCAGGCCGGAAACGATTTCCTGACTGACATCGTTGGTGCGGCCCAGGACGACCGGTTGTGGTTTGAAACCATCTTTTGTCTTGATAAAGCAGCACATTTTGCCATCGACCAGTAAGACTGCATCCTTGGGCACCAGAAGGGAAACCTCCACGTTTTCAATGGTCACTCGTCCCATGACAAACAAGCCGGGCCGCCATATACCAGTCGGATTGGCCAGAACGATCCGAGCCGGGGTGGTTCGGGTTTGCTCACTTACGGAGGAGCCGATGTAGGAAATCACTCCTTGGGCATCGGGAACCCCGTGGCCGACAGAAATCGTTACCGGTTGGCCCTGACGAACGAAGGGAAGGTCTTTTTGATATACGTTAAGGTTAACTCAGACGTCGCTCAAATCCGCGATCATGAAGGCTTCCGTATCGTCCTTGAGCACCTCCCCCAGAGTGATGTGCTTTTCGATCACTGTAGCGTCAAAAGGCGAGATGATTTCATAACGGGTAAAGTTCAATTCTGGATGCTGGGGAAGTTCTTTCAAATAAGGTTCCGGGAATCCCAGGGCATGGAGTTTTTGCTCGGCGGACCGAAGTTCAATCTGGGCCTCCGACAGAGCCTGCTTGGTCTGGAGATACTCCTGCTCCGCGGAAATTTTCTTTTGCCACAATTGTTCTTCCCGATTGAAATTCGTCTCCGCCATCCCCACCCGCTCGCGGGCGGCCAGGAACGATGCCTTGGCGTCGGCCAGTTCCCGGCTTTCCAGGACCGCCATCACCTCGCCCTTCTTGACCTTATCGCCCAGGTTCTTTTGTACCTCGCGGACCACACCTGGCACTCGGGGCACGATGTGGGCCATCCGGTCCGCGTTCACCGCCACCTCGCCGGGCAGCGTCACGTGGACCTGCAATTTTCCCGGTCCCGCGGTGCCAACTTCGACCCCGAATTTCTTCATCTGGTCTTCCGTAAGCGTAACGATCTTTTCTTCTCCGGCGGTTTGGGAATTATCGCCTGCGGAGCCGGGCGGTTCGGAATTGGCCGCAGTGGACGCGGCAGGACCTCCGAGCCATTTGTAACCTACACCGCCAAGGACTATCAGAGCCAAAGGAACGACAATTACTGCAATGGACTTCCTGAACTTCATGTTACTTCCTTTCCTTTCTCATTTGGTTGCCATTAAGCGAAATTAAAGGCGTACCAATCAATCTTTCGACATCCGCCACCGATTTATGGTAACTGGCCAGTGTCTCAATATACCGGTCCCGCACCTCAAACAACGTCCGCTGGGCATCCAAAACCTCCAGATAACCGAATTTTCCCCTTTGAAAACCTTCGGTGGAGGCTTTGAAGGCATTTTCCGCCTGGGGAAGGACCTCCTGCCTTAACGTCGTCGCCTCGATATAGGCCGACGACAGGGCTTGATAGCCTTCCGCCAAGACGGTCTGAACTCGGACCCGTGCCGCCTCCCGGTCCTCCAGGGCCTTGGAGAACCGGTACTTGGCTTCCTGAATTCCCCCCTGGTTGCGGTCAAAGACGGGCAATGGCGCGGAGACACCAAATACCAAGGCATTTTCCTTGTCCGCCCCGATGTATCGATATCCACCGGAAACGGTTAGATCGGGAATGCCTTTGGCCTTGGCCAGCGTCACGGCCGCCTGACGTTGCTCCATCTCATCGGCCCATCTCACCAGGTCGGGATTCTCCGAGATCAGGGCCAGGACATCATCCTCGGAGGGAATTTCTCGCACGGCAAGAAGGTCTCCCAAGACTTGGTCGAAGGTCGGTCGGTTCGCGCCCCAGAGATAGGCCAGTCGTTTCCGGGCCGCCTCCAATCGCCGGTGGGCCTGTTTTAAATCGATCCGACTTGTAGCCAGGGCCACGCGGGCCTTGGATTCCTCCATCGGGGACACTTTTCCCGCCTTGACCCGCTCCGCCACCGTCTGCAAAGACCGCTCGGCCAGGCCCACCAGTTCCTGGGCCAAGGCCACCCGTTGTTGGGCACTGACGACATCGACAAAGCCCTTGGTTACGTCCGTCAAAATGTCCAACCGGGCCACCTCGTAGTCCCAACTTGCCAACTTTTGCTCCCAAGCGGCTACCTGAGTTCGTTTGGCCCGCTTGCCTCCCATCTCGATTACCTGCGACAGAGCAATAGTGTACTGCGCGCCTTCCAATCCGCTCGGAGGGCCGCTCGCGGTTTCGGTCTCGTGTTCCACTTCCACGGTTTCTTCACTGGAAGCCGTTATCCGCTTTCGAGTGGTCTTCTCTTTCGAAGAAGAAAGCCGTATATCCTCCACCTCGACCGAGAGCTCAGGATTGGGCGGCAGGCTGGCCTGAAGCGTTTGGGCCTCTTTCGCCCGGACTTCCCAGGCAAACGAGGCCAAGTTTGGATTTTTCATCAGCGACAGGGCTAGGGCTTGACTCAGCGTCAAGGGACCTTTCGGCTCTTTGACCTCCAGGATCGTCGCCGGGGCCGTCGTTGGTTGGAGAGGCGGTGTGTAGGAAGCGATTTCCTTACCCAGCGGGCGAGGCGATGCCCAACCCTGATCCACGTTCCGGTCGGAACACCCGCAGTTGCCCAAGCCCAGAACGACTGAAAATCCAACGACAGCGATCCTTTGAATGTGCATAGAGAGATTCTCCCAAATAGCGCCTTGAACAATCCTGATTACGTACGATCCAAGGGGCGGTGATTAAGCTGAAACGTTAGACCCTTTTCCGCGGAAAGCAAGGCAAACGGTCGGTGAAAAAAGGTTTTGCGTCTCGAAAAAGACCCCACAATGGTACTCATTGGATCGGGGTAACGTAACCACGCAAACGAAAGGAAGGGAATCTTAAATCAGAAGCACAACGCAGCGCAGAGAGTCAAGATCGAAGTTCCCACTGAGGGGAAGGGAGGGGGATATGCTATTTTTTGTGGGCGTAAATTCACAGGTCCGGATTACCTGCAAAGCAGGAATCGGGTTTCCGGCCTTCGCTTTCGTCAGAGATTTGTCATCCAGACGCCAGGGAACTTGAGGACTGTCATGAACAGCTAGGGGGATATCCGTGCAGGGGCCACATTCATCCTGAACCAAAAGAGTATCCGTGGTACACAACGGTGATTTCGGGTACAGGTTTGTCGGCGTCGTTGGAATGCACTGACCCTTGGGAAAAGATTTCATTCCCACGTGGCCATCGGTCCCAAGGCAAAGCGCCGCGCCCTTCAGTCCCCCAAGGGAAACCAGAAGGTACATCGCCATGCTCAGGTATACAAAATATCTCTTTAATCGCGGCATCTTCAGTTCATCTTCTCTTTTCTTGGGAACAAACCAGTACTTATCACATTATACGTTTCTCAAGGCATTAAGGTTCCAGGATGCTCTACATAAACAAACTTTCGCAAGATAGATGCTTCATCCCTGATTGTTCTGTTTCTCGTCGCGCCTCACCTGCCACCGACGCCTTGTTCCTGAAACTATCACTTTGAACAATAAGTCATAGTACCTCAAAAGTCAAACAATGTTTGTCGGCATTTTGGCGGGGGGTTGCCTCGGAGACCCCGGCCCGGCGTACCGGACTCGCGAGCAGAAACAACAACGACGAACGCCGCTGATTCGCGGCCGAACGTCGTTTTGATCGTTATTGACACGTTGCGGGCGGATCATCTCGGTTGCTATGGCTACCCGAAACAAACCACACCCAATATCGACAAATTGGCGCGGGACGGCGTTGTCTTCGAACGATGCTACAGTACAAGTTCATGGACACTGCCGGCATGTGCATCGTTGTTGACCGGCTTGTATGCCGAGGTTCACGGCGTCGAGCAGTGGCAGAGTGTCTTGGGCGACCATCTGCCTTTTCTGCCGGATATACTCGGTCGGGAAGGATATTACACCGCCGGAGTTTCATCCAACCCGTTCCTTACTTCCAAACAGGGGTTTGGCAGAGGTTTCGACGTATTTGACGATACGACCGTGATGGCGGCGGCAGAATGGAGCTTTCCTCTCGTGGGCGGCAAATACAAGGCGGCCGTTTTGGCTTCAACCGGGGCTACGACCACGCGGCGGGCAATCGAACTGCTCAACGATCGGCCCAACGACAAACCCTTCTTCCTTCTCGCACACTACATGGATTGTCACGCCGATTACCTTCCCCCAAGCCCGTTCGACCGCAAATTCGATCCGGATTATACGGGACAAATCACTGGGCACGTCCAAAGCAGGCGGTTCAAGACCGATCTCGACAAACGTGACATTGAACATATTATAAGCCTCTACGACGGTGAGATTGCCTACGTCGATGCTCAGATCGGCCGACTTATCGATCATCTGGCCGCTCTCGACTTGATCCAAAATACGTGCATCCTTCTGACCGCTGATCATGGTGAAGAATTGCTCGAACACGGCAATTGGGGACATGGGCATACCCTCTACGAAGAATGCGTTCGCGTGCCTCTGCTCATTCACTGGCCGAAACAGGTGCCCGCCAAGGGTCGTATCGCCGTCCCGGCCTCGATTGTGGATATTTTGCCGACCGTTTTGGCCCTGGTGGGTATTGCCCGCCCGGCGGCGTGCCTGGGGGCCGACCTTGGAAGCCTGATGAAAGGCAAGTCGCGCCAGCCGGATCGGCCGATCATCATGGAGACATCGCTCGGCGGCCGATTGTGGGCAATGATCAGCGGATCACAAAAGCTCATTTTGCCGGTGCCGCAAATCTCAGAGACGCAACCTGCTTTTGCTACGGACCGCGTGCTGGTGTTCGATTTGGCCGACAACCCCAAGGAAGACGCGAAAAAGACAATAACCGACGCACGTCAACGCGAGGCGCTCAGGGCCCGGTATTGTGCTGTTGTCGCCGACCTGGCCAAGACCACCCAAACCCTGTCGGGGCGCGCAAAGAACAGTCTTGAATCCGACGACGAACATCTCGGACGATTGCGTTCCCTGGGGTATCTTGGAGACTGACATGGCTGAGCTCGACACCCCAGAAAAACTTTCCTGTCTGATCGTGGTGCCCACGTATCGGGAGCGTGACAATATCCTGAAGCTTCACTCCGCTCTGGCTCGACAGGGCATATCCTATCGCCTGTTGGTAATCGACGACGGCAGTGACGATGGCACACATGAGATCCTGACGCGACTGCAGGCTCAGGGGGCGCCGGTCATTATTTTTCAACGTCATAAGAAGCTGGGTCTGGGTACAGCCTATGTGTTGGCCTTCGCCTACGCGAGGCTGACGCGCCACCCGTGCATCGTTCAAATGGATGCCGATCTGTCTCACGCCCCGGAGGATCTGCCTCGCCTGGTCACGACCTGTCGCGACTATGACATGGCCATCGGCTCACGATACGTCGCCGGCGGATACTGTGAAGGCTGGCCTTGGCATCGACAGCTTCTCAGCGCCGCCGCCAATTGGCTCGTCAGATCGACACTTCGGTTGGACATGGCAGATGCAACGGGAGGGTTAAAATGTTTGCGTCGATCGCTGCTGCAGCGTCTGGCGATTGAACGCATCACCGCGGCCGGCTTTGCCTTCCAGTGGGATTTCAACAGGCTGGCAGCAGAGGTCGGCGCCAGCGTCGCGGAGGTGCCGATCTGTTTCCGACAGCGAACGACAGGGCGAAGCAAAATGTCCATCCGAATCATGCTGGAGGGGCTGGGTCGGCTTTTCCGGATCAAATGTCAGACGTGGAAGAAACACTATGAACGGGGCGGACGACGGGCAAAGAAACCACACAAATAGCGAACGTCGGACTTGCCCGCATGCCAAGGTTGTCAAACAATTCTGGGGAGGAAGAGCCAATGCACCAACATCGCAGCCCGCCGGCGATATCACTCGGCAAGGAAAAAGCAGTCATGTTCGTATGTATGCCTCAATGGAAATTCTGGAAAAGGAGACCCTGGTAATGAAACATCCTCTTCTCAGCACAGTTCTTTTCTTCATAATCGGCCTGGGGCCGAAGCACGCACTGGCGACCGAGAACGCCGCAGAAACCGCCCTTATCCCAGCCCATTCTGCGATTGAGCGGGTCTATATCGATCGCTCAAGTTCTTACGATCCCGGCACCCTTGTGATCGTTCTCAAGAATACCGCCAAGGAGCGCGTTCAAATCGGCAAGATCACCGTTAACGGTGTGACGGTCAAGGATTGGCCTTCGCCCGCAGACCCGGTCCTTTGGCATCGGATGACCCGCCCCACTCTCATGACGGGCGAAACCGGCCTGGTACTGCTTAAGCTCGCCCAACAAACCAGTGGGATGGTTCGCCTCGCTGTGGATCTGAACGGAAACGAGCAGACCGTCCTGCTGAGCGCTTCCGGCAGTGAGCCCGTTCGCGTATCGGCCATTCGTTACGACATGGAAGGCAAACTCATCAACCTGTTCGTGCGGAATTCCGGCAAGACCGCGGAACGGTTGAACTCCATTGAGTGCAATTCCAAAACCATCTGGACCGCATCCGACAACGGCCTGGCTATTGAACCCGATGCCGTCGAAGTGGCGCATATCATGCCGGATGAACCGTTGAAGGCCGGCAGTGAGGTGCAGTTCAGGCTGGTGCTGAGCGACCGGGTTGTCGCCGTCAGAGACCGGGCGATACCCGGCTTCAGAATTTCGGTCGAAACCGGCGATCAGGAAATGGCAAGACGTATTCACGCCGATCCGCTGGTCCTCGATTCATTTCAGTTTCTCCAAGAGCCACCGGCCACAGCGCCTTCTCATGAAGCGCCTTCACTGGTAGAGCAGCAGGGGGCACGCTGGTCGCTGGTCCATAGCCCACACGGCGGCTCGGTGACCAGCCAGAAAAGTGATCTGGCCTGTGTATTTGCCTGTCCGACACACACGACCGATTCCTATCATACCTCCGCCTATTTGGCCATGATGGCTCAACACGAAGTGGAAAAAGTGCCCTGTTGGCAGTCCTTTATTCATGTCTGCCGTTCCCAGCCGTTGCAGGGCTTGGCGATGTTCGGTCAACTCGCGGACTGTGTGCAGTTCAACGCTCAGTTGCAGACGTCCGTCTCATCAAGCGATCCCGACCGAGACGAGGTTCCCTGGACGGTCTACCAATTCGTGCGATATGCCGTCGAATCGGCTGCCCCGTCCAAGGCGCTGCCCATGGTGCCGGTCGAAAGAGACCGTTCGTTGTTTACAGGGCGAGCACCGCTGGCGGTTGAAGCCCGTCAAATGGTCTACTCCGCCCTGGCCGCCGGCAGTGGTGGGCTGGCCTACCGAATCGAAGAGAAGGATTGGGGAAAAGAAAATCGAGATACCCTCGTCGACGAGGTGACCTGTGTCAACGATGAAGTCAGGCAACTTCGTGATTATCTGGCCCTGGGATTTCCACGTTCTATTGCATCGACAGCAGATGCGAAGATACAGGTTGCCTGTATCGATGCAATGCCAAAGGGGCTTGTGCTCATCCTCATCAATCACGATATCGTGCGCTCGGCACCGGAACTGCCGCCTTCCGTTCAGGCACAAGAACACACGAACGTCGCTGTGGAAGTGAATCTTCCCAAGGGTTTTGTACTGAGCGACGTCAACGAGGTTCACGATAAGACCTGCAAAAAACTGACCAACGTGAAGATCGAGGGCGGTCGCTTGCATCTGGTCGCACCGTCGGTGAGGGCGACCGAAGCAATCGTGATCACCCCTGTTAAAAAGACATCCTGAGCAGACAAGCGTCGAGCAATAAACCATGAACGATCGGACAAACAGACAGACGGATCCATGGATCCATGCGGCAATTGACAAGCCAGCCCGACCGGCCGTCGGCGGTGACGACGATCAAGAAGTCGGCAATCCGTCCGGAAGTGTGCTGCCTGAGCCTCTTGCTCGTGGCCGGGCATGGATTAAATATGCGTTCATTCTTGGAACATATCTGGCCGCTGTCTATGCCTTTGGGAGCGGCTGGCTTTCGCCGGGGTTGCCCAAAGGCGATATGGGCGGTACGGTGGCGGGTTTAGCCCAGTGGCGGCACTTGTATTCTACCGGTCAGGTACTTACTCCCTGGAATGATACGTGGTTCTGTGGCCATTCTCGGGCATTGTTCAATCTGAATGGCGGAATGGAAGTGGCCTATGTGCCTTTCTTGCTGTTCGGCGATGAATTGTGGGCTGTCAAGTTCGGCGGGCTGACCTATCTGGCTCTGGCCGGCCTGAGCGCATTTATCCTCTTAAGATACCTGCTTAACGATGAGGCGGTCGCCTATTTGCTCGGACTGGCCTATGCGCTGCATCCGATCCATCTCAGCGTGGCAGCGGCAACGTCACACGCGAATTTTCCGCCGTTTTATTTCCTGGCCCCTCTCGTTGTCTGGCGGGCGTTGTGTGTTATTGATCGGCCGGACGGCATCCGGGTGGCCTGGCTGGCCCTGGCAGGTGCGCTCGCCGCGTGGGTGGATTGTGAACGGCTGGCGATCCTCGTTCCGTGGCTGGCACTTGCCAGTGTAGGCATCGTGGTCTGGCACCGCTTTCGTAATCGTTGTGTGAAGCCCACCCAATCTCTGCTAAGACCGTGGCTGGCACTGGGCCTTGCGGGAATCTTGATGGTTGCTCTGGTGGCTGTGATCCTCTTGCCGGTCGCATACGAAAAGCCTGATCACGCCCTCTTCTCAGAACAGACACGACAGTCGTCTGCAGCGTTCTTTTCCATCCAAAACCCGTTTTACTACCTGGATCGAAATGGGTCGGCGCTGGAGCCAGCCTATCAGAATCTTCCGCCGGAAAATGCCCACGATGCCGGCACGTTTTATCTCGGCAGCGTTTTACTGATCCTTGCTGCCCTGGGGATAATACTTGAACCCGCTTCAAGACGTCAGATCATTCTCTTTACGGTGGTTATTTGTGGCTCTCTGGCGCTGGCGACGGCTCAGGGACCGTTCAGCGGCTATGACAGCCTGTGCCGCATTCTCGATGAGGTATTCCTCCAAGGCGTTATCCGGAACGCTGCGGCAGGACAACTGGTCAAATTTGTCCTGCAGATCGGACTCGTCGGGGCGGCCCTGTCAGTGGTGGCAGGGTGGTGTTCACGAAACGTCGGCCTCAAGAGGGTCTTACCCGGCCTCATGCTCGCCACCCTCGCAGCGGCCTGTGTCTTGTTTGCCCGACCGTTCACATGGCTATTTATACACATGCCGCCCTTTGCGGAAATGCGCAATCCGGGGTGGTTTGCCACGTCTCTGCCGCCGCTGGCTCTGGTGATCGCCGCCGCTGGCTCTGGTGATCGCCGCCGCCATCGGGCTTCACGCGGTCTTGACAAAATTCCGCCGTCAATGGGTTCGCGGAATTGTGTATGCCCTTGTCGGAACCGCCCTTGTTTGGGACGTTTGGCCTTATCGAGCTTCGTTTACTCACCAGGTAAGCGACCAGGCCCTGTCGGAATTAAAGTCGATCGCCGACATCATGACAGACAACAGAGCCGAGGGCCGGATCCTTTCCCGGGAAAGTTATAATCCTCATGCCGATATGCTTTACGCGTACAGTCGGCGGCCAGCGGCCTTTTACTGGCTCAATTGGATGGCCCCTGCCAATTTCAGTCGGTATATGCTGGACGATCTTTTCCGCAAGCTCCATCGGCCGGAAACTATCGGTGACGCATTGAATCTGGCGGGTTGGGCCCATGTCCGATATGTGCTGTATGATCTGGCCGAAGGCCCGCCGCCCCCTCCGACCGATCTGCTGACAGAAAAATATGCAGGGCATTACTTCGCCCTTTACGAAAACAGCCGGTGCAAACCCTTTGCCAATCTTCTGCCACAACAGGCCGCCGACAGACCGGACGAAATCATCGAGCTGGACCAACCAGCCGGACAAGGCCCGCCGCGCGTGACCCGTCCTTTCAACAATGAGATCATCGTTGAAGCGGAAGCGGCTGAACCAAGTGTCTTGATGGTCTGCGAATCGTGGTTTCCAGGCTGGCAGGCGGTCGTCGATGACAAGGCGGCAGCGATATGTCGGGTTCAAAAGGCCTTTCTGGGA
>Ga0315281_10009997_pt1 | contig 13122 bp, 11 predicted proteins | sample YL17G07_0_MG_FD_204540 | JGI IMG/M metagenome (GOLD analysis project Ga0315281, IMG submission 204540) | Sediment microbial communities from Yellowstone Lake, YNP, Wyoming, USA - YL17G07_0 | ecosystem: Environmental > Aquatic > Freshwater > Lake > Sediment | place: USA: Wyoming | collected... | reverse complement strand
CAGGTCCTGCCCCAGGCCTTCCAATAGGTCCCATTCGAGGGCCAATTTGACTTTTGTGCCGACGCCGTCGGTGGAGGCGACAATGACAGGCTCGCGATAACGGTCCTTGTCGAGCGCGAACAGGCCCGCGTAATGGCCGATGGACGAGAGGACTTCAGGGCGTTCGGTCTTTTGGACGTGCGGCTTGATGTTTTCTACAAATTCGTCCGCGGCGTCGATGTCGACGCCCGCATCTTTATAAGTGAGAGCGCGTGGTGCCATTCGTTTTAATGTGGCAGACCTTTTCATATCTCGAGGATGAAAAGTCAATAACGAAGAGCACTTGAATTATCTTCTCGATTGAAAAGAAAAGATGTGTTAATTTTCACCCGCTCCCTGGGTGGAAGAAAACGTGGCCCGAAAAAAAAAGACATCAAAAAAGCGACCCTCCAAGAAAATGAAAGCGAGCCCCAGGTCGGCGTCCGATTTCAAAAAGCTTCAGGAACTCTTCGGGATCGTGGAGCGGGGCAAGTATATGTGGGAGTCGACCTTCGACGCCATCCTGGATCCCGTGATGCTGATCGATCGCCATTACCAGGTCGTGAGGGCGAATTTAGCGGCGGCGACCCGCTCGGGACATGCGATCAAGGATCTCGTCGGCACGACCTGCTATCGGACCTTCGCCAAACGCCAGGACGTGTGTCCGCATTGCCCCCTCAAGGCCACTTTGGCCACGCAATCGCCGAAGTACGTCGAAATCGACCAACTCATGTCCGAGGGCGATTTCACCGTGAGTTCTTATCCCTTGGCCAAGCCCAAGACCGTTGAGGATTCCCTGGTCGTTCATCATTATCGCGACGTGACGGAGGAGCGGCGGCTCCAACGCAAGCTGATCCAGAGCGAAAAAATGGCGGCCATCGGCATGTTGGCGGGCGGCGTCGCGCACGAGATCAACAACCCGCTCGCGGGCATTCTAGCGTTCACCCAACTTTTGAAGCATGAGATCCCCGAAGGAGAGGCCCACGGCGATCTGAGTGAAATCGAGGAAGCGGCCAAGCGCTGCAAGAAGATCGTGGAGGATCTCTTGTCATTCTCGCGCCCCCATGGGGAAAGCGATCTCCAACCCATTTCGATGGCGGAGACCATCGATCAGATTCTGCCGCTCTCGAAGCTCAATCTCCGACACCGGAACGTGACGTTGGAAACGCACTATGAGGACGACTTGCCTATCGTGCGCGGCAACCCGGCCCGGCTTCAGCAGGTTTTTTTGAATCTCATCAATAACGCGGCCCAATCGATGACGGTCTCCGGAGGGGGGCGAGTGACGCTGAAGGTCTTCGCCGATGCGGATCGCGGGCATGTGATGGCCGAGGTGATGGACTTGGGCGTGGGGATCAAGAGAGAGAATCTCACGAAGATTTTCGATCCCTTCTTCAGCACCAAGGAAAGAAATGAAGGCACGGGCTTGGGACTGTCCATTTGCTATTCGATCATTCAGGAGCACGGCGGAAAAATCGAGGTGGAAAGCCAAGAAGGCGAAGGAAGCAAGTTTCGCGTGATCCTTCCAGCCCAGACCGGTGAGGATATACAGGCCTCGGAAGCCCGTCTGAGAGGTGAAAACCGTGAATAATTCGATTCTGGTGATCGACGACGAAGAAGTCTTGGTCAAGGCTCTCGATCGTTATTTGAAGTCTCAGGGTTATTTCGTGAGCGCCTTTTCCAACTGGGAGCTGGGGCTCAACGCCTTGAAGGAGAGGGCCTACGACCTCCTCCTCGTGGACCTGATGCTCCCCAAGACCTCCGGAATTGAGGTGATTCGGCGGTGCCGCGAGATCCATCCGGCGATCATGAGCATCGTGATGACGGGTTATGGAACGATCCCATCGGCGGTGGAGGCGATTCGGGCGGGCGCCTACCACTATGTCACCAAACCCTTCGACTTGGAGGATATCGGTTCTTTGATCGCGAAGGCCTTCGATCACTCGAGGTTGCGCGAGGAAAACCGATCTCTCAAGCGCCAGCTTCAATCCAAATACGGGTTCGAGAACATCATCGGCGAAAGTACCCCGATGAAGGACGTCTTTCATCTGGTCGAGAAGATCGCGGATACCGACAGCACGGTGCTGGTGACGGGCGAATCCGGGACCGGCAAGGAACTCATCGCCAAGGCGATTCACTTTCGGTCCCGGCGCGCGGAAAAGCCGTTTGTGGCGGTCAATTGCGCGGCCATCCCCGAAGGGCTATTAGAGAGCGAACTCTTCGGTCACATGAAGGGGGCGTTCACGGGAGCGGTGACCACGCGCTCCGGCAAGTTCGATCAGGCCGACCGGGGGACGATCTTCTTGGATGAGATCGGAGACATGAGCCCCAAGCTCCAGGTGAAGGTCCTGCGCGCCCTTCAGGAGCGCGTCATCCAACCGGTGGGATCGAGCAAGAACCGCGAGGTGGACATCCGGGTCATCGCGGCGACCAATCAAAATCTGGAGGACGCGGTCGCGCAGGGGCGATTCCGCGAAGATTTGTTTTATCGTTTGAACGTCATCCCCATCCATCTTCCGGCCCTGAGGGAGCGCAAAGAGGATATCCGAATCTTGGTGAAACACTTTTTGGAGAAATTCAGCCGGGAGAATCAGAACGCGGCGATGGTCTTCTCTCCCGATGCCTTTGAGGTCTTGGAGCGCTACCGGTGGCCTGGCAACGTCCGCGAGTTGGAAAACCTGATCGAGAGGCTCGTCGTGTTGCGGGGCTCCGGCACGATTTCCGGCGCCGATCTGCCCGCCGTGCTCAGCGGAAAAAACAATATTTCCCCAGGCGATATCGCGATTCCGGAGTCCGGGATCGATCTGAAAAAGATGGTCGACGAATTCGAGGCCGGCTTGATTCGCAAGGCCCTGGACCGGTCGGAAGGGAACAAGAACCGCGCGGCGCAGCTTCTAAAGCTCAACCGTACGACGTTGATCGAGAAGCTCAAGAAGATTGAGGGCAAATGATATGGAGACGGTGAATGTCTTAGTGGTGGACGACGAGGATGTCTTGATCCGCGCTTTGGAGAAACTCCTAAGGCGCGACGGCTTGACGTTCGCGGGCGCGAAAACGGGTATCGAGGCGATCGAGTATCTGAGCGGTCACCGCGTCGACGTGGCCCTCGTCGATTTGAATCTCCAGGGATATTCCGGACTGCAGATATTGGAGTATATCAAGACGAACAACCTCGACACGGAAGTGATTCTCATGACCGGAAAAGGGACCGTCGAGACGGCGGTTTCGGCCCTCAAAAGGGGTGCCTACGACTATCTCACCAAGCCTTTTGAAGACGTCGACCGCGTTTCCGCCATCATTCAGAAGGCACGGGAGAAGGTCTCTCTCCTTCGTAAGATCAAAAATCTGGAGAGGGACGGAGGCGACGAGGATCACTTCCTGGAGCTTGTGGGCAAGAGCCATCCGATGCGCGAGATCTATCGAATGATCGATCGCGTGGCGGCGAGTAATTCCACCGTCTTGATCCTGGGCGAATCCGGAACGGGCAAAGAACTCGTAGCGCGGGCCATTCATCAGAGGAGCCGCCGCAAAGACAAACCCTTCGTCGCGATTAACTGCTCGGCCCTTCCGGAAAATCTCCTGGAAAGCGAGCTCTTCGGTTATCAGAAGGGGGCCTTTACCGGGGCCTACGCCGATAAAAAGGGTCTCTTCGAGGAAGCCGAGGGAGGGACGATCTTTTTGGACGAGATCGGCGAAATTGCCCCGGCGGTGCAAGTCAAGCTCCTGCGTGTCCTGCAAAACGGAGAAGTCCGCCGGGTGGGCGGCTCGCAAAACGCAACCATCGACACCCGTGTCTTGGCGGCCACCAACAAGGATCTCTATCAGTTGGCGAAGACCAAGGTCTTCCGGGAGGACCTGTTCTATCGGCTTAACGTCATCACTATTACGATGCCTCCGCTCCGGGATCGGAAGGAAGACATTCCGCTGCTGGCCCTTCATTTTTTGAAAAAATACGCGGAGCGCAGCCGGAAGAACGTCACTCAGATTTCAATCGATACGCTCCAGACCCTTCAGGAATACCGGTGGCCGGGTAACGTCCGGGAGTTGGAGAACGTCATCGAGCGGGCGGTCATCCTGTCCGAAGGAGCGACCGTGACGGCCCGCGAGTTGCCGCCGAAACTCTTGGGAGAGTTTTTTTATCTGCCGGAGACGCGGCAAGAGACCGATTTCATCAACCTGCCCTACAAAACGGCGAAACAAAAAGCCTTGAATCTTTTCAACCGCGCCTATATCTCGAATCTCCTGCGGCAAACGGGCGGCAATGTTTCGATCGCTTCCGGACGGGCGGGGATGGATCGGAGCAACTTTAAGAAGATCATTAAGAAATGCGACCTCAACATCCGCGAATTCAAGAAGCGAGAGCAAGCGTAAAGGGTGGCTACTTATGGCTAGATTTTTGATCATTTCGTTTCGTGAGAAGCTCGACAAGAAGGTCTTGGGGGCCATCGCCCGCGACGGCGTGACGGCCCAGGAGCTGACGCGCGATGAGTTGAGGAGCGAGCCCATTCCGGCGGCGGACGTCATTCTTTTGAACTGCGGACAGGAGAATTTTGATGTGGGACGCGAGATGCTCGAACAGCTGCGTTCCAAAGACGACTCCGTTCCCGTGATCTTTCTCACCCGTCTCAGCCAGGTCGATCACGCGGTCGAGATCATGAAGGGCGGGGCGTTCGACTATTTTCAGATTCCCCCGAACGTCGAGAAGCTCAAGCTGGCCGTGTCGCGCGCCTTGAAGAGTTCGGAGATGAACCGCCGGATCCAGCTTCTGGAGAGCCAGGTCGGTTGGGACGACCGTTTGGACGACATCGTCGGCGTGTCTCAGCCGATGCAGGAAATCTTCCAGATGGTGAAAACGGTCGCCCGGAGCAACGCGACGGCCCTCATCATGGGCGAATCCGGAACGGGCAAGGAATTGATCGCCAAGGCGATTCACCGGCATTCGGACCGCGCCCAGAACAGGTTCATCGACATCAATTGTGGGGCGATACCGAGGGAGCTTCTGGAGAACGAGCTCTTCGGCCACGAGCGCGGGGCCTTCACCGGAGCCGACCGTCAATATGTCGGCAGCTGCGAGCGGGCCCACGGCGGGACTCTTTTTTTGGACGAGGTCAGCGAGATGGATCCGTCCCTTCAGGTGAAACTCCTCCGTGTCCTTCAAGAGAGAAACATCGTGAGGATCGGCGGGAGCGACAAGATCAATATCGATATCCGCGTCATCGCGGCGACCAACAAGGACCTGCGCGCGGAGGTGGAGAAGGGCGTATTCCGCGAGGATTTGTATTACCGCTTGAACGTCGTTCCGATTTCTTTGCCTCCGTTGCGCAAGCGACGCCAAGACATTCCGCCTCTGGCCCAATTCTTTTTGGATCGATATACCAACGAGAACGACAAGCGCTTCAAGGGTTTCACGCCGGAGGCCATGGAAGCGCTGGTGAGTTACGATTGGCCGGGCAACGTGCGGGAGCTCGAAAACAACATAGAACGCGTGGTGGTCTTGAGCGACGATAACCGCGTGAAGCTCACCCACTTGCCGCGCTTCATCATCAGCGCCGAGAAGAGGTCGGAGGGGGAAGCGGCCGATTGGGATCAATCGTATCAAAAAGTAATTCCTCTGAAGCTCGTCGAACAATACGCCATCGAAAGCGCCATCAAGAAATGCGTGGGCGACGTTCTGACGGCCGCCAAGAAGCTCGGGATCGGGCAGGCGACGCTTTACCGCAAAATCAAGAAGTACGGCATCAAAGTGGTCTAAGTGTCTGAAAAAATTCCCTTAGATAATTACGAGACGTTTACCCGCCATTTGGGGGACAGGGAATACTTCGGCCAGAGGCTCGGCCTTGAGAGGATTCGATCGCTCCTCGAGAGGCTCGGCAATCCCCAAGAAAAATTCCGTTCCATTCACATTGCCGGCACCAACGGCAAGGGGTCGACCGCCGCCATGATCGGGTCTATTTTGAAGGAAGCGGGTTATGTGACCGGACTCTTTACGTCGCCGCACTTGGAAGACTTCTGCGAGCGCATCCAAGTGAATGGCGACCCGATCACTCCCTCCGAGGTCATGGCTGCCGCCCGCGTCATTCGCGATGCCGAAGACGAGCCCCTCACTTTTTTTGAACTCGCGACGGCTCTCGGATTTCTCCACTTCGCCCAAAGGGGCGTCGAAATCGCCGTATTGGAGACGGGGCTCGGGGGACGGTTGGACGCAACCAATGTCGTGACTCCGATGGTCTCCGTCATCACGTCGATTGGGCGCGATCATATGGAGGTCTTGGGAGAGAGCATCGAGGAGATCGCCTTCGAAAAGGCGGGTATCATAAAACCGGCGACGCCGGTCGTGGTTGGTTCGATGCCTGCGGAGGCCATGGAAGTGATTCGAGAGCAGGCGACGGTCAAAGGCTCGCGGTTCGTCCCCATCTTCATGAATCTCATCCCTCCCAATATGAGAGTCGGTCTTGAGGGGGACCATCAACGCCGGAACGCGGCGCTCGCGATGTCGGTCATTGATGTCTTGTCGGCTCTGGGCACTATCCGCGTGGCTCGAGAAGTTGTTTGGCGGGGCTTGGATCAAGTCCGATGGCCGGGGCGTCTGGAGACCGTTGCGACGGAGTCCGAAGGTCCATGGATTCTTCTCGACGGGGCCCACAATCCTGAGGCGATGTCGGAGGTGAGGCGCTTTTTGGAGGAGAAACTTCAAGGACGGTGTCTGAAGGTGATCTTCGGAGCGATGGCGGACAAGGATGCGCGCCGGATGTTCGCCGAGATCTTGCCCCTGACGTCCGAGTTGATTTTGACGTCTCCTAACATGAAGAGGGCGGCGGATCCCGAGACCTTATCAAAAGATGCCGGAGAGTTTCTGGGTGAGATCCGATGCTACTCTCGTGTCGATGAGGCCCTCCGGGGAGAGATGGACAACCTCTCCGATGATGACGTTCTGCTGATTACGGGTTCCTTTTTTGTGGTGGGTGAGGCGCGGGCCTGGTTCCGGCAATCTTCCATGTGATGTTCCATTTTATTCAACAAATGGAGCAACAATTATCCAATATGGCAGATAACGCGCCACGTCATGACGCTCCAATTGTTGCCACCCATCCTATCGCCTGCTCTGATTTCAGGGCAAGTATCTGAATTCACTAATCTTTTAAACATGCCGCGAGAGTCCTGGGCAGACACAAGGACGAACCACCTCTGGAGTGACTTCTTTGAAGCGGGACCGGTCGCCGTCTCTTCCTTATATCTTTCGTTGCCGCCTCAGGCTCCTTTCCTACGGATCTTGGGAGTTCCACCCGAGTTGCGAACGGGTCACGGCGAGAGGATGATCTATTCAGAGTTGGCGATCGAGTGGATGGGGATGCTCTTGGCCTCGGATCTTCTGTATCCGATGGTTCTTCCTTCTTTGCTCAATATAGGCGCGCACATGCGGGCGATTGTGGACGAGATGAGGGAACTCTATCTCGACCGGGGCAATCTTCCCACCCTCTTCACGGAAGACCTGCTCAATAGGGTCTTTGAAACGAGCTGCCGGATGGATCAAGCCGGCGAGGCGCAACCGATCACCTTCCCGGTGATCCGCCTCCATGTCAACCTCACGACGGCCAACAAGATCGACGACTCCAAAGGTCTCGTGGGGACGTCGCTCCTCACCTCCACACGAGAATGGCTTAGGGAAAACTTCGGTTCTCAGAACACCTATATGGATCCCGTCCGCACCGCCTTTCTGGTGATCTTGGAGGGAATCGGATTGGACGCCGCTTTCGAACGCCTCAGGCGCTTCGGGCCCGAGGTCTCGGGAAAAATGCGGGAAGATCAAAGTTTGCGGGAAACGGCGGTTCCGGAAAAAATACAGCGCTTCGTTCCCCAGCACGTCGCCCTCGGTCTGAATTTTACCGTGGACGACGTTCCGAACATCCGGGGCGGAGGTCTTCATCGAGAGGGCATCACGCGCGCGCAATCCCGGGTCTTGGAGGCGATCGAAGAGTTTCGCAAGGAGATTGCGGCGTCGACCGTCTATTTAGACGAACATCAGGGAACTCTGGACATCACGGGTCCGTCACTGCCCCTCTATACCAGGACGCATCTGCCGCCGGAATCCGATCCCGTCTATCGAAAATATCTCGAGACTCTGGCCGGTTTCATGGGCGACGGCGTTTTCGGCGTCACGAATGGATCCCCGGACGGCCTCGCCATGAAGGAGCACCCGAGACATCGCCATAATTTCGGACAGTTGTCGCACGTTCCCGATATGGGAGGCGGAGGCGTCTTGGAGGGATTCGACGCTTGGGTGGCTGCCTTCGAGGGATTTCTCCAAGGGAAGAGGGTGAACCTGGAGGATTACGACCCGTTGCTCCAATTTTACCTCAGAGACGGGGAGGCCACTTCCGCGGGGCTTCGCCTGCTTCTGAAGCTCGGTGAGGATGCGACGCGCATGCCGAATTATCCGAGACTCGTGAAGCCGTTGGAGACGTGGACGAATTTGGATGGCGGAGTCGAAAATGCAAACTTTTTCGCTGAAAAGACCGCCGCCGCCGGATACCGCCAATTCATCGTTTTCGAATACGATTCCTACAAAGACTTCCGTCGTCTGCATGCCCCCACGGACGAGGTGGATTCGGAGTTTCAATTCATCCGGAAGTTGTGGTTCGACGAGGCCGAGCGGATGGGTTTGCCGGAACCGGTCATGACGCCGTATCAGGGAGACCTTGTCCTGTTGGGCATCGATGCCGGCGATTTGTTGGGCGCCTACATCGAGGGAGTCCGCGACGCCGTACGGGCGGCGTATGCCGACCGGCCCTTTCAGCGTTCCACCAAATTCACCTATGAACGCTACGAGCCCATCTTGGGGCGGATGGCCCCGCATACGGTGCGCCTGCCCATCTGGGTCAAGAACGGGGAATATTCCGTCGGCGCGGAGTGGCCCGGATCGGGTTATGAACCCTATCAGGGGACGCTCACGGTTTCCGGAACGTATTTTGAAACGCCTCGTCCGATCCGCCGCTTGGAGGAAGGCAAGGCCCTGTTCCAGGCCGCCGAAAACGCCGGCAAATTCATCGATGAGACCGTGAAATACCTCGGCGGGGAACGACGGCTCTCCGATCAGACGCGCATCGCCTTGGATAAGAACGGATGGGCGCCGCTTCCGGCCGGTCTCCGGCCTGACGTACTGAAATGACTTCTCCGAAGGAGAGATTGAATTCCGGAGAAATTTAGGTGATGGATCCTTCATGAAGAGATGCATTGCGGTCTTGTTCCTCATTCTCCTGGCTCCGCGTCTTGCGGATGCGAACGAGGCCAAAGACGTCATTACCCGCATGATCACAAAGCTTCGCGGGCACATCAATGTGGCCGAATATGACATGACCGTGTCGCGGCCCGCCTGGACGAGGACATTAAAAATGAAAGTCTGGGACGATCGCACGAACAAACGCGTCTTCGTGAGGATTACGGACCCGGCCAAGGAAGCCGGGACGTCTTTTTTAAGGCTCGGTTATAATCTCTGGAGCTATCTTCCCGCCGTCGAAAAAGTCTTAAAGATACCGCCGTCCATGATGCTCCAACCGTGGATGGGAAGCGACTTCACGAACGATGATCTCGTCAAAGAGTCGAGCTATATCGACGATTACGATCATGAGATTACGGGCAGCGAGACGGTTGACGGCGCAAAAGTAAACAAGATCGAGATGATTCCCAAACCCGACGCCCCTGTGGTCTGGGGAAAGGTGATCTTCTGGGTCCGGGCTAAGGACGACTTGCCCGTGCGTCAGAATTTCTTGGATGAGAAGGGGCGGCTGATCAAGGACCTCGTCTTTTCGGATGTAAAGACAATGGACGGAACCCTGCTCCCCACGCGTTGGGAGATGTCGGCGGTTCTAAAGCAAGGTCAGAAGACGGTCCTACTCTTGAAATCGATCGACTTCGATCCCGTGCCGACCGTGCCGGAGTCGGTGTTTTCGGAGAAGAACCTTCACCCCTAATCTACGTCTACTTGAAGACGGTTTGGGTGCCGGCGACGTAGAGCTCGCCCGAGGAGAACTTGGCTACGTTTGAAAACGCTACTTTTCCATCGGACAGGAAGGCCGCCAGCGCTTCGCTATAGACGATCTTAAGTCGATCCATATTGCCGGCGCTCATGACGACGTTTTTTTCTCCTCCGCAGTCAGCAATCAAATGAAGCTCATAAACGGTCGCCGACGCGTCCATCGAGACCGCCTTGATGGAGCATGGCTTCAGATCCGCGTGGGGTGCGGGTATAAGCCCGCTTAGATCCGGAAACGAGACGCTAAGATCTGGTATGCTGAACCAATCGGCACGCGATGATGTTGAGACCAACAAGCCAATCGCGGCAATCAATAGGACCAAAGCTGCGTGGCGAAAGAATACTTTTTTCATAATCCATCCTCCCATGTTGAAAAGTTAAAATAAAACTCCGTTTACGACATTCATGATGAGGGCTGGCGAAGGCCCCGATGCGCTATCCCCGCTTGGAGGGGCTTCGGCCAGAGGGCTCTCGACCGGTGGGGTGTCTCCGACTGATGTGCCGGTGCTTTTCGTATCGACAAGGGCTTTCGCGGGTTCCTTCTGAGCTCCGTTTGAACAGCCGACGGCCGTCAGGGTCACTGCCAATCCGAGAAAGACATAGAGTAAGTTTCGGGTCATGGTAATCTCCCCCACGACTGAGTAGAGTATGCACGATGGGTGCCAAAGAGCTGATTTTCTAAGCGGCTGTATTTTATGAATATTTTTTTAAGGTGGGTTCAAAGACGGTTCTCAAAGTGATAATTTTCTCAATTTGATAATGATGAAAGACTTTCAGATCCAACTCGTCGGCGTCAGCAAGGTCTATCACGCGAACGGTCTTCCCGTGCGGGCCCTGGATGGTATTGCGCTGACGGTGAATGCGGGAGAGTTTGCCGTTTTGGCGGGGCCGTCGGGCTCGGGCAAGTCGACGATCCTGCATTTGATCGGAGCCCTCGATCGGCCGACGGAAGGTAAGGTATTCATTGAGGGAGACGATCTCTATGCCCGAAGCCGCGAGGGGCTTGCGGCGTTTCGTTTGAACAAAATTGGCTTCGTCTTTCAGGCCTACAATCTCATCCCCGTCCTGACGGCGCGGGAGAACGTTGAATATCCCTTGCTCCTGCAACGGATCGAAAAGAAAGAGAGGCTCCGCCGTTCCGAGGAACTCCTGTTGCATGTCGGTCTGAAAGCTCAAATGTCCAAGAGACCGGGCGAAATGAGCGGAGGCCAACAGCAGCGCGTTGCGGTCGCGCGGGCCCTCGCGACGAAGCCGCAGGTCGTCTTGGCGGATGAGCCGACGGCCAATCTGGATTCGCATACGGGCTCGGCCCTGATTGACCTCTTTCGCGAGCTGAACGACCAATACAAAGTCACCTTTCTCTTCGCCTCGCACGACGCCATGGTGATCAGCCGCGCGCATCGCGTGATCCATCTCAAAGACGGTCGCGTCGAAGGGGAGGAGATCCAATGACGATCTTTCTCTCGATCGCCCTCCGTAATATTCTGCGCAACAAGAAGCGCTCGCTGATCACTCTGTCGGCCGTGACCTTCGGTTTGGCGGCCTTGATCTTCTTACGCGGTTTCGTCTTCGGCGCCCAAGAACAGATGGTCAAAAATATTACGACGTCGTTGACCAGCGACGCTCAGATCGTTCCGGCGGCCCTCGAGAATATCTACAACACGAACGCTTATATTGAAGATCCCGAATCCATCCGGAGGATTTTGAAGAAAGATCCGCGTGTCAGGAACTACGCCGAACGCGTCATCGCGGGCGGTATCGTGTCTTCGGCGACCAACTCCATGGCGACCTTCATCGTCGGCTTTCATCCGGACGAGGAGACGCGGATCGGAAGCCGCCGGGACGCGGTGCGGGGACGATTGATGAATCTTCAGGACGATCATGCGGCGGCGATCGGCGACAAGATGCGAGAAGTCTTGGGGATCGATATCGGCGACAAGATTATCGTGACGGCCCAAGACTACTACGGTGCGCTCGCCGGCGAGGCCTTCACCCTGATCGGCACTTTTGAAACGGGTAATGACCAGATCGATAACGGAACCGTGATGCTCCTCAGGTCTTCGGCTCAAAGGATGCTCTCTCTGGATCAGAGGATCTCCAAGTTTGCGCTGAGGATCGAACCAAAAGACGCCGTGATGGCGGTGGTTTCGGACTTGCGGACGCAAATCCCTTCCAAAAATCTCAAGGTTCTTACATGGGAAGAATTGATTCCGATGATGGCCCAGCTGATCCATTTCCAGAATGGCATGATCTTCGTAGTGGTCCTCATTGTATTAACGGTCGTGGCGGCGGGCATCCTCAACACCCTCATGATGTCGATCGTCGAACGGACGCGCGAGTTCGGCCTCATGATGGCGATGGGCACGAAACCGCGGCAGGTGATTCTGCTGGTGGGTCTGGAGTCCTTCTTGATCACGTCCTTGGGGGCCGTCTGCGGGATTGCGGTTGGAATCTCGCTGACGACTTATGTCGGGCACGTCGGAATCGATCTCTCGCGGTTCATCAGCACATTTTCGAATTTTCTGATCGGGGCGCACGTCTATCCGCGCGTGGATTGGTTCTATCTTGGAATCTTCATTGCCGTCGTCATGGGTTCGAATTTCATTGTTTCCCTCTATCCCGCGTGGAGAGCGAGTCGTTTGGATCCGGTCGAGGCGATGAGGCAGGCGGGATGATGGTGTAGGAGCGCGGTTTCCGCGCCCCGGGGCGGGGAAACCCCGCCCCTACAAGACATGAAATATTTAATCCTATTCATTTTTATTCTTCTCCCTTCGACCGGCCTCGCCTTTTCTCTCTACAAATCCGATGACGTCAGTTTTGGACTGAAGGGCTATTACAAGAATCTCTATTTCAACACGAAGCGGCAGGCCGCTCCCCGCGGCACGGCGCCCGCTACGGCGGGTAGTGGTAGCCAGGCGGCCGATACGCAGGTGCATGCCGACATCAACCGCATTCGCACCGAGTGGGATGCGAAGTTTTTGAAAATGCTGTCCCTTAAGGTCATCTGGGACAACGAGCTTATCGGCGGAAATTATGTGTCGAGCGAAGAATTCGACCGCCGCCAGACGCAACGG
>Ga0315281_10009996_pt1 | contig 13122 bp, 11 predicted proteins | sample YL17G07_0_MG_FD_204540 | JGI IMG/M metagenome (GOLD analysis project Ga0315281, IMG submission 204540) | Sediment microbial communities from Yellowstone Lake, YNP, Wyoming, USA - YL17G07_0 | ecosystem: Environmental > Aquatic > Freshwater > Lake > Sediment | place: USA: Wyoming | collected... | reverse complement strand
CAGAAAAAACTACCGGTAAAATGGGTATTGTATACCTTTTACTGCATAAAGGCGGCCTGTGCCATGTTCATTTGGCACAGTCTGTCCAGCTTGGGAACGCGCCTGTGTCAGAAGCTCCTGCTTCATTTTTTTCCAGAAAACCTTGTTTGTCCGCTCTTTTTGTTCCATCGGAACATTTGGTAATAGGCAGGCAATTTATTGCCTGTGTAATAATAATACCTTTGATCAGTCCCATCGGGACGATAGCACATGTTACCCAGGCAAAGTTTTTCTGAATAACAGAGGCTCACGCCATTGTTCAAGCCTACGAAAAGCAAACTGAGCATATTTTTTCTGGTCTTCACCTTTCTACCCCTCCTTGTCATGAGGCTGGTCGTTTACCCCATTACCTTTCAGGCGTTGCAAGGGGAGATTATAAAAAACCTGGAAGGCGCGGTGCATAAACAGGCGGAACTACTCTCAAAATGGATTGAAGAACGCGTTGCCGACGCGCAGCGCATGGCCAATAATCCCATTGTGTTGCTTATGCTTCAGTCCAGTCCTGAAAATGCAGGCTATGCGGAATTCGCACAACGCCTTGACGCTTTGAAATATTTTGATTACCTGTGGAAGGAGTGTGGGGCAAAGGAGGTGTTTGTTGCGGACCGGAACGGTATGGTGCGTGCGGCTTCAAGCAAGGAGCTAGTGGGTATGGACATCTCAGCAAAGGACTTTTTCCGTTCCGCCGCCAAAGGGGCGCTGTTTACGTCGGGTATCATTCCTTCAGACGTTCCCCTCGAAAATGAATCGGGCGTCGCCGAGTCAGGGTTTCCTACCATGCTGGTCTCCGCTCCGGTAAGAGGCCGGGATGGTGCGGTTGCGGGTGTGGTAACGCACCGGATAGATGTTTCTCTCATAAACGCTATGATGCAGGATATCCACATAGGCAAAACCGGTGAGACCTACTTGATTAACGAATGTGGGTACATGCTGACGGAGTCTAAATTCACGGACGACTTGAAAAAACAGCAGCGGGTAAGGAAGCGCTCGGCGCTTGAACTGAAGGTTGCCGATGCCGGAACGGGCGCGGTAACGAAGGGCGCTCGTGAATGCCTCAAGGGCGCCAGTGGCTTTGACGCCAACGGGTACCTTGATTATCGCGGCACAAACGTCATCGGTTTCTGGCGATGGATGCCCGACTACGGGTGGGGCATCATTGCTGAAATTGACGTGAACGAAGGCTATGGGGTGCTCTACCAATTGCGCGACTACGTCATGTTCGTCTTCGGGATAGTAGCGGTCGGGGTGATCATTATCGCTTTTTTTCTCGGCAAAAAGATTTCGGCGCCCATTCAGCACGTTACCGAAGTTGCCGGAAAAATCGCCAGCGGCGCTTATGACTCCAGGGTCGTGTACCAGTCTGACGACGACATCGGCAAGCTTGCCGGTGCGATTAATACCATGGCAGAAAAGCTGGAAAAGGCACGGGAAGAAACTCCGTAATTCCTTTATAACAATGCTACTGGAAATACCCGGTGACAAACAAAACAACGCAAAAAAGTTTATTTGATGTAAAAGGCGCGACTGAAAAGACACCTCCTTTGGCCGACCGCATGAGGCCGCAGAGTTTGAGTGAATTTGTCGGACAGGAACACCTTGTCGGTGCAAACAGGATACTGCAAAGGCTGGTTGAGAACAAGGAATTGATTTCCATGATCTTTTGGGGGCCGCCGGGGGTTGGAAAGACGACGCTGGCCTTTATCATAGCCCGTGCAATGGACGCCCACTTCATTTCCTTTTCGGCGGTACTGTCCGGGGTAAAGGAGATACGGGCGGTTATTGACGAGGCCAAGGAACATTTTAAATACCACCGTAAAAAAACGGTGCTTTTTGTTGACGAGATACACCGGTTCAACAAGGCACAGCAAGATGCATTCCTGCACCACGTGGAAGATGGCACGATTACCCTGGTTGGCGCCACAACGGAAAACCCTTCATTCGAGGTGAATGCCCCGCTCCTCTCACGCTGCAAGGTGCTGGTGCTGGAACAACTTAACGAAGGCCACATCAAGGCCATTATGTCAAACGCCCTGCGGGATAAAGAGCGGGGGCTTGGCCTTATGAACGTTGAGTTAAAAGACGACGCCTTCGATTTCCTGGTACGCCTTGCACACGGCGACGCGCGGGGCGCCTTGAATACCCTCGAGGCGGCCGCTATGCTGGCGAAGCCAGACCAGACAGGCAAGCGGACGATAACCCTCGAAATTGCCCAGGAGGCTATGCAGCGCAAGGCATTGCGGTATGACAGCGGCGGGGAGGAGCATTATAACGTAATCTCGGCCTTCATCAAATCTATGCGGGGCAGCGACCCTGATGCAGCCCTCTACTGGCTGGCGCGCATGTTGGATGCGGGAGAAGACCCCCTTTTCATCGCACGCCGTATGGTCATATTTGCCTCGGAAGATATTGGCAATGCAGACCCCCGCGCCCTGCAATTGGCGGTGTCTGTCAAGGATGCCTTTGATTTTGTGGGCATGCCGGAAGGGTGGATACCCCTTGCCCAGGGTGTCACCTATCTTGCCTGCGCCCCCAAAAGCAACGCCTCATACATGGCCTATTGGGAGGCACTGAAAGACGTCAAAGAAAAGGGCGCCCTTGCAGTCCCCCTCCATATCAGAAACGCCCCCACACAACTTATGAAAGACCTCGGATACGGTGCGGGCTACAAATACCCGCACAGCTACGGCGGCCACGTAGCGCAAGGCTACCTGCCGGAAGAGCTTCAAGGCAAGGAATACTACCAGCCGACGGAGAATGGCTATGACATGGAAATCAGGAAACGGCTTGAATGGTATAAACAAAACCGGAATAAATAACATGGTATGCCCCATATTCCCAACTCTCAGGAGAATGTGATTGACACACTTCTACCCCTCTGATATATTACATTTTTTCGTCAGATACTATAATAATGGATGTAGCGTTCCCGCTAAACACAGTTGCGCGGCAACTCTGTAAGCAGTATGCAGCACAACCGCAGCCAAATCCAGGCAATCTCCTTCTTTTCCTTTTGTACTAAAGCGAGAAGCGGGTGGAACTGTGTTAAACACGCTTAAATATTTGTCAAAAATACGTTTTTCAGAATAATTACAAGCCCTTATCATAAACCTTTACGCTTGATAAAAGGAACCCCTGAATGGATAAGATACGGCAGGATTTTACCGTAAAAGAGGTTATTGAAAAATTTCCCGTAACGCGCCGTATTTTTGAAACCTACGGTATCATGTGCGGTGGCAATATACTGCCGGAAAAACCCCTCTCGTTTTTCGCAAAGATGCATAATATTGATCCTGTCAGGCTTATAAGCGACCTGCAAGCCCTTATCGATCAAAAAGAACCGTCAGGCGACGTCGATATTATCACAAAACCACAAACGGAACACGTTTATGAAATCTTCGTAAGAACGGCCATCATTATTGTGCTTTCCACGGGATGCCTCTACGGCGCGACGTTGCTGGCATTTATGGCCTTTCACCGTTCAATGGCCTCCGTTACCTGGATTCTCAGTGAGACGCATGGCGATACCCAGGTATACGGCTGGGTCGGCCTCTTCATTATGGGCATCTCTTTTTTCGCCTTGCCCAAATTCTGGAATTCCATTATCTACAGCACGCCCTTGGCCTACAAATCGTTTTTTTTGATGGTCATCGGGATGCTTCTTTCCTTCGTCTTCAAGACGGCCTCTTATTATTCAAGCGTGTTTTTCTTAAAAATACCGGCGCTGATCGGTTGCGCGTTCGTCGCTGCTTCGATAGCCGTCTTCATTTATGTCATCTGCATGACGTACCTGGAATCTAAAAAAGAGAAATTTGAAATATACGAAGGGTTTCTCATCTCCAGCTATCTTTGGTTCCTCCTTCAGGCCGCTGCATTTGTCGCCTTGTATTTCCATTTCGTAGTAGTTCAAGGCACGGACATACCAATCGCATTCAAAAATCCCTTGCGGCACATACAGATCATGGGGTTTTCCTGCCTGGTCATTATCGGTATATTCACCAAGACGCTGCCCATCTTTTTAGGCATCCAGGAACCGGACAAAAAAATCAACGTATACGTGTTGTGGTTTTTAAATATCTCGATAACGCTACGGGTAATATCCGGATTTTATCGCGATTACACCCCACACCTTTACGGATTCTTTACCGTTATCTTCTGTTTAGCCGGCATACTGGAAACCGTCGGGGTGTTCCTGTTTATTTACAATTTAAATTTGTTCGACAGAAAAAAGACCGTTAAAAACCCAACCGTCATGCCCACCGGTTTCAGGAAATACATTTGGGCTGCGATCTTTTGGCTGTTTGTTTCAGAAACCGCCTTGCTGACCTTTACTATTTACGAAGCACTGTCAGGCGCGCAGGTCTCGCACGCCCTTTTCGGGGCGTACCGGCACGCCATATTCATCGGGTTCATCAGCATGATGATACTCGGCTGCGCCTCCAAGATGATCCCGCTCAGCAAAGGGGTGAAATTGTGCAGCCCAAAACTACTTAACGCCACTTTCTTACTGGTGAATATCGGGTGTACGTTACGCGTGGTGTCGCAACCGTTGGCAGAACATCTTTATCCTCAATTCTATGCCACACTGGGAATCAGCGGTTTTATTGAATATGCGGCCATGTTTTGTTTTGGCATTAACGTATGGAAGACGCTGAAGCCGGAAGTAGGGGAAGAGGAAGTTTCCGAGCAAATCAAAATCGCAACGGCAAACACCAATGTCTACCAGCTTATCAAACAACACCCGCAATCGCTGGAAATCCTGATAAATTCAGGATTCAAACAATTGAAAAATCCCGTCCTCAGAAATACCCTGGCAAGGACTATCAGCCTGGGCCAGGCAGTGCAAATCAACCCCATTAACCTGGACGACTTGTTAAAAGAATTAAATGCCGCAATAGAGGCGCGCGCTGAGATAAAAACGGCCTAACTTCAGTTTTCTTTGCGTTAAATCAGGCATTCGGAGATTTTCTTGTTTACATGCAGGGACACGGGCACCGTGTCCCTGCTTTGAAATGTGTAATTGGGCGCAAACATAATATATGCCCATGCAAAACAAAACCCGAAACCTAGAACTTGAAACCCACAACCCGTGCGCAAATACGTATATGTGTGTCCATGTTCAACCGTGTCGTTAGGGTTTGGGATACTCTCCCTTTCCCATGCAAACCCGCATAGAAACAATGAAAATGCCTATACAATCAAATTGTGCCACGCAGAACTCGGTCTTCAGGGTTATCTTTAGCAGACGAATGTTCATCACGTTTTTCCTGGGCGTAAGTTCCGGGATTCCGCTTCTCGTCACCGGCTCTACCCTTCAGGCCTGGATGACCGATGAAAACATCGACCTTACCGTAATCGGGATGTTTTCTCTCGTCGGGCTTCCCTATACCATCAAGTTCCTCTGGGCGCCGTTCATGGATCGATATGCCCCCCCCTTCCTCGGAAGACGGCGCGGTTGGATGTTGATATCCCAATGCCTTCTTATGCTGACTATCGGATGTTTCTATTTTCGAGGTTCCGGCGGTTCTGTGTGGGCAATCGCATTCCTGGCTACTTTTGTGTCTTTTTTAAGCGCAAGCCAGGATATCGTCGTTGACGCCTACCGCAGAGAACTTCTTAAGGACGAAGAACTCGGCCTCGGCTCTTCGCTTGCGGTAAATGGTTACCGTATCGGTATGCTCATCTCTGGGGCGTTTGCACTCTTTCTGGCCGACCACATTCCCTGGAACGGCGTATATTTACTGCTTGCCCTGTCGCTTTTTATTGGAATCCTCTCGTCCTGCTTCGCCCCGCAACCGGAAGGGCAAACCGTCCGTCCGGAAACCATTCGTGAAGCGGTTGTCGGTCCATTCGTCGATTACTTTAAACGGCGTGGGGCTTATGAAATCCTACTCTTCATCCTCCTTTATAAAATCGGCGACGTCATGGCAGGCAGCATGACAACCCCGTTTATCTTGAAGTTGGGATTTACCAAGACCCAGTTAGCCGTCATTGTAAAGACCTTCGGCATATTAGCCACTGTAACGGGTGGTCTCGTTGGCGGTATTGTTTTAATAAAGGTGGGGATTTACCGTGGACTTTGGATATTCGGCATCCTTCAGGCGGCCTCAACATTGGCATTTTCTGCGCTCGCCGCCTCCGGCGCGTACTATCCGCTCCTGGTAGCTTCTGTTACCTTTGAAAATTTAACCGGAGGGATGGGAACCGCGGCCTTCACCGCGTTCATGGCAATCCTCTGCAATAAAAAATTTACCGCAACTCAATACGCGCTGTTAAGCAGTCTCATGGGTATTCCAAGGGTGATTATTTCAGCGCCCACCGGACTTTTGGCGGCGCATATCGGATGGGTCTATTTTTTTATATTCTGCGCCCTGTCGGCAATTCCAGGACTCGCCTTCCTCTTTCGCTTTAAGACATGGCAGGAGGAATTGCATCCACCCGGGAATATTGTTGGCGCTGGCAAATAAAGTGTTGATGGCAAAAGGCTTAACGCACATAAGTTGCCCCAAAGGCTCTTCCCCTATTAAGTGGTTAAAAATGAGGGGAAAAATGGAACAAGCAAGTGGGAGATAAAAGTATCTACCGGAGAAACGAGCGGAAATTAATGAAGCAGCATTTATTAGAAACGAAAGCGCTCTCAGAAGTATGTGATGCCAATGGTATTCATTCAACAATGTACTATCGTTGGCAGAAGGAATTGCTGTCAAATGCCGTATACGCCTTTGGGAAAGGGAAAGAAAAAGAGTGTCAGGGATGGAAGAATAAGGCTTTGGCGCCAGCGACGAAACTGAGCCGCAAAAATGAGGTATTGTCAGAACCGATGGATGAATACGTTGCGCTCGGAGCTTTCTTTTGATTTTGTATCACTGAACAATCGATCCGTCAAATCTTTATTTCTAAAACCATTTATACTGTGAGCGTCGTCTAAAACGGCTTCAAATACTTTGGTTGCTCCCGTTATTCCCACTGCTTCTTAAAACAATTTTCTCTTTCAACTCGTTCGGGTTATGATTTCGGTGTAATATTTTCACACTACCATACCAATAATAACCGCCTCGAATACCAGTTTCCCTCCGACCACTCCCTGGGTGTCAAAAACAGCCCGTCGGGAGCGGAGTTCGTTGTTTTTTGCGATAAGAATAAGTTTATCTCCTGGTACAACCTTACCGCGGAATTTTACCTTATCAATGCCACCGAAGCCGAGAAACCGGTCGTCATTGGTGGTCTTTTTGTAATAATATGTGCACAATTGCGCCGCAGCCTCCAGCATAAGCACGCCGGGCATAAGCGGGCGACCTGGTATGTGTCCACGCACCCAAAATTCATCGTTTGAGACGTTCTTATAGCCGATGATAATCTGCTGTTCAGGATTAAACTGTACGATCCCGCTCAATTGCTCCATTTCATACCGATGAGGTATAACGGAGCGAATTTCCTCAATAGTAACAACTGACTTATTCAAGTCCAGAGAGTTTAAATCTACTAGTATATCTTGAGCCATGATTATGTATAAAGCCTATTCGAAAAGATAAGTAGCAGTTCATAAATGCACGGGCAAAAGACTAATAACAACCCCCATTCTCCCCCAATTAAGGCGAATGGGAAAATCGCATTTAAAAGCAAGGAAACATGTGGTTGTATTTGGCTTTTTATAACAGTTTGCATCGTACTCGTAATAGCGAAGAACAACACCGCGATCTCCTCCAGGCAAGGGGCGCTACGGAGTTGACTTCCTGGCTTTTTGCATAGCGGCAAAACTGTTACATTGTCTTGATTACCGGCAGAACTGCTACGAAGATAAAATAATGTGTATTATGCTAATAACAAGCTACAAATATGTCAATGGAAATTCCCTTAACTGAAAATGAAAAAGAGAAATTATAATTGACAATGTTCGTATCTTGTGATATAAATCTACCTTATATTGTTTTTTAGACTGATGGCATACCTGTAAAAGTTAGTCCAATAAATACCTTGTCAAGGAGGCGATAGTTTATGAAAAAGATGCGTGCTTCGTTCATACTTTTTGCAGCGCTTATGTTTGGAATCGGCCTTACCAATGTGCCAACGCTTGTAAAATCGGCAATTGCGGGTGCTTGTGAGTGTCCAAATGGTTGCCCTTGCGGCCATTGTTCCGGCAAGTCTAAAGATTGCAATTGCAAAAAGTAATGTGTTTTCGTAGCGTCTATAAAAGTTAATCAAGAGTTTTATAACAAAAGCGCCATGAATTTCGATAGTGGCGCTTTTTAGTTTTTATGGTTTAAGGGATACAATGCAATGAATACGTTTATGGCGAAAGAAAAAGACGTAAAGAGGAACTGGTATATCGTTAATGCAGAAGACAAGGTGTTGGGAAGGATGCTGACCACGGTGTCAAGGGTTCTCCAGGGAAAGCACAAGCCTGAATACACGCCGTTTGTCGATGTTGGAGATTTTGTTATTATTACTAACGCTAGCAAAGTAAAGCTTACCGGAAAGAAAATGACTGAAAAGGTTCATTATTACGTAACCGGATTCCAAGGCGGTCTCAGAAAGCGCATGGTCGGTAAAACCTTGGAAACTGCGCCTGAAAAGATATTCAGCCGTTCGGTTAAGCGCATGTTGCCCAGATCAAGATTAGGAAAGGCCATGATCTCAAAATTAAAAATTTATGCAGGTGCAGAACATCCGCACCAAGCGCAACAACCTAAAGAATTAACTATTCGCAACTAATAAAGGAGTTAAAAGTGACTGAAGAACAGTGTATTTGGGGAACAGGAAGGCGTAAGACGTCGGTAGCGCGGGTAAGAATTAGAAAAGGCGCGGGGAAAATAACGGTAAACGACAAGGATTTAGATGAATACTTTACCATTGACCGTGAGAGAGGCCTTGTGCGGTCACCGCTGAAAACCACGAAAACACAGGGAGACTTTGATGTGTTGGTAAATGTCAGAGGTGGTGGTTTGACTGGCCAGGCGGGTGCTATATCGCTCGGTATTGCACGTGCCTTATTGAAGACAAACCATGCCCTTGTTGAAAGCTTGCGTGAAGGTGGTTTCTTAACGCGAGACAGCAGGATGAAGGAACGTAAGAAATACGGACAAAAGGGCGCCCGGAAGAGCTTCCAGTGGACCAAACGGTAAATTTACGATTCTTTTTGAGCATCGTTGGATAATGGCATGTATATGTGTAATATGACCAACATTGCTCAGTTTTATGCCTTGTAAAGTAGACGGGTTTATAAAGACCATTTACTAGTAATATTGAGATGCATTAATTCATCAACTACAGTATGCAGAAGGGTAATGGAATAATTTCGTAGGGTGACTGGCGTTACCCTTCTGCATACTCCACAGTTTTTCTTCGCCCATCAGGTTTTCCGCATTCATCCTTGCAAGGAACTTCAAAAGAGTGTTTCCGCAAAATCATTGCTTGTAAACGGAGAATTCTGATCGCTATTGAATATTTAGGTTTCTTAGAAGAGAGGGGTATATCTTGTGACCTGGATACCTCTTGCTCAGGTTCCTCTTCGGATACATCACCCGCAAACCCATTTACCTCATATACTCTTTAACTACTGGTTTGAAAAAGCCCGTCCATTATAGTTTGTCCGCGCATGGGAATACGCCCTGTCTTCAGAATCCTTACGTAACAGATTTGTCTTCCTTCATATACCTCTTTTCCTGTAAACGAGTAAACATATTCCTCAGCCAAAACTCAATGTTCTTTAATGACTGTTTTACCCCGTCCGATTTCATGTAATCGTTTGCATCAAAGTTAAACTTTACGCCGCAACGGTAATTGCCGGAGTCCTCTCGCGTGTTGATTACGGTGCCAACAACCGCAGAAAGCGATTTCTTGTTTGGATTGTCAATCGAAAGTTCTATGAGCAGTTCACATCCCGTTTTGTATCTATGGTCAGATACAAATGCCATACCCTGCTGGCTGAAGTCCATCCAGTTGACGATATGAGGCCGTTGAAACACGTTTATAAAACTGTGACGTTTGACGGTAACGAATAAGTTACCACACACATAACGTACCGCCTTGCGGCGACTATTCTGCCTGTCGATAAGTGTTTCAGTTCCGATGTTTGACATAATATTCCACGACAACCTTCCTTATTTAATTCTCTATACATTTAAGACACCGCAGATACTATAAAAACGGAATTTACCATAATATTCATTTTTTGTCAATTGGTATACAAGGTTAATTAACGCTATGTCATGATAAAGGGATATCGGTCTAGAAATCAACAAATTATCGTCAGAAAAATAAAAAGAGATAACAAGGTCTATCTAGTCGCGGTAAAAGGCAAAGGATTAATGATGGATGTTATAGAGAATAGTAGAAATTATAGGATTTTTTTGTATAATATTGTGTACTAGTAGAATCACTCTTCAGTAATAATTCAAAAAAGGAAGCATTTGTGTTAAAAGACGAAGTGTTAAAGGCTGTGTTAGACTCTCCCGCATTACCTACCTTGCCAACAGTTGCGTCAAAACTCATCTCAATTACATCGAAGTCTGAAACGAGCATCAGTGAAATTGCCAATCTGCTTTCAAAAGACATCTCACTCTCCGCAAAGGTGTTAAGGATTGCCAACTCGGCTTTTTACAGTTTTTCCAGTAAAATAAGCACCGTACACCAGGCCGTTTCAAACATGGGGAAAAATGCAATCAGAAGCTTAGTCCTCTCCGTTTCGTTTCTTACGATTAGGTCGGCGGAGAAAAATGAATATTTTAGTTATGAAAAGTTCTGGCAGAAATCTCTTTCTGCGGCAGTTGCAGCAAAACTCATCATGGCAGAAATCGATAAATCCGACCCCGAAGAAATATTTATTGCAGCGCTCTTGCAGGACATCGGGGAGTTGGTTGTTATGCGCACCTTCCCGGACCAATACGAACTGGTCTTAAAAACGTTATCCGAAACACAGAAGGACGCACTTGAAGTTGAAGAGCAGATTATCGGTGTTAACCACACGGTCATCGGACATGAGGTCACCCGCAATTGGGGATTACCGCCCGAACTCCTGATTCCTATACAGTACCACCACAACCCTGAGGGTTATCCGGGCAATGATAAAAAAATGAAACTTGCGACAAAGGTTGTCTACTTATCAGGCCTGATTGCAAACGTATTAAGTGCTAACAGACCCCAGGAAAATCACAAGAAATTCGTTGATAAATCCAAGTTGATGCTGGGCTTTAACGATAGAATTATTGACAGGATATTGGAAAAAGTTCATTCGGAAATAGTCGAAACTGCTACCTACTTCGACTTTCACATGGAAAGCCCAAAACCAATTGAATTGATACTTCAAGAGGCGAACATTGCCCTAAGCCTCATTAACCTGTCTTATGAACAGATTAATAAGGAACTCATTTCCGCGAAGATAGAGTTACAAAAGCTTGCAAAAGACCTCGAAGTAAAAAACAAACGGCTCGAAAAGCTAGCGCATATCGACGGATTAACGGAGGTCTATAACCATCGCTACTTTCAAAACTTCCTTGAAACGGAAATACGCAGATCACTGCGTAAGAAAATGCCCGTCAGCCTTGTCCTCATGGATATAGATCATTTCAAAAGTTTTAACGACAACTACGGACATCAGACGGGTGATTTTATCTTGAAAGAGATAGGTAGAATTGTGAAAAAAAATATCCGTGATTACGACATTATAGCGCGTTACGGTGGCGAGGAATTTGCCATTGTCCTGGTAGAAACAACCCAGGAAGATGCCTTAAAAATTACCGAAAAATTACGTGAGGCCGTCGAAACAAATATTTTCATTGATGGTATTAAGGAATACAAGGTAACGGCAAGTTTTGGCGTAGCAACTATGCAAGACCCCAAAAATAATTTTAAAAATAGCGATCTTATCGAGTTTGCGGACAAGGCGCTCTATGAATCAAAGAAAAAAGGCCGCAACAGGGTTACCTCTCAGGCTCAGAAGAGGAGATGGTTTTAGCAAGTCGGATATCTGCTGAATTTTCGAGAAGCCTTTGTGAAGGATGGACTATCAAGAATAATTAATGGGGATATACGTAACCCGAATGAGTCGGAAGAGTAAAATAAGAAAAACTGCAGCATCTCGGACTTTTTAACGGTGTATTGAATTACGAGTATCGAGCCAGAAATTTTGAATTGTGAAGTTTTCTTATCCGCTTTCATCAACTACGAATGAATGCAAATTGACGCTAATACTTTTCTTTGTTTCACGTTTATTAGCGGTTACCGGGGTCTTCAAAATCAAATATTCTCTCTATCCTTCGATATTCGATATTGGATTTCTCAGAAATTAATAGCGTTATTATGCTTCTGGAACTCTTCACGTATCTAACCACATCATGCCCGCCATACGTGCGCAATATGGGCTACCTGCGTGAGGCGATTGGCCTAAAGTGCAGATATAAACGTTGTTCTACCCATTGGCAGTCACATCTTGAAAAGACACGGCAGTTTATCCTATCCGCAGTTGGCAAAGGCCGCAATCATGGCAAGGTGGTCATCCTTGGATCAGGCTTATTATTGGACGTGCCGCTTGAGTCGCTCGCGGTGACGTTTCGTGAGGTGGCATTGATTGACGTTGTGTGTCTGCCGGAAACTCGCAAGCGTATAAATCAATATGACAATGTAAAATTCATTTCCCGTGACATTACCAATATTGCTGTAACGTTGTATCAGAATACCTTGTGCGGCAAACGAGAACTCCCCTTTACTGCACCTGTTTTACCGGAGATTGATAAAGATACTGAAATGGTAATTTCCCTAAACGTCCTTTCCCAGCTTATGGTCATCCCGCGTATGTACGCCATTAAGAAACTGCCAGGCATAACTAAGGACCGCATCGATGCATGGTGTAGGCAGGTTATCGAGGCACATTACACCTTCCTTACATCGCTATCCTGTAATGTTTGCCTCATAGCCGACCACCAGTACTCAAAGCATGACCGCTTTGGCGGCATTATTGCACAAGGCTCAACGCTGTATGGAATGCCACTCCCAGCGTCTGATAATTCCTGGACGTGGGACATTGCACCAATAGGCGAGGAGTCCGGGCATTATTCAAAACAGTTGGTGGTGGGTGCATGGCATATACGT
>Ga0315281_10009995_pt1 | contig 13123 bp, 9 predicted proteins | sample YL17G07_0_MG_FD_204540 | JGI IMG/M metagenome (GOLD analysis project Ga0315281, IMG submission 204540) | Sediment microbial communities from Yellowstone Lake, YNP, Wyoming, USA - YL17G07_0 | ecosystem: Environmental > Aquatic > Freshwater > Lake > Sediment | place: USA: Wyoming | collected... | reverse complement strand
CGCCCGTCGCCCGGCGAGGCCTGGCGCGCGCTGCTGCTCATCTCAGGCAGCGTGACCGAGGACCGCTACTGGAGCGAGACGTGGACGTCGGCCGATCGCGTGCTCACCCAGCTGACCGAATGGCTCCGGGGATCGCGCGCGGTGCGCGCGATCGACGTCGATGAAGGCTGGTCCGACAATCGCGACGTCAGCGTCTTCATCGGCCGCTGGGCGTGGCTCGACATCCGCGCGCTCGTCGAAGAGCACGGCGGCGGCGCGTCCCTCGTCCGCATCGGCATGCACCTGCGCCCGACGACGTTCGGGATCGTGACGGCACTCGGCCTGGGTCTGACGCTGCTGGTCGGCGCGGCCGCGGGCCTCGCGTTGACGCTGCGGCTGGCCGGCACGGCCGTCGCCGTCTTCACGCTCGGGCTGGTCGTCGCGGTGGCGTGGCGCACGGCGCAGACGACGGCGATCGCGCGGCGCGGCATCCGGCGGGTCACCGTCGGCGCCGGCATGATTCAGCTGCCATCCGGCCCGGCGCACGTGCCGCTCCTCGCGCCCGCGGGCCTCTGGGTGTACGGCCTGCGCAGCGCGATCATCTTCGTCGTGATGATTCTCTCGCTCGGCGCCGGCACGTTCATACTGCGTGAAGCGGCCACCGGTCCGGTGATCGGCGGCCGGAAGGGATTCGCCGGCGACTACGGCCTGGTGATGGAGGCGTGGCTCGACGCGCCCGGCGGCATCGCGGTCGCGCCCAACGGCGACGTGTTCATCGCCGACTCGAACAACGACGTGATCCGCCGCGCCGACGCGCGCGACAACAAGATGTACCCGTTCGCGGGCAATCACGATCTCGGCAGTGGATTCTCCGGCGACAACGGTCCGGCGATCGGGGCGCAGCTCGACACGCCGGACGGCGTGGACATCGCGCCAGACGGCGACGTCATCGTCGCCGACTCGCACAACGATCGGATCCGCCGCGTGGACCGGCCGACCGGCATCATCAGGACCGTGGCCGGATCCGGCGAAAACGGCTACGACGGCGACGAGAAACCCGCGATCGAGGCCGCGCTGAATACGCCGAGCGCCGTCGCCGTCGACCAGCGCACCGGCAACATCTACATCGCGGACACGTTGAACTACCGCATCCGCATGGTCGACGCCAAAACCGGACTGATCCACACCGTCGCCGGCGACGGCACGCCCGGCGAAGGCGAGAACGTCGGCGATGGCGGGCCCGCCACCGCCGGGCATCTCAACATGCCGAGCGACGTCGAGCTGGATCAGCGCACGGGCGATCTCTACATCGCCGACATGCACCACAACCGCGTGCGAAGGGTCGACGCGAAGACGCAGCTCATCTCGACCGTTGCCGGCAGCGGCGCGTGGGGCGACAGCGGCGACGATGGTCCGGCGCTCAAGGCGCAGATGGCCGGCCCGGCCGGCGTCGCGGTGGTGCCGGAGCCCGGCGGCAAGGTCACGGTGTTCATCGCGGATTTCTACAACGGGCACGTCCGCGCGGTCGGTCCCGACGGCATCATCCGCGACGTCAGCGACGAAGGCCGCCGGGCGTTCGGCGCGCCGACGCGCGTGGCGTACGCCGCGACCGGCCCGCATCGCGGCTGGCTGTACGTGACCGACTCGAGCGAGGACAAGGTGGTCCCGCTGATCATTCCGAAGATTGCGCCCAACCTTTTGGCGCCGCGGCCCGTCGCGCCGGCGCGCCGCGTGGGCGGATAGGCATGAGCGACCCTGTCAACGCTGTCACCGGCGACCGCGATCAGCCGCTCCTGTTCTGGACGCTCGGCTTCCTCCGTCCGTACCGCAAGCGTGTGGCGTTGCTATCAATCCTCCTGCTGTCAGAGGTCGGGCTCGGCGCCCTGCAGCCGTGGCCGCTGACAATCGTCATCGACTACGTGCTCGATCATCAGAAGAACCCGCTGCCCGAGCCGTTCGGGCACTGGCTGATGGCGATGGCCGGCGGCAGCTGGCTGGTGCTGCTCGTCGTGTTCGTGGTCGCGGGCGTGTTGCTGCAGACGGCGAACCAGTTCGTGTCGGCGTACGGCACGCAGGTGCAGGTCGACGCCGGCCAGCGCATGGTGTACGACCTGCGCTATCGCCTCTTCCAGCATCTGCAGGCGCTCGGGCTGCACCACCACATCACGACGAGCACGGGCGATGCCGTCTACCGCGTTGACGTCGATGCGTACGCGATCGAGAACCTGGTCATCAGCGGCCTGTTCCCGCTCGCCACGTCGATCATCACGCTCGTGGTGATGTTCGTGGTGCTGGTCAAGATGGACGTCACGGTCGCGCTGCTCTCGCTCACCGTCGTCCCGTTCCTGTTCCTGTGCCTGCGTTACTACGCATCGACGATGGTCGATCGCGAGGAGCGCGTGAAGGAATTGGAGTCGAAGCTCATCCAGCGCCTGTACGAGTCGTTCAGCGCCATCCGTCTGGTGAAGAGCTTCGCGCGCGAGCCGTACGAGACCGAGCGCTACTCGAACGCGGGCAACAAGACGATGGACGCGCGCATCGCGCTCACGTGGAAGCAGTCGATGTTCTCGGTCGTCGTGACGACCATCACGATTCTCGGCACGGCGCTCGTGCTGATCGTCGGCGGCCTGCACGTGATGGAGGGCCGGCTGACGGTCGGCCGGCTCTACCTCGTCATTTCGTATCTCGGCGCCGTGTACGGTCCGCTGTCGGCGATTGCGCATACCACCGGTCAGCTGCAGGGCGCGCTCGCAGGCTCGCGGCGCGTGCGCGCGATGTTCGCGCTGCATCCTGAAACGGAGGACGCGGCGGACGCCGTCGACGCGACTGACGTCAAGGGCGACATCCGGTTCGAGGACGTCGGGTTCACGTATCCGTCCGGCGCGCAGGTGCTGCACGACATCGCGTTCAGCGCGGCGCCCGGCCAGATGGTCGCGCTCGTCGGCCTGACCGGCGCCGGCAAGACGACGCTCGTCAGCCTCATCCCGCGGTTCTTCGACGCGTCAGCCGGCCGCGTGCTGATCGACGGCGTCGACGTGCGGCAATTCCGTGTCCGATCGCTGCGCGAGAAGATCGCCATCGTGCTGCAGGATCCGGTGCTGTTCGCCGGCACGATCGCCGAGAACCTGCGCTACGGCCGGCTCGACGCGACGCCAGGCGAGATCGAAGAAGCGGCGCGCGCCGCGCACGCGCACGAGTTCATCGCGCGCCTGCCGAAAGGCTACGACACGGAAATCGCCGAAGCCGGCGGCGGGCTGTCCGGCGGCGAGCGCCAGCGGCTGAGCGTCGCGCGCGCGATTCTCAAGAACGCGCCGATCCTGATCCTCGACGAGCCGACGTCGTCGCTCGACGCCATCTCCGAGGAAATCGTCTTCGCCGCACTGCGCCGCCTGCGCGCCGGCCGCACGACGATCGTGATCGCACACCGCCTGTCCACCGTGCGCGACGCCGACCGGATTCTCGTCCTCGACGGCGGAAAGATCGCCGCGCAGGGGCGCCACGACGAGCTGCTCAAGAGCAGCCAGCTGTACCGGCGGATGTGCGCGCGGCTGTCGGTCGGCAAGTCGCTTGATGAACCCGAGACGGTCGACGAGCTGATTGAAGCGACGCGGCAGTGAAGATTCTCTTTGCCGGCATCATCGCGCGGTATCCGTTCGGCGGCGTCACGTGGTGCTCCCTGATGTACCTGCTCGGCCTGCGGGCCCTCGGACACGACGTCTTCTACATCGAGGACACGGGTGAGTGTGTGTACGACCCCGTGCTCAATACGCGCGCGACGGATCCGACCTACGGCACGACCTATATCAACAACGCGCTCGCGCCGTTCGGGCTCGGCGAACGCTGGTCGTTCGTCAATTACGACGGCACCTACCACGGCCGAAGCGCGGACGAGGTCCGGCGATTCGCGGCCGGCGCCGATCTGTTCATCAACCTGTCCGGCGGATCCTGGTTCTGGCGCGACGAGTACGCGCGCATTCCTCGCAAGGTGTTCGTCGACTCGGATCCGGCGTTCACGCAGCTGGCCATCGCCAAGGCCGAGCCGTGGTACGTCGAGTTCTTCCGGCGCTTCGACCGGCTGTTCACGTTCGGCGCGAACGTTGGAACGCCGGCCTGCGCGATTCCGACAGGCGAGTTCACCTGGCACAAGACCTGGCAGCCGGTCACGATGGACGACTGGCGCACGGCAGTCACCCCGCGCGACCGCTTCACGACGGTCATGACGTGGCAGATTGAAAGCTTCGCCGACGTCGGCGGCAACAAGGACCAGGAGTTCGTGAAGTTCATCGAAATGCCGTCGAAGACCGCGCAGCGCGTGGAACTGGCGATCAACGGACCGCAGACGCTGCTTCGCCAGTACGGATGGGACACGGTCGACGCGATGGCCGTCTCGCGCACGCCGGACGCGTATCGCGAGTTCATCCACGGGTCGAAGGCCGAGTTCGGCGTCGCCAAGCACACCTACGTGGCGAACCGCACCGGCTGGTTCAGCGATCGGACCGAGTGCTACCTGGCGTCGGGCCGCCCGGCGCTCGTGCAGGACACCGGATGGACGGCGCACGTCCCGGCCGGCGACGGCGTCCTCGCCTTCTCGACAATGGACGAGGCGCTCGCGGGCATCGACCGCATCAACAGCCAGTACGAGCGCCACGCCCGCTGCGCGCAGGAAATCGCGCGTGAGCATTTCGACGCCACAAGAGTCCTGACCAGAATGCTGGACGAGGCCTCCGTATGACGGGTGCTGGGTGCGGAGTGCGGGGTGCCGGGTGGCCGTGCAGAGTGCCGGGTGCCGCGTGCTGAGAATTGCGCACATCGCGCCGGTCGCGACGTCGGTTCCGCCGCGCAAGTCCGGATCCGTCGAGACGATGACGTGGCTCCTCACCGAAGGCCTGGTTGCGCGCGGTCACGACGTCACCCTGTTCGCCACTGCCGATTCGCAGACGAGCGCAAAACTGACGGCCCTCTACCAGAGCGGCTACTGGCACGACCCGAACATGTGGCCGTGGGAACTGTACGAGATGCTGAATCTCGCGGCGGCCGCCGAGAGCACGGGTCAGTTCGACCTGATCCACTACGAGGCCGCGTACTACCCGATGTCGCTGGCGTTCACGCGGCTCTCGACGATGCCCATCGTGCAGACGCTGCACCATTCGCCAACGCCGGCGGAGGTGCGGTTGTGGTCGCGGTATCCCGAGGCGCCGTTCGTCGCCATCTCGAACGAACAGGCCCGCCTGCTGAAGGGCCTGAACGTCGTCGGGACGGTGCTGCACGGCATCGACACCGCGAACTTCGTCTTCCGCGAGAAGCCCGACGACTACCTGCTGTTTCTGGGCCGCTTCAACGAGGGCAAAGGCGTGCTACAGGCGATCGAGATTGCCAAGCGCGTCGGCATGCGCCTGATCCTGGCCGCGGCCGAGAACGAGTACTACCGCGAGCACATCGCGCCGCACGTAGACGGCCAGCGCATCATCTACAGCGGCGAGGCCGACAATCCCACGAAGGTGCAGCTGTTCGGCGGCGCCCGCGCGCTGCTCTATCCAATTCAGTCGCGCGAGCCGTTCGGGCTCGTGCTGGCGGAAGCGATGGCGTGCGGCACTCCCGTTGTCGCGCTCGATCGCGGCGCCGTCCGCGAGGTCGTCGATGATGGCGTCACGGGCCTCGTCTTCGAGGATCTCGAGCAGATGGTGAACGACCTGCCACGCGTCTTCGATCTCGATCGCCGCCGCGTTCGCGACCGCGCGGTCGCCCGCTTCGGCGCCGACCGCATGGTCGATGAGTATGTGAAGGTCTACACGCAGGTCGTGGAGGCGCATCGTGGCCGAACCGGCACGTAGCGCGCCGCCTCCGCGCTTGCAGCGCTCCGGCGAGCCATCGCTGTCGGGCCGGACCGTGCTCGCGATCTTCGCGCATCCCGATGATGAGTCACTGGCCTGCGGTGGGACGCTGGCCCGGCTGGCCGACGCCGGCGCGCGGGTGGTCCTGCTGTGCGCCTCACGCGGCGAAGCCGGATCGACGAGCGATCCGGCGCTCGTCCCCGACGGCGATCTCGGCGCCGTGCGGACGCGCGAGTTGCGCGCCGCGGCCGCCGTGCTCGGCGTCGCCGACGTGCTCGTGCTCGATCACCAGGACGGCAACTTGCGGTGGGATCACGTCCCGGAGTTCCACGAGGAGATCGTGAGGGCGATTCAGGGGTGCCGTCCGGACGCCGTCATCACGTTCGCCGAGGACGGGCTCTACTGGCACCTGGATCACATCGGCGTGCACGAGCGGACGTACACAGCGGTGCGGTCGTTCGGCGCCGAGGCGCCGCCGCTGTATTACGTGACCATTGCGCCCGGCGTCATTCGGGAACTGGTGGAGGCTGCGCACGCGAAGGGAGGAGCGCCGCCCGATTCCAGTTTCTGGGGCATTCCGCCCGACGCGTTCGGCCTGAAGGCGACGCCGCCGGATTTCGTCGTCGACGTGCGCAACTGGACGCCGCGCAAGCTGGCCGCGCTGCGCTGCCACCGCACGCAGATGGGCCCGAACAACCCGATCGCGTGGATTAACGAGGACGAGGCGCGGCGCTGGCTGGGCCTGGAACAGTTCCGCCGGGCCCCGCTCGAGTCAAGTGACGGGTCGATGCTTGAAGGGCTGGCGGAACCGATCAGATCTGAGAATGTGAGGACTTGAGGATCTGAGGATGTAGGGAAACGTGGGAGCTTTCGCGGCGGCTCTTACTTCCTCAAATCCTCATATCCTTACTTCCTCAAATCACCATGCGCATAGACACTCTCTCGATTTTGCGCTGTCCTTATTGTGGCGGCCGCCTGTCGCTCGTGGACTCGCTGTTCCATCGCGCGAGCGGTGACGCGATTCTCGACGGTATCCTCGGCTGCCATTGCTGCATCTTCCCCGTCGTCGACGGCATTCCCGTCCTGCATCTTCAGCCGGCGGCGACGACGGCGCGGGAGCACGTGCAGGCGGGACGGCCGGATCTGGCGCGCCGGGTGATGTTCGGACTCGCCGATGGTCCGCAGAGCGAGGCGTTCGAGGCGGTCGCCGCGGCGCCGGCCTCCACCTATCGGGACATCGTCGACGCGCTGGGCCCGACATTCGAGGGCGGCTATTTTCTCTATCGCTTTTCCGATCCGACCTACATCGTCGCGCAGGCGGTCGTGCGCGCCACGGCCGCGGCCGTGCTGGGCGGCACGCGACGCGCGATCGACCTGTGCGGCGGATCGGGCCACGTCACGCGGTCGCTGCTGGGCCTCTCGTCGCCGCCGCCGGTGCTCGCCGATTTGTACTTCGCGAAGGTATGGCTGGCGCGGCGGTTCACGGCGCCGGGCTGCGAGCCGGTCTGCGTTGACGGCAACGCCCCGCTGCCCTTCGCGCGCGGCGCGTTCGGGCTGGCGATGTGCACCGACGCGTTCATGTTCATCTGGACCAAGCGCCAGTTCGTCGGCGAGATGGCACGCCTGATCGAGGGACAGGCGGTTCCCGGCGCCGTCCTCATCGGCCACGCGCACAACGAGCGCGTGTGGAGCCCGTCGCACGGCAATCCGCTGACGCCGGAGGCGTATGCCGATCTCTTCGAGACCGTCGAGCCGCGCGTCTTCGCCGAAGCGGGCCTGTTCGCGGACGTGATCGGCGGCGGGCCGCTGGACCTCTCCCGTCGCGACGGACCCGACCTGCTCGACCGCGATCCGGCGCTGACCATCATCGCAACGCGCCACCCCGGCGTCTTCACGCCGCACGCGCTGCCGCCGCTCGCGCCCGCGATTGGCGAGTTCCGCGTCAACCCGCTCTACACGATCGAAGAAGCCGGTGACCGCGTCCGGCTGCGCCTGCGCTTCCCGTCTGACGATTACGAGCAGGAATACGGCGCGTGCCGGCGGTACCTGCCCGACGAGGTGACCGTCGATCGCGCGGTGCTCGACGCCCTGCCGGCCGCACGGGCGGAGGGCCCGCTGGCCGATCTTGCGCGCCGGCGGATCGTGCTGGACCTGCCGACGCGGTATTACTGAATTACATTCTCACATCTGATTACGTTACTATCCGTAGTGACTACTGTGTTTAACGTAACCGACAATCCCTTCGTGTACGGCGAGGTCGTGCCGACGGCCGCCTTCGTGAACCGCGTGGCGGAACTGGACCGCCTGGTCCGCGATCTCGCCGCGGCGCAGAAGGTGTTCCTGATCTCGCCGCGGCGCTACGGAAAGTCCTCCCTGATCCGGCAGGCGCTGGCGACCATGGCGCGGCGGGGCGCGCTGACCGTCGACGTCACGGTCAGCAGCTATAGCTCGTACGTGGCGTTCCTCGAAGGCTACGCGCGGGCGCTGATGACGGCGGAGACGAAATGGGATCGCGCACGGACGTGGCTGCGCGAGACGATTCGCTCGGCCCGAGCGGAGATCCGCTACGCGCCTGGCGAGTCCGCGCTGGGCGCGCTGACGGTGTCATTTCCAGGCGTCCGCACCGACCGCGACGTGTCGCGTCTGGCGCTCGAAGTCTTCGCGCTGCCGGCACGGCTGGCCGAGACCCGCCGGCGCAAGGTGGTCGTGGCGCTCGACGAGTTCCAGGCAATCGGCGGCTTCAACGGTGGATCCGTCGAGCACGCCCTGCGCGCGGCCGTCCAGCACCAGCGGAACGTCGGCTACGTCTTCGCGGGCTCCGAACCGTCGTTGATGGAGCGCATGCTCGGCCCGAAGCGGCCGTTCTACAAGGCGGGTCCCGTCATGCGCCTGGAAAAAATTCCGGCCGACGAGTTCGCCGCCGCGATCGACGCGCGATTCACGCGCTCGGGAATGAAACCGGAACAGGGACTCGGCGCGGCCATCGTCGACCTCGCCGGCAATCTGCCGTACGACGTCCAGCGGCTCGCGCACGAGACCTGGGACGAGGTGCGCGGCCGCGGCCGGAAGCGCGCGACGCTCGACGATCTGCACCTTGCGCTCAAGCGGCTCCTGGCCGAGCAGCAGATGATGTTCGAAGCCGTGTGGCAGCGGCTCACGCTCGCGCAGCGGTCGGCGTTACGGGCGGTCGTGATCGAAGAGGGCCGGGGCCTGCATTCGGAAGATGTGCGGACGCGCCATCGCCTCGGCGGCGCCTCCACCGTGCAGGCGGCGCTGGCGGCGCTGGTTCGCGACGATGTCATCACCCGCGACGGCGATCGACACGTCGTCGTCGATTCGCTGTTTCGGGAATGGGTCGTGCGCCAGACCTACTGAAACGTGAGCGTCGCCGCCGCGAGGCCCTGCTCGCCGCAGATCGAATAGAACAAATAGGTCCGGCCGTTGTCCTCCAAGACCCCGGGGTCGCGCAGTTGCTGCGCCGGGCCCTTGATGTCGCCGCCTTCCGACGGCATGTTCGGCAGCGTCGGACATTCGTAGGGCGCTTCGGGCCGTAGCAGTTCAATGGGCGCCGAGGCCTTCCAGTCTTTCCAGTCCGCAGCCAGGTCGATCGTCGACATCATCACGCGCTCCGGCGCGTCCCCGATGCCCGTAAAGAACACGTACAGGGTGCCGCCACGGGGCAGCAGCGCGACATGCCGCACACGGTTCGCGTACGGGCCGCCGCGAAATGCGTTCGCGCCGATTTCGAAGCTCGCGAACGGATCGCGCGATCGCAGCAGCAGCCCGAGACGCGACATGCCATAGAAGTAGCCGTCGCGCTGAAACACGCGAAGGTAGCTGGATTTCGTGATCGACGGATGCACCGTGAAGTGCAGACCGTCGGCTGAATCAGCGGACTGCGTGAACTGCGCGTACCCCTGCTGGCGCGCCCACACGCGCGCCGCAGGCTCGCCCACCGGCCACATCGCGCCCTCGGTCCACCATCCGTGAAACCACATCACGAGCCGCCGATTCACATCGTCGACGTAAACCTCCGGCGAGGCGACGTGCGTGTAGAAGTTCTCGAGATTCTCGACGGGGTCGGGTTGCGGGCGGAAGAACGCCGTGGCATTCACTGGAAGCACGCCTGGCTCGTAGATCTTCCACGGACCTTCCACGCTGTCGGCGTACGCGAGCCGGATGAACGCGCCCATGTGGTGCGGGAAGTACACGTAATAGCGCCCGAGTGGCTTCTCGATCCATGGCGGGACGCGGACGATCGTCGGCCCGTCGATGTTGTCCCCGAGCGAGGCGGACGAGCGGAGCGTGATCAGCGGATTCTGCGGCAGCCGCGCCGCCGTCACCTGCGCGGCGGCCTGGATCGCGCGCGGCGCCCGGAGACCGGAGACGCCGGCAATGAGGATGCAGACGACGAACGCAAGTCCAGCGGCCCGGCGCATCGGCGACATTCTACGCCGACCGCCGGCCTGAAAGGCTCGCGCTGCCAGCCTATGCCGTTCGCTTGGTCGATCGGAGAACGGCGAGCGTGAGAATCGTCAGGCCCCACGCCAGGAGCGCGAGCGCTTCTGGCCAGAACGTCTCCAGCCCGACGCCTTTCAGGAAGATCGACCGCAGGATGACCAGGAAGTACCGCAGCGGAATCAGATAGGTCAGGCGCTGGATGATCACCGGCATGTTCTCGATCGGGAAGACGAACCCCGAGAGAAACACCATCGGAATCAGAAAGAAGAACGCGGCCGTCATCTCGGCCTGCTGCTCGGTGGCCGAGATGGTGGAGATGAACAGCCCCAGGCCGAGCGTGGTCAGCAGGTACACCGCCGCTATCGCAAACAGCAGCGCGATGCTGCCCCTTAGCGGCACCTGGAACCACAGCACCGTCACGCCGATCACGAGGCACACGTCGATCATGCCGATGATCGCGTACGGCAGCAGCTTGCCGACGATCAATTCCCAGCGGCGGAGCGGCGACACGTTCAATTGCTCGAGCGTGCCGCGCTCGCGCTCGCGCACGATCCCCATCGCGGCCAGGATGGTCGTGACCGCGAGCAGCAGCAACGCGAGCACGCCCGGCAGCATGAAATGCCGGCTCTCCAGTCTTGGATTGAACCAGACGCGCACGCGGGGTTCGATGCCGGCCGGCCGGACAGCGCCAGCGGGAATCCGCGCGACCGTCACGGCCTCCGCGTACTCCGCGAGCAGCGCGGCCGCGTAGCCCATCCCGACGCCCGTCGAGTTGGCGTCGCTCCCGTCGGCCAGCACCTGCACGGTCTGCGGCCGCCCCCGGCCGATCGACTCGCCGAAGCCCGCCGGAATCGTCAGCGCCATCCACGCGCGGCTGCGCTCGAAGTACGTGTCGACCGCATCGGTGCTGGAGACGAGCCCGACGACGCTGAAATGCGGCGAGGCCGTGACGCGGGCGATCAGCGCGCGGCTCGCGTTCGAACGATCCTCGTCGACCATCAGGACCGGCACCTCGCGGACGTCGGTCGTCGCGGCGTAGCCGAGCATGAACAACTGGATGATCGGCGCGAGAATGACGATCACGAACAGCCGTGGATCGGCCTTCAGCTCCAGCAGCTCCTTCCAGATGAGGAATCTGACGCGTTGCATGTCAGGCCATCAACTCCACTGGCGGTGCAGGCGCACCGAGGCGAGCCCCAGCACGACGACGGCAAACACGGCCAGCGCGCCGAGATGCACGGCGAACGCGTCCGCGCCGGCGCCCTTGAGCATGATGCCGCGCAGCACGATCAGGAAGTATCGCGCCGGCACGGCATACGTCACGATCTGCAGGAAGGGCGGCATGCTCGAGATCGGGAAGATGAAGCCCGAGAGCATCAGCGTCGGCAGGAACGACACGAGCAGCGCGATCTGAAACGCCACCTGCTGCGTCTCGGCGATGCTCGACACCATGAGCCCGAGGCCGAGCGCGCCCACGAGGAACAGCGAGACCGCCGCCAGCAGCAGCGGCCACGACCCGTGCATCGGCATCCCGAACAGCGTCATCGACGCCGCGATGACGCCGACCGCCGACGCGAGCGAGATCACGAAGTACGGGACGGTCTTGCCGACGACGAACGCCGCCGCGCCGAGCGGGGCCATGCGGACCTGCTCCATCGTGCCGCGTTCCTTCTCGCGCACGATCGACATCGCGGTCGAGATGACCGCGGTCAGCATCGCGATGTACGCGATGAGCCCGGGAACGAGAAACAGCGTGCTGCGCAGTTCGGGGTTGTACCAGACGCGCGGCTCGACGGAGACGAGCGGCACAACCGGCGACCCGGCCGGCAGATAGCGCGCCGATTCGCTGCGCACGATCGTCGTCGCATAGCCCATCACCGTCGTCGCCGTGTTGGCGTTGTCGCCGTTCAGGAGCACCTGCACCGCGGCCGGCCTCCCGGTCTGCACCGCGCGGCCGAGACCTCCGGGGATCACGAGGATCGCGCGCGCCTCGTTGCGATCCATCAGCCGGTCGATCGGGGACGGGCCTCGATGCCCGGGCCGCCCGAGGCCCGTCCCCTCCGTCCCGGCTTCGATGCTTGCCACGAGATCGAAGTAGCCGGAATTGACGAATGCGGCGACGAGCGATCGGCTGGCCGGCGTGTGATCCCGATCGTCGACGGCGAGACGGACGTGACGGATGTCGAAGTTGAGCGCGTAGCCGTACAAGAGAAGAAAGAACACGGGCACGAACAGCAGCGTCAGCAGCGTGCGCCGGTCCCGCACGATCTGCCGGAATTCCTTGCGCGCGACCGCGAGCATCTTCGTCATGACGCCCCTGCCCGCTCGACGACGTCGAGGAACACGTCCTCGAGCGAGGGCGGCACCGGCGTCATCGCGCTCACGGCGACGCCTGCCGCCTCGAGGCGGCCCCGCATCACCGGCACGGCGCCGCCCGCGTCATGCCTCAGAACCGCATGCACCGACGTCCCGAACACGCTCGTCTTCTCCACCTCGGCCATGCCATCCAGCAGCCGCATGGCCTCGACCGGCCTGTCGGCATGCACTTCGAGAATCGCGCGATCGGCAAAGACGTCCTTCAGCTGTCTGGTGGTGCCGAGCGCGGCCAGCCGGCCCGCGTGGATGATGGCGAGGCGATGACAGTGCTCGGCTTCGTCCAGGTAGTGCGTCGTGACGAGCACGGTGACGCCGGAGGCAGACAGATGATCGATCAGCCGCCAGAATTCGCGGCGCGAGACCGGGTCGACGCCGCCCGTCGGCTCGTCGAGGAACACGATCGGCGGCTCGTGCATGATCGCGCAGCCGAGCGCGAGGCGCTGACGCCAGCCGCCGGCGAGATCCGCGGCCCGTGC